>QWCE01000083.1_pt1 | contig 162770 bp, 138 predicted proteins | sample 1972531 | NCBI WGS metagenome assembly QWCE01 (sample SAMN09866716, study PRJNA288562) | Human gut metagenome isolate term4_stool, whole genome shotgun sequencing... | reverse complement strand
TGGCCCGCCAGCAGTGCCTCCTGGCTAAAGCGGCTTAAGAAAAACAGGAAGTGATAAAGACTCAACTACAAATTTACACACTATTGTGGACTTGACTTGGATTTTCTAATTTTCATGCAACTTAGCAAGTAGTGGATGGGCCCACGTGCAAGATTCCAAGTTGTGGATGGTTTTGCGAGCAAGTTCTCAAGTAATGGGTGGGCGGGGCCTTAGTTTGCTAAAACTAACCATCCATTACTTGAAAACTTGTCCAAAATTCTGGAAATCCAAAATGAGAGCTAACTCTGAGCCCAGGCTCACCATCCACACCTTGAAATATCGTCCAAAATTCAGAAAAGCCGAAGGAATTCCTTCTTTATTTTTCCAAACAAAAAGGCTTCCTGACTTGCACATGGAGGAAAGCTGGGCTAAAATACAGTGAAGTGGAGGAAAGTGGTGCATAACACCATGAAAATGGTGGATGATGGTGGAGAGAGGAGGCGAGAGAGTTTATGGCACGTTATATTCACAGTGTTGATAGTAAAGGACGTGTCATTGTGCCTGCCCGCGTTCGAAATAACCTGGATGGCACGCTCTATGTGACTTTAAGTCTTGATGACGGTTATCTCTCTGCCTATAGCACGAAACAGTTTGATGAAATTCTCCGTCAGCTCAACGAACAGTCGGGGACTGACCCGGAGTTTCGTCGCTTCCGCAGGGAGTTTTTAGGCTCTGCCATGGCCTGCGAGCTAGATGCTCAGGGGCGCATCAGTCTGAATAACGAGCTCCTCGAGGCGATTGGCGTTCGTGCCGGAGACGAAATCTGCTTTATTGATATGTTCGATAAAGTTGAAATTTGTTCCCGCAGCTTTGATGAAGCGAGCCGCCAGGATGAGCACAAGCTCTCCGAAATGGATCTGAGCCGCTACGATGTCAAAGGACTCTGATTTTCACCATATTCCTGTCCTCTTTGCGGAGTGCATGGAGGCGCTGGCTATCCGTAAAAACGGTGTGTACCTCGATGGTACAGCTGGTGGGGGAGGGCATAGTGCCGGAATACTGGAACGTCTTGGTCGAGAAGGTCGACTGCTTTCACTCGACCGTGATGAGATGGCTCTCGAGGCGGCAGAGAAAAAACTCAGAAGCTGCAAGACAGAGGCACGTTTTGATTTAATACACAGAACCTTTTCCCAGGTGGATAAGGTTCTGGAAGAAAGAAAAATAGAGGGGCTGGACGGGGTTTTGCTTGACCTCGGGGTTTCCTCAGCACAGCTGGATATTGCTGAGCGCGGTTTTTCCTACATGAAGGATGGAGCGCTCGATATGCGCATGAACCAGGCGAAGGGAGAGACTGCAGCAGAATGGCTGGCACAAGTATCTGAGGATACGCTGGCGTTCGTGCTCAGAGCTTATGGAGAAGAGCGCTATGCCGGACGAATTGCCCATGCCATTTGCAGGGAGCGCGAAATAAAAGCCATTACGCAAACAACGCAATTGGCTGAGCTGATTTGCCGGACAATGCCTCCGTCGTCCAGAAGAGAGAAGCAGCATCCGGCAAAGCGCAGCTTTCAGGCTATGCGCATTGCGGTGAACCATGAGCTGGATGAATTGGAAACTTTTCTGGAGAAAATTCCCTTCCTCATGAATCCGCAGGGAAGGATAGCGGTGATCAGTTTTCACTCCCTGGAGGATCGCCGGGTGAAGACGAAGATGCGCGAATGGGAAAAAGGTTGTATTTGTCCAAGTGACCTTCCTCTTTGCTGTTGTGGGAGAAGTTCACTGGGCAAAGCGCTTGGTCGAAAAGGGCTTGTTGCCGGGCCGGAAGAATGTGCCCGCAATCCGCGGTCAAGAAGCGCCAGATTGCGAGTATTTGAACGCAATGCGCAGTTGGCTGATCCTGCAGCATGGAAGGTTGAGACAGAGCAGTTCGTGAGGGAGTAAAGAAGATGGCCGAGTATTTTGAGCAAATGTCAGTGGGAAGTCTGGCCCTGGACCAGGCAAGACACAGAATGAGTTCGGAATTTTCCGCTATTTCTGAAAACTCTGAGTTATGGCATGCCCCTGAACTAGAAGAAGAACGTGAGAGAAATGCATTGGCTCTGGCCCGTGAAGAAGAACGCCTTTTATTCCGTAAAGAAAGAAAGAATATGAGCATCCTGAGAAGTCGAAAGCTTCTTCAGGGCATGGCTCTGCTCATTGGCTTCAGTCTGATGTTTGCTGGATTGATGTTTCGGCAGGCCGAGATTTTTGAAAAAAACTTTAGCAACACGCGTCTTCGTAATGAAATCTCAGAAGCTCGCAAGAAGAATAGCGAAATGCGTGAGGACATGCTGCGACAAAGTGATATGAAAGTCATTGCAGACGATGCTCTCAGACTTTTTGGATTGCGAAAGCCATCACAGCTTCAACGTGTTCCCATGGTTTTACCCAAAAGCGATAAAACGGTCCTCTACGATCAGAACGATTCAAGTGAAGCAAAGCTCCAAAATGAGAAAAATAACACGTATGTTTTAGAAGCTTACATAAAGGCATTAAGACATAGTGATCAAAATGACAACAAAAAGATTCAGGAGTATAGGCCGTAAGTACAGATATGGCGACGAGCTGAAATGATGTCAAGATGAGTCAAAAGCTAAAAAAAAGAAATACCAGCCAACGTCAGGTCAGCCACAAAGCCATCCGCTGGATGGCTATGGGGCTGATTCTTGTTTCTGCCGTTTTGCTGCTGGCTCTTTTTAAAATTCAGGTGCTCGAACACAATGAAATATCTGAAGCAGCGGCCGGACAATACTACTCCAATACTTATTACGCACCTTCCCGGGGGGACATTTATGACCGCAACGGTGTCAAACTTGCAGGCACGCATTATGTTTACAGAGTTGGAGTAACGCCCAAACATCTTTACTCGCGCTCAAAGGCCGTGCAAACAGAAGAGATTGTGTCATTTTTCTGTGACACGCTCGGTCTTGAACGCTCTAAGATGGAGGAGGCGCTGAAGGATGTGGAAGCCACTTATATCCAAGTGGCTAAAGATGTCCCGGAGGAAAAGGGAAAAGCTCTGGAAGCTTATATTCAGGACAATCAAATTGGTGGTGTGCGCCTGGATGCTGAACCGCGACGCTACTATACAAACGGAAATCTGGCCAGCCAGGTCATTGGCTTTGCCTCTTACGATGATAAAACGCTGACAGGCCGACTTGGTGTTGAATTGGCCTACGACGCGGAATTAACCGGAGAGCCCGGCTTTGATTACGGCGCCAGAGATAACTATACAAGTCATGGACGACTGCCCTACAGCGAAAGCCTGCAGAAACCGGGTAAAAATGGTCAAGATTTAACGCTTACTCTGGATATGAATATTCAGAAGATTCTCCAGGTGGATCTTGAGGCGGCGATCAAGGCTTACAATGCCGTTGAAGATGGCATGGCCCTGTGTGTTAACCCCTATACAGGTGAAATTTACGGTATGGCCTCCTACCCATATTTTGAAAGTCAGAGTCCAACAGCAGCGCCAGCCTCCAAAGATCCCAAAAAATGGGATCCGTCGGATGAAAAGACCATTGACTGGCTACAGCAGCATGTGTGGCGTAACAAAACGATATCCGATCTTTATGAGGCTGGTTCGACGATGAAAACGCTGACTGCAGCTATTGGCATGGAGGAGAATGTCTGTACGGAGGAAAGTTATTACAGCGATGATCCTATACAGGTTCTTGATGCGACCATTTCCTGTGTAAGTGGTGACGGCCATGGTTACGAAACCATGGAACAGGGTTTTTGGAGATCCTGTAACCCGGTCTTTGTGCAAATTTCCCTGGCTCTTGGGATCGAAAAATATTATGACTACATGCACGCCTTTGGTTTCTATGAATCTACAGGGGTAGGCCTGCCCGGCGAAGCTCAATGTATTTTTCACAGCAGGCCCTCGATCCTGGACCTTGCAAACCTTTCTTTTGGCGAATCTTCGAGTGTGACTCCGCTACATCTCATGCGTGCTTTCTGTGCTCTGGTCAATGGCGGTAAACTGGTAACGCCCCATATCATTAAGGAGGTCTGCGATGCCGATGGCCGTATTCAGGAGCTTCCTGGCCCCGATGTTGTCCGTCAGGTCATTGCCCCTGAAACCTCAGCGAGAATTCGCAAGCTGATGCGCGGTATGGTGCAATACTCCAACGGTTATACGAATAGCTGGGGGTACGCGATTGGAGGTAAAACTTCGACCTCTACTGACGAACTTACAGGGAAGAACACCATTTCCTTTATGGGGGCAGGACCCATAGATCATCCTGAGGTCCTCGTCCTGATGATTCTCAAAAAGCCTGACAATCCCAAAATCGGCGGAACTGAGGCTGAAATCGTCACGCTTAATGCGACTTCGAAAATTCTGGATTATCTCAATTTTGACCGCAGCTACGATAGCACGGATGTTTACAAAATGGGCCGGTCCATTCGCGTCCCTGATCTTACAGGTTACACCGTGAATCAGGCTGGAGAAAGCATGACCTTTAACCATGTACCTGTCGTCGCAGGAGACGACCTGACCCTGGCAGATTCTAAGATTAAAGGCCAGCTGCCTGCGCCGGGAACCTTAATTTATCCGGGGACAAATATTTTCGTCTATAAGGACAGCGCGCCGAAAATTATGGTGACCATTCCCGACTTCAGTGAAATGAACTACAACGAGGTGATTGACAGCTGCAATGCTCTGGGCCTCGTACCTCAATTTGAAGGCAATATGATGGGCTGCTGTGTCTCACAGAAGGTAGCCAACCCGCAAAACCTTCCGGCCAACTCCTCAGGAAATCCAGGTGAGGGCATTTATCGCGGACAAGTCATCCGTATTGCCCTGGAACTCCCTCCAAGAGAAGCGGAGATGACCGGCTCAGAGCTGGATCAACTCCCTGAAGCAGATATACATCCCCAGGAGGACTGGTCACAGAATCTTCCGCAGGCGGAGCCTGAGACTGCGGATGACGATACTGCCGGGCAGCTTGGAGAAAACAACAGTGGGATCCCGGTAGAAGAACAAAATCTGGAAAGTCCTGCGGAGAGCCAGGGCTAGAGAAAGGCATAAATTATGGCACGTTTTTTACCTGAGCAAATCAGAACCTGGACTGGCGGTGAACTTATTCTCTCCGCAGCCAACGCCAAAAATACAGAGCACTTTTATCGCGGCATTTGTACGGATTCGCGAAAACTGCGTAAGGGCGAAATTTTTCTGGCTCTCAAGGGAGATTATTTTGATGGCCATGACTATGCGGAGAAAGCCGCCACAAAAGGAGCTGGCCTTCTGGTTCTCAGAGCGGATAGTGCGATTGCCGCAGAATTGGAAAAACGTTTTGCAAAAGCTGATGCCGCTCCTGATCTGCTCAAGGTCGAGGATACGCTGAAAGCTTATCAGGATATTGCCAGAGGCTACCGACAAACGCTCCTGGCTTCTCTAATCGCCATCACCGGAAGTGTCGGAAAGACGACCACACGCCGTATGGTCAATACAGTGATTGCCTCACAAATGAATACGCACGAAACGCGCGAAAATGAAAATAATAATATCGGTGTTCCACTGACCATTTTGCAGGCGGACGATGAGGATGATGTTATCATCGCGGAACTGGGCATGGACAGACGAGGCGAAATAGCCGTACTCAGCGAGATCTGCTGTCCGGACATTGCCATCGTCACGAGCATTGGCTATAGCCATGCCGAATATCTGGGCAGCCGGGAAAATATTCTCAGGGAAAAAATGGATATACTCCGAGGCATGCGCAAGACGGGGCTTATCCTCCTCAATGGCGAAGATGAGTACCTGAACCGTTGGATGGAAGAAAATACGCCAGAGATATCGATCTGGCGTGTGAGCACCGAAAAACCGACGGACTGGCAGGAAGGGCGCCCCTGCTTCTGGGCTGAAAGCATTCAGCTTACACCACGAAGCACAAGCTTTCATTTGCATTTCAGTCTCGATGCAGCACTGGATCTGCCGGTCACGATACCTCAACCGGGAAAATTTCTTGTACGCTCAGCGCTCTTTGCGCTTGCTTCGGCTTATGCCCTCGGTCTGGATATCGAAAAAGCGGCCGCAGCAGCGTCGAATTTTATCAACACCCGACAGCGTCAGCATATTGAAGAGCGTGAGGGTTGGTTGCTGATTGATGATTCTTACAATGCAAGCTCGCCGGAATCTGTGATGACGGCTTTGGATACGCTTCAACTCCTGGGTCACGATGGAGGACGGCGCATTGCCTGCCTGGGAGGCATCCGCGAGCTTGGACGCTACAGCAGAGACTTGCATCTTGAGATTGGCCGTAAACTGGCCCAACTCAATATAGATGCCCTTTATCTGACGGGTGAGGAGACAGTTTTCATTGAAGAGGGTCTTAAAGAAGTAGGCTCCGGCATTCCGGTTTTCCGGCTGGAGTCTGCCGATGCGATTGCCGATGCTCTGCGCGGAAAACTTCAGCTCAACGATGTCGTCCTGATTAAAGGATCGCGCTACTATCGTATGGAAAATGTGGGACAGGGTCTGGCTGGTGAAAAAGCGAAGGAGACGATTTCATGAAATATGCCGTAGCTTTTCTTTTTTGCTTTGGCTTGACGCTGATCGCTTCATATTTCGGCCTGCCTCTGCTGAAACGCTGGCACCTGGGTCAGGATGTCCGTGAAGAAGGACCCAGAGCTCATTACAAAAAGCGGGGTACCCCCACCATGGGCGGCTTCTTCTTTATCCTGCCCCTGCTTGGTCTTGCGCTCTTGCGCCTTTTACGACAAGCGGCGTTTGACCATTTTCTGCTGTTAACCCTGCTTTCTTTGTCTTTTGGTCTGGTAGGCTTTGCGGATGATGCTGTCAAGGTGCGCGTGCGCAAAGAAGGCCTTTCTGTCAAAGAAAAAATTCTCGCTTTGGGCTGTATTTCTCTGCTTTTCAGCCTCTTTTATGTCTATGGAAATTCTCAGGGCCCAGTCCTGCTCCTGCCGCTTTCTGAGCAGAGTATCAGCTTTTCGTCCTGGGGCAAAGTGATCTACGTTATTTTTATCGTGCTTTACCTTTTCTACGTTTCCAACTCGGTGAATCTGACCGATGGTGAAGATGGTCTGGCAACGACCGTGACGATGGTCACGGCTCTCATGCTGGCTGTAGCCATGGTGCTGCTGAAACGTAAGAATCTGCCCATTGATGCAGAAGCCCTGATCGAATACTGTCTTGCTCTGGCGGGAGGCTGTGCCGGCTTCTTTATCGTCAATCGTCATCCGGCCAAAGTGTTTATGGGGGATACCGGTTCACTTTTTCTGGGAGCCTCTGTGGCGGCTATCCCGCTTTTAGCTGGCGTGCCCTGGCTGATCCTGCTGACGGGAATTGTTTATATTGTTGAAGGTCTATCTGTGCTCCTCCAGGTGTCTTATTTTAAACTCAGTCACGGCAAACGGATCTTTCGCATGTCTCCGCTTCATCATCACTTTGAGCTGGGAGGCTGGAAGGAAGAAAAAATTGTTCTGGTTTTTGCCCTGGCGGAACTTGCGGGCGGCTTGCTCGCCTTGCTCTTAATCTGAGCGTCAGAACGAGGAAAAGAGAGAGGAGGATAAGCATGGCCGTTAGTGATTTTGCCAAAGCCCGGGCTGAAATTGAGCAACGTGAGGTGGCGCTGAAAAATGAAAATGCCTTGCGCCAGCAATTAGCTCAATACCGCAGGATGAATTTATCTTTTCTCATCCTCAGTTTTGTGCTGGTGAGCTTTGGCCTGATTATGCTTTTTTCTGCCAGCCTGAGCTCGGCCTATGCCGATGCTGGAGATCCGCTCTATTATGTACGGCGACAGTTTATCTTTACGCTTGCCGGCCTTCTTGCGATGCTCGGTATCGGCCAGTTTCTGGATGTCCGGCTGCTTAATAATTTCAGCTTTATGCTGATTGCCTATGCCCTGACGACGCTCCTCCTTGCCGCAGTTATGTTTGCCGGCACTGAAGGGGAATATGGGGCTGTCCGCTGGCTGAAACTTGGACCGATTACCTTTCAGCCTTCTGAATTTGCCAAGATTTCCGTCATTTACTGCCTCTCATCCTATTTTTCCTTCGTCAGGAAGATGCGGGCAGGAGGAGTCTGGGTTCTGAACGACAAAGTCAAGGATCAACGCCTTGAAGCCCGTCTCATGATTACTTATCCGGCGCTTGCTCTGGGCCTCTGGCTCGTTTTGATTGTCTTTCAGCCCCATCTGTCCGGCGCGGTGATTGTTTTTCTGCTGAGTCTGTCCATCTTTTTTGTGGCCAGGATTCCCCTTAAAATTTGGCTTTCCGGCCTCTTGCAGCTCCTTCCCTGGTTGCTGATCTGTGTGCTGCTGCTCGTGATTGCTGTACCACTTGCACGCGACGGTCAGAGCTTCTTTGATTTTATCGGAGAGAAATTTCAGCATGTCAGTCAACGCTTTGACACTTTCAATAAACCGGACGAGGCCAGTGCTGACCAGATTCACCAGGTGAAACAGTCCCGCTATGCTCTCGGTTCCGGAGGTTTGACTGGCAAGGGCCTGGGCATGGGTCTGCAAAAATCAGGTTTTCTTCCCATGGTCTATAACGATTACATCCTCTCATCCATTGGCGAAGAACTTGGTTTTATCGGAACCTCAGCCATTCTTTTACTATTCATGGCCTATTTTCTTATCGGTGCGGGCATTGCTTTAAATGCTTCAGGACTCTTTGCTCCCTTACTCTCCTGGGGTGCGATCTTTTTAATTACACTGCAGGCTCTGCTCAACATCGCGGTTGCTGCAGAAATTATCCCCTCCACGGGAATTTCCCTGCCCTTTTTCAGTTACGGTGGTTCAGCCAATTTCTTTTTCCTTATCGCTGTGGGCATGATCCTTTCGGTTTCACGCTGTGCTCAGCGGGAAGACCCCGTTCTGCGACAGCTTTTAAAAAGACGGGATCCGCAAGGCCGCAGCGTTGAGAGAAAAAGCGCGGCAGAGTTCAAATAGGAGCAGTCTCAGCAAACGGCAGAAAGTCTGTAAAGGAGCAGGCTCGTTTCTTTTGGGAAGGATTATTAAACTTGAGCGGCAGCAGGCAGAATAATAAAGAGACGTATGTTTTTGCGGGAGGCGGGACGGCAGGCCATGTCAATCCTGCGCTCGCTATTGCTGTGGCCGTCAAAGCAGAACGCCCTTCGTGTGAAATTCATTTTGCCGTGACTCAGGAAGGGCTGGAAAAAAAGATGCTTGAAAAAGAGCCCTGGCCAACCTTTCAAATTACCGCTTCGGCTCTGCCTTCGGGTTTTGGGACCTTTCCGCGTTTTTTCCTGAGAACCTTCCGTGGCATCAGAGAGGCGGCAGCTCAGCTGAAAAAAATAAGACCACGTGCTGTGGTGGGTACGGGGGGCTATGTTTGTGCTCCCCTGATTGTGGCTGCAAAACTTCTGAATATTCCCATACTGCTGCACGAGCAAAATGCTTATCCGGGAAGAGCAAACCGCCTGCTCTCGCGTTTGGCCGACTGCATTTGCCTTAGTTTTAAAGGTAGCGAAAAATTTTTTCCAGACGTCGTAAAAGGGCATACACAGCTCTGTGGTAATCCGGTGAAACGCGCTTTTTTTGAGACAAGCTCTGCGGAGGCAAGGGCAGAGCTCGGCCTGGATGCTGAAACCGAACTTTGTGTCGTTCTTGGCGGAAGTCTGGGTGCAAGAAGACTTAATGAAGCTGTCGAAGCCCTGGCTGAAAATTCAAGCTGGCAGGCGCTATGCAGTCGACATCCAAAGCTTCTGCTCTGTCTCAGCGGCGGCAGTGTCAACAAGTGTTTTTTACATGGCGCAGTGGATGAGCAGGCTCACATCAGGGTCGCCGACTACCTTGACACACGCCTCTGGATGCCGGCGGCTGATCTCCTGATTGGCAGGGCAGGTGCTGGATTTCTGATGGAAACGGCAGCCTCGGGGAAGGCTTCTATCCTCATTCCTTTTCCCCAGGCGGCCAACGATCATCAGCGCAGAAACGCTCAGGTCTTTGTTGAGAGCGGAGCTTCCCTCTTGCTCGAAGACAGCGAAGTGAATGCGGAGAGCCTGGCACGCCTTATTACTCAGCTTATGGATGACAAAGAAAAGCGGCAGAAGATGGCGGCTGCAGCTCTCGAGCTTGCCCGCCCGCGAGCAGCCGAAGATATTGCGGCTGCCGTGCTTGAACTGGCAGCTATGGATAAATAAAGGAGGAGGGACAATCATGAAAAAAAATGAAACAGGGCCAACTGTGCAACCCTCTCTTCCCGAACCTCCACAGGCTCCCAGAAAACCGTCGCCCCGGAACAATATAAGTCCTATGGGAAACACTCCTCCTCAGGGAGCTCAGATCAACTTTAAACCCAGGCAGCAGCCACAGGCTCAGACAAGCTTTCAGTCGCAGCAGCATGCCCAAGCTGCAGTCAAGCCGATGCCTCAGCACGCTCAAGCTTCGGGAAAGCTGATGCAGCAGCACCGTCAAGCTGCGGTCAAGTCGTCACAGCAGCACACCCCAACAGCAGCCAAGCTGACGCAGCAGCGTGCTCAGACTACAGTCAGGCCAAAGCAGAAGACTCAGGATAGATTCCCGCCCTTTCATCAAGCAAGATCTCCTGAGCCAGGAAAGTCGATGATCCCAAAACAGGATCCTGGAACAGCGAGAGTTCAGGCGGGTCCAAATAAGCCCGTTCGTACGGCTCCGGCTACCATGACAGCATCAGATGTGGCTCGGAAGGCCCAGCCGCAACAGGAGCAGGGGAAAACAACTGCCGCCCGGCCTGCGGGAACAGCCCCTGCCAGATTCGAAGGAGCGGCTCCCTCAGAGAAGACCCCCTCTTCACGTGTTAAGCTGCTCAAAAAAATTCTTAGTGATCCTAAAAGCCGAGTGGCCGTGCTGCTTTCATTGCTTTTTTTACTCCTTCTGCTATTTGTCCTTTCGCCAATTTTCATCATTCGCGAGCTGGTTCATCCTAAACTCTATTTTCATGATTTTGAGGAGATCAGCCGAATCTCCGGCCTCCACCCCGGCCAGCATTTTATTCAGGGTCTGGGGGGGAACTTGGACAGCTTTCTGACAGGACGCTATTTAAAGGCTGAAAGCAGTATAAGGGAGTCCTTTCCTGAACTGAAAAAAATTGATATTCGCCTGGATTTTCCGGGTAAAATTCATTTCGATCTGGAGGAAAGAATTCCTATCGCGTTTATTCAAAATGGTGAAGAGGCAGTCATGATAGACCGGGACGGAGTGGCCTGTGGCCTGACTTCCACACTGCCCGCAGGACTGCCAGCAATTCGCGGCATATCTGTGGTCAGTATGAAAATTGGTGAAAAACTCACTGTAGATGCGCCCAATGACTTACAGCGTTGCATTGCCGTGATGAGCGCGCTGGTTGAAGCTGACTTTGAGCGGCACAGCGGAGAACCACTGCTGCCTCATGTCGAAGAAATCCATAGCTCCGGCTACCGAAGGGTTCTGTTGAGAATTAAGCCCGACCAGGAAAAAGAAAAACTCAGTGTAAACTGTTCCAACAATGCCTACCTTAAAGACCATTTTATCTGGCTGAGTGAAGTCCTGGAAGCAGGTATACTCAAAGGTAAGCTGCCGGGTACGCTGGATCTTTCCGGCAAACAACAGGTGTACAAGCCCGAGGGAGAGGGACAGAACAAAGAAAAGCGGGAGTGGATATGGCAGGAACAGCAGAGCACCCCCGAGGAAGAGGAAGCCGCGTATGAGGCGGCCATGGAAGCTGCAAATGCAGATGCAGAATCAGAAGAGACAGAGCCTTAAGGTGATGAGACAGAGTAGTAAATGGACGAGACGGATGTTTAATTAAATAAGACAAGCCGTAAGGGGCTGTCAGGAAGTCGAAACAACGATGTAATGACATTGTAATCTTGTCGGAAATTACTTCAAGATGAAATCAAAATGTAATCTATTAAGTTGTTTGCAGGCTTGCATTCGTGTAGAATAAAGCGTGAGTTATTAAGCTCTTGGAGTCTAAATGGCGAGTAGACTTAAGGATATTTGCACGCTTGTAAACTTGTAATGACAAGATGCCGCGGCGCATTTCGAGAGTTATCGCTTGAAAGGGGTTGTTCTTTTTGCTGGATTATCAAATGGGTTTCGGTATGGAAGAAGAACATTACGCGACGATCAAAGTTATCGGTGTCGGCGGCGGCGGCTGCAATGCCGTTGACCGTATGATCGACAGCGCTGTTCAAGGCATTGAGTTTATTGCGGTGAATACGGACAATCAGTGTCTGCAACGCAGCAAAGCCCAAATTCGTATTCAAATTGGCGAAAAAGTCACCCGTGGTCTGGGGGCCGGTGCAAATCCGGAGATTGGTCAGAAGGCTGCAGAGGAATCGGCAGAAGAGATCGAACAGGCCATTGAGGGAACGGATATGCTCTTTGTGACGGCCGGAATGGGCGGTGGCACGGGGACAGGAGCTGCTCCTGTCGTAGCTCAGATCGCCCGTAAGCTTGGCATCCTGACCGTGGGTGTTGTGACCAGGCCGTTCCGCTTTGAAGGCGCGCGCCGCATGCAGAATGCGGAAAAAGGCATTCGCGAGCTGGAACAGTATGTTGATTCGCTGGTCATTGTTCCCAATGATAAGCTGCTGGAAATTGCCAGTGATGATACCTCGGTGGATGAGGCTTTCAGCATGGCGGATCGTGTGCTTCGCTATGGTGTGTCCAGTATCTCTGATCTGGTCGCTGTGCCGGGAATGATCAACCTTGACCTTGCCGATGTTCGCCGGGTCATGACAAATGCCGGTATCTGCCACATGGGTATTGGCCAGGCCTCCGGCGAGAGCCGTGCTGCCACAGCCATTCGTCAGGCGATTAACTCACCGCTGCTTGATACCACGATCGATGGTGCGCGCGGTGTCATCATCAACTTTACCGGCGGCCATGATATGAAGATCCGCGAAATGGATGAAGCGGCTTCCGTGGTGCGCGATGCTGTTTCGCCTGATGCCGATATCATCTTCGGTGCGGTCATTGATGATAACATGCAGGATGAACTGATGATTACCGTCATTGCCAGCGGCTTTGATCAGGAGGGCGCACGCTCACGTCAGTCTGCGGCGAAGTCGAGAGAGCACAGCAACCCCTTTGCTTATGGTTCACAGTTCCCGGAGAGAAAATCGTCTTTCGATAAGGGTCAGGAACTTCAGAAGTCTGACCGTGACAGTGAACGTGAAAAGCGCGATGGCGGTTTTGGCCTTTCCGCAGCCCGTCCTGTAGGCTGGGATCGCTATGGTTCACGAGATGGCTGGCAGCAGGCAGCGCCAGCTGCACCGCGACGCAGCAATCCAGTACAGCAGAGTGATAATGCGATGGCCGATTTGATTCAAAAGGTATCCGACAGCACCCGTCGCACGATGCCCAACAAGACAGAAAGCCTTGAAGATGCTGCTGCTCAGGCTCCTCAGACAAATTATCCGCAGGAAAAACGTCAGAAGCCCAAGAGCAATCGTATTTTGCCCTGGTTCATGCAGGATAACGATGACGATTTTGATGAATAGGCATAGATGCTGAAATAAGCTGAACAGGCTTCGAAGCGTAAATGTTCTGAATGAGCCGGGCGAGCTTAGGTGTGCCCGGCTTTTTTCTCCCGGGGAGGTAGGCGAGATGAAGTGCCCCTACTGTGGTTACATTGAAGATAAAGTCATTGATTCCCGGCCAACGGAGGACCACCTGGCCATTCGTAGACGCCGCGAGTGTCTGTCCTGTCACGAACGTTTTACAACGTACGAAAAACAGGAAGAATTGCCTTTGTTCGTCATCAAGCGGGATGGCAGCCGCCAGCCATTCGATCGTGAAAAACTCATCCAGAGTATTATGAAAAGTTGCGTCAAACGCCCTGTGACGACAGCACAGATTGAGAAACTTGTGGATACCCTGGAACGTAATGCCATGAACCAGCTGAAACGGGAAATAAGTTCCCGGGAAATAGGCGAACAGGTTTTGGCGGCGCTGGGCAATCTTGACGATGTGGCCTATGTTCGCTTTGCCTCCGTGTACCGTGATTTTGATAATGTGGAGAGCTTTTTAAGCGAATTGCATCGTCTCCAGTCGGTTAAAGTAAAAAAACATGAGTGAAGGCCAGGGAAAAAAGATCCTGATCGTGGATGACGATCCCCATATTCTCCGCTTGCTCCAGCTTTACTTTGAGAAGGAGCAGTTTGTGGTGAGCACGGCTGAAGACGGCGATGCAGCTCTCGCACGTTTCGCCGAAAATGAGCCGGATGTCGTTCTGCTGGACCTTATGATGCCGGGGAAAAGTGGCTATGACGTCCTGCGTGAGTTGCGCAAAACATCGACTGTAGCGATCTTGATTCTGACCGCCCGGGGCGATACCTTTGACAAAGTTCTGGGTCTGGAACTTGGCGCAGATGATTATGTCGCAAAACCCTTTGAACCCAAGGAGCTCGTGGCGCGTGTCAACGCTGTCCTCAGGCGTGTCCGCGGGGATCTGGCGCCGACTGCGCCGCTGCAAAACCATCCACAGGAAAAAGATGTCTTGCGGATAGCTCAACTGACGGTCGATCGCCGCCGCTATCGGGTGCAGGTGGACGAACTTGAAATGGATCTGCCGCCCAAAGAACTGGAGCTGCTTTTCTTCCTGGTTTCTCATCCCAATCGTGTCTTTTCCAGAGAACAGCTGTTGCATGAAGTCTGGGGCTTTGACTATTTTGGCGAGTCCCGGACGGTGGATGTCCATATTAAACGCCTGCGCGCTAAGCTGGACCAGCGTCCGCATCCTGACTGGTCGATAAAAACGGTCTGGAGCGTCGGCTACATGTTTGAACTCCGGGTCTGAGGAGGTGGAGGTTTTGCCGAAACTCAGCATCGTTCAACGCACTTTCCTGCAGCTGGCTTTGGCCATCGTTCTCATCTTTTTTGTCCTGGTATTGGTCTATTCCCTCATTTTCAGTGCAGGTTTTCGCGATGAACAGGAAAGGCAACTCAGTATCACGGCGGAAGTTCTTGCCGAACGTCTTGCCGGAGCCTGGGATACCGGGCACATACAGCTTGTCTCCGCCTCTGCTCGTGGAGACATCATGTATGCCGCACGTTCCAATGATGCGATGATCTGGCTCATTAACAGTCGGGGAGAGCTGATTATGTCCTCCGCGTTTCCACTTTATTCGCGGGAAAAGTTGCCACAGGGTGCAAATGGTCTGCCCATCCTGCCTGAAGAGCTGAGAAATACCGATGAACTTGTCGTAGCCCGCAATAATTATCATCACAGTTTGCCGCCAAAGGATCATTGGCTCTCGGTCTCTGTGCCGATGGAGAGTGAAATTGGCGTCTATGCTGGTGAGCTGCTTGTTCACCGCAGGATTCTTTTCGGAGATCTGGCCTCCAGTCTGAGCAACCGCGTCATGCTTGTCGCTTTGGGAACAGCCTTCCTGCTGGCCATATTTCTTTTTTCTTTCCTCTCACATAAAATCACCAGACCCATACGTCAGCTGGCTGAGGTTGCCGCAGAGGTTTACCGTGGTGATCTCTCGGCCCGTGTCTCTCTGAAAAAAGGTCAAAATACGCTGTTTTTGGATGATCGGGAAATGAGTCGCGGGCAAGTGCGGGATGATCTGAACTTGCTGGTGCGCACGATGAATACTTTGATTGAAAAACTGGAGCGGACGGAGAAAGAGCGCCAGGATTTTATGGCCAGTATTTCCCATGATCTCCGCTCGCCACTGACGTCGATCCGGGGTTTTGTATCTGGCATGCTCGACGGAACCCTGCCATCGGAAGATTTCCCGGAGTATTTGTCGATTGTAAAAGATGAAAGTGACAAGCTTTCGAGATTGGTGGATGCCCTTTTTGAGCTGAGTCTGGCAGAAAATCACGAGGCTTTGCAGAGGAGCGTTTTTGATCTGAAGGATCTGCTTATGTCGGAAAGTGCAGCACTCACTCCCCAGCTACAGGAAAGGCAAATCAAGCTTTCCTGTGAATGTCCGGACGTCCGGGATAAGGAGGAAAAAATTCTTGTGGTTGGGGATGAAAAACAAATACGGCGAGTACTCCAGAATATTCTCACGAACGCCCTGCATTATACCCCCGAAGGAGGAGAAATCCTTCTTTCAGTCAGCAGGCTAAAGGCCGGAAAGGGCTTTGAAATTTCCATAGAAGACAGCGGAGAGGGTCTTGCTGAAAAAGACCTGCCTTACGTTTTCGATCGTTTCTATAAAGGCAATAAAGCACGCGGGAATGAAGGTTCAGGCCTTGGCCTTTATATTGCCCGCACGATCCTGCAAAGACATGGGGAGATCATTGAAGCTGGAAGGAGCGAGCGACTTGGCGGAGCTGCTTTTCGTTTTACCCTGAGCAGTCCGGAAAGCGCAGCTCGATAGAGGTCGCACAGCGAAACCTGATAATGAACTCAAAGCACAGTCTGGTCAGCTCGCAAAGCGCAGCACGATAGAAGCCCGGAATTCAGCCTAATAAGAGCTTCAATGCTCAGTCCTGATAAAGCCGTACAGTTCATCGCTGTAGAGGAAAGGCCGGAGGTTCATACTTTTGTTACAATAAGGATCGGCTTTTCCCCTATAATCATGAATAAAGAAAGTGTTTCGACAGTTTTACTGTCGGAGCGTCCAACAACCCAAGGAAACTTTTTGGAGGAAGAGAATGTTCAAATTTCCCTGGCAGTCTATCCTGATAACTTTCCTTGTGCTCGCTCAGATCAGTCGTCCCGCGCTGACAATTCCTGATAAGCAGCTTGCTCCTGAAAGGGCTCAGTTTCCGGGAGCGTCAGCTGAGACTCCCATCACCGGAGATCTCACACAGCTATACGAGGAAACGTCCAAAAAGCTGGTTTCGGTACACCTCATGCAGCGCCGCCCGGGAAAAGCCGTGCGCCTGACCTCAGAATGCACCGCTTTTATCATCAGTCCGGAGGGAGAGATGTTGACCAGCCTGGGAGGCATCCGCAGGGCTTTGCAGTCTGATGGCTCGGTGAGTGAAGATTTTGTTCTTATGGGCGGGCTGAATGACGAGTCGGAATTGGTGGAGCTAAAAGTGAGCCTGCTCAATGCAAGTATGGATCTCGCGCTTCTGGAATTTGGTCAGCCGCGTAAAGACCTGCCGCATTTCGAGCTGGAAGCTCCTGCGGAAATCAGCATAGGTGAGAGTATTGTCGTTTGCGGGAGCGCTTTGGGTCGTATGGAAAAAGGCGGACTGGGCGTGGGTTCAATCCTGTCCATCGCAGCCGAAGAATGCAACGAATATGGCTTACCCCGGCAGATTGTACGCTGCTCCGCACAGTTTCCCCCGGATTATGCGGGAGGTCCTGTGCTCGATCTCAAGGGTCATCTGCTGGGCATGTCTTTTGTGACGAATGGCCGCAAGTATGCGGATTTCAGCGGGTACTTTTACTCGGCAAGGACCCTCTCGCATTCTCTGGAACAATTGCGGAAGAAAGAAAACTGGCCTCGTACAGCTCTGGGACTTTATTTTCTGGACGATAAAGCAGCGCGCCAGCGCCGACTAAGATATCGACTCCCTTACGGGCTTTATGTCAATGAGGTGAGTTTGGATGGGGCGGCCTATGTCGGCAAGCTTGAGAAAGGCGATGTGATTACCAGGATGAACGGGCGCAGTGTCACCACCCTCCGACAGTTTACGGAGGCTCTGGCTCAGATCAAGCCAGGTGAGGAACTGAAACTGACGGTATTCCGTGAGGAGCAGAACAGCGTGAAGGAACTGACGCTCTATCCTGAACCCTACCAGCCTATGCTTTACTGAGAACGAAGCTGCTGGACTGAGAAACAAATATACTCTGCGATAAAGGAAATGGATAAGAAATGATGACAAAATCAACTCCGGACACGAAGGCTGGCAAGAGGGAAAAGCATGAGACACTGGCTCAAAAAAAAGCCAGAGCGCAGCAGCTTTTAGCTGTACTGAAAGATACTTTTCCGGATGCGGCATGCACACTTGAATTCCGTGAGGACTGGCAGCTCCTTTTTTCAGCCATTCTGGCGGCTCAATGTACGGATGCGCGCGTCAATCTTGTGACGGAGAAGATGTACCGTGAATGGCCTGATTTGAGCGATTACGCCGAACACAGCAGGGAGGAGATTGAGGCCCGTATCCGTTCCTGCGGGCTTTATCGAAATAAGGCTAAAAACATACAGGCTGCAGCGCAAATGCTGCTGCAGGACTTTGCAGGGAAAGTTCCTCAGAGCATGGAGGATTTGCTCAAGCTGCCCGGCGTGGGCAGAAAAATCGCCAATCTCATGCGCGGGGATGCTTTTGGCCTTCCCGGGATTGTCGTCGACACACACTGCATGCGCATTACCCGCCTTATGGGCCTGAGCAGCGGCGACACCCCGCTCAAAATTGAACGGGATCTGGAAAAGCTTCTGCCAGAAGAATCCTGGGCTGCCTGGGGACATCTGCTGGTCACTCTGGGGCGCACAATCTGTAAGGCTCGTTGCCGTTCCTGCGCGGTCTGTCCCCTGCAAAGCATCTGTACGTATGGCCGGAGTGTTGAAAAAAACATCATGGCTTTGAGCAAAGAGGAGAAAGCCCTTGCCTGTCTCTAAGTCACCCTTACAGGAAAATGCGAAGGATTCGTCGGCAAATGCTCTGCAGCCAGAGGAGTCAGCTTCACCTGCCTGTTCCCGTCGAAAAGCTCTTTCAACTGAGAAAACCACTGAGAGAAAAAGTTCGGCTCAGCGCTGCAAGTCGGGCAGGGAAATCGATGAGCTTGCACTCAGCAAAGTTCCGGGAATATCGCTCAAACGGTCGCAGCTCTTTGAAAAACTGGGCATTCATAATCAGCGCGAACTGCTTTTTTATTATCCCCGTGCTTATGATGACTGGACGAAGCTCAGCAGCTTTGCCGAATTTCAGGAAAATGAAACACTGACCTTTCGTGCGAAGGTGGCTTCAAGTCCTCAGCTGATGCGTCGCGGGCGCCTTTCCTGGGTCAAATGCAAGCTGAGCGATGGCGTCGACTTTCTTGACGCCACCTGGTTTAATCAGAGCTGGATGCAGAAAAACCTCCATCTGGGTGAGGAATATATTTTTCACGGTAAAATCAAATGGGGACGGTCACGTCCCCAGATTGTCAATCCCTGGTATGCCCAGGCTGCACAGGATGAAAACCCTGGTATTCTGGCGCTCTATCCTCTGACGCAGGGGCTCACGCAAAAACTTTTGCGTTCTGCTCTTGACAGCGTTCTGAACTCTGGCCTGGCCGCGCAGGTCAGTGACCCCCTGCCGGATGAAATTCGCCGCCGTTATCTACTCTGTACGGCAGACTTTGCCCTGCATCGCATCCATCAGCCCCGACAGCAGGAGGATATTGCCTCTGCCAGACGACGCCTCGCTTTTGAAGAACTCTATCTGACACGCTCTGCCATGCAGCTGGCGAGAGCCCAGCGTCTGACTCGCTGCAAAGCTCCCGCTATGGAAACGAATGCTCTGGCCAGGGAAAAACTTCAAAAACTCAAAGAGAGCCTGCCCTTTAGCTTAACGAATGCCCAGCTTCAGGCGATCAACGAGATTTTAAGAGATCTTCGCCTGGAGCGCCCGATGAACCGTCTCCTGCAGGGTGATGTCGGCTCGGGGAAAACCCTTGTAGCAGCTTTCGCCATGCTCTACTGCGCCTGCTGTGGAGCGCAGAGTGTGCTCATGGCGCCAACATCCATCCTGGCGGAGCAGCACTACAAAAATCTGTCTAGCCTTTTCAGCCCGGTGGAGGTTGAAGTAGGTCTACTCACAGCGGCGACCACGGCGACAGAGCGGGCCAGGCTTCTCGACGATCTCGGTGAGGGCCGTTTAAAAATTCTTGTGGGAACCCATGCGCTCCTTCAGGAGGACCTGAAGTTTCAGAACCTGGCTCTGACGGTCACGGATGAGCAACATCGTTTTGGGGTTCGTCAGCGCAGTCTTCTGGGTCAGCAGGCAACAGAAGACAAGGGCTTTGAACCTCATCGTCTGGTCATGTCGGCCACGCCAATTCCGCGGACGCTTGCGCTGATCGTTTACGGTGATCTTGATCTGAGTATTATGCGCGAGATGCCCCGGGGGCGCAGGGAGATTAAAACGTACACGGCATCAAGCGCTGATCTTCCCCGGGTCTATGAGCTGATGCGCCGTGAAATCAGTCAGGGATCCCAGGTCTACGTGGTTTGTCCTTTGATTGAGGACTCCGAACTCATGCCGCTGGATTCAGCCGAGGAAAGCTATAAGCGGCTGCAGAAAGATATTTTCAGAGATTGTCGCGTGGCCCTCCTGCATGGACAGATCAAGGCAGATGAAAAAGAGCGGACCATGGCTGCCTTCATGCGTGGCGACATTCAAATCCTGGTCAGTACGACGGTTGTTGAGGTCGGGGTAGACAACCCCAACGCTTCTCTCATGCTGATTATGAATGCGGAGCGCTTCGGTCTGGCCCAGCTGCATCAGCTGCGTGGACGTGTCGGCCGGGGAGAACGCCAATCTTACTGTATTTTGCACTCTGATCAGCGGGAGGGTCTGGCGGCTGAACGTCTTAAAACTCTTTGCCATCACTCTGACGGATTCGAACTGGCTGAAGCCGATCTGCGCCTGCGCGGGCCGGGAGATTTTTTTGGCACGAAACAGCATGGACTTCCGAGCTTTCGCCTTTTAAACCTTTATGAAGATACTGATTTGATTGCAGAAGTTGAAGAGGCTGTTGATCTGGCCTTTAAAGCTGATGGTCCCCTGCGCAGGGAAGCCATGGAGCGTGGTCGTGCGGCTTTGAGTGAACGTTACCCGGAGCTTTTGCAGGGGTTTCGGCTCTAGTCCACGCTGAGTATGATCTGCAGCCTGGGCCGATCCCTTGCCGGAAGTGCCTTCGCGAGGAAGTCGCAGGGGGTTGGAACTCAGGTCTGCGGTGGATGAGGGGAGTGCTATGCCAAGAATTATTGCCGGTGAAAAAAGGGGGCTGAAGCTTGTGGCTCCCAGAGGAGAGGCAACAAGACCCACAGGAGATCGGGTCAAGGAAGCCATCTTTTCGATTCTGCAGGCAGAACTGAGAGGAACCAAATTTCTCGATCTTTTTGGCGGCAGCGGACAGATCGGCCTGGAGGCTGCGAGCCGTGGTGCATCCCAGGTCTGGATTGTAGAAAAAGACCGCCAGGCGGCAGAAATCATACGTCAAAATATACAGAAATGCGGCTTTGAGGAAAGTGTCAAACTAATGCAGGCTCCTGCATCTGCGGCTTTAAGTCGACTTTGGAAGGCAGGAGAGCTGATGGACATCATTTATTTTGATCCGCCATGGAAAGAGGAAGCTCGGTTTTTCTTCCAGCTCAGGGATCCACTGCTTCAGATTATGCATGAACATTCGCGGCTGCTCCTGGAAACGGATGAAAGCGCGGAAAAAGAACTAAGCTCCCTGACTTCGCCTGCTCTGGACCTCCTCAGAACTTGTCACTATGGCCGTGCAATGGTATTATTTTACGGAAAAACAGGGAAGAAGGAAGATTTTCCGCCTTCCCTCCGGAACGGGGAATAATCGTGTTTCGCTTGATCTATCCGGGAAGTTTTGATCCTCCTCATAAGGGACATCTGGATCTTATCGCCCGGGCTTCGGTGCTCGCGGACGAGCTTATTGTTGCCGTACTGCAAAATGGAGACAAAGCAGGGCAGCTATCCCTGGAAATGCGCTGCAAGCTCTTGAAGCAAGTCTGTGCAGGTTTTGACAATGTCCGTGTCAGGACATTTCGTGGCGCTCTGGCTGATTTTTTCAGTGAAGAGAAAGCGACGGCGCTTCTCCGCGGTCTGCGCAGTGCAGATGACTTTGGCTATGAGCTGCCGATGACGGTCGTTAACCGTGGCCTGAAGGCCGATTGCGAGACTTTATTTCTGGCAGCCAGTCCGGAATACAGTTATATTAGCTCCTCTCTTGTCAGAGAGCTGCTGAGACTGCAGAAGGACGTCAGTCCCTATGTACCGGAATGCATTGTTCCTGAGCTGGAAGATCTTTATCAGGAGCAAGCCGGAAAGAAATAGGGCAGGAGAGTGGGAGGTTCAAAGATGGATCAGGATACGGGAGCTTACAGGCCGCAGGAAAGGCTTCAGGGGAGACCGCAGGAAAGCGTCCAGAGTCAGGGGGAGGTCCCCGCGCAGTCGATGGCTGCTCCACAGCCACAATCGCCTGACCGCCGCCGTGGCCGCAGTGACGATCTGCCTCAGGTCCCTTACTCTCCGCGTCGGGCCCCGGACATCCAGCAGAATCCTCGCCAACAGGGAGCTCAGCCCCAGGAAAGAGGCGCTGCAGTTCCGCCGCAGCGCCGCAGCGATCAGGAAAACGTGGAAGCCTTGCTGCGTCGCATGGAAGATAATGTCAGCAGCGCCCGCAAGGTGCCCTTTTCTGAACAGGTGATGCTGGATCGGGACGAGATGCTCTTTCTCATTAAAATGATCCGCGATGGACTTCCTGAAGAAATCCGACAGGCCCGCTGGCTCCTTCAGAAGAATCGCCAGTTGATCGCCGAAGCGCGCAAAGAGGCTGAAAATATCATGCGTGAGGGCGAACAGCAGATGGCCAGGATGATCGATGAGCATGAGGTCACACAGCAGGCTCAGAATGAAGCCCGACGTATTCTTGATGAGGCCTCTGCCCAGAGTCGGCAGATTCACCAGGAAGCGATGGAATACGCCCGTAATCTGCTTGCTGAAATTGAGGATCAGCTTACAGAAATGCTGGTCTATATTCAGAAAAATAAAAAAGGGATCGAGAACTGATCAGTCCTATGAGTACTCAAGTCTGTCTCCTCTGCGGAGGACGTTCCAGTGAGCATGAGATTTCGCTGGTTTCGGCTTCGCATATTCTTCATTTACTTCGCAAAATCCCTGCGGTGACCGTGCAAGTTCTGCTCATTGATAAAAAAGGAGCATTCTTTGAATATCAGGGGCCGGATGAGAATCTTGCTGATGAGCGGATTTTTTCCAAAAGCGAGCTTCTTTCGGACGTCTATTTTAAGCCGGGTGAAAAAGCAGGGTATTGGACGGAGAATCAGGAAGGCCGACTGAGCTTTCGACCCGTGGACATCTTTTTCCCTGTTCTGCATGGACGCTACGGTGAGGATGGTACGGTACAGTCCCTCTTTGAACTGATGAATGCTCCCTATGTTGGCTGCAAGGTCCTTTCCTCTGCGCTTATGATGGATAAAGAGGCGGCCCGCCGTATTTTCAGCGAAAGCAAGATCCCCATGACTCCGGCTGTAAGCCTGCTAAAACGTGAAGCTCTGGAACTTGCTGCTGTGGAAAAGCGTATCGCTGCGGCCGGCCTCCACTATCCGCTCTTTGTGAAACCGGCTAATGCAGGCTCATCGGTGGGGATCACGAAAGTTCATAAGGCTGAGGAACTGACAGAAGCCCTTCTTCTCGCTTTTTCCCATGATGAAAAAATCCTCATTGAAGAGGGGGTCGAGGGCCGGGAAATTGAGCTGGCTGTCCTGCAGATGGATCCTGAAGGACGGGAGCTTCTGGCTTCACGTCCTGGAGAAATTATCCCGGGCCGTGAATTTTATGACTATGAGGATAAGTACGATGCCGGGAGCAGTTCCCGCATCCTTATACCGGCTGATCTAAGCAAAGATAAGCTTGAAGAGCTTCACGATATTGCCCTGCGAGCTTTCCGCGCCGGTGGCTGCAGGGGACTTGCCCGAGTTGATTTCTTTATCCGCAGCAGCGATGAGAAGGTTTTACTGAACGAAATCAACACCATGCCGGGCTTCACGCCAATTAGCATGTACCCCAAATTGATCGAAAATGCGGAGATCAGCGGTCAGGACTTAGTGGAAATTCTGCTGCGGCAGAGCCTTTCCTGAAAGCTGAGGCCTCCCTGAAGCAGATTCCCACCTGGAAATACAGTCTTTCCTGAGACCCCTTCCTGACAGATGAGCCTCTCATGAAAGAATCAGGGTTCCAGCTGACAGACTTTGAGCCCGATGAATCCTTTGAACCCTTTCAGATTAGTTCTTTTTTTAGTGCACACCGACATAAATGCTCCAAGCACTTAGTCTCTTCACATCGATTAAAGGAAATAGACATGTCTCTTCTTCAGCTCAAAAAGGCAAGGCCTGTTCTGACGCTTATGCTCCTTTGTTTGCTGATGCCTGCGCTGCTTTCCGCCTGTCAGAGTGATTCAGCCCTGCGACGGGAGAAGGATTTTGAGCCTGCAGAAACGCTGGAATTCCGCGATGAGGAGGGAAGAACGGATCCTCAGCAGGATCTTGAGCGGACTATTAAGTACATACAAGATGACGACACGACATCCTTACTTAGCTGCATATATCCGGCAAGCCTCGAACGTTTTGGCAAAGCACAGGTCGTTGAACGAAACGCCAAGATTCATGCGGACCTGGGCGTTAAAGAAATTCACTATGAGCAGATCACGCCTCTGGATGCATCAAAAGGGGGTAATCAGCGCTTCTACGAAGCTGACGCCAGGTATCTCACACGATATGGCGAGCTGAAAAAGAAGGTCACCCTGAGTTTCATCTGGCATCCTGCTGCGGAAAGCTGGCAGCTTGACTGGACACCTGGCATTATCCTCCCTGGTCTTAAAGAGCAGGGACAGGTGCACGTGGAATCCCTGAAGGCCAGGCGTGGTGAAATTTACGACCGCTCCGGCTGGCCTCTGGCCGTCAATCGAAGTTTTGTTCAGGTGAATCTGGTTCCCCGAAATTTTGACGCTGAGCGGGCGTCAGAAGTTGAAACTTTACTGGGCCTGCCTGCAGGCACTGTGGAAACGAAGCTGAGCCAGAGCTGGGTGCGCGAGGATACCCTCGTGCCCATCGCGCTGCTGCCGGATCTTCGAAAGATCGATTATGCACAATTTAAGAAACTCGGTCTGAGCTGGCAGGAAGAGCAGCTCAGGGACTATCCTTTTGATGAGTCCATGGCACAGCTCATTGGTTATGTTTCACGTGTTTCAGCTGAAGATCTCGAAAAAGATGAAAATGCGGAGCTGGAGGATACGGAGCTCATTGGCCGCTGTGGTCTGGAACAGGTTTATGATACGCGCCTGCGTGGGAAAAATGGCTGCCGCGTATATGTTGGTGGAGATTACGAACAGACTCTGCTGGAAGTGCCGGCAGAAGATGGAGAAAATCTTCAGCTTACCCTGGATGCCCTTGCTCAGCGAGCCATCTATGAAGAACTGAAAAACGACAATGCTACGGTTACGGCTGTTGATCCCCTGAGCGGTGAAATCCTTGCACTGGTTTCGACGCCCTCTTATAAGGCTATGGATTTTGTTCTCGGCATCAGCAATGACGCTTATGCAGCTCTGCTGAACGACCCGCGACAGGTTCTGCAGGCCAAGTATGCACTGAGCTATACGCCTGGTTCGACACAAAAAATTCTGACCTCTATTATCGCTTTGTCTCAGGGATTTATCACTCCCGATGAAGAGCTCTTTATTCAGGGAAAAACCTGGCAGCTTGATGATTCCTGGGGCGATTATGCCGTGACGCGCTATAGGGAACTGGATCAGAATTTCAGCCTGGCGGATGCGATCACTTATTCAGATAATATTTTCTTTGCCCGTCTGGCCTGTAAAATTGGGGCTTCTTCCTTTAACCGCGGCATGAGGGCACTGGGCATAGGAGACGATCCCTGCCGGGATTATCCTTTCCGACCGTCACAAATTGCCAATGCCGGGGCCATCGGCGAGAAAGAAACGGTTTTACTGGCAGACAGCGCTTATGGCCAGGGGGAAATACTCCTCTCACCGCTGCAGCTCGCTTCTATCTATGCGGCAGTACTGAATCAGGGAAAACTTATGGAGCCCCGGCTTCTTATTACTAATGAGAGTGATCATAAGCGCGTTCTGCTCTCCCCGGAGTCCTGTGAAATTCTCAAAACCGCCATGGAGAGAGTGGTTGAAGAAAATTACTCAAAACAGTTAAAAAAGGATCACTTTCGCATCGCAGGCAAGTCTGGAACAGCGGAGCTAGGACTGGATGAAAAAGGCGAGATGGGAATTGACAGCTGGTTTATCGGTTATAACGCCGATCATCCCGCTTATGTCATGAGTCTGACCCTTTTTCATTCAGAAGAGGAAGAGGATTTGCTCGCCATGAAGCTCTTTGGCTATATCCTTGAAAACCTTGAACGCCAGGCCCCTTACCAGGTGCCTGAAGTCCAGGCTGCCGTTCGCCATTTGGCTGAGGAAATTCCCGTCTATCACCCTCTGCGACATCAAAGCGATGAATAGAGTATAATGTCGAAGATATGATTAAATTGATCAAAGTTTTATGTTTACAGAAGTCTTCTGGTTTACAGAAGTCTACTAAAAAAAATTTCGCGGAGTCTTTTCCAGGCGGTTCAGACAGGATGAGCAGCCTTCGCTCTGGACTCACGTTCCTCCTGCTGCTCTCTGTCCTCTTTTCGCTGACGGCTTGCAGCAGCTTTCAGCCTCGGGAAGAATCGGGCACGAATCCCTTTAATTTTGCTCCGGATCAGGCTCAGGAGATGAAGGCAGGAGCTTCGGACAGCACCAGCACAGGGTCTGAAGAACTGCTTTCACCGGGGACGACTTCGCCCGCACCATTGTCCTCCGACCTTTCAGCGGCAGGCAGTCAAATGTCGTCACAGTTTGAAGCAAAGACAGAGCCTTTATCAGAGCCGCTTCCTGGAGAGGCTGAACCTTCTCCTTCTGCTGCAAGTGGTAAAAAAGATATCGCTGAAGAAATGAACGAGCTGAGAATCAGTGCGGGTTTTGCGCCTTTCAGCCCCAGGGAATTAGAGTCCCTGCGTGATTCCATGCCTAAATACCTCCGCACCGGCGATGAAAATAACAATGAAGAGCCGCCGGCTCCTCTTTCTTATCCCAAAGAAAATTCGCTGCGGGGCATTGCCGGAAGAAAGGTCGAGCGTTTCTTTAAAACCCTTTCGACCGATCCTGTTTACTATCATTACGCCAGGCATCCCGGCGATTTCTCTAAGGGTGACGAGCTGATTCAGGAAGTGCTGATTGCTCTCAGCGGCAAGAAGAGTTATATGCGTCTTTCTACGGAGCGCTCTGTCCTGGGTATTCTTCAGACCGAGGCCAGCTTTTATTATCAAATGGATCTTCTTGGCGGCAGCTATGATATTCTCCCGGGTACGGAATATAACGAAGAACTCAGCATGGAGGCTTTCTCTAAAATAGCTGAAAACGGCGACCGCCTGATTCTTACAGGCCAGGGCAATGCTGTTTTTATGGGACGCAATGTGACTTTTGAAGAGTTCACAGAAGACGGCATTACGTATATTCGCTATTACTTTATCGGGGATGCTGTTGTAGGGCACCGCAGTTTTAAAGATGAGAAAGTACTGGAAACTTTTGAGATCTTTGAAGCTTCGAACCGCAGTGATGACAGCCTTTTTGAACTGCCTGAAGGTTTCAGACCGAGCGAAGAGCTTGAAGAGGAAGATGCCAGACGCGAAGCAGAAATGGCTGAGGCTCAGGGCCTTACGCAGACATCGGAGAGCTCTGTATCGGGCAGGAAATCAACGAAAAAAAGCAGCGAAAGTACTTCGCGAGAGGCTCGACAGCCCTGATAGCCATGGAGTCTTTTGTTCTTGCCCCTGTTTTTGCCCACGATCAGCGAGCTTTGAGGGAATATGATGCCCTCTGTGAGGCCTCAGGCATCAGGCGCGATGCTGGTCTGGAGGAGATTCTTTCCCTGCGCAATGCAGAGGCTGAACTTGTGGCTGCAGGGGGGATCTGCGGAAAGTCCCTGCGCAGTCTGGTCTGCCGTGAAGATCTTCGCGGAGAGGGCCTGATGAATCAGCTGGTTTCGGCGCTCATCTCCCGTATGGCTGAGCGTGACATCTTTCATGTGTTCCTCTGGGGTAAAGCTGAATACCTTGAACTTTACAGAAATCTTGGCTTCTTCCTCATCGAAAGCGCCTCTGACCGCATGCTTTTTATGGAGAATAAGGCTGGCGCTTTTGAGCGTTATCTTGCGAGGCAGGAAGAAGAGGCGGAGATCTGCGCCTTGCAGTGGACACAAGCTGGGTTGAAGCAGGAAGGTCTCAGGCAGGCGGCTCTGGTGATGAATTTGAACCCCATAAGCAGGGGCCATCTGCAACTCATTGAGGAGACGGCTGGACGCTTTGATTTAACCCATCTATTTCTCTTATCCGAGGATCGCTCCTTCTTTAGCACGCGTGAACGAAAAGACATGCTCCTGGCAGCCGTGCGGGATATTCCCCGCCTTTGCCTGCATGAAACGGGGGATTACCTGATCTCTTCCTCGACTTTTCCGAGCTATTTTCTCAAAAGCAAGGATGAGGCTACAGTCCTCCAGGCGGAGTTAGACGCCAAAATTTTTATTCGCCTGGCAAGGCGCCTGAATCTCACGAGCCGGGTCTTAGGTTCAGAGCCTTTTTCAGAGCTGACACGGCAATATAATGCCCAGCTTCAGCGTTTGCTTCCTCCTGCAGGAATCAACTGTGAAATCGTGCCGCGCAGTGTCGATGAGGAAGGACGGCCTATTTCCGCTGGACGTATCCGCGCCGCTCTGAAAGCAGGTGATTTTAAATTGGCACAGAAGCTGGCTCCAGCGAGTTCCAGACCCTGGCTGACGCCTGAATATCTGGCTGAAAGATTGGCTCATGTGGCTGGCGAAGGCGAAGCACAGGCCAGGAATGGCTGAGGTCGCGCCGTAAAGCTCTGGACTGTGATATTCAGAGCTGCTATATGAAGTGGCCTGACCGAACAAATAGACCTGGCCGAACACAGTTTTGAAGGGAGGAGAGCAGCATGGAAAAATGGGAAAAATATCGCAAGGAACTGCCCTATTCTTATTGCTTTGGCCCTTACCCGTCGTTCCGCCTCCTGGAAGAGGCCCCGGAGCGTGTGCTGGCGCTTCTGCTTTCTGATAAATTTAAAGAAAAAGAGAAAGTCGAGGCTCTGGCTGCTGAAAAAGCGCTTCCCCTCATCTATGCTCCACGGCTGATAGAGAAGCTCTCTCAGAGAGCGAACACTTATATGATCGCTGTTTTTTTGAAAGAACTTCCGTCTTCGGAAAAGAGCAAAGAGTTGTCCTTGAGAGCAGAGAGGACTTCTCAAAACACTCTGACAAATCCGGCAAAAGAGAACAGCACATCAGGACGTCAGGTCATACTTCAAAACATCGATGATATGGGTAATTTGGGGACTATCCTGAGAAGTCTCCTGGCCTTTGATTGTCCTTGTCTTAATTTACTGGGGCCGTGTTGTGACCTTTGGGATCCGCGCGTGGTCCGTGCTTCCATGGGAGCGATTTTCGCCCTGCGTCCGCAGTTTTATTCTTCTCTGGAGGCCTGGAGGGAAAGAAATTCAGAGCTGCTCCTGGCTGCCCTTATGCTCGATAAAACGGCAGAAAGTCCACGCAGCTGGCTGAGCCAGCGGAGCGTGGAAGAGCTATCTGGCTTATGCCTGGCTTTTGGCAATGAGGGCAGTGGGCTGCCGTCTTATTACCGGGAAAGCGCTGACGCCTGTCTCATGATCCCCCAGAGCATTAAGGTTGATTCTCTGAACTTAGCTGAAGCGGTGAGTATTTCACTCTATGAGTGGCAGGAACAGCTCCATGCCAGGTCTGCTGCCAAAGCGACCCCCTCTGCTCCTTTTTCTTTTTCACCTTCCACCAGCCTGGGATGGCTGTGATAAAATAAACTGATTATCCGGAAAAGTTTTGCTGACGGCGGAGGTATTATGCTGGATTTTGCTCATGGCATCTTGCGCCATCGAAAATTGATCTTGATCACTTTCGTGATCGCCATTGTGCTGGGTTCTTTTTTAGCTCTCAAGGTTCCTGTGAATTACGATCTGAGCACCTATCTGCCGGAGAATACAGAATCGACCCGGGCGCTGAAAGAGGTGAAGGATCTCTTCGGCGATGCCCTGCCCAATCTTGATATCATTCTTGAGGACTGTGATCTGGCCGACGTTCTTACAGCCAAAAAGAAAATTGCTGCAGATCCCGACGTCGTCAGCGTGCAGTGGCTGGATGATGTGGCCGATGTGACGCAGCCTCTGGAACTTCTCGCCCCGGAATATCTTGATAACTTTTATAAAGATGGTACAGCCAGACTTGTGGTCGCTCTCGGTGGAAAAGATTTTCGCCACAGTCTTGAGCGCATTCGCCGGAATCTCGATCAAAGTCTTGCCAAACCCGTGCGTCTGCGCGGCGAAGCCGTTGGCGTTGCGCGGGCGGCCGTTTCAGCGTCAAGTGAAGTAAGTCATGTTTTCATGATTGCCGTACCGATGACCTTTGCCATCCTTTTTCTGGTCACATCATCGTGGTTTGAACCCATTCTTTTCATGCTCACGATTTTTGCGGCGATTCCCCTGAATCTTGGAACCAACATCTTTCTTGGTTCGGTTTCTTTCATCACCCAGTCTGTCGGGGCCATTTTGCAGCTGGCTGTCTCCATGGACTATTCCATCTTTCTTCTGAATCATTTCGGACGCTTCCGCCGGGAAGGGGACAAGGTCGAAGATGCCATGGCCAAAGCCATAGCGAAGTCTTTTTCGGCGGTGACAGCCTCGGCGCTGACCACAGTTTTTGGTTTTATCGTTCTTGTTTTCATGCAGTTCCGCATCGGCCCGGACTTAGGGATCGTCCTTGCCAAAGGCATTCTCTTCAGTTTGCTTTCGGTGCTCTTTCTTCTGCCTTCGCTGACCTTACTCTCCGTGAAGTGGGTTGACCGTCTCACCCATCGTTCTTTTCTGCCCCGTGTAGAAGCGCTTCGCTCCTTTGCACGCTTTGCCGTCAGGCTTGGCCCTCTGCTCATGATTGTCGTGCTCATTACGACACTGCCGCTGATTAAAGCTAAAAATGCAAACCATTTTCTCTACGGCATGGGAAGCTTTCCTGAAGGTTCCCAGGAGTATGAGGACCGCCGTATCATCAGTCAGCACTTCGGCGAAATGCAGGACTTGATTTTGCTGGTTCCTCAGGGCGATGCTGCTTCTGAACAGCTTTTGCATCAGGATCTGGAAAAACTGCCGTATGTGAAATCCGTCATCAGCTATGATGGTATGGTGGGCTATCAGATTCCCGAAGAAGCTGTGCCCAAAGAGGCTCTGAACCAGCTTAAGTCCGGGGAACTCAGTCGTTTTATCGTGCGCGCAGCTCTGCCGGAAGAAGGCCCTCTGACCTTCCAGGCAGCGGAAGAACTTCGTGCCCTCAGCGCAAAATACTATGGCGGTGAAGCCCGTTGGGCCGGTGCTCCTTTCTCTCTCCTTGATATGCGTGACACCATTCAGGCGGATGATGTGATTGTCAATGGCCTGGCTCTGCTTTCCATCGGCCTGGTTCTTTTCTTTTCCTTCCGCTCGTTTTCTTTGCCTTTTATCCTGATTTTCAGTATTGAATACGCCATCTGGTGTAATCTGGCTATTCCTTATTTCCAGCAGGAATCACTCAGCTACATTGGCTATCTGGTTATTTCAACGATACAGCTTGGGGCGACCGTAGACTATGCCATCCTTTCTGCCCAATATTATCTGGACTTTCGCAGGAGACTGGAGCCCAGGGAAGCAGCCGTAGAGGCGGTGAGCATGGCCCTGCCGGCGATTACACCGCCTGCCCTCATTCTCTCGGTCATGGGCTTCATTCTGGCCCACTTTTCTACCATCCCTGTCGTCAGCGGTCTGGGTCGGGTACTGGGGCAGGGAGCGCTGCTTTCCCTGGCAACCGTTATTTTCCTGCTGCCGTCTTTCCTGCGCTATCTGGATCCGTTGATTCGCAGAAGCAACCTGCCCGCATCTTTTACATTGAGAAAACGTGAGCGATCTGACAGACAGGAGTGAGTTTTTTTATTTTTTATATGATAAATTCTATAGTGCACAAGTGCACATCGAGAGCGGTTCCACATGTCTCTGTAAAGCCAGCAACAGTTTCTGAACTGGTTTTAAGCCAAAGTACCGACAATCGTTCTGTCTGATCACAGTTATCCGAAAGGTCATTTTTTCATGAAAAATCTTCACTCATTTTGTTCTCACTATACGCAGCGAAAAGACCAACGGTTCATCACCTTTATTCTGTCGCTGCTGCTTGTCATGCTCCCCCTGCTGGGATCAGCCCCAGTTTTTGCAGCGAAAGAAAGTTCAAAGGCGGAAGCAGCCCCGGCGAAACAGGAAGTGATTTACGCTTTCCTGGATGAAAGCGGAGCGGTCAAACAGCCGCTTATCGTGGTCAATCGTTATCGCCTTGACGAGGCTCAGGAAATCTGTGACTACGGAGCTTATGAAGAAGTCAAACGTCTGGTCGGAGAAAGCGAACTTACCCAGGAGGGAGATAAAATCACCGCTCTTGCTGGCCCGGGAGAATGGTACTACCAGGGAAGTCTTCGTGAGGAACTCCCCTGGAACTTTCATTTCCGCATGATGCTGGATGGCCAGGAACGGAGCGCAGAAGAGCTTTCCGGCGCTCAGGGTAAGCTGGAACTGGAGCTTTCCATAGAACCCAATCCACAGGCTAAAGGAAAATTGGCGGATCAATTCATGCTGCTGGTCAATCTGACCCTGGATAATCAACGCGTGACAAACTTGTCGGCGCCGGGCTTTATTCAATCGGCAGCCGGAGCGAACACCATGCTCACTGCTCTGGCTTTTCCAGGGGAGAAGAACATCTTCCGTTTTACGGCCGAGGTGAACGACTTTGCCATGAGCCGTCCCCAGATTGTGGCCATGCCCATGTCCCTGGATCTTTCGGAAATGAACCTGCCAGTTGATAAAATGTTCGGCATGGTTCTTGCTCCTGGTGAAAATCCACAGGAAACAAAGACCTTTGACAGCAGAAAAACGGCTGAGCTCTATGGACAGTTTCTTGATCTCTCCTCCGAAGTTATGGGACAGGATTTAAGCAAAATCGCCCCTCTGCTGCAGCAGATGAAAGATATCAAATTGCCGGGAACGCTCGAACTCAAGATGTTTTCCCGCAACCTGGATCAGAGCAAACTCGATGCCGAAGATAAAGCGGCCAATGAGGCTATGGACCGCCTGGCTAAAATGGCTGAAAACTTACCTGCCGGGCAGGCGGAAAGCATGAAAAAAGATCTGGATCTGCTCAGAAATGCTTATTTCTCTAAGATGATGATCGTCAATCAGACAGCAGGCAAGTTCAGAGAGCTGGCACCCAGCATCAGCGCTGCGGCTAATCTCGATGAGACAGACCTGGCTAAGCTGCAGGAAACACTGGCCAAAGTGGGTCAGCTTCAGGGGCTGCTTTCTGAGAACAAGACGACTTTCAGACGCAGCATCGACAGTTTAAAAACGTTGATGGCGGCCATTCGCGACGATCAGCTTGGAGACTACCTCAATGCGCTGACGCCCGCCGTCAAAGCTCAGTCCTTTGTATCGGAGAAAAACAAAAACGTGAGTTCTTTGCAGTTCACCATTCTGGCTGCTGAAATTCCCAAAAAGGAAAAGTCAGTGGAAAAGGCGGACGGGCAGTCGGAGGAAAACAAAGCTGATGAAAGCAAGAGCTTTGCCGAACTGCTGGGCGATCTTTTCAGCCCCGAAGCGGAAAGTCAGCCGGCAGCGCCCGCCGAAGATACTCAGGAAAACAGTGAAAAGGAAAAGCCGCAGGGCTGATGGCGATCCAGGCTGCCAACGGCTGATTCCTGCCTGCTGTTGACTGTTGATTCGTTCCTGCTGCGGCTGATTCCTGCATGCAGATTTCTTCCTGCCTGCTGATTTCCAGCCGAAGCCGCGCCAACTTAGCAGGTACAGAGGAGAAATCGTGCGGGCAGGACGAATCTCCTTTGTGAACTTTGTCAAAAAAATCTTAACTTCTCTTCTTTTTTCGCACTTTACGTCTATAATATAGACGACTTTGTGTGATTTTTTAGTGCAATATTTTCAGAAGCTGAGCTGTCCCCGGCCTTTATTGGCGCCTGCTTTTTTCTCAGTCTCAGCACACAGGTCGGCACAAGGCAGGAAGAAGGAGAAAAAGCCATGATTCAAAATTTTGCCGCTTTAAGAAAAGCGGCCATTGCAGCAGGTGGCCTGACCATTGCCGTGGCTGCGGCAGAGGATGAAGCGGTCATTGAGGCCGTGATCCAGGCTCAGGAGCAAGGTCTTGCCGAAGCCATTCTGGTGGGGGATGAAAAAAAGATTTACAGCTTGCTTGAGCAGGCAGGCGGTTGCCCGCAGGACTTTCGCATCCTTGATGAAAAAAATCCGGAGGCAGCTGCGGCGCAGGCCGTGCGCCTTGTCCACGATGGAGAAGCTGCTGCGCTGCTCAAGGGCTTTCTGGGAACCGCTCAACTCATGCATGCCGTCCTTAATAAGGAATATGGTCTGCGCAGCGGAAAGCTCATTTCGCACTGTATGCTCTATGAATTGCCCGCCTACCCAAAATTTATCAACAATACAGATGGTGGAATGCTGACTTTTCCTTCCCGCGAACAGAAGATCGGCATTTTAGAGAATGCGGCCAGACTGATGCAGGCGCTGGGCTATGAAGAGATCAATGCCGCTCTGCTCTGCGGTGCAGAAAAGGTGGATCCAAGACAGCCCGATATGGTCGACGCGGAAGCCATCGCCGTGATGAAAGAGCATTGGCAGACTTTCGGAATGAATGTGTATGGCCCTGTTGGTCTGGATCTTGCACTCAGCCGCGAAGCCTGTGCTCACAAGCATTATGAGGCTAAAGGAGCTGGCGAGGCCGATATCGTTCTGGTTCCGGATTACCAGGTGGGCAATGCCTTCGGCAAAACCATGAGCCTTTTTGGCCAGGCCATGAACGGCGGTATCATACTCGGAGCAAAAGCTCCGGTGCTGCTGGTTTCCCGGGCTGATCCGAGTGAGGCCAAACTGAATTCCATTGCCCTGGCTGCTGTGGCGGCCAGAAGTGGGAATTTTTAGCCCTATTTTTCTGAATAGAAGCGTGCCCTCATGGGGCCAGCCGATTGTGGCAAGAGGAGGAAAAAATGAAACAACTGATGAGCGGCAATGAAGCCGTGGCCCGTGGTGCCTGGGAAGCTGGCGTAGTCTTTGGCAGTGCTTATCCGGGAACGCCAAGTACTGAAATTTTTGAGGCTTTTCCCAATGCGAACTACGAGCACAAAGTGAACGCTGAGTGGGCGCCCAACGAAAAAGTTGCGGTTGAAGCGGCTTATGGTGCTTCCATTGCAGGGGTGCGCGCCCTGGCAGCCATGAAGCACGTCGGTGTCAACGTTGCGGCAGATCCGATTTTTACTTCCGCCTACAACGGTGTGGGCGCCGGATTGGTCATTATTTCGGCGGATGATCCAAGCATGTTCTCCTCCCAGAATGAACAGGATAACCGCCATTATGCCGAAGCGGCTAAACTTCCCATGGTGGAGCCGGCTAATTCGCAAAACTGCAAAGACTATATCAAAAAGGCTTACGAGATTTCAGAAAAATTCGATACGCCGGTCATTTTCCGCATGACCACACGCGTCTGCCACTCCAAGGGCGTGGTGGAGCTGGGCGAGCGCGAAGAGCAGGAGCCCCGCGCCTACAGCCGTCAGGTTAAAAAATTTATAGCCAGTCCGGCCAACGCCTTTGTCCATCACCCGGAACTCGAAGAACGCCTGAAAGCCATGGCGGAATTTAACGATCAATCCGATCTCAATGAAGTCATCAGGGGGGATGGCAAGATTGGCGTGATCAGCAGCGGCGTCGCCTATCACTATGCTCATGAGGCATTCCCGGAGGGGACTTCTTTCCTGAAACTCGGCATGACCTGGCCGCTCCCGGAAAAACTGATCCAAGACTTCGCCGCCTCGGTGGAAACCCTCTATGTCGTCGAAGAGCTGGATCCCTTCCTTGAAATGCATATCAAAGCCATGGGCATCGCCTGCATCGGCAAGGAAAAACTGCCTGTCTGCCATGAACTCAATACGGAAATTGTCCGCGAATGTATCTTTGGCATCAGAGCAGAACGCAAGGAACTCAACACGCCGATTGTGGCACGGCCGCCTGCGCTTTGCCCGGGCTGCCCTCACCGTGGCTTTTTCTACACGCTCTCGCGTCGCAAAGATGCGGTCATTTCAGGTGATATCGGCTGTTACACCCTGGGCAGCGCCGACCCCATGAATGCGATGGACAGCGTCATCTGCATGGGTGCCTCGCTCTCCGCAGGCCACGGCTACGCCAAAGCCTTTGAGCTTTCCGGCCGCAAAGATCAGTATGTCGTGTTCGGCGTCATCGGTGATTCGACCTTCTTCCACAGCGGCATCACCGGTGCAGTCGAAATCATGTATAACGATGGCCACGTGATTCCCTGTATTCTGGATAACAGCATCACCAGTATGACGGGCCAGCAAGACAATCCAGGAACGGGCAAGAATCTCTTCGGGGAAGTAGCCACCAGAATTGATATCGAAAAACTGCTCAAGGCCATTGGTTTTACGGACGTTCTCGTGGTGGATCCGCAGGATCTGAAAGCCATGAAAAAAACCATAGACGATGCCGTGGCCTTCCTCAAAGATGGGCGCCGCCCGGCCATCATCACACGTCGCCCCTGTCTGCTGATTAAGGGCATCAAGCATGAGAAGGGACTTTGCAAAGTCGATCGCGACACCTGCATCGGCTGCAAGAGCTGCCTCCGGGTAGGCTGCCCGGCGATCTTCATGAAAGACGGTAAATCCAATATTGATGCAACCCTCTGTGTAGGCTGTGAGGTCTGTGCTCAGGTCTGCCCGGTTCAGGCAATCAAGAAAGTGGAGGCTTAATCCTATGTCAAACGTACACAGTATTCTTCTTTCCGGAGTTGGCGGACAAGGAACCATTCTGGTTTCAAAAATCCTGACGGAGGGTCTCCTGGCCGGCGGCTACGATGTCAAGATGAGTGAAATCCACGGAATGGCTCAGCGCGGCGGGAGCGTCTCTACGCAGGTTCGCTATGGTGAGCAGGTTGATTCCCCCATTATCGGTCCGGGTGAAGCCGATGTACTCGTGGCTTTCGAAAAAATGGAGGCCGTCCGCAACAGTCAGTTCCTCAAACCGGATGGTGTAGCGGTCATCAATAATCTGGAAATTGTTCCGCTGCCCGTGGCCAGCGGCAAAGTCGAATACCCCCAGGGACTGCTTGAGGCCATGCAGGCCAATTTCAAAGTCTATTCCTTTGACGCCATGAAAGAGGCATTGGAGATCGGCAATCCCAAGGTGGCCAACGTCGTCCTCTTCGGGGCGATGGTCGAAGCCTTCCCGGTTCTGCAAAAACTTGAATGGGAAGAGGTGATTGCGCGGGTTGTTCCGGAGAAATTCAAGGAGATTAACCTGCTGGCCTTCCGCAAAGGACGTGAGCTGGTTTCACATCAATAGAACGCCGGAACTGTTTTCCTTTGCAGACGGTGCGGGGGAGAGATAAACCCTGCCACGCTCCGCCTCAGACCTCCGTGTCGACAGAGGAAAAGTTTCACAAAGGAGCCGCTGATGATTTCAAAAAGCATGTATGAATTGGGCGCGCAACCGTCGCCTATACGTAAATTGTTTAATTATGGTCAGATTCAGGCGAAAAAACTAGGCCCGGATCATGTTTTCGATTTTACTCTGGGCAGCCCTTCTGTCCCCATGCCTTCTAAAGTTGCGCAATGCTGGGAGAAGCTGAACCGTGAAATCGATCCCGTAGCGCTGCACACCTACACGGTCAGCGCCGGACGTCCGGAGGCCCGTCAGGCGATCGCGGATGATCTCAATGAACGCTATCATACGCACTACGGGCCCGGGGATTTATATCTGAGCTGCGGAGCTGCCGCTTCACTCTGTGCAGTCTTCAAAGCTCTTACCCTCGACCATCAGTCCAAAATTCTGGCCATGGCGCCTTTTTTTCCGGAATATCGGAACTTCGTTGAGAGCAAGGGAGGGAAATTCGACTATGTTCCTGCAGCAGCGGATTTCCGCGTCAATCTGGAGGCCCTGAAGGAGGCGATTGACGCGTCCACTCAGGGGGTTATTATCAATTCGCCCAATAATCCCGGTGGAAAAATCTACACCCGCGAAGAGCTTAAAACACTGGCCTCTCTGCTGGAGGAGAAGAGCCGGAATTTCGGTCATCCCATTTACCTGATTTCGGATGAGCCTTACCGTGAACTGGCTTATGACGGGCTTGAAGTGCCCTGGATTCCTTCGATTTATAAGAACAGCATTATCTGCTACAGCTGGTCAAAGAGCTTCTCGATCCCGGGTGAACGTATCGGTTATACGCTGGTTCCACCCGAAGCCGAAGATGCGAAGGAGCTTTATCTGGCCATCTCCGGAGCGGCCAGAACCATGGGTTACGTCTGCGCCCCTGCGCTGGCCCAGAGAGTGATTGAAAGCTGCATAAAAGAACGCCCTGATTTGCAGCCGTACGAAGAAAATCGTCAGTTGCTTTACGGCAGTCTGAGCGAGATGGGCTATAACTGTGTGCACCCGGACGGGGCCTTTTATCTTTTTGTCAAAGCTCCCAACGGCGATGGTTCCGCTTTCTCTGAAATGGCTATGGAGAAAAACGTCCTGATCGTTCCAGGTGTTGGCTTTGGTTGTCCGGACTACGTGCGCATTTCCTATTGTGTTCCCAATGACCGCATACGTCGTGCCCTGCCTCTCTTCAGGGATTTGCTGGCTCAGGCCTGCGGCCAGTAAGCTTCACGGATCTGGTATTTTCTGAGCGGGTTTCGTTCTTTGTGACCCGCTCTTATTCTGTCAGAAAAAGCGTTTTGCGTTATAATAGGCTCGATACTTGAACGTGGCGAAGTGATATGGGAAAGGAGCAGCTATGCCGCAAACGGATATCTTTACGCGCATCGGCAAATTCTTTTCCGCCATCTGGCAAAGTCTGCTGGAGGCCCTGCTCTTTTTAGGCAGCCCCAAAGATATTGCTTTTGCCTTTGTGGACGTTATTGTCCTCTCTTTTATTTTTTATTTTATTCTCAAGCTTCTGCGAGATTCTCGTGCCTGGCAATTACTGAAGGGCATTCTTCTGATTATGGCGCTTGGTCTGATCTCTGATCTCGTGGGTCTGACGGCTCTGGGCTTTCTCCTTTCGCGCACCATCTCCATTTTTGCCATCGCTTTTGTGGTTATTTTTCAGCCGGAGCTCCGGCGCGCCCTGGAAACAGTGGGCCGTTCCGGTTTTAAGATGATTTCGTCAGAGGATGCTTATGAGACAAGCCACACGCATCAGATTATTGAATCCATTGTGCGAGCCTGCTCGGAAATGGCGGAAAAGCGGACGGGTGCGCTGATTGTCATTGAGCGTTCTACACCTCTGGGCGATCTGGAAGAGCAGGAAAATGCCATTGTGGTCGATGCAGCGATTACCACCACTATGCTCAAACAAATTTTCTATGTCGGATCCCCTTTACACGACGGAGCCGTGTTGATCCGTGGCGGACGTGTCGCTGCGGCGCGGGTGCATATTCCCCTTTCTGACAATTACCACCTGCGCAGGGATCTGGGGACACGGCACCGGGCCGCAATTGGAGCCAGTGAAATTGGCGATACGGTGGCCATTGTCGTCTCCGAAGAGCGAGGGACCATTTCCATCTGTCTGGAAGGCCGTCTCTATATGCTGGATAACGAGGACGCCCTGCGCACGCAGCTGCACCGTCTGCTGCTCCCCCAGGAAGAAGGGAATAAGAAGCGTCTGCCCATGATCCATCTGCGCAAAACCGGTGTGCAGATTGTTCAGACGCACAAACAGCGTGTCACCTTGATGACGCTGAGTTTGCTGCTGGCTCTGGGCTTCTGGTTTTATGTTCAGACGACGGTTAACCCTGTGCGCAGTCAGAACTATCAAGTCCAGCTCACCTATCTCAATCAGGAGGAGCTGGAGAAAAGAAATCTGACGGCGCAGTATCGCATAGAGACTATTCGTGTGACTTTGCGGGGCCGGGAGCAGACACTCTCCCATCTCAACAATCTCGATATCAGCGCTTATATTGATCTGGCTAAAGTCGAAAAAGAGGGGCTCCAGCGTTTGCCTGTGGAAATACGGACCAGCAGTCAGCGCTATACCAAAGCAGATAGCGTATCGCCGGCGCAGGTACTGATCAGCGTGCGTCCGGAAAATTAAAAACACTGGCCGCTTTTTATCGCGTATCAGTTTTTAACACGTATCAGGAGGAAAAGCATGGCAAGATTATTCGGAACCGATGGGGTCAGAGGGGTGGCCAACCAGGAGCTGACCCCAGATCTGGCCTTCCAGCTGGGTTTTGCTGCCGCGCATGTGCTGGCGGAGGATAAGCCGCTTAAAAAAACCGTTCTGGTCGGACGGGATACGCGTATTTCCGGTGAAATGCTTGAGTCGGCGCTGGTGGCCGGTCTCTGCTCTGCAGGCGCAGATGCCATCGTTGCGGGAGTCGTCTCGACGCCGGGGGTTGCCTGGCTGACAAGGTCGCTGGGCTGTGACGCAGGAGCGGTCATTTCGGCTTCGCATAATCCTTTTGAATACAATGGCATCAAGTTCTTTTCCCGTGAAGGCTATAAATGTCCTGATGATGTCGAAGATGAGATCGAAGCGAGCATCCGGAACTTCAAGAATGAGGCCCCGCGTCCTGTGGGCAAGGGGATCGGCCGCCGCAGCGAACGTCACGAGCTCGCCTGGTCCTATGCCCAAAATCTTCTGGAGCATTTTGGACTCGACCTTACGGGCATGAAAATCGGTCTGGACTGTGCCAATGGAGCGGCCTTTGAGAATGCGCCGCGAATTTTCCGGGAACTTGGCGCTGAGCTCTTGCTTACAGGAGTTGAACCGGATGGTCTGAACATCAATCGTGGAGTGGGTTCCACCCACATTGAGCATCTGGCGGAACTGGTGAGAAAGAATCAGCTTGATCTCGGACTGGCCTTTGATGGGGATGCTGACCGGCTCATTGCCGTGGACGACAAAGGCGAAGTCGTCGATGGCGATGTGATGATGGCGGTTCTTGCCCTGGATATGAAAAAACACGGTGAACTTCACGATAACGCCCTGGTTGTCACCGTCATGAGCAATCTTGCTGTGGATATTTTTGCGGAGAAAAATGGCATCAAATTGCTCAAAACCAAAGTCGGCGATCGTTACGTGCTGGAAGAAATGCTGAAATATGATTACAGCCTGGGAGGCGAACAATCCGGACATATGATCTTTTTGCAGGATGCCACGACGGGTGATGGCCTGCTTTCAGCATTAAAACTTCTGCGCAGCATCAAACGCAGCAATGAGAAGCTTTCAGAACTCCGCAAGGTCATTCAGATCTTGCCTCAGGTGCTCATCAACGCCAAGGTGCCTGATGAGAAGAAAAGCAGTTGTATGCAGGATCCCGATGTGCTTGCGGCTTCGCAGCGTATCCGGGATAAGCTGGGAGACAGGGGTCGCCTCCTGCTCCGCCCCTCCGGCACAGAACCCTATGTTCGCGTGATGCTCGAAGGCGAAGATCATGAGGAGATTCAGGATCTCGCCGAAGGTCTGGCCAATCTGATCAACAGTAAATTTGCTTCCTGATTGGGGAGAAGCTATGAATCAACGTAAAGCGTTTTTAAGTTTAAAGCTGCTTCTGCTTCTTGCTGTTCTCTTGCTCACAGGGGGTTTTTTTCTGCGCCGTCTTCGCCCCGACCTTTATCTCGCGGCGACGGTAAAAGATGAAGATGAACTCAAAATGGCCAAACTGTCAACGTATGAAGAGCTCCCTCTGGCGGAGAACGATACGTCAGTGGCCAAAAAAAATGATCGCGGGATACTCTCCTGGCCTCATACTTCTATGGTGACGGATTATCACAAAGCCGATCTCAGCCTCTACAAGGGACGCAGCCGCAACGAAAAAGCGCTGGAAGGCATCAGCATTTTTCTGGATGTAGGTGAAAGTGAAGTGGAGGACGTGCAGCCTTCCCCGGGAAAAGCGGGAGAGGGGCTTCAGAAAAAGAGGGAAGATGCTGCGGCGACCGATCCTGTGACCGGCTTTCCTTTATCTCCCTACAGTACGCAGGCGGAAGAGGAGCAGTCTGATGAGACAGATGAAAGCCGGGAAAAGGCCGGAAAACCCGACATTCCCAAATCTCAGATCCTTCCTGTTTTTTCTGAGCAGCTGCAGAGCAGGCTGGAGGCACTTGGAGCCAGGGTGATCACGACCCGTTCGCGTACGGAACAAAAGGGAGATCTGTCTCAGGCAGCGGTTCTGGCTTCGGACATCAGTCAGCATTTCGTTCAGGAGTTACAGGAACAAAAATTCCGCTGCACTGATTTAGAAACCCTGATTCCCACCCTGATGTCTGCGGTTAATCACCCGCAGGAGGCAGCGGTAAGCGCTGTATTCAGCGCCAATGGGGCGAGTCCGGAGCTGCGTCTGCTCCTGGACGTCGAGCGGCAGTACACAGATGTGCTTTTTCTCTCTCTTCGTCTGAGCGGAAGCAAAGGCAAAGAAAATGGCCTGCGGGCGCTCTATTTTGGCGACTCGCTGGCAGCCAGCTCAGGAGCAGTGGAACTTAGCCCTGAGCGTCCGGGCGATCAGCCGGCATATCTGGCTTATGGCAGCTCCTCACGGCGGCGTCTGGCCGAATTCATTGAACGCAATGCCCGCAGTCTGGTTCCCGAGATCAGCTATAAGGGAAATCGTCAGGCGGTCAGTGAGGAAGCCCTGCCTGCGGGTCGCTTTTCCAACGTGACGGCCGTTCAGGTAGATTTAGGCTTCTCCAGCAGCGAAAACGATATGAAAATTCTGGTCAGGAACGAAGTCCGAGAAAGCCTTGCCGATGCCATTGCGGGGGCCTGCTTTCAATTCTACTGTGAGCCATGAGTGGCGAGGCTGAAAAGCAGGCAAAGATTTCCTTGCTCGCCTGCCTTTCCTTCATTCACCTGTCTACTACCTTAGTATGGAAAAAGCAAAACGTGAACAAAAGTTTCAAAAACAAGCGCCTCCTTCGTCGAGGCGGCCGGGCAGGGATCCGCTCCTGTGGGTTTTACTTGCTCTGGCGCTGATTTTATTCAGTATACTGATGGGAATGTTACTCACCCGAAAAAATCCACCTCCTGCCCCCCAGCGTCTGCAAGGCCCCGTTGAACTCAGCGGTAAAAGCTGGGACAGTTTTGGTGACTCTATTACCGATCATGGTTTCTGGCAGCCTCTGGTCTTGCAGGATATCCCCCTTGAGCATCGTGATCATGGCATTTCCGGAAGCTGTGTCTGTGGTCCCGGGCTTAATCCTTTCTGGAGCGAAGAACGCATCACGGCTCTGATTGCGGATCAGCCTGATATCATCACGATTATGGGTGGAACGAACGACTTCTTCTCGGCTTATCCCATCGGCGGTGCTGAAGAACTCAGTCGTCCTCTTGAAGAAAAGGACAGAAACTGTTTCCTTGGAGCCTATGCCTATCTTGTTGAACGTCTCCAGACAGCTCTACCTGAGTGCAAACTTTTTATCATGAGCACGCCGCAAAACTACTTTGATTTTCAGCTCAAAGGTCCAGAACCCAACCAGGCAGGCCTTAAGACAGCGGATTATGCAAAGGCCTGTCAAAAAATTGCAGAGCATTATGGCTGTGGCTTCATTGATGTATTTGGGATCCCTTATAAGGATGATCAGGCTTTCATGGCGGATCATGACGATGGTATTCATCCTAACGGCAGCGGAGCGGCCAAAATTGCTGCTCTGGTCAGCTCGGCCTTTCAGGCCTACAGCGAAGGTCGCTAAACGGGTCAGTGACCCTCTTGATTTTCCCTCTGCCCTATGCTTTGATAAACAAGTTCGGCCATTGTGCTGGTGAGGAGGCTTCAATGAAGAAATACGCGAATTTGACGATGAGCCGGGAGGAATTTCGGAATTTTCTGAAAAATGAACCCCGGTATTTACTTATGGATGCCATCGGCTCGTTCATCTATGCGGTGGGCGTCTATTACTTTGCCTCCAATGCAGATTTCGCCCCAGGCGGCGTCACCGGTATGGCGCTGATTCTGAATTACCTGTTCAGGCAGCCCATCGGTTTGATGAGCCTCCTGCTGAATATACCTATCGTTCTTGTCTCTTTTCGTTTCCTCGGCAGCCGCTATATGCTGAGAACATTTCAGACCCTGGTGATGAATGCCGTTTTCCTGGACTTTGTGGCCCCTCTTTTCGGGACATATCAGGGGGCGAACACGATGTTGTCGGCACTCTATGCCGGGGCGCTGTCAGGTCTGGGGCTTGCGATCATCTACCAGGCCGGTACCTGCACGGGAGGCTCCGATCTGGTCATCATGTCTGTGCGCAAGGTGAAGCCGCATTTTTCCATTGGTCAGATCACTCTGATGACGGATGGAGCCATCATCCTCTGCGGCGTTTTTGTCTACAAAAACATTGATGCTATGCTCTACGGTATTATTTTTACCGTGGTGTCGACCCTGGTTATTGACAAGTTCATGAACGGCTTCTCCATGGGCAAGATGAGCCTCATCATCAGTGATCATCCGCAGGAAATCTATGATGAAATCAACCGTCTGCTGGAGCGGGGGGCGACTTACCTGAAAGCGGAAGGAGCCTACACGAAAAAGCCGAGAAAGGTCCTTATGGTGGCCTGCAGCAAAAAGGAGCTGGTGAAGGTCAGAGAGATTGTCCGCAAAGTCGATCCGCGCTCGCTGATGATTGTGACCGATTACAGCGAGGTTCGCGGCGAGGGCTTTGTGCCGATTGATCTCGATTCCTGATAAAAAAGGCCTTGACAGACGCTTTTTCGGCGTCATAATGAGGAACAAAGCGAAGACGGAAAGAGTAGGCGGATGCTTGCTTCATCAGAGAGACAGAGCCAAAGGCTGAGAGCTTTGTCGCAGCAAAGCCCGTTGAAGACCACTCCCGAGCTGCACGCGATGAGCGTCGCCGTTGCCCGCGTTAAGGGTTCGATTTCAGACCTGTTGAAAGAGCTGAGATCTCTGAGTGAAAGTCCAAGGTGGAACCGTGCATTCTGCACCCTTGACAGCAAAACCTGCGTCGGGGGTGTTTTTTTATTCCCGATGTGCACGAAAGGGAGAGAAAAAATGATACAAGTGAGATTGAAAAATGGGGATGTCCACGAATTGAAAGAGCCGCAGTCAATCTACGAGATTGCCGGCCAATTGTCTGCAGGGCTGCAGCGCGAAGCCTGCGCCGGCGAAATCGACGGCGAACTGCATGATCTCCGCGACCTGGTGGATCATGACTGCAAACTGTCGATTCTGACTTTTGCCGATGAAGGTGGCCGCCATGCCTTCCGTCATACCTGCTCACATATTCTTGCGCAGGCTGTGAAACGCCTTTATCCGGAGACCCAGCTGGCGATCGGCCCGGCCATTGAGGATGGCTACTATTACGATGTCGATCGCGATACCCCCTTCAGTGAAGAAGATTTTCCCAAAATTGAAGAGGAAATGAAGAAGATCGTCAAGGAGGATCTGCCCATTGAGCGCTTTACCCGTCCCCGCGACGAGGCCATCCGCTATTTTGAAGAAAAAGGGGAGAGCTACAAAGTTCAGCTCATTCGCGACCTTCCCGAAGATGCCGTCATCTCTTTCTATACCCAGGGCGATTTTACGGATCTCTGTGCCGGACCTCATCTGATGTCCACGCGTGCCGTCAAGGCCATCAAACTGACCTCGCTCGCGGGCGCCTACTGGCGCGGGGACGAGAAAAATAAAATGCTGACCCGCATTTACGGTACCTGTTTCCCCAAAAAGTCTGAACTTGAAGCTTATCTCCGCATGATGGAAGAAGCGAAGCTGCGCGACCACAGAAAGCTCGGCAAAGAGCTGAAGCTCTTTATGTTCAGTGAAGAAGGCCCCGGTTTCCCCTTCTGGCTGCCGAACGGTATGGCGCTGATGAATGCGATCGTGGAGTACTGGCGCGAAGTCCACGTGAAATACGGATATGGCGAGATTCAGACGCCGACAATGCTGAATCAGCACCTCTGGGAGACCTCAGGCCACTGGACTCACTACAAAGAGAATATGTACACCTCCATGATCGATGAGCAGGAATACGCCATCAAGCCGATGAACTGCCCGGGCAGCCTTCTCGTCTATAAATCAGAGCCTCACTCCTACCGTGACCTGCCCCTGCGACTGGCCGAAATGGGCCATGTCCATCGTCACGAAAAATCCGGCGCGCTTCACGGCCTGATGCGCGTGCGCGCTTTTACGCAGGATGACGCTCACATCTTTATGACGCCGGAGCAGATCACCAGCGAAATCAAGGGCGTCGTAAGCATGGTTGACGAAATCTACAGCATGTTCCATTTCAAGTATAAGGTTTTCCTCTCTACCCGCCCGGAGGACTTTATGGGCGAGATTGCGGACTGGGACCAGGCCGAAGCCGGATTGAAACAGGCTCTTGATGAAACGGGTATTGCTTATCAGATCAATGAGGGCGACGGAGCCTTCTACGGTCCGAAGATCGACTTTTATATTCAGGACTCGATTGGCCGTGCCTGGCAGTGCGGCACGGTGCAGCTCGACTTCCAGCTGCCGCAGCGCTTTGAAGCGGAGTACATTGGTCAGGATGGCGAACGCCATCGCCCCATCATGATTCACCGGGCTATTCTTGGTTCCATTGAGCGCTTCATCGGCCACCTGACAGAGCACTGCGCCGGTAAATTCCCGCTCTGGCTGGCTCCGGTTCAGGCCCGCATCCTGCCCATTTCCTCGGAAAATCATGGCGATTATGCCCGCAAGGTCTGTCAGGAACTGAAACTGGCCGGTCTGCGTGTCGAAGTGGATGAGCGCAACGAAAAGATCGGTTATAAGATTCGCGAAGCTCAGATGGATAAGATCCCCTACATGCTCATTCTTGGCGATCAGGAAGTGAAAGACGGCAGCTTCTCGGTGCGGAAGCGCGATTGCTCGGAAAACGAGAGCATGAGCATTGAAGCTTTCAAGCAGATGGCGCTGGCGCAGAACGCCCGCCGCGACTGGCTCGAAGAAGCAGAAAAATAGCTGTAGCCTCCTTCTGGAGCAGCAGAAGCACACAGAACAAGTGCACAAGCAGTCGTCGGGAGAAAGTGGAAAAAGCTGACAGATGGCTGTTGCCATCTGCCTGGATCACCTGGAAAAATCAGAAAATAGCCACAGCAGACAGCCGGCAGGACTAAAAACTCCTGCCGGCTGTTTTTATCTAAAAAGGAGAGGGTCGCCCCTGAGGGGAGGTTGGACTATAGTTAAATTGACTTAATATTTTGCCGCTGCTTGACCTCCTGACCTCTTTGCCGCAAAATAAGGCCAACATTTAGCGAAGGAAACCGTTTTTATGACTCAATCGGGCAAAGTTCAAAAGACTTGTACACTGCGAATGCTCATGTGTGCTTTTAATTTGCTCGAAAGACGGTGGATTTCGAGCGACTTTTAATTGCGCATCAGCGGAAGAAGAAGTTTTTTGAAGGCTGTCCCCGACGGACAGCCTTTTTTATGTCAGGATCCGCGAGGAAAAGATGAGTGAAGGGCGGATTAGCATAAGTAAGGAGCAGATATATGGCAGCAAAAACAAAGCAAGAGAAGCAAGGAGTAGCCACAAAAGAGAGTAAAGTGGAGCGCTTTGATAATGAAAGCTCTATCTGCGAGGGAGAGTTCATTCTGGAAACCCGGGGTTTGAAAAAGCACTTCCAGGGCCGAAATGGTGAGGTGGAGGCCCTGCGGGGCGTGGATATCCGCGTGTCCCCCGGGCAGATTTACGGGATTATTGGCCTATCCGGGGCAGGAAAGAGCACCCTCATTCGCTGTCTTAATCTGCTCGAACGCCCGGACGAGGGGAAGGTTTTCTACCATGGCTGTGAGTTGCAGGCTCTGAGCGAAGAACAGCTTCGACAGGCGCGGCGAAAGATCGGCATGATTTTTCAGGACTTTAACCTTTTTTCAGCTAAAACAGTAGGTGAGAATATCAGCTTTCCTCTGCGCATAGCCGGTTGGTCAAAAAATGAGGCAGAAAAAAAGGCCCGGGCCTTACTCCAACGTGTCGATCTCCCGGACAAATGGGACGCTTACCCGGAGCAGCTCTCCGGAGGACAAAAGCAGCGCATAGCGATTGCCCGTGCTCTGGTCAACGATCCCGATCTGCTTTTGCTGGACGAAGCGACATCCGCTCTCGACCCTCAGACGACTGAGCAAATTCTGGCTTTGCTCAAATCTCTGCAGCAGGAAAGAAAACTTGCCATGATTTTCATTACCCATCAGATGAAGGTGGTGGAGAGCATCTGTGAGCGCGCCGCTGTCATGGAAAATGGGAAGATTATTGAAGAAAATGAGGTTGCGGAGCTTTTCCGCAATCCCCGCAGCGAAACAACGCGCCGCCTGATCCTGCCTCAGGGAAAACTTTTGGAAAGTGAAAAGCTTGGGCCGACCGTCCGCCTCACCTTTGACGGACATAAAGCGGAGGAAGCTATTTTTGCTGAGCTGGTTCTGGCCAGCGGCCTGCCGCTCAGCATCCTCGCGGCAGATTCCACAGCGATCAACGGGATTTCCTATGGCCAGATGCTTGTGCTGCTTCCCGATGGGGAAGAGGCCAGAAATAAAATTTCAGACTGGCTCTGTGCCCACGACATCCAACATGAGTTTCAGCCTGTGGAAAAGACCAGCTCTGAAAAAACTTTCCAAAGCGACAATACAGAAAACGCAAGCATCGAAGATAAATCAGAAAAATCAGAGAACTCAGAAAACGATGAAAGGGAGGAAACCGTATGACTGCTGATCAATGGTGGACCTTACTATCTAACGGAACCTGGCAAAGTGTCAGCATGAGTGGAGTGACCACCTTGCTTGCCTATGTGCTCGGCCTGCCTCTGGGCCTTGCCCTCTACCACTGTTCGCCTCAGGGGCTGCGGCCGCAAAAGCAGATCTACGGGCTCCTTGGTACCGTGGTGAATATTCTGCGATCTGTGCCATTTTTAATCCTGATGGTCTACATCACGCCCTTCACCCGTTGGATTGCCGGAAGCGGCATTGGTGCACGTGCCGCCGTCGTACCCCTGACCGTGGCCTCTGCTCCTTTCGTAGCGCGACTCGTTGAAACGTCGCTGCTGCAGGTACCGCGTGGCGTTCGCGAAGCAGCGGAAGCCATGGGAGCGAGCAAAGCTCAGATCCTCTGGAGAGTCCTGCTTCCAGAAGCCGGCACGTCCATACTCTCAGGCGCAGTCATTGCGGCGACCACCATTCTCTCCTATTCCGCCATGGCGGGGTTCATCGGTGCAGGAGGCCTGGGGGCGATTGCGCTCAATTATGGCTACAACCGCTACAACACGGAGGTCATGACGGTCACGGTGATTCTCCTGATTCTGCTGGTGCAGCTTATTCAGGGGATCGGCGGCCGCCTGGTCGAACGTTCGGCTGCGCGGCGGCGCTAAGTCTGGCTGCGTTTGCCGCCCGTCGGGCGAGATATTTCCGCTCGCTTGCTCCGCAGCAGCCCCTTCTCGTCTCAGACACGCTCTCTCTTCAGTGCGGCTCCTGAGGCAGCTGACTGGAAACAGGATGCTCACTTTGCCGCGGGTGTGATCGCGAACTCGCTCGAAGGGGCTCTGCTGCACGTCTCGCTGGTTACCGGCCTTGCCCACCCGGGCTTAGCATTTGTTATCGTAAGAAACAGGGTTTGGTCAAAATCCTGCTTCAAATAAAAAAGTGAGGAACTAACTTATGAAAAAAACATGGTCAATCTTAGTCACTCTGCTGCTCTGTCTCACTCTGCTGGCGGGCTGTGCCGCGCCGGAAAGTGCGGAAAAGGCGGAGAAAAAGAACGAAACGGCTGAAAAGACTTCGGAAGAAGCTAAAGAGGCTGCTGAGAAAAGCTCTGAAAAATCGACCGAAGCTTCAGAACAAAGCTCTGACCAACCCAAAGAAGTCACTGAGAAAAGCTCTGATGACGCTAAAGAAGCCACAGGAAAAGAACAGACCCTTAAGGTGGGCGCCAGTGTGACGCCGCATGCGGAAATTCTTCAGGCCTGTGTTGAACCCCTGAAAAAGCAGGGCATCAAGCTTGAAATTGTTGAATTTACAGATTATGTCCTGCCCAATGAAGCTTGTCAGAGCGGCGATATTGATGCCAATTATTTCCAGCACGTACCCTACCTGGAAAACTACAATAAAGAAAAACAGGCGGATCTCGTTTCCCTGGGCAAGGTTCATTATGAACCCATGGGTCTTTACGGTGGGCGTCTGAAAAGTATTGACGATCTCAAAGAAGGGGCCAGCATTGGTCTGCCCAATGACAGCTCAAATCAGGCGCGCGCCCTGCTCATCCTGCAAAAACTGGGCTGGATCGACTTTGCAGGGGAGGCCGGCCTCAGCACGACCCTGCTTGACATCAAGGAAAACCCACACAAGCTGAAATTCCAGGAACTGGCTGCCGAGCAGCTGCCCCGCAGCCTTGAGGATCTGGATTACGCGGTGATTAACGGCAATGTCGCCCTCTCCGCAGGCCTTTCTGTCAGCAAGGATGCGCTCTATATCGAAAGCGCGGACTCTGAAGCCGCTCAGACCTTCGCCAACGTGATTGCTGCTAAAAAAGAGAACGCTGAAAATCCGGCTCTGAAAGCCTTGATGGATGTCCTCCATTCAAAGGAAATCGCTGACTTCATCGAGCAGAAGTACGACGGCGCCGTCGTTCCCATTTCCTGAGCTGAGATTTAGATTTTAAGAGGGATCTTCGCCGGTGCGATGATTGAAGAGTTTGTCCTCTTTATTTGTGAACGGGGATGAGGATTAATCCTCATCCTCGTTTTCTGCTTCATTGAGCCCCTCTTCTTTTAGCAGAATCTCGCGGTATTCAGCGAGACGGGCCTTGCTCTCCGGGGGCAGTTCAGGATACTGTGGATTCATGTCCTGCAGCGTCTCAATGATGATCTCCGAGATCAAATAGCGGGCGACCCACTTTTTGTCAGCGGGGATGATATACCAGGGTGCGACTTTGGTCGAAGTTTTGGCCAGCATGTCTTCGTAGACGGCCATGTACTGATCCCAGAGTTTGCGCTCGGCCAGATCGGAGGGTGAGAATTTCCAGTTCTTTTCGGGCAGGTCGATGCGGCGGAGAAAGCGGTCGCGCTGCTCTTCGCGGGAGAGATGCAGAAAGAACTTAATGGTGCGGATGCCGTTTTCAGCGAGGTATTTCTCAAAGTTATTGATCTGCTCGAAACGGCGTTCCCAAATCTCTTCGTCCACAAGCTTCTCGGGAATAGGTTGTTTTTCGGGCAGATCATGAACCCGGGCCACCAGCACTTCCTCATAATGCGAACGGTTAAAAATGCCAATCATGCCGCGGGCCGGGACAGCTTTATGAATCCGCCAGAGGTAGTCGTGGTCGAGTTCTTCGGCACAGGGCTGCTTAAATGGAGTGACCACACAGCCCTGAGGATTGATGCCGCTCAGCACGTGTTCGATGGCGGAGTCTTTACCGGCGGCATCCATGGCTTGCAGGCAGATGAGCAGACCCTGCTTATCTTCTGCATAGAGTTTTTCCTGAAGAACTCGCAGTTCCTGCATATTAGGCTCAAGGATTTCTTTTTTCAGCTCCTTTTTGGGACGCCCAGGCCCGGCATCGGTGGGGTAGTCTTTCAGGGAGATGTGTTTTTTGCCTTCCTGAACCTTGTACTTTTTAAGCTTTTCCTGCATAGCGGCCTCCTTCTCACATGCTATAATCATCTCAGACATTGTGCTCATTATATCCCGCGGAGGCCTTATGAATAGTATTTCTTTACAGGAAGTTGTACAGGAATTTAAACTCCAGGTTTTAAGCGGCGCCGGGAGCTATGGCCAGCGTTTAATCATGATCCCGGATGTCACGCGCCCGGGCCTGCAGCTTGCAGGAAATTATGAGCATTTCGGTCCTGACCGTATCCAGGTGATCGGCAACATGGAAAATGCCTATCTCGACTCACTCTCCAGGGATGAACGCCGTATGCGTCTGAATGCCCTCTTCAGCACGGGAATCCCCTGCATGATTTTGACCCGGGGCCGTAAGCCGGACAAAATTATGCTCCAGTCAGCGGAAAAATATGAAGTTCCGCTTTTCGGAACGGACGAAACGACAGCGAACTTTACCAGTTCTCTGGTCAAATACCTCAATGTTGAACTGGCTGAACGCATCAGTATGCATGGCGTTCTCGTCGAAGTCTACGGCGAAGGTATTTTGATTCTGGGGGAGAGCGGTGTTGGCAAATCTGAGACTGCCCTGGAAATTGTCAAGCGCGGCCATCGCCTCATCGCGGATGATCTGGTGGAAATTCGCCGGGTTTCTGATACCACTTTGCTGGGGCGCGCCCCGGATATCATCCGCCATCTGATTGAAATTCGCGGGCTGGGTATCCTGGATGTCAAGGAACTCTATGGCGTTTCATCGGTGAAAATGCAGGAGAATATCCATTTTGTTATCAATCTTGAAAACTGGGATGAGAGCAAAAATTACGACCGTTTCGGTATCAATGAAGAGAGTACGGAAATCCTGGGCATTGAGGTTCCGTCCATCACTATACCTGTGAGGCCTGGACGGAACCTGGCGGTGATCGTGGAGGTTGCCGCCATTAATTTCCGCCAGAAGCAGATGGGATACAATGCAGCAAAGGCTTTGGCTGACAGAGTTTTTGGCGAAAACAGCAAGGGGAAAACGAAAGCATGATGCAAAATCAGCAGTGGACCTTGGAGATGAAAGAGACCCTGAGGCAAATACCGGGCTGTGATTGCCGCCTTCAGGAGAATCTGGCGCCTTTTACGACTATAGCCGTCGGCGGTCCGGCGGATCTGCTCATCCGGGTTAAGAGTGAAGACGCCCTGCGCCGGGTACTTGAACGGCTCTATCAAGAGCGTTTTCCCTTCACGGTTCTGGGGGCGGGAAGCAATGTCCTGATTGCGGATAAAGGTATTCGAGGCGCTGTTCTGCTTCTGGACGAAGAACCGGCAGCCCTGGAAGTTAAAAAGAACTGCCTGCGTGCGGAATCTGCCCTGCGTCTCTTTCAGCTTTCGGCTGCGGCTGCCCGTCACAGCCTCAGCGGCCTGGAATTTTGCTGTGGTATACCTGGCTCGCTCGGCGGGGCCGTGAGTATGAATGCCGGGGCCTATGGCGGAACGCTCTCCGATCAGCTCTGCTCGGTGACTTTTTTCGATGAAGATGGTCAGGTGCGCGAGGCCGCCCCTGAGGAATTGGATTTTGGTTATCGCCACAGCTATTTCAGCGATCACAGGGCAATTGTTCTGGCCGCAAGTTTTCGTCTGACCCCGGAAGATTCCCGGGTTATCTATGATCGCATAGCCGATTTTCAGGCACGGAGGCGGCAAAGTCAGCCGCTGAATGAAAAGAGTGCGGGTTCATCCTTCAAACGACCGGAAGGTCATTTTGCCGGACAACTTATTTCAGAAGCCGGCTGGAAGGGTAAATCTCTGGGTCCGGCGGGCGTCTCCGCAAAGCATGCGGGCTTTATTGTGAACCACGGAGAGGCCAAGGCAGCTGAGATTAAGGCCGTTTTTGAGGCTGTGGAGCGAGATGTTCTTGCCCAAAGCGGAGTGCAGCTCGAAGCAGAGGTCCGCTTCCTGGGGGAGTGGGAGAACTGAGATGGATTTACTCATTGTCAGCGGTCTATCCGGTGCGGGTAAGAGCACGGCAGCGCAATATCTGGAGGACATGGGCTTTTACTGCATCGACAATCTGCCTCCTCAGCTTTTAAAAGCCATGTTGACCGCGCTCAGCGATAAACCGCGCAGCCTGGAACCCTCCGAAGAACGTTTTGCTTTGGTAATGGATGCCCGCAGCGTCAAGCGCTTTGGTGATCTCACACCAGCACTGAAAAGTCTGAAAGAGGGCAGTCCCGGACTGCGTATCGTCTATTTGGAGGCCAGTGAGGAGATCATTCTGTCGCGCTACAAACAAAGCCGCCGTAATCACCCCCTGGCTGGTCATGTCAGCCTCTCCGCAGCCATTCGCAAGGAGCGCAGGGATCTGTCGACGGTGAGAGCCATGGCCACTGATATTATCGATACGACGGGCATGAGCAGGACGGAATTGAGAGATCGTCTTTACGAGCTCTTTCATAGCCCGGGCAGCCAACGCCGCCTGACCGTCATGCTCCAGAGTTTCGGCTTTAAATATGGGGTGCCCAGCGATTCGGACCTGCTTCTTGATGTTCGTTTTATTCCCAATCCCTATTACCAATTGGAACTTCGCCCCCTTTCCGGCCTGGACCAGGAGGTGAATGATTTTATTTTTTCTTATCCTGAATCAGGGGAATATTTGCAAAAACAGGCCGATCTCCTGAGCTTTCTCCTGCCTTTTTATGAACGTGAGGGTAAAGTCCGCCTGAATATAGCAGTCGGTTGTACTGGCGGGAGACATCGCTCGGTGCTTTTTGCCGAGAAGCTGAGAGAGCGCATTGCTGCTGAGGGCTATCGCGTCTTTGTCGATCACCGGGATATCCAACGTGAAGCGGTGGGGGATTCATGAAAGCAGCTTCTTCTTTCAGTTCCGAACTCCGTGCCCACCTGCTTGAAAAAATTCGCAGGGAGGAAAGCCTCTGGACCCTGGCTTTTTCTGCTGCAGGGCTTGCGGCCTTGCGTTTCAGTGGCCAGGATCTTCGTTTTGCCAGCCGCCAGGCCGAGTTTGTTGAACTTCTTATGGAGCAGATCAGCACGCTCTATGGCGTTCGTCCCGAATTTAAAAGGGGCAAAGAGCAAAGCACGCTCTGCCTCAATGAGCGCAACATCAACCGGCGCATTCGTGAAGACCTGAATCTCTTTGCGAGAGAAGGCAGACGCTATTTTGACAGCAGCCTGGGCGAAGACGTTCGTAACCAGCATATCGCTATTGTTCTGGCCGAAGTTTTTCTGGCCTGTGGCGCCCTTTGTGATCCGCGTGAAACCTATCATCTGGAATTTTCTCTGCAAAGCCGTAAAGCCCGCAACTTCTTTCAGCCTTTTTTCAAGTCGGCCGGTCTGAACCTGCGAAGCCTGTGCCACCAGGGGTATTGGGTTCTCTACGGAAAAGACGCGCAGACGATCTCCGATTTTCTTCTGCGAGCGCAGGCTGATCAGGAACTTCTGCTCTTTGAGGAGTGGCGTGTGGAGAAATCTGTGCTTAACCAGGTGAATCGAGTGGTCAATTGTGACAGCGCTAACGCTCAACGTCTGGCCGACAGCTCTGCCCAACAGCGGGAGGCCATTCGCCGGCTCATGCAGGACAACAGCTATGAGCTTCTGAGCAAAGCCCTGAAAGAAGCAGCCGAGGCCCGCATCCAGTATCCCGAACTGTCTTTACTGGAACTTGGCCGGCTGATGGATCCGCCGATTGGTAAATCCGGCATGAATCATCGCCTGAAAAAGCTGCTCGACCTTGCTGAGGCTTTGCCTCCTGAAGAGGAACTCAGGAGAAGCAAAACTGTGGTAGAATAAGGCTCAGTTTTCATTATCGCTCTTTATTATGCTTGACATGGGAAGGTGGTTTGAATTGAGTTTAGCAAGTTCAGCGGCAGTTCAGCTTGAGAGCAAGACGGAGGTCTTTCGTGCCTGTTTGTCTGCCTTGACTTCTGCTGATGCCGAGCTGGCGCAGGATGAAAAGCAGTCACTGAGGAAGCGCATCGACTGGGCTGAATGTGAATTATCGCGTTTTCGCCGCGGCTATCTGCTGGTCCGTCTGGACTTTTCCCGTCACCTCCTGATCTGGAAGGAGAGCAATCGCTGGGTCAACGATTTTGTCCGGGCGGTTCCCGAAGACAAGATGTTGGCGCTCAAAGAAGGTCTGATCTCTCTTATTTCTAAAAATAAGAGGGAGGATGGAGAACTCAGTCCCGAAAACTATCGGCCCGTGTGGCATGTCAGTCTTGGTTCTGAGGGTGAAGAAGAACCTTTTTGTGAACTTTGCGGGGAAGAAGAGGACAATCCCTTCTGGAAGACTTTTACCCGCGAACTGGAGCGGGTTGGCCGCCGCAGTTTTGAGTTTTAGGAGAGGCTCCAGTGGATTTTTGGGAAGGCGCTTTTCTGGGACCCTGGTGGATTCAGAGCGATTATCAGGACAGAAGTCATGTCGGATTTCACCTGCTTTTAGGCTTTATTGCCGGAACGTCGGCCATTCTTGCCCTCTTCACTAAGCCCCTGCATTTTTTGCTGCCTTTGCCCACCTTGCTTTATTTGCTGATGGGTCTGCTTTTTCTCTTTGCTTTGCCTTTTTTCGCCGCGCGCTATCCGTCGCGACCGCTGCCCATTAAAATTCTTATTCTGCTGGCTTACGGCCTTCAGTATTTTTGTGCCTGGGCCTTTCCGGTGAAGCTGCTTTTTGAACGCGGTGGGGGTCAGTCCGGTGATTTGCTGGGGACTTTTGGTGAAGTGGGGAACACCCTCCTTGACCGCCTGGCCGAATTTTTCAGTTACCTGGGTGGCATTACTGCTACTCTGGCCAGTGTGGTTTTCTCAGCCTTGACCGTTGGCGTCGCGCTTCTGGCTTTTCTTCTTCTCCTGATTTATCTGCCTTTGCTGTACTTTTATCTCATCAAACGCCTGCAGCGCATGATCGATTATTTTGTGATTCGACGTTTTTACCCCGAGCGCATTCAGTTTTAAGCGCTCCGTCGTGAAAGTTCACATTATTTCACAAAACCATCGCAGTCTTTCGTAATCCTGTGCTTTCCTTTTCAATTTAACTCGCTAAAATGGCAGTCAGAATATGGGGAGGAGAAGATCCTCAGTCGGCAGGGATTCTGCTGAAGCACATTCCGCCTGTTTGAAAGATCTGAAATCAGGCAGGCGATAGGAAAATATATTTTAAAAGCGGAGGCTTTTTTCTATGGAAAATGAACGTTATCAATCGTATTCGTTTCATGCTAACGGTCAGGCCGAAGAGCCCACTTGCTACTCGACGGAATGCCGCGGAGGAGTTTATTCCTGGGTTCCGGATGACCGTGAGAAAGCGACCACCCATGTCCGGAGAAAAAAGCGCCACAGCTACAGCGCAGGACTTATCGTGAGCCTGCTCAGTGTTGCTTTGATCTTTGCCTTTATCGGAGCCTTTGGCATGCGCAGCTTTATGCTCGCCAGGCATGATCATGAGCAAGTCAGTAAAGAGGGAATGCAGGCAGTGTCCCGGGAAAATGAAGCGCTGAAGCTCAACGAGGAAGGAGCGCTGCAAAAAACTTTTTCCAATGAAGTCACTCGCAACCAGCGCCACATGTCGGTTTATGCTGCGGCTGTAAAGAGTTCAGAGCAGAACAAAGAACCTCTCTCCATCATGGATATTGCGAAAATTGGCAAGCCTTTTGTGGTGGCCATTACGACGGAACAAAGGCAGAACTTCGGCTTCTTCACACAATCCATGCCGGTTGCAGGTTCCGGTTTTCTTATCTCTGAGGACGGGTATATTGCCACAAATAACCACGTTATCGAAAACGGAAGGAATATTCAGGTCCGCCTGGATGGCGATAAATTTTATGATGCCAAAATTGTCGGCCGGGATCCTCTTTCTGATCTTGCTGTCATCAAAATTGAAGCCAAAGATGGCGAGAAGTTCCCTTACGCGAAATGGGGAGATTCTTCAAAATTGGTTGTGGGCGAACTCGCTGTGGCGATCGGTAACCCTGCAGGGATTCTCGAAGGCAGCGTGACGGCGGGTATTATTTCAGCGCTGGAACGCGATATCAATGTCGGCGGAACGCAACTCAAAGTGCTGCAGACGGATGCCTCCATTAACAGTGGCAACTCCGGTGGAGCCCTCTTTAACAGCTTTGGCGAAGTCATCGGCGTCAACACTGCTAAACTTAACAATGATGGCGGGGGGCAGAGCTTTGATGGCATCGCCTTCGCGATTCCCTCCAACGTAGCCCGCCCCGTGCTCGAATCCCTTATGAAGGTCGGTTATGTTCAGGATCGGGTGTTCTTCGGCTTCAGCGGTCAGGGTCTCGACTCCGACTATGCCCGCTACTATAAGCTAGCGGATCGTCCGGGCGTTCTTCTGACCAATGTGGTCAAGGGAAGTTCAGCTGACGAAGCGGGCCTCAGGGCTAATGACTTCGTCGTCGAGATTGACGGTCACAGTGTCGATACGATTTCCGCCATCCAGCTGCTCAAACAGGAGATGCACGTTGGCGACGAGGTCAAAGTGGTCTACTATCGCTTTGGTAAAAAAGCCGAGTGCACAATGAAGTTGAAAGCCGAAGAACATCAGAACGGCAAGCAAAGCCCCGATGAGCCAGATTCTGAGGAGCAAAGTGCCGACGATGAGACGCCCGACCTGCCTGAAAGCTCAGAAACGGATCCGCAGTAAAAGCCCCCAGTCAAACAGATTGCTTCATATTGACAGGACGTGATCAGCTTTGCCCGTTGATTTCGATCTTGCAAACCATTTTAATCTTTTCGGGCGTCCGGCCTCCCGTGGAAACACAGGAGCCGGGCGCTTTTACTTTTATATTTTTTTCTTTTTTTGAACGACTTCTCCTGCCGCGATGACAAGCCGCAATTCCCGGCAAAAAACCTGCTGACCTCTTAAGCGAAGAAGATGACCGCTACTGGAAACGAAAAAATAACTTGTACTATTGCACAGTGGTACAAATTGATATATTGTATCAGTACAAGTGCGTGAAGGGCGGTAGTTTGCGTCGAAAGGACATCGCCGGGGCTCTGCCTGCAGGGCCATAGCTTTCACAGTCTGATCCGCAGGAGGCCCAACACCGATCCGTGGACAGGAGAAGGCCCTGCTTGGAGAATCGCGGTAGTACAGGGAGGACAAAGAATGAGAGAATTTCCAGTAAGTGAGCTTGTGGCTCCAATCAGAGAGATGTGCATAAAGGCCAACCGGGTTCTCCCTGAGGATGTGCACAAATGCCTCAAAGCCGCGCGGACCTGTGAGACATCCGCTATCGGGGCAGCGGCGCTGGACGATATCCTGCAGAATGTGAAGATTGCTGAGACTGATCAGGTCCCCATGTGCCAGGATACGGGCATGGCGCTGGTTTTCCTGGAGCTGGGGCAGGAGGTTCATCTCATTGGCGATCTTGAAGCAGCGGTCAATGAGGGTGTGCGCCAGGGCTATGTTGAGGGCTATCTGCGCAAGAGCATCGTGCGCGATCCGCTGCGCCGCGAGAATACGCGCGATAATACGCCTGCCATGCTTTACCTGAAACTTGTGCCGGGCGATAAAATCAAATTGACGGTCGCGCCTAAAGGTTTTGGCAGCGAAAATATGAGCCGCCAGAAAATGCTGAAACCTTCGGATGGTCTCGAAGGGGTAAAAGCCTTTATTCTGGAGACGGTCCGGGAGGCCGGACCTAACCCCTGTCCGCCTACGGTCGTGGGTGTGGGTATCGGCGGTAATTTTGATAAGTCCTGCCTGCTGGCCAAAGAAGCGCTGCTGCGAGAGCTTGGTCAGCACAATCCGGATCCCTACTATGCCGGGCTCGAGCAGGAGCTTCTTGAAAGCATCAATCGTCTGGGCATCGGTCCTCAGGGCTACGGGGGTTTAACGACGGCCCTGGCTGTTCATATCGAAGTGCTGCCCACACATATCGCCGGTCTGCCGGTTGCCGTCAATATCAACTGTCATGCGACTCGCCATGTCACGGAGGTTCTCTGATGGAACATCATATTTCTGCACCTTTGACAAAAGAGCAGACACGCCAGCTCAAATGCGGCGATCGGGTCTATCTGTCCGGCATCATCTACACGGCGCGTGACGCCGCGCACAAGCGCTTCGTTGAGACGCTTGAGCAGGGCGGAGAGCTGCCTTTCCCCATCGAGGGTTCAGTTATCTATTATGTTGGCCCGACACCTGCCGCTCCCGGGCACGTCATCGGTTCTGCCGGCCCTACCACCTCCTACCGCATGGACGCCTACGCACCCAGCTTATTGAAGCTCGGTCAGCTCGGCATGATCGGCAAGGGCAAGCGCAATGCCGAAGTCATTGCAGCGATGAAAGAGGCTGGAGCCGTATATCTGGGTGCGGTTGGAGGCGCGGGAGCGCTGCTGGCCAAATCCATCAAGGAAGCAGAGATCATTGCCTATCCTGATCTTGGGGCTGAAGCGGTCAGGAGACTTCGTGTTGAAGAGATGCCTTTGCTTGTTCTCATTGACTGTGAGGGCCATAATCTTTATGAAGAAGGTCCCCAGAACTGGCTGAATGAGCAGCAGGGAAGCTGAGGAAGGCTGTGCAGCGAGTTTCTTCAGAAGAAAATCTGAACCTGATCCGGGAAGCACTCACGCCCTGTTCTTTGCAGAGCGGAACCCAGCCTATCTACATGGAGCTGGCGACAGGCATCGGACAGTTGATCCAAAGCGAAAAACTGCCGGATGGCAGCCGCCTGCCGACTGTGCGTGAACTGGCCGCCGGCCTGAGTCTGTCCCGCGGTACGGTGAAGCATGCCTACAACCGGCTGGAGCAGGAAGGCCTGGTCAGCCTCACCCAGGGCAAGGGAAGCTTTGTGACGTATCTTCCTGATAAAGGAAGCGTGGAACTTTCCAGCAAGGAGCAGGCCATGGGAGCCATCGACAAGATGCTGGATGAGTTGAACGATCTGGGCTTCCGGCGCCGGGAAATTCAAATTTTTCTGGAACTTAAACTGCGCGAACGCGATGAACACAGCGAAGATCTCTCCATCATGCTCGTGGCTAACAGCCCGGAAGAACGCTCGATCATGCTCAATGCTTTTTCGGCTCTGCCGGACCTTGAATTATTCGCCACTCCTTTTGATGACTTGCTGGCAGGTCGGATTTCTACAGAAGATTTTGATGCGGTGGTCGCCACGGAAGAAGTCTATCGAGCCATAAAACTCCAGGAGAGAAGCAGGGGCAGCCGTTCCCGACTTTTTTTGCTGGGCCTCTGCGCCAGTCCCCTCAGTCTGATCAGTCTGGCCCGGCTGCCAGAAGACCGCAAGGTCGGCATACTCAGCTTGTCGCGAACTTACGGCGGTGAGCTTATGGAAGCCTGTGTCAACTATGCTCACCTGAGTCAGCATCCTGAACTCAAACTTTTTCATGATAAAGATATCTTTAACTTCATACAGGACAAGGAAGTTATCCTGGTGCCTGCGGAGTATATGGGCTTTATTCAGCAGGAGCTGAATGCGGCCCTGAAGGAATTTGTCCGTCGGGGAGGGGAGCTGATCCTCTTCCGTATGGATTGTGAACGCGCGTCACTCACCCGCATTCGCGAGGAGCTTGAAGCTATGGGAGAACAGAGACGTCAGTGTCAGGACTCCAGCAAAGGGTGATACACCCGTTTGAAAGGAAGCAAGCATGAAACACAATGGGAAAAAACTGGTGATTGGGGTCATCGGAGCGGATGTCCACGCTGTGGGGATCCGCATTCTGGATTTCGCCTTCCGGGAAGCCGGCTTTGACGTCACAAATCTCGGCGTCATGGTATCACAGGAGGAATACATTGCGGCAGCGGTCGAAACGGCCGCAGATGCGATTGTCATTTCCTCACTCTATGGCCACGGCGAACTGGACTGCCGCGGTCTCCGGGAAAAATGCGATGAGGCCGGTCTGGGAGATATCCTGCTCTATTGCGGCGGGAACATTGTCGTAGGCAAACAGGATTTTAAGGAGGTTGAAGCTCGCTTTCATGCCATGGGCTTTAACCGGGTTTTCCCGCCGAGCACTCCGCCCGAAGAAACCATTCGCTGTCTCAAACTGGATCTTGGCGTTCAGGATGATGGCCCGGATGAGGGCAGCATGAGCGAAGAAGATCTCGAAGCCATGATGGAGGAAAAGCTCTGATGAAGGCTATTCTGCTCTGCGATTTTGGCAGCACCTTTACCAAAGTCACGGCAGTCGATCCGGAAAAAGAAGAGCTGATCGGTACGGCCGCAGCCTTCACGACGGTGGAGAGCGACATTAACGATGGGTTTAAGCTTGCTTTGGAACGGCTGCAGGCTCAGGTCAACGAACTTGAGATTGTGGAGATTAAAGCCTGTTCCAGTGCAGCAGGAGGCCTGCGGATGGCGGTTTCCGGCCTGGTGCCCGAGCTGACGGCCGAAGCGGCGCGCACGGCGGCTCTGGGGGCAGGGGCCAAAGTCATTCGCGTTTACGACCATGAAATGACTGACGAAGACAGGGAAGAGCTGGAAGCCATGAAACCGGATATTTTTCTGCTTACCGGTGGGACGGACGGCGGCAACAGCGCCTGTATCCTTGAAAACGCCGAAGTTCTTGCTGAAAGCTCAATCACGGCTCCGATCCTTGTGGCTGGAAATCGTTCTGCCGGCAGGAAAATTAAAAACATCCTGAGTGCTGCCGGAAAAGAGTTTACGCTCTGTCCCAATGTCATGCCGCGGCTGGACGAATTGAATATTAAACCCGTGCAGGATCTGATCCGTGAGATCTTTCTCCGGGAGATTGTCAAGGCCAAGGGCCTCAGTTCAGTCAGCAGCATGATTTCCGATATTGTGATGCCCACCCCGGCGGCTGTGCTGGCAGCAGTCAAGCTGCTGTCTCAGGGAACAGCCGGAGAGGAGGGCATTGGCGATCTCATCGCCGTCGATCCGGGGGGAGCGACGACGGACGTTTATTCCATTTCCGATGGAGCACCGCGCGATATGACCACCGTCCTCAAAGGACTGCCGGAACCTCGTGAAAAGAGAACTGTAGAAGGGGATATCGGCATGCGCTACAGCCTCGGTGGTATTCTCGAAGCGGCAGGCTGCGACAAAGTGGCTGAGCGTGCCGGACTGTCCGAAGACGAAGTGCTCTCACTGAGTGAAGAGCTCATCAAACATAAAGATAAATTGCCGGATAATGACAAGCTGCAGCGCCTTGATGACGCCCTCGCCTCCTGGGCGGTGGAAATTGCGGTCACCCGCCACTGCGGCAGAGTTGAAGAGGTCTACACCCCGGTTGGCCTGACTTACGCACAGTATGGCAAAGATCTGCGCGGGGTCGAACAGATGGTTGTCACCGGAGGCGCTCTCGTGCGCAGCCCGCATACGGCGGAGATCGTGCGCCACGCCCAGTGGACACCCAGCCTGCCCACTTCGCTGAGACCGGAACGCTTCCATATTCTGGTGGATCGCCAATACATTTTATCGGCCATGGGAGTGCTGGCGCAGAGCCGGCCGGAACTGGCCCTGAAAATCATGAAGAAGGAGTTAAGTCATGAGTGAAGTTCGCAACAAACGCCTGAGTGATGACGAGTTTTACAGTCTCCGAAATGAAGTTCTGCAGCATTGGGAGACAGGAAAGGAAGTCGCCCGGATAGAGGACGGCGTGGCCTATCAGAAAACGATCCCGGCGGAGAAAAACTTCAGCAGCAAGCTGCGTCTGGCCAAGGAGAGCGGACATACCCTGATTCAGCCCCGTGCCGGCGTTGCGCTGATTGATAAGCACATAGAACTCCTGCGTTTCCTGCAGGATGAGGGTGAAGCCGATCTGCTGCCGACGACCATCGACAGCTATACCCGTCAGAAGCGCTTCCAGGAAGCCGAAGTGGGCATACAGGAATCTATTAAAACAGGCAAGTCCATGCTGAACGGTTTTCCGGCCGTCAATCATGGGGTGGTCGGCTGCCGTCAGGTGACCTCTTCTGTCAACGTGCCGATTCAGGTGCGCCACGGTACACCGGACGCCCGTCTGCTCACGGAAATCGCCTATGCCGGCGGCTTCACCAGCTATGAAGGGGGCGGTATTTCCTACAATATTCCCTACGCTAAAAATGTTTCTCTGGAGAAAACCATTTATGACTGGCAGTATGTTGACCGCCTCACCGGCATTTACGGAGAAGCAGGAGCGATCATCAACCGCGAGCCATACGGGCCGCTGACCGGGACGCTTGTCCCACCCTTTGTCTCGCATGCCGTAGCCATCATCGAAGCATTGCTGGCTGCCGAACAGGGGGTCAAAAATATCACGGTAGGCTATGGTCAGTGCGGCAACCTGATTCAGGATGTGGCCGCCCTGAATACTCTGCAGACGCTTACAGATGAGTACCTGCGGCGCTTTGGTTACAATGATGTCTATGTGACGACCGTTCTGCACCAGTGGATGGGTGGTTTCCCGCAGGATGAAGCCAAGGCCTTCGCCGTCATTTCCTGGGGGTCAGTCGTAGCGGCGCTTTCGCACGCCACCAAGGTCATTGTTAAAACCCCGCACGAAGCTGTCGGGGTTCCCACCAAAGAGGCCAACGCTGAGGGGCTGCGCTGCACGAAGCAGGTCATCAACATGGTGGGCGACCAGTTCCTGGACCCCCACAGTCTGATGGAAGAAAAGCGCATCATAGAAGAAGAGACGCGCTGTGTCCTTGACAAGTGTGTCGAACTCGGGGATGGCGATATCGCCCAGGGCGCCATCCGAGGCATTCAGGCTGGAGTGATCGATATTCCCTTTGCGCCCAGCCGCTACAATGCCGGCAAAATGCTGCCTGCCCGAGATAATGACGGTGCGGTGCGTGTCTTTGCCATGGGTGCGGTGCCCTTTACCCAGGAACTGAAGGACTTCCACAGGGAAAAAATTGAAGAACGGGCCAGATTTGAAAAGCGTAAAGCTTCCTTCCAGATGGTGATCGACGACGTTTATGCGATCAGCAAAGGCCGTCTGGTGGGTCGTCCCAAACATTAAAGAGAAAAACCTCCGCCCCAAAGCAACGGTGGGGTACAGTAATCATATCAGTGGTGCGGAAGGCGCCAGGAAAGGAATCTTATGAAAATTCAGAAAATGATCTGCTCTGCAGGCAAAACCGGTTTTTACTTTGATGACCAGAAGGCCATCAAGCAGGGGGCAGGACACGATGGCTTTAATTATGTAGGAGAAGCCGTGACCCCAGGTTTTACATCGATCCGCCAGGCCGGTGAGAGCATCTCCGTGCAGATTCAACTCGAGGATGGAGAATGGGCTTTCGGCGATTGCGCTGCCGTCCAATACTCCGGAGCCGGTGGACGCGACCCGCTCTTCCTCGCCGCCGATTACATCCCCCTGATCGAATCTGTGGTGATTCCTCATTTTATCGGCAAGGAACTGAACTCTTTCAAAGAACTGGCCGCTGAGCTTGAAGCCCTCCGCGTCGATGGAAAAGCCCTGCACACCGCCATTCGCTATGGTGTGTCTCAGGCGCTGCTCGATGCTGTTGCCAAAGCGCATAAAGAGCTGATCACGGAAACCGTGGCCCGTGAATACGGCTGCAGTATTTCCCAAAAGCCTGTTCCGATCTTTACCCAGTCCGGCGACAACCGTTATGAGAATGCGGAAAAGATGATCATTAAAGAGGCTCAGGTTCTGCCCCACGCTCTGATCAATAACGTCGAAGAAAAACTCGGCCACAAGGGCGAAATCCTGCTCGATTATGTCAAATGGCTCTCTCATCGCATCTGCGAGATGCGCCGTGACGAAAACTATCAGCCGGTGCTGCATATCGACTGCTATGGCACCATCGGCATGGTTTTCGGTGACGACAACTTCCCCGCCATGGCCGACTACCTGGCGACTTTGGAAGAAGCGGCCAAACCCTTCCACCTGCGTATTGAAGGCCCTATGGATGCGGGCAGCAGAGAAGCCCAGATTCGCTGTCTGGCAGGACTGCGCAAAGAACTGGATGCGCGTCAGATTCACGTGGAAATTGTGGCCGATGAATGGTGCAATACCTGGGAAGATATCAAACTCTTTGCAGATGAAAAAGCCGGCCATATGATCCAGATCAAGACCCCGGATCTCGGCGGCGTCAACAACACCATCGAGGCCGTGCTCTACTGTAAAAAAGTCGGCATTGGCGCTTATCAGGGCGGAACCTGCAACGAAACCGACCGCTCGGCTCAGGTCTGCACGGATATTGCCCTGGCGACGCAGCCCGATCAGATTCTCGCCAAGCCTGGCATGGGGGTTGATGAAGGCTATATGATCGTGAACAACGAGATGCAGCGCGTGCTCGCCCGCCTCGCAGCCAAATAAGCAGTGCAGGCAGCTCGTCAGCAGGAAAAGAGAAGAGCCTCCGTATAAACGGAAAAGGTTCATTCAGGCTGCCTGTTTCCGACGAAGCAGGCAGCCTGATATCTATATAAGAGATATGAGCGCCATTTCTGCCATGGCTCATGACTTTGGGGTATGAGCTGCAACCACAGAGGCCTTACCACAGTAAAAGTCCGGTCGAGACAGACATGGCCTTCGGGACTGACGCAGTAAGGAGGAGAAAATGTCCTATTCCGCAAGAATGCAGAAAAACCAGCTCTACAGTGTGCTGCTGGCCCCGCGCGGGCGGATGCGTATTGCCGATACCGGGGCGCAGATTGCCCAGATGTACCTCTCTCCCTTCGATCAACTGATTGGTGTTGTGGGCGAAGCCGGATCCGGTAAAAGTATCCTTATCAAAGGCATGTTTCCCGGTCTGGAGCTGACGAATGATGATGAAGGAGTGAATGTCCGCCCCCTGCCGCTTCTGGATCTCGATAGCAGCGGCTTCTTTGAGCCGCACACCTACCATCTGGACATTCGCTTTGAAATGGGCTTCACCCAGCTCCACGAGCTGGCGACAGCTATAGAGGAAGCTCTGAAACGAGGGAAACGTGTCATCGTCGAACATTTTGATCTGATTTATCCTGTGCTCAAGCGCAATGCGGATCTTTTAATTGGCGTAGGTGAGGAAATAATCGTCACTCGCCCCAGCCTTTTCGGGCCGGAACCTAAAGATGTGACGGACATTGTATTTTCTTCGCTTAAATTCAGGCGTATGGCGCACAGTGCAGAAGATCTTGTGGAGTATTGTCTGGGACGGCGCAATATTTATCAATATAGTCACGACGATGTCCGCCACGGCTTTGTCCTGAGCTTTGCGGAAGAACCTGATTTTGATATAGCCGGACTGGAGGCCGAAGTGAAGTCTCTGATCGAGGCGGATATTCCCATCAACTACCTGGATGATACGCATATCCTTATCGGGGAGATACGCCATTACTGCACGGGTCCGCGCATGCATGTCAAAAGTACAGGAGAAATCCTGCATTTCCGTCTGCACCAAAGCTTTTTGCGCGAGCACATCAGCGGCCGTTATCTGCTGGTCGGTATTATTGCGGTGGACACGCAGGACCTTGCCGATCTGAATACGCTCCTGCTCTGATTTTGCTCTGATTTCAGCCATCGGATCGTCGCAGTGGCCACCGGCTTCAGTCGTCCGGGGTTTTCAGTTTCATAAGCCGTAAGCACCGGTTTTAGTCGCCGGAGCTGTCGGCTTCAGCCTTCGCTGCCCTCAGGATTTCAAAAATTATGCCGCATTTTCAAAACTCTTTTCTCCACCCCCGTTTTCAGCTGGATGCCTGCACTGCGACAGCCTCGCTGGACGATGTCCTCAGCGAGCGAGAGGCCAGGGTAGCTCAGCGAGAAACCCTGCGAAAGCGGATCAGGCAGAACCTCAGCGAGCGAGAGGCACGGCGGGGCACGTGTGAAGACCCTGCCAAAAAATTTGTGCCCAAACGGATTAAAGGAGTTTTCCCAGACCAAGTTAAAGAAGTTTTTCCCCACCGTGATGGCAGCTCCTTCACTCAGAGCTTCTCAGCACCCACACCTGCCCGGTTCGGCAGGTCGAAGCAAATAAGACGGTTTTACGGGCAAAGTTCACAGTACAGCTATTCGCTGCTCAGTTTTTCTCTCAATCTTGCCGGACCCCATAAAAGAAGTCCGCTCGCCGATTTTTTCTTCACCGCGGCCCTGACCTTGCTCACAGGCGAGCTGAGCCGCCGCTTCGGCAAGCTGGAAGAGCCACAGATCCGCGCGGGAAGAGCGGGCGCCTGGGCACTGCTGGAGGTCCCCACGGATGCTCAGAGCTGTAAAGCGTTCTGCCTGGAACTGGAAGATGCTCTGCCCGCAGGCCTCCTCTGGGATCTCGATGTTTATGACCTTGAGAATGGCCAGAAGCTCAGCCGTGAGGCTTTGGGTTGGGAAGAGAGGCCCTGCCTGATCTGTGGCCGTAAAGTTAGCTTTTGTGCCCGTTCGCGCGCACATAGCTGGCAGGAGCTGGAACGTGAAAGCCGCAGTCTGATGAAAGAGGCTTTGCTAAGTGAAGCGGCAGCTGCGCTCTGGCTGGCTGCCGAAAAATCGCTGTTTTACGAAGTCCTCGCGACGCCCAAAGCGGGTCTTGTGGATCGGCTGGATCAGGGGGCGCATACGGATATGAATATCTACAGTTTTGTGGATTCTTCGCTCGCCCTCGGACCTTCATTGAGAAAATTCATTGAAGCGGGAATGGCAAGCTCCTCCGCAAAGCGGGAGAAAACAATTGCAAGTTCCGGCGAAACAACAAACTCCGCACAAAAACAGGAAATCAATTCTGAATTCAGGGAGAAACTGATTCCTGTTACCCGTGCAAGTTCAGGTTTCACAGGGAAAAAAGATTCAGACCAGATAGTGAGTTTCAAAACCCTGGCAGCACTGGGACAAGAGGCCGAACGGAGCATGTTCAGAGCCAGCGGTGGGGTCAACACGCAGCAGGGCCTTATCTTCAGCCTGGGCTTCCTGCTTTATACGGCTGGCCGCAGGCTCAGGGAGCGGGTGGAGGCTCTGGACGGAGCCTTAGAACAAAGAGAATCAGACGAGCTTCATCAAAACGTGACCCAGGGTCTTCTTCCGACGGCGGCAGAGCTTGCCGCCGAAGCCTCTGCTTTGGCTGCCTCTTTTCTTGACTGGCGGGGCGATAGTGAAGAAAGTCGACAGAGGGGAGCGAGGGCAGCGGTGCTGAACGGCTATCGTGAATCATTATCCGCCCTCACGATACTTCGCCGCGAGCGCGCCGATGGGGGCGATGAAGATGAGAGCTCCCTTGCTGCCCTGCTCTATTTGATGAGCCGCATTGAGGACAGCAATATTCTGCGCCGGGCTGCTTTACGTCATCACGCGCAGGCGCAGGAAGATGGTGAAAAGGCTGGGAGTGGAGAGAGCAAAGGAGCAAAGACCTGGGAGGAAATGTCCCAAGGAGAGAAGCTCTCAGGAGAGAATCTCGAAGGGAAGAAGGCCCGCGAGCTGAGCTTGGCCGCACAGGAGGAGCTTTGCCAGCTTAAGAAGCGGGCGGCAGAAATTTTAAATTTGCCCCGGAAAGCGCGCAGAGAGGCTTGCTGTATCTGGAACCAGGAGCTTTGCCGTAAAGGGCTATCTCCCGGAGGTGCGGCCGATCAGCTCGCCCTGACCCGCTTTTTTGATTTTCTGGAAGCGGAATTAACGCAGACGTCTGACGCTATCTCGTGCTAGAATAACGGAAAAGACAGGCGGGGGAAGAGATCTTGCAGTTTCCTTTGGAAGATCAGCCGAGGCGGGATTCCAGCCTCAGGACTAAACATGAGCGGCACAATATTCGTGCCGGTGATGCAGCGACCATAGGCCGGGCAACTCTGATCTATATGGCAGGGATGATTCTCGGCAAACTTACGGGTTTTGTGAGAGAACTCCTGATTGTCCCCAAGTTTGGTTACGGTCTCTTTTCTGATGCCTACATCAATGCTTTTCAGATACCGGACCTCATTTATGAGTTGCTTATCGGCGGAGTGGTGGCAGCCGTTCTGACCCCCACTCTGTCTTCGGGCATTGAGCGCAGACGGGAAGAAAAAGCCTGGCACAGTGTCAGTATTTTCATGAGCGCGGCTATTCTTGCCATGGTAGCCTGCCTCCTTCTGGCAGAGCTTCTTGCTCCTGCGCTCATGGGCCTGATTACCGGCAGTGCAGGGCCGGATGCCTCGGAAAATCTTAAAGAGATGACGGCCATGGCCATTCCGGTCACCCGCATTCTCTTTATTCAGAGCTTTTTCATGATGCTGATTGCCCTCGCCCACGGGGTACTTTCTGCTTACAAACGCTTTACCCCCATGGCTCTGGGGCCTTCACTCTATAACCTCTGTTATATGGCGGTTCTTCTGGCCTTTGGTGTACCTTCAGAAAAAGGTCTGCGCACAGTGGCCCTGGGCGTGGTGGGTTCCTCTCTGATTTATTTTCTTTATCAGCTGCTGGCCTGCCGCCACGAGTGGCATTGGTTCAGCTGGAATACGGATTTTCAGGATCCCGGCTTCAGGCGTCTCCTGCGTCTGGCAATCCCTACGCTGCTTTCGGGTTCAGTTCTGCATCTCAGCGCCATCATCATGAACCGTTTCGCCAATGGCCTGAATATACCCGGAGCGGTGACCGGTATACGTCAGTGCATCACGAGCTGGAGCCTCCCCTATGCCATTTTTGCTGTCTCAATCGGCAATGTTATGCTGCCTAATCTCGCTGGCTTTTATGCGCAGAAAGACGCGCGGAAAGTGCGCAGCCTGTATAGTTCCAGTCTGCGCCGTGCGCTCTTTTATGTGCTGCCCTTTGCCCTGAGTTTTGGTCTTCTGAACTTTGAAACAATACAGGCCATCTTTCAGTGGAATGCTGAAACCTACAGCAACGCTCAGGTGGCGCTTACAGCCTCAGCCCTGCGCTGGTTTTGTGTGACCATGCTGGCGCAGACCGTGGTATTTCTCACGAATCAGGCTTTTTACGCCCGCAAAATCACGCGCCTCGCCCTCTTTACGGGCTTACTCTCCTTAATTTTGATTCCAATTTTTTGCTGGATTTTTACTGGCCCTCTGGGGTTGGGACTGGAGGGCATCGGCCTGGCTCATGCGTGTTACAGTGTGGTCACAGCATTTATGCTTTACCAGCTCTACAAGCGGCATCGCTATGAATACCGCCCTGCCCGTATTCTGCCCTTTATGCTGCGCCTGAGCTTTTGTGCGGTGGCAGCAGCCCTGGTTTTGCTGGGCTTAAAGCAGATTCCCCTCTATCCGGGCAGGAAGCTGCTGCAGTTAATCTGGTATGCCTGCAAAATGGGTCTGGGCGTATTTACCTATTATGTGGCCGGACTTAGCCTGCAATTGCGTGAGGCCGTCAGACTGCAGGTTCGTCTGCGTCGCTTTTTCCGTCTTCCTCCAGTGGAAGAACTGGAGCGCATTGTGCGCTAAAAGCCTTACTTTGATGAAGGACGGCTCTCGCCGCTGCGGCGTCCACGCCCGCTGCGCCTTTTCCCCGAAGGTTTGCGTCCGGAACTACCTTGAGAAGTGAAAGCTCTGTCCCGGCGGCTTCCCCGTCGGCCTCGCTGACCCTGTCTGGCGGAAGCCAGGGGATCATAGCGCTCCTCATGAGGTTTTTTCAACCACTGGGATTGAGCGCGGATGCGTTCAACCAGCTCGGCCTCCGCTTCGGCGCTCAGCCTCTCAGAGGTTTTGGCAGGGCGTTCCCAGACATAGCGCTTGGGGCGAATGTGCAGGCGACGGCAGAACAGGTCAAATTCCGCTTCACTTCCCGGAGCCACAAAGGTAAAGGCCAGACCTTCCCGGCCAGCCCGGCCGGTGCGGCCAATGCGGTGGATGTAATTCTCACTTTCCGGGGGAAGATCATAATTAAAAACCACTTCAACGTCATCAATATCGAGGCCACGGGCGGCGACGTCAGTGCCTACGAGAATATCTATTTCACCTGAGCGAAAACGCTCCATGACACGGTTGCGCTGCGCCTGAGCCATATCCCCCTGAAGGGCGCCGGATTTTAATCCTTTGCTCGCCAATTTACGCGCGCAGATATCGGCGGATTGTTTCATGTTGACGAAGACAAGCGAGCGCCGCAAGTCTTCTTTCCGGAGAATATCATCAATCGCTTCCACACGCTCAATACCGTTGGCGACCACATAATATTCGTGTATTTTGGGCTTATCCTGATTTTCAGCCTCTACAACGACTTCGACAGGATCCTTCTGGTAAATCCAGGAAATATCAAGAACCTCGCGCGAAAGCGTTGCGCTGAAAAGTCCGATCTGAATATTTCGGGGAAGAAGACTCATGATGTAGCGGACATCGTCGATAAAGCCCATATCCAGCATACGGTCGGCTTCATCCAGGATCAACGTGCGCAGTTTTGAAAAATCAATGTTGCGGCGCTTGTAATGGTCGATCAAGCGACCCGGAGTGGCAATGACGATCTGAGGATGATCTCGCAGCGCCCGGCTCTGAGCAGAGAGACGCTGGCCTCCGTAAAGCACCAGACTTTGAACTTCCGGACGCTCCACACAAAGGCTTTTGATGTCCGCATCAATCTGAATGGCCAGCTCGCGGGTCGGCGAGAGAATCAGAGCCAGAGGGCCATCGCCCTGTCCAGGCGAGTGTTCGACAATGGGCAAACCGTAGGCAAAAGTCTTCCCGGTTCCCGTCGGAGCCTGGACAATGGTATCGCGCCAGGCCAGCATGGGGCCAAGGCTCTTTTCCTGGACGCTGGTACATTCCTCAATGCCGAGTTTTTGGAGAGCGCGCAGGCTCTCAGAGGATAGGTCAAATTCATCAAAACGTTTCATTTTTTCTTATTTCTAATTTTCTGTTTTCTTATTTTCTATTTTGTATTTAACATGAGAATCTGAAATTGAGATTTTCAAATGGAGATGTTCAAACCTGTTTTATTTATTGTAACATGCGGCACCTGAAAGCAGGACTGCGGCCCTTCAAGATCCCATAAATGCTGACGATCACGGGCATGAGCGGCCCTTCAGCAGAGCTGCAGCGCTCTTCCCGGCCAGGTAACCGCTGGCGAAAGCGGCCTGGAGATTAAAGCCGCCACATTCGCCGTCAATATCGAGCAGTTCTCCTGCGACAAAAATGCGGGGATCTTTGCGCAGGGCCATGCTACGGGGATTAAGCTCTTCCAGAAGAAGGCCGCCTCGGCTCAGCATGGCGCTGCGGAGCGGCGGTCTGCTCCCCAGCTCCAGCCTTTTTTCGAGCAGTATGGAGGCCAGGCGGGCGGCCTCTTCACGGCTGAAATTTGCGCCCTGTTTGTCGGGATCTACGCCGCAGTGCTGCAGAGCGACTGCACGGAGCTTTCTGGGCAGTGCGGGCCAGGGAAGGTTCCGGCAGAGCGTTCGCCCGTTTTCATGAGCAAGGCTGAGGAGATGGGGAATAAGGCTGCTTTCCTTTTCGTCCGGCAAAAGCGAGATGGAGAAGGAAGCGCCCTCCTCACTTAGTTCCCGCGAGAGATTGAGCACGGGAGGTCCACTCAGGCCGCTGGCTGTCAGCAGAATGTCCCCACGAAAGCTTGCTGCAGCCCGCCTGCTTCGCGAGGAGGGTAGGTTAAAGCGCAGTTCTGCGTCCTTAAAGACCAGACCCTGTAAGTCGGAGCCGGGAGCATTTTTCAGCGGAAAGCCGGTCAGGGCGGGGGTAAAAGGACGGAAGCCGCAGCCAAGAGAAGTGAGAAGTTCAAGGGCAGAACCGTCTGACCCCGTCTGGGGAAAAGAGGCACCGCCTCCACAAAGGATAAGAGCACGGGCAAGGTAAGTTTGCTTCTCACTTTGCAATAGAATCCCCTCTGGCGAGGTTTTGAGTGCCAGAGCTTTTTGGCGGCAGCGCAGCTGCACACCGAGTTCTCTGGCCCGCCTCAGAAGAAAGCTGCGCACCGCTTCGGCTCCACCATCACGGGGGTAGAGTCGAACACCTTCCTCACAGACCAACGGCAGGCCCCGGCGCTGACAGTGCTCCCGGAGAGCTTCAGGAGACAAAGCCCTGAAGGCCGGGCGCAGAAAAGCGGCCTGACCATAATAATGATCGTGGGCAAAATCATCCGCTGCCAAATTGCTGATATTGCAGCGACCACCACCCGTCAGACGGAGCTTTTGTCCCGCCTCGCCCTTGCTCTCCAGAAGAAGTGCGGGGCAGCCTTCTTCTGCAGCTGCGAGAGCCGCAGCCAGACCGGCTGGGCCGGCTCCTACAATGAGCAGTGCCAGGGTTTCAGCTTTCATCTCTTTGAGCATAGTTATCTTTATCTGGCGGACTTGTTTTTGACGGAATTGTTGTTGCACCTGACTTGTCTGGAAAAACAGCTGCCAGGGATCCCTGCTGCAGGAGACAGGAAAGGCGGGCCTGCTCCAGAAGATCCGTGGGCTGACAGCCAAATTCATGACAGAGTTTGCAAAAAAGATTCATGTGCTGAAATACAGCCCCATTTTCGACTTGGGATAGCGCGTTCACTGAGCACAGCAGTTGCCCGGCCAGACGGTTTTGAGTTTTGCCGCTCTGTTTGCGCAGCCGGGAAAGGTAAGAGCCGCTAAACTTTTGCATATCCGTCTCAATTCCATCATAATAGCTTCTGATAAAATCATAGCGGGAGCGGGAAGCCTGTTTCGGACTTAATATCCTGGGTTCATTCATGCCTTGACCTGTCCTCTGATTTATGACCTGCCGGGCTCCGGACAGAGTATATGCGGGCGGAGTCGAAGGCGGTCAGGCAGGGTAATTCCTGAACCATATTTTAACATAGTTGCAGAGGAGGAAGATTTCATGCAAATCTGTCATGGCATAAAATATTTTGATGCGCCTCCGATTTTCCGCCTGGGCGATATCCTCAGGCAGGGTGCCCAAAAGTATGCGGACAGGACGGCTCTTGTCTTTCGAGAGCGGCCCTCCGATCAGCAGCTCCAGAAGATCAGCTACAAACAATTTGCTGAGGATGCAGCGGCCCTGCAGCAAGGTCTGATCGCCGAAGGCGAGCAAGGTGGGCGTGTGGCCATTGTGGGGGATAACAGCTACCCCTGGATGCTCACTTACCTGGCGGTTGTGGAAGGCAGGTCTGTGCTTGTCCCGCTGGACAGACTGCTGCCCGGTGAAGAGCTGGCCAGCCTCCTGCAGCGCGGAGAAGTCACAAGCTTTGTTCTTGATGCCAGCATGGCCGAGTCTCTGAGGCCCTTTATTAAGTCCTGCCCCAATGTCCTGCGCTGGATTGTCATGCAGCAGCAGCGCCTGCATAAAAAAGAAGAGCTGGAGGCTTTTTCTGCTGAAGTTGAAGCCTGTGGGCAAAAATTCTTTCTCTTCGAAGAGGTTCTAGAACTTGGACGTTCACGCAGAGCGGGGGGACAGCTTGTCGAAATGCAGCCCCTGGAACAGGATGAACTGGCTGTCCTTCTTTTCACTTCCGGGACGACTGCCAGTTCCAAGGCGGTTATGCTGTCCAATGCCAATATCTGTGCCGATATCCGTGCTCTGCTGGAAACCGTGCACTTCAAGGATCCCCTGCAGAGCCTGTCCTTTCTGCCCCTGCACCACACCTTTGAGAACACCTGCGGCTTTCTCTCTGTGCTCTCTCTCGGCGGCTGCATTCATCTCTACGACGGTCTGCGCTATATCAGTAAAAATTTAAAAGAGTACCAGGTCCATATGATCATCAGCGTACCGACCGTTTTTGAGCTGATGTACCGTAAAATTCTCCAGAATGCAGAAAAAACCGGCCAGATGAAAAAGCTCAAATTTGGCTTAAAACTCTCGCGCGGCCTGATGGCTCTGGGAATTGATTTCCGCAGGAAAATTTTCAAAAGCATTCTCGAGGAAATGGGTGGTAATTTTTACATCGCTATCTCCGGGGCTGCGGCTCTGGATAAAAAGATCATTGATTTTTTCTATGACATCGGAGTAGAAATTCTCCAGGGCTACGGCATGACCGAAACGGCCCCTGTGGTCGCCGGCTGCAACACGCAGAAAAATAAGCGCGGCAGCTGCGGCTTTCCGCTCTCCGGTGTGACGCTTGCTATCGATAATGAAAAAGATGGAGAACCGGGAGAAATACTGGTCAAGGGCGATATGGTGATGCTCGGCTATTATCAGAATGACGAGCTGAATGAAGAATGTTTCACCAAAGACGGATGGTTTCGCAGCGGAGATATCGGCCGCATTGACCCTGAGTCGGGGGCTCTTTATCTTACGGGACGTACCAAGTCGATGATCGTTCTTCCCTCCGGCAAGAAAGTATTTCCCGAGGAAATCGAGACTCTGCTCAATCAGTGCCCCTATGTCAAGGAATCGCTGCTTTTTGAACAGGCCGATGTCAATGGAGATCTTGTCCTCAGCGCCAAAATAGTGCTCGATAAAGAGGCCATGAGTCAGGACGGACAGCCTCTGGACGGCAGTAATATCCAGCGACTGCTGGAGGACACGGTCAAAAAGACTAACGAGGCGCTGCCCTCATTCAAGGGCATTCGCTCTTATGCTTACAGCTTCACCGAAATGCTGAAGACGACCACCCTCAAGATCAAACGCGGAGTTGAAATACAGCAGCTCAAGGACTTACTGGAGAAGAAGAAAATCGGTTGGCGCGAGCTGATCGGCCGCAATCTGGATCAGCTTGAAGACGAAAATAACGGTGAGAGTGAGCAAGAAAAAAAGGACGATATAGAGGGTCAGGATTAGAGACAGGCCGAAGAGGAAAACGGCAGCGGTAGAAAGCAAAAAAACTCCGTGTAAAAGGGCTTCTGCTCAAGATGCCTGACGTCCAGGACATCCGGTCTGTCAATCATCCAGCTTTTGCGCCTGCATCTTCCAGAGCCAGGCTTTCAAGCGCTCATTTAAGTCATCACGCTCAGGATTCTGATCGGCATTGAGATTTTCACCGAAGATGAGTTCAAGCCGACGTTTCTGACCCTGCTCATCCTTGAAGCTGGGGAATTTCTTGCTGCGCGGCCATATTTCATAGGCTCCATTCAGATAGACCGGAATCAGAGGACGCCCTGTTTTTGCAGCCAGATAAGCTGCACCGCTGTGGATATCCCCAAGTCGACCATCGTGACTGCGCGTCCCTTCCGGATGAATTAAGACATTGTTGCCTGCAAGTATGGCATTTTTAGCAATGATAAGTCCCCGCACAGGGTTGCCTTTGCGCTCGACGAGAATGGCACGGGCGGCCTGGGTAGCGGCCTTACCGATTAAACTGTAGTCCGACGGCATATCGGCGCCAACCATGACACAGGTGAGGGGGAGCATTTTGCGGGGCAGGGCATTAAGAATCCAAAGACCATCGACATAGGAAACATGGTTGGCAGCGAGCACGTAAGGAGCCTCAGAGGGCAGATGCTCAAGACCGCTGATCTCGACCAGCAGCTTTCTTCGGGCGATCAGGCGGCCCAGCCAGAGAATGAAACGACCGGTAAGGGAGCGTCGGGGCGGGACATAATGACCACTACGGCTCTTTTTCTGAGATTTACTTGCTGTTTCAAAGCTGGTTTCTTTCGCCATGCTCTCTTCCTGTTCCTGCTTCGCCCCTGAAGTACCAGGGTCTGTGCGTTTATTCTTCCCTGGCCTGCTGCCGGGCAATGGCTCGTGCCTTTCTGACACTCCGACTGCCCTCGGCTTTGTTGATACGCCGCTTCGTCCTGAAAAATGATTTTAGCATATTTGAGCAGTCTTCCTCCAAAACTCCGCTGCGGATCTCGGGGTGGTGGGGAAGGCCAAATTCAAAAGTTTTCAGACGCGAATGAATTGCTCCGCTTTTGGGATCGGCTGCGCCGTAGACGAGGCGTGGCAAATGACTTTGTAAAATAGCTCCGGCGCACATCGGACAAGGCTCCAAGGTCACGTAGAGGGTACAGCGATCCAGATAGCGACTGTGCAGCAGGGAGGCGGCCTCACGAATGCACAGAAGCTCCGCATGAGCCGAAGGATCCTGTGTGCTTTCCACCTGGTTGCCGCAGCAGGCGAGAATTTGCTCACCACGGCAAATGACCGCGCCGACCGGGACCTCCCCGGCGGCTCCGGCTTTTTTGGCTGCACTCAGGGCGAGCCGCATCATGCTTTCATCGCTGACGGTCACTTCTCCGTTAGCTTTGGCTTTTTCGGCTGCACTCGGGGCGAGCCGCAGCATGTTTTCATCTTCTTTACGGAGCATCTTTCACCATGAATACCTGACTTATGTGAGCTTTCCTTTGGCCTCTTAACGAGCTTTGTCGCTTGCAGGAAGCTGACATTTTTATTATGATAATACAACGTGAAAGAGCTTGAGGAAAGCTCAAAGGGAGGTACTCGCCATGGCGCTTCAAGAAGGCCGCTGCACCAATTGCGGCTCCATTCTCATCCTGGATCCTGAAAAGGAAAAAGGACATTGCCTCTATTGTGACGCGGTTTTTGATAATGCCACAGCGTTTGAACTTTACAAGGATGCCGGAGATTATACCTTTCCGAATCTTCCTCAACCCAAATATGAGGGCCCCAGTCTTGATCCGCTGCCCAGCCGTTCCCATGTTCATCTCTCTGCTCCGAAAAAAGCAGCCTCCAGTGAAGCTGCAGCCGATCCAGCGCCCGCTTATGTCAGGTCGGCGACGAAAGTGCCAAGCCTTGACCTCGGCCCGCGGAAGATTCTCCTGCTTGCTCTGCTTTTTGCTGGCGTCATTCTTCTGACGCTGGTGCTCTGCCTGCCCTTTACGCTGCACCGTGACCGCTATCGTCTGGCCATCGCTGAGGATTTTGCGGCAAGAGATGATATCGAACTGAAACTGGGGGAAAACTTCAATATTCAGAATTTGAATAATAATGAGGTTTATCTTGCTCTGCCGAAAGCGATCGAGCAAAAAGAGGCCGAGAAACTTTTTGAAGACTACTGCAGCTCACGGGCCAAAGCCATGGCGCTGTCAGAGACAGATGCAGGCAGAAAAGATGTAAAACTGCACATTGCGACCCCCCAGGGCGGCTGGAACATCTCCGGCCAGGACGGGAGCGCTGAGCTGAAACTTGAAGAATTGCCTTACCGTGAGGTGACGCCATCGACCGCCCCGGCAGATGAAAAAAGCTCTGAAGGGAACAGTGACAGCTCTGAGACGAGCGCGGCAAAGGCTTCTGAATAAGCGTTTTATTTCCTCTTAAGATTCTGTGCACGAGATCCAGGCTTCATCTCGCTGCTAGTTTCATCAGTCATTCTGTTTGTTTCCATATCGTTTACACTTTATTTGCATCTTTGTCATTTTCAAGCTTTATAATCATTTCGAAGAGCTGATGAAGGCAAGTCCTTCTTTCATACTTTCTCCTCCAAAAGAGCAGTTTCGGCAAGGCTGACCGAAACTGCTTTTCTTTATCTCATTTTTCATTCGATTTGCTCTTCAGCGTAAATGGGCAGGTATCTATTGTTACTGTGCTTTCAAATGTTGACATTTATAATAAGCGCAGCAAAAGAACTTGGACGAAAGTCCATATGCTCCGGACTTATGGCTCTTTTATCAGAGAAGCAGGTTCGGCTGATGCATCACATGGAGGAAAAAATGACGACTGAAATTACTGAAAAAAACTTTAGCGAATTCGTGGAAAAGAATGATAAGCCCGTCCTGGTTGATTTCTGGGCAAGCTGGTGCGGTCCCTGCCGCATGGTTTCTCCTGTTGTGGAACAACTGTCTGAGGTCTTTGAGGGACAGGTGGATGTTGGCAAGATCAACGTTGACGAACAGCCCGGTCTCGCGGAGAAGTTTCGTGTGATGAGCATTCCCACCCTCTATGTTTTCAAAGGCGGAGAGGTTGTGAATAAACTGGTCGGCGCCCGTCCCTACGAAGAACTCGAAGCAGCTCTCAAGCAGGTTCTGGAAGCCTGAGTTTAAGCTTATTGGAGCCTTGCTGATGACGCCCACAGAAAAACTTTTTCCGGAAGAGATTTTCCAGCTCGGGGAACGTACCCTGGGTCGTCAGGAACAACGCAAGTTAGATCATTACTGGGTCGAAAAAAGCGGCCTGCCCCTCCTGCTCCTCATGGAACAGGCCGCGGCAGCCGCTTTTCATTTTTTACGCTTGCAGGTTCTTCACCCTGAATCGAAGATTCTCCTGCTTGCAGGACCCGGCATGAACGGAGGAGACGCCTGGGCGCTTGCCCGGCAGCTTTTAAGTCTCAGCTCGAAAATCACCGTGATTGACTTCTGCCCGCAGAAGTCTCTGGGCGAAGAAGCTGAAACGATGCGCACGGCGGCGGCCCGTATGGGTCTGCCCATTTTCCCCGCTGAAGAATCTGCTGAGTTCTGGAACGAGCTGGAACGTCCTGATTTCATCATTGAAGGGATGCTTGGCACGGGTTTTACCCTCGAACGACCCTTAAATGCTGCGATGGCTCAGGCCTCCGTCCAGCTCAGAGCGTGGCAGAAGCAGGGGAGCCGCGTGATCTCCCTGGATCTCCCTGCCGGGGTGGAGGCAACGAGCGGTGGTGTGGATCCTGCCGTCGTCAAAGCCGATCTGACTCTCTCTTTTGTGCTGACGAAAACGGGCCTCTGCAATATGCCGGGAGCGGCCTTTGCCGGTCGCGTTGAAGTCCTGCCGATCGGTCTGCCTCTGACGGAAGAAGCGCTCGCTCTGAGTGAAAATCACCTGCGCCTCATCAATTTAGCTATGGCGAAAGCGCTCCTGCCTCAGGAAAACAATTTTGGACATAAAGGAGAGCGGGGAAGGCTTGCCCTTTTCGCGGGTTGCCCTGAGATGCCCGGAGGCCTGCGCCTCTGTCTCGAAGCAGCCCTCGTGACGGGACCAGGCTATCTCTACCTGAGTACGGATAAAGAGCTTGAGCCTTCGATCATCTGCGATTTCCCGGAAACGATCACCGGAAAGGATGCGGCCGCTGCAGCCACAGTGATGGCTGCTGGCCCGGCCTGGGGACAGAGGAGATCCCGTATGACGAAGCTCCTTGAGCTTATCGAGGGGAACAAGCCTTTGGTGCTCGATGCCGACGCGATCAACGTACTTGCCAGCTGTCCTGATGCTGTGAGCCTTATAAGAAAGCGGGCGGATCGACTTGGTGAAGGCTCTGTGCTTCTGACACCACATCCCGGAGAAGCCGCTCGTCTCTGCCCGGATCTGCTTCCCCGGATGAAGCACGATCGCGTGGAAACAGCCCGGGAAATGGCCGCACGCTTCGCGGCCGTAGTGCTGCTGAAAGGAGCCTGTACCGTGATAGCCCTGCCGGATGGACGGGCTTTTGTTCTGCCCATTGCTTCGGCAGCGCTTTCCCGAGCTGGTAGTGGTGACGTCTTAACAGGACTTATCTCAGGCTTTGCTGCTCGTGGGATGAGCCTGGCCATGGCGGCTGTTCTGGGCGCTTATGTCCATGGTAAAGCTGCGGTTCAGGCTGCGTCCGAGAAGGGCAGCGCCAGTGTTCGTTCGGCGGATTTGGCCCTTTATGCAGCTCGTGTGATCCGGCAATTAGGATCCTAGCCCTACTCACTTTGCAGCAGTCGCCGCCGAAAATGCTTTTTGCCGCATGAATTGGAATCCTAAGCCCTGTTGACTTTGCAGCAGGGCTTAGAAATTTTGTGCCGTCAGGCTGTGACATCCGTTGAGGGTCACGTGGTTTTCAGCTGTGCAGCAGCGGGCTGACTTTTTTGTACATCAGACTGACCAGGACAGAAATGAGGCCGCCCTTAAAAAGGTTAAACGGGACAAAGACCCAGAGAATCAGGCTGCTCATATCGTGAACAAGGGTATTACCAGCTGCCTGGGAGAGGCCAATGATGGCCTCGAGGGGAAAGCCCATCACCTGAACGTAAAAGGGAATATTGATCCATAAATTAAAGAGAGAACCCACAAGCGTCATGGCGACGGTTCCGGCGGCCATACTCAGCATGGCCGCTTTTTTCGTCTTATGTCGGCTGTAGATGAGACCGGCTGTTCCAACGAAAGAAGCGCCAATAAGGAAATTGGCCAGCTCGCCAATCATCATGGTATTGCTGAAGGGAAGATGCAGCAGATTTTTAAGCAGGCAGACCATCACACCGGCCAGAGGTCCCATACTGAAAGCAGCGAGCAGTGAAGCAATTTCACTGAAATCGAACTTGAGGAAATCCGGCATCAGTGGCAGAGGGAATTCCAGCATCATGAGGACATAGGCAATGGCTGAGAGCAAAGCCACTTTGGCGATCCATTTGACATGCAGCTGATGAGACTGCATGACCGAACTGTCCTCAACCGTAAAACCTTCCTGACTCACATTTTTACTCTCGCAAATGACTTGCTCGTTACTTTTGTTCAACATGGAAACAGATCTCCTTTCTCTGGGCATAAAAAAAGCCCCGAACGGGGCACGACACAGCTTAGCTGTTTTGTTTTCTTTCATCCGGACTGTACCGTCGGTGAGGGAATTGCACCCTCTCGGCCTCCTTGCGGAGGTTCGCGGACTTTGCCCTCAGGCTTCACCGCCGGTAGGGATTTTCACCCTGCCCCGAAAACATTCTTATTTTAAATCTTTTTTCTGCTCTGTGCAAATTTGGCCTCAGGACTAAAGTCGAAAGCTTTTCAGTTTGAACAAATACAGAATCAGGATTGAATAAGACCTCTGACCTGCATCAGGACTGAACGAGACCGCTGACCGAACAGAGTGGGCTCACCATGATAACGCCCTGTCCCGGCTCTTCTATCTTCAGTTCCTCATGAAGATTGTGCACGATGGCCTCCACACGTTCTTCGGGGACAATAATGAGCACAAAGAGCATGCGTTCGTCTACAGGAACGGAGAGAATTTTGCCCGCCTGATGTCGCCCGGCTCCACGTGCCGGAATAATGCTTGCGCCATTAGCGCCTGCAGCATTGGCGATAGCCAGGGCACAGTCAAGGTCATGGGGTTGAATAATAAGGTGAATGGCCTGATACATTGTCTTCCTCCTGTTCAAAAAGGCTGCGGCTAGAAATTTTTTCACTCCACCTGACCGTAAAGGCCGATGACTTTGTTGAGAGGGTAAGAAAAAGTGATGCCACTGTTGGCTTCTGACATGCTGAAATGGTCGGAAAGGGCCTTTTGTACAGCTTCCAGCTGCTCTTTTTTCAGAATCATGAGCAGAAAATCTTTCTGATCTTCGATTTCAAAAGCAAAATCCTGACTGATTCTCTGGGCGCTGCCCCGGGCCTCAATCACGGTAGCGCCTGCTGCGCCGACCTCCCGGGCAACGTCAACCGCTTCTTCGCCCAGTCCCCGCTCAAGGATCGTGCAAAGAGCGACATAGTGGATCTTGTCGTCGGGAATACTGAGCTTTTCCGAGCGCTCCTTTTGCTGGTGTAAGCCCAGAGCTTCACTGAGCGGGATCGTAAAACCGATACCACTGTTCGCTTTTTCCAGATGAAAGACCTGCTTCACTGAGCGGATCATCTCTGTACTGCGTGCCTCAGGACAAATCAGCAGGAGGACATCCTTTCTCACTTCGTCCAGCGCGAGAAATCGCAGAACCTTGTTTGGCCGTGTGCCATAAGCCAGCATGAGTGTCGCGCCGGTGTCAAAATGCTCGCGCAAATGCTGTAAAATGGCTTCTCCGCGGCCATGATTCACAATAAAGACCAACAGTTCCAGCGCTTCATCGGGAGCCCATTCATTAAGAGGGGAAGTGTGTTGTTCTGCGTTCATGAGAGATTTCCTTTCTCTTCTTCCTGCTGGGGTGCGTTTTTTTGCTGGAGTTTGGTTTCCTGCTGGGGTACGTTTTCCTGCCGGAGTGCATTTTTCTGCTGGAGTTTGGTTTCTTGATGGGGTGCGGTTTTACCAGGCTGGTTTACAGCAATTTGATCGGCAATTCCACTTTCCAGCGGCGTCGTTGCCTGAGGTTCGCTGAGCGTGGGACGATTCTTTTTTGCATTAGCCGCTTCGAGCGCCTGATGCTCAGCTGCCGCCAGACGCCGGGATTTTGCCGACCGATGCTGATAGATGAGACCGAGAATTTGCAATGAAAGCAGCGGGGTCATGGCGACGAGGGCGATGACGCCAAAACCATCGAGAATCACATCGGCTCCGGGGCTTACGGAAGCAGCGCCCTGAGTAAAGGCGAGGACAAAAGTTGCTGTCATGGGTCCGGAAACTACGCCGCCGGAGTCAAAGGCGATGCCAACAAAAAGCTCGTCGGAAAACCAGCTCATGCCGAGTGCGGCCACATAGGCGGGCAGAAGCAGATGCCAGAGTTGCAGTCCCGGCAGAGTCAGGCGCAGCATGGCCAGGGAAACGCCGATGGCCACCCCTCCGCTCAGAAAGATCAGAACGAGTTTTCGGGGAATGAAGCCGCCGGTTTCCTTTTCGATCTGCTGCGTGAGTACGTGGACCGCCGGTTCAGCCAGAACCACGGTCATGCCCAGAAAGAAGCCGATGAGCACAAGCAGGTAGGGTTTGTCCAGACTGGCCATGGTCTGTCCTACCCGTTGCCCGGCCTCCATGAAGCTCCCGTTGACCGCCACTGTGAAAATGCTGAGGCCAAGGATGCAGTAGATCAGGCCTTTATAAACTCTCCGCAACTGGCGGCGTTTCATGTCATGTGTGAGTTTGTTGATGAAGAGGAAGATCAAAGTGAGGGGTAAAATGGCCAGTAAAGCATCCTTGACATGGGGGCGGATAATTTGTACAAAAGGATCGAAGAATCTCTCGCCAGCTTGACTGAGTTCGATGGATCCTCCCTGGAGAGCGCCGCCGCCCCGAATTAAGCCGAGGAGCAGAACGGCCAGAATGGCCCCGCTGGAAGCCAGCCCCACCATGCCGAAACTTTCTCCGACACCCGCCTCGGACGAGCGGTGCGAGAGCACAGCCAGACCGGCTGAAAGGGCGAGCAGAAAGGGTGTCGTAATAGCGCCTGTCGTTGCCCCGGAAGCATCGAAAGCAATGGCCAGATATTCGCCCGGACCGAGCAGGGCAAGAATGAAAATGAGGCCGTAAATCACAGCGAAGAGATGCTTCAGCGGCAAGCTGCGCAGCAGGCGCACAAAGCCGACCATGACGATGAGACCAACCCCGAGCGAAACGGTGATGATGAGTTGCAGATAGGGAAGCTGGCCACCGCTGACCGCATCAATACTCTGAGCGAGGATCAGCAGATCCGGCTCGGCCGCGTTGATGAGAAAGCCGAGAATAAAGGCGGCGAACAAAATGATCGGTATATTGCGGCTTTTGACAAGACCGCGACCCATGGAATTGCCCATGGGGGTGATGCTCAAGTCGATGCCCAGCAGAAAAAGCGAAAGGCCGCCGATAATCAGCAGGCTGGCGAAGATAAAACGCCCCGTCTCCAGGCCGCTCATCGGTCGAAAGATCAGCTGCAGGATAAGCACGAAGCCTGCAACCGGAAACACCGAGGCCACGACTTCTCTGATTTTCTCCCTGAATATGTTCACGCGACCCTCCTCATAGTACAAAGCATTTTTAACCCTTATATTTTAGCAGGAGGGCAGCCTTCCTGCACCGGGATGTTCGTCTCAGTTTCGCAAACCCGTGCTTTCGAGCTACAATGAGCAAAGTTTACTCAACGGGGAAAGATAAGTTTGCCCAGCCTGGAAGATTGAGTTTGTCCGGATGACTGAGTCTAACTTGTAAAAAGAAGGAAACATCATGGAACCTTGCGCATTGCAACCCGAAAAGGGCTATATTCCACCAGAACAAAGTTGGAAAGATCGCATTCTCTGGTATTTTAAAGGTTTGCTCATCGGTATCGGCGCCATTCTTCCCGGACTTTCCGGAGGCGTCCTGGCCGTCATCTTTAAACTCTACGATCCTGTCATGCGCTTTCTGGCCCGGCCTTTTTTTCACTTTGGCCGAAATCTGCTTTATTTTCTTCCGGCCATTCTGGGCGGTGGCTCAGGCATTCTGCTCTTCGCCTTTGTTGTATCGGCGGCCCTGGGTGCCTACGAAGCTTTTTTTACTTGCCTCTTTATCGGGCTGGTTGTCGGCACCCTGCCTTCGCTCTTCAAAGAAGCGGGCAAAGAGGGAAGAAGAAAAAGCGACCTTCCTCTCATGCTCTGCTCTACCGTTCTGATCATCGCCCTCATGCTGCTGGGCGGCCAGAAATTCACGCAGATCAGCCCCAGTTTCCCTGTCTGGCTTATGGCCGGAGCGATTATCGGCCTGGGCTTTATCGTGCCGGGACTCTCGCCCTCCAACTTTCTCATTTACTTTGGCCTATATAAACCCATGAGCGACGCCATAAAAAATCTTGACATCACGGCGGTGCTGCCCCTCGTTTTGGGCGCAGCCGCCAGCATCCTGCTCCTGGCCAGAGGCGTCAACCATCTGCTCGATCGTCATTACAGCAGCCTCTACGCCTTCATCCTCGGCCTTGTCATTGGCACATCTATCGGTATTTTCCCCGCCGTCGTCTTTCCTGGGCTTCAGCCCTCAAAGCTCGAAGCCATGGGTCTCAGCCCCGTTGCAGCTGTCCTCCTCTGCCTGCTTTTCTTTGGCCTCGGCCTCCTCGCCGCAAGGCTTTTCAGCCTGCTTGAAAAGCGTGTCGACTAATAGCCTTGTAAACTCTTCCTGAAATTCTTCAGCTTGCTTGAAGCGCGTGCCGACGGTCGAAGCGCTTGCCAAAAGTTTGATAACCGCGGCTTGGGCCTCTTTCGCTTCGTCCAAAACGCAGAACGTGGATGAGATAGCTCAATAATAAATTTGTGTGAAAAACTCTGGCCTGTAATCTAAAGCGAGTAAGAGTGCTGAACTGTACTTGAGTACAGGAAAATGCTAAAATATCGCAACGGTGACCGTTTAGCTGGTCGATGAAAGGAAATATCGTTATGCCACAGTTAGGAATAAAATGTCGCTTCACTATCATTTGCCTTCTTGTCGCGATCTTGTCAGCTGCTCTTTTGTCTTTCCCTGTTGTAGCCTTGGGTGAAATCGAGCAGTATAATGTCGATCTGAATGCACAGTATATTGACGATCTGAATGAAGGCGATCAGGATGCACAGTATATGAACGATCTGAGTGAAGACGTAATGCTGGCTTCGAGAGCACCCGCTCAACAAGATGATAACCTCTTTGGAGATATCCTTATCGGGGAGGATAGCGGCTATAATGCTCTGTATCCGGTAAAAGCCGGTGATAAATTCACATTTACGTTTCGTCTCTTCTTTAATGGCATTAAAAAATCTATCGAATCAATACGTCTCAGAGACAAACTTTTAAAACCTGAGGAACTCAACAGTAGTTTCACCGTAAAATTTACTCTTCCAGAGGGGATGGATTTCAACGAGACGGAGTCTATCAAATGTACTTTTACAGATAATGGTCTCTTTAAACTGAAACAAGTTAAAATTCAGGACAAAACAATTACGGCAGATATCGAACTGATACCGGACAAAAACACACCGATTCTTGACTTAAAGAATGCTGTTAAGAGTATTGACTATTTAGATATCAATATTCCCGCTGTGAGCATTTCCGCGGCGGCACCTCCGGATAAACCTTTGCAATGTGAGGGTGTTTTTGATGGATCGTTTTATATTAAATACCTGGATGTGAAGAGATACCGTGATATTACGATCGTGGGACCGGCGGAACAATTACCGGCAGGCCGCGATTTTGCCATAAAGGATCAGGTTGATCAAAGTAAGATCACTTATACGGTCATTGTGAAAGCTGCGCCTGCGCCATTGCCCGAAGAGCAGGATATTCTGATTCCCTGCCCCTATCCCTGCCAGGTGCCGCCGATGTGGAATCCGCAGCCTCAGCCTTCGCAGATGATTCAGCAAGTGCAGCCGATGCCGCAGGCTCCGGTGCAAAATGTCGATGCTGCCCAGGCTCAGGCTCCGATTCAGCTGCCTAAGACAGGTGAGAAGCGACCTCAGCCTCTGAGCCTTTTCTTCCTGCTCAGCGCCTCCGCCTTGTTCCTGCTCCGCAGAAAAATGAGATAAGTCCTGCACTCTTTTACGGTTGCTGATTGACTTGAAGCCTTTATGGGTGGGATGCAGGATGTTTGCACTGCATCTCACCCATTTTTACTGGGTTATTCTTGACTAACAGTACAGGGCAATGTTTGAATAAACAGGCATGACGCACTAAGCTGTCTGCAAGCGGTCAGAGCCGCTTTCCAGAATAATTTCGGCGAAAGCCGACATGATGATGTAAATTAGGAGGATATCAAGATGGCACATACCATTTCCAGCGAATGCATTTCCTGCGGCACCTGCGAAGGTGAATGCCCGGTCGGCGCGATTTCTCAGGGCGATTCCCAGTACGAGATCGATGCTGATACCTGCATCGATTGCGGAGCCTGCGAGGCCGTTTGCCCCACTGGCGCGATTTCTCAGGAATAAGCTTCACATTTCTTTATGAACTCAACCCGAGTTTACGGGTCAAAGCAAAAGCCGCCACCTGGCGGCTTTTGCTTTGTGAGGATATTCCCGCCTCGCCAGAGGGACGTTTGATTTTCGTGTAACGCAGCAACTGATGGGTAGCTTAGTCGGCAATTGTATGCAAATCGATTTACAAATTACAGGCCTCCGCGTTATGATTAAAAGAAAAAAGGGGGGAATTTTATGGCAAATACGGCTACAGTCTATGCTCGCATTGATCCGGAGCTTAAAGCAGACGTAGAAAACATCCTTTCCCAACTTGGCGTTACTCCGTCGTCGCTTGTGCAAATGCTATACAAGCAAATCAAGCTGACGAGAAGTATTCCCTTTGGGATCAAACTTCCCGCAGGCAAAGTCCTTTCCCTTGACGAACTCAGCACGGAAGAGCTGAATGTCGAACTGCAAAAGGGATATGATTCCATGCAGGCCGGAAAAGTTCATTCTGTCCGCGAGGTCGATGAAATGATGAAAAGAGACTACGGAATCTGATGGACAAATATCGGGTCAGCTATTCAGAAGACGCAGTTCAGGATTTGAGAGATATTTTTGAATATATTGCTTTTGAGCTTAATGAGCCTGGTATAGCGATTGCCCAGGCAAGGAGGATTCGAGACAGCATTCGCCGCCTTGATATTTTTCCAGCTCGAAACAAAGCAGTAGAATGGGAACCCTGGCATAGCATCGGAATGCATCAAATGTCGGTGGATCATTTTATTGTATTTTATACAGTTTCAGATAAAGAGCTCTCAGTAAATGTGCTTCGAATCTTCTATGGCAAGAGGGATATTCAAGGTCACATTCAGAAAGAATACGAGCCTTTACCTTAGGCGGCTTGTCGTTTACGGTTAGCGTCCAACTCGGCGGCGTTTTAAAGACGGGTTCCCACACTGTTCTCGCGTCCTGACTGGCCAAACCTTTTCTCCCAGAGCGTTGACTTTCTCCCAAAATGACTTTAAATTTGGGAAATATAATGGATGCTTGGGAGAAAGGAGGGAGAACTTTGAGGACTTTTGATTACAGTGTCTTTAACCATATGCCCTGGGACAATGATATTATTTCGCTGTTGACTCAGATCCATGAGTTCAAAGGCAGACAAGAACTCTATCTGAAGCAAAAGCCTGTCGTTCTTGAACGGCTGGTGGATCTTGCGAAGATTCAGAGTACTGAAAGTTCTAACAAAATCGAAGGTATCGTCACGACAAGAGTGCGAATGAGAGAACTTGTCGCGGAAAAAACGACCCCGAGGAATAGAGACGAAAAGGAAATCGCTGGTTATCGGGATGTGTTAGCCCTGATCCACGAGAGCTACGCATACATTCCCCTTCGGCCATCGGTGCTGCTTCAGCTGCATCGGGATCTTTACAAATATTCCGGTATGGAGATTGGCGGCAGATACAAAAATACCCAAAATTTTATCACCGCGACCGCATCGCGTGGGAAATCCACGGTGCTTTTTACGCCTTTGGCACCTTATGAAACGCCGGAGGCCGTTGAGCTTATTTGCGAGCAATTTAATCATGCTGTCGACGAGGGAGTCGTTGATCCTCTCCTTTTAATTCCCATTTTTATAAAAGACTTCCTCTGCATTCACCCCTTCAATGACGGAAACGGCCGAATGAGCAGGCTTCTCACAACTTTGCTCCTTTACCAGAGTGGCTATTTTGTCGGTCGTTACATCAGTTTGGAGCATCTTATCGAAAAAACGAAAAGATCCTACTACGATGTTCTGGAAGAAAGCTCCGAGGGCTGGCACGAAGGTAAAAACAGTTATGCAGCCTTTATAAGATATTTGCTTGGCATTGTCGTCAAAGCCTACCGTGACTTTGAAGCCCGTGTCGATCTATTCGATGAAAAATCATCGGCCTATGATCTGGTCAAACGGGCGGCAGAACAAAAAATTGCTGATTTCACGAAGAACGAGATCCTGGAACTTTGCCCGGCAATCAAAAGCTCTTCGGTAGAAGCCTCCTTGAAGAAACTGTGCGACGAAGGTTTTTTGAGAAAAATCGGAAGAGGAAGAGCAAGCAGGTATGTCAAAATCTAAGCTTTGTTCTCACTCGGCGTGACCTAACAGGGTGCTGCGCAGTTTTCGCAGCAGCGCCGGGTCGGAAAGAAGCCGCCAGCTCAGCAGGGCGAGCAGGGTAGAGATCAGGAGTAAAAGCTGCTGGCCTTTTAACCGAAAACACGGCGGGTGTTTTTATCAGAAAAGCTGTTATCTGTTTTTTCTGGAAACATGGCCTGCTGTTTTTCCAGCGGAAACGCAGCGGGCTTTTTCACCGGAAACGTTTGTAGCGCCCGAAATTTTCTGCTAAAATATGGCGAGTTGATCATTATTATTGCTTGATCAGGAGGTATTTTGCATGGATTTTACATTGAGCAAAGAGCACAGCATGATGCGTGACCTCTTTCGCGACTTCGCCGAACGCGAAGTAGAACCCCTTGCGCAGGATGTCGATGAAACGCATCGCTTTCCCCGCGAGACCGTCGAGAAGCTGAAGAAGAACGGTTTTCTCGGCATACCTTTCGATAAAAAGTGGGGCGGCCAGGGCTGCGATACACTTTCCTACGTGCTCTGCGTGGAAGAACTTTCCCGCGTCTGCGCGACGACGGGCGTCATTGTTTCCGCACACACTTCGCTTTGTGCGGACTGCATCAATCATTTTGGCTCAGATGCGCAGAAGGAAAAGTACCTCGTTCCTCTGGCGAAGGGCGAAAAACTCGGAGCCTTTGCGCTGACGGAACCTGAAGCGGGCACCGATGCGGCAGGAACGCAGACAAGAGCGGAACTCCAGGGTGATTTCTACCTCCTGAACGGCAGTAAAATCTTTATCACCAACGCTGGTGAAGCCGACGTCTACGTCGTTTTCGCTATGACCGACAAGAGCCAGGGCACGCACGGCATTTCGGCTTTCATCGTCGAAAAAGGCACGCCGGGCTTTGATTTCGGCATTCCCGAAAAGAAGATGGGCATCCACGGTTCATCGACCCGTGAACTCATTTTCATCGACTGCAAAATCCCCAAAGAAAATCTCCTCGGCAAAGAGGGCAAGGGCTTTGGCATTGCCATGACGACGCTGGATGGCGGACGTATTGGTATTGCGGCTCAGGCTCTGGGCATTGCTCAGGGGGCTCTCGACAAGACCGTCGCCTATGTCAAGGAAAGAAAGCAGTTCGGCCGACCCATCGCGAAATTCCAGAACACCCAGTTTACCCTGGCGCAGATGAAGACCGAAGTGGAAGCGGCGCGTTATCTGGTGTATCGTGCGGCCCTTGCCAAGGATACGGCCAATAAGGCCAGAAAACCGCAGCGCTTCAGTGTTGAAGCCGCTATGGCTAAACTCAAGGCTTCGCGCGTGGCCGAATATGTCACGGATCGCGCCGTCCAGCTGCACGGCGGCTACGGCTATATGCAGGATTACGATGTTGAGCGCATGATGCGTGATGCCAAGATTACCGAGATCTACGAAGGAACGTCGGAAGTCATGGAGATGGTTATCTCCGGCGACATGCTGAAATAGGAGGCGCGAAGTCATGAATATTATTGTTTGTGTCAAACAAGTTCCCGATACCAATGAAGTTCGCCTGGATCCCGTCAAGGGCACCCTTATCCGTGATGGGGTTCCGAGCATTATGAACCCGGACGATAAGGCGGGTCTCGAAGCGGCTCTGCGCATCAAAGACGAGAATCCTGATGCCAAAGTCACCGTGCTCTCCATGGGACCTCCTCAGGCCGACGATGTGCTTCGCGAAGCCATGGCCATGGGTGCAGACGAAGCGATTCTTGTGACCGACAGAGCTTTTGGCGGCGCGGATACCTGGGCCACCTCTTCAACCATTGCCGGCGCCATCAAACGCCTGGACTACGATCTTATTTTCACCGGCCGTCAGGCCATCGACGGTGATACGGCACAGGTCGGTCCGGAGATGAGTGAACACCTCGGCATTCCCTGTGTGTCTTATGCAGCTGACGTCAAGATCGAAGGCGACGAAGTGGTGGTGAAGCGTCAGTTTGAAGACCGCGACCACATCATTCGCGTGAAAATGCCCTGCCTGCTCACCGCTCTCTCTGAACTCAATACTCCCCGTTATATGACGCCCGGCGGCATTTTTGATGCTTACCGTGAACGTGAAGTGCGCGTCTTTAACCGCGCCGACGTCGATGTCGCCGACGAAAACATCGGTCTTGCCGGATCGCCCACCCACGTGGTGAAATCCTTCCCGAAGAGCGTCAAAGCTCCCGGCATGAAGATTGAAACCGGCGTTGAAGAGTCCGTCCAGTTCATCATGGATAAACTGGAAGAAAAATATCTGCTCTAAGTGGAGGTCAAGCGATGAATATTCAAGATTACAAAGGCGTCTTTACCTTCGCCCAGCAGGTAGACGGTCAGCTTTCCAATGTTTCGCTGGAGCTTCTGGGCAAAGCCCGGGAACTTGCAGATGCTCTGGGGACCTACACAGCCGCCATGCTGCTCGGTCACAATGTCAAAAACCTGGCTCAGGAACTTATTGCCTACGGGGCCGATAAAGTCTATCTCGTCGACAACCGCGAACTCGAGATCTATCGCACCGAGCCTTACACCCAGGCGATTACGACCATTATCAATGAGATTAAACCGGAAATTGTGCTCTACGGCGCTACCGCCATCGGCCGCGACCTTGCTCCGCGTATTGCCGGTCGTGTCCACACCGGTCTGACGGCAGACTGCACGAAGCTGGAAGTGGCTCCGGATGAACAGGGCGTTGTCTGCTTCCAGATGACCCGTCCTGCTTTCGGCGGCAACCTCATGGCGACGATCGCCTGCCCCGACTTCCGTCCGCAGATGGCTACCGTTCGCCCCGGCGTCATGGTCAAAGCCCTGCGCGATGACAAGCGTCAGGGAGAAGTGATTCCCTTTGACGGCAAGCTGGAGAAAAACAACTGCTACGTCACCGTCGAAGAAGTTGTCAAGCACATCCAGCAGAAGATGGATATTCAGGATGCCAAGATTCTTGTTTCCGGTGGCCGTGGCGTTGGCGGACCCGAGAACTTCGGAATCCTGCAGGAACTCGCCGATGCCCTTGGCGGAACCATTTCCGCCTCCCGTGCTGCCGTAGACGCAGGCTGGCAGGCCAAGGACCGTCAGGTCGGACAGACCGGCAAAACCGTGCGTCCGTCCCTCTATATCGCCTGCGGCATTTCCGGCGCCATCCAGCATCTGGCCGGCATGGAAGAATCCGACTACATCATTGCCATCAATAAAGACAGCACCGCTCCGATTTTCAACGTCGCTGACGTCGGCATTGTCGGCGACCTCTTCAAGATCGTGCCCAAGCTCACCGAAGAAGTAAAAAAAGCCCGCGCCAAATAGAACAGAGCTTTTGCTGAGTTGAGCGCTATGCAGAACTGAACGTCATACGTAGTGGCACGCTGAGCAGAACGGAACTTTTTTGCTGAGTTGAGCGCTGAGCGAGTGTTCAGAATTTCAGTCTTAAGGCCATCCGGAGTCTAACTCCGGATGGCCTTTTTTATGCTTCCAGGTATTTTCCTTGTTGACTTGATGTTTCCCTGCATTTCCCCAGATTTCTTTACATTTCCATGTACTTCCCATATCCTACGTTTCCACATATTTTTGTCTGCACCACCTTTTTCTTATTTCCGTGCAACGTAGCAACTAATGGATGGTTTTTCTTTGGTTTTTCTGATTTTCAAGCAACTTAGCAACTAGTGGATGGGCCCGAGCGCAAGATTCCAGGTTGTGGATGGTTTGGCCGTGCAAGATCGCAAGTAATGGGTGGTTTAGGCCTGAGTTTGCTTCCGCTAACCATCCACAACTTGAAATTTTGTCCGAAATTCAGAAAAACCGAAACTAAAGCAGGCACCCAGCCAAGCTAAAAGGGACTGAGGACCGTCGCCAGCCACAGCTGGCAACAATAAAGACGGACAAAAACCACAAATTGGGATCAAAGAAAACCACGGAATGAAAACAGTGAAAATCACGGCTTGAAATCAGCGAAAACCATGGAATGAAATTGGCAAAAATCACGGATTGAAATCAGTGAAAATCACGGGATGAAATTAGCGAAAACAACGGATTGGAATTGGGAAAAGAGGCCAGGGCCCTGGCTCAGCCCAGTGCGACGTCGAGGATCATCATCAGGATAAAGCCAAAACCGAAACCGATGGTTCCGTGGTTGCTGTGAGGTTCCGCGGAGGCTTCGGGAATTAACTCTTCCACGACGACATAGAGCATGGCCCCCGCCGCAAAAGAAAGAAGATAGGGCAGAAGAGAAGAAATAAACTGGGTCAGAAAAATAGTCAGGATAGCAGCCAGGGGTTCGACAGCTCCTGAGAGCGTTCCCAGCACAAAGGATTTCATCTTGCTTTTGCCTTCACTGGCCATGGGCATGGAAATGACGGCGCCTTCAGGAAAATTTTGTATGGCCATACCGAGTGCCAGGGCATAAGCGCCGGACATGCTGACACCGCTATATCCCTGTAAAGCGCTGGCGAAGACGACGCCGGTTGCCATGCCTTCAGGAATATTGTGCAGGGTGACAGCGAGGGAAAGCATCAGCACTTTGCTGAGCTTAGGCTGGCCGGCGAGTGTGCCCTCTGCCTGATCGGCATCAAAATGTAAGTGGGGGATGATATGATCCAAAAGCAGCAAAAAAGCCATGCCCAGGGCGAGCCCCGAAGCGGCAGGCAGGAAGGCCAGTTGGCCAAGAAAATCGGAATTGTCGATAGCAGGAATTAAAAGAGACCAGACCGAGGCGGCAACCATCACTCCGGAGGCAAAGCCGAGCAAAAACTTTTCTACATTTTTCTTCATCTCATTGCGCATGAGGAAGACGCAGGCAGCGCCGGCACTGGTGCCAATAAAGGGGATCAAAAGACCTATTAAGGTTTGCAGGGCAGGATTCATTTTAACAAGGTTTCCTCACATTATCTCGTATTTTCTTAGATATTCTCGAATTTCATCGAATTTTTTTGAGCTTCTCGCATTTCCTTGTATTTGCTCTTTTCCCTAAAGGGATTTTTTCAAAGGTTTTTTCAACTCTCTTAGCGACCATCTTAAATCGCTTTGTCGCTGCTCGACATTCTTGCTGACCACCTTCATTCTCTCAGTGGTCTTTTTTATTGTATATTAAAAATTTATTGCCATGAAGGTGGCTGCGTTACCGTTTGTCAGGTCAATGGTTTTTGATTAAACTAAGCAGGAAGTTTGAGACTTATGACGGAAAGAGAAAGCAGCATGAAAATTGCACTGGTGACAGGCGCCTCTTCGGGGCTGGGAAAAGAATTTGTTTGCCAATTGGATAAACGGTCGACAGAGGATTTTGAGGTTTTCTGGCTGCTGGCGCGCAGGGAAGAGCGCCTGCAGGAGCTCGCCTCAACGCTGACGCATCCGTCTGAAATCTTGCCGCTGGATCTACGCTCGACGGATGATCTGGCCAGGCTGGAAGCAGCCCTGCAAAAGGAGAAGCCTCAGATCAGGATTCTGGTCAATGCTGCGGGCCTTGGCAAGGCTGGGCCTTTTGCAGAAGGAGAAGGAGCACTGGAGGGAATCAGTGCAGAAATAGATGTCAACGTCAAGGCGTTAACCCTGCTGACCGCGCTGGCCTCGCCCTATCTCGAAAAAGGCAGTAAAGTCTTTGAAATTGCTTCGGTTGCGGCATTCTTGCCTCAGCCCGGTTTTGCTGTCTATGCCGCCAGCAAAGCTCATGTGCTGAGCTTATCCCGCGCTCTCGCGGCCGCCTGGAAACGCAGGGGTATCACGGTGACGGCGGTCTGTCCGAACCCTATGGAGACGGAATTTTTTCTTCGCGCCGGTGCCGATCCAGCTGATCTTGGCCTGAAAAAATTTGGTGTCGAAAAGGTCGATACTGTTGTGCGTCACGCACTTCGGCGTGCGCAGCGCGGCAAGGACATTTCGTTAAGCTCAGTGATTCCCCGCCTCATCCATCTGAGTTCGAAAATCCTGCCCACACGCTGGATTCTGGCGGTTGAAAAGCTTCTCGGTCTGTACTGAGCCGGGAGATACGAGCCGGGAGATATGAGCTGGGGGTTACGGACTTGGAGTTACGAATTAAAGGGTGATTTCATTCAGTGATTCACTTGCCTGGCAAAATTGCAAGTGGTGGAATGTGTGAAATGGCCGCTTTGCTTATTGTTAGTTTTTTCCTAAAAAATCAGCGAGCTTCCAGGAAGTGAAGTCCGGAATAAAACTCTCGGAGGCCGCCTCGCTCTCCTGCACGTAGGCGTTAATGATTTCTTCATCAACACAGAAATCGACCCAGCGCTCATACTCTGCAGGGTCAACTTTTTTCTGCAGCTCGGGAAAGGCGCGGAGGGCATTTTTGTGAAGCGGCGTGTACTGGCTCATGAGGCTCAGCATAATGGTGTCGCCATAACGCTCGTGTAAATCGTGGCTGATGGCCATGGCGGCCTCGGTCTGCCCGGGTAAGAGCAGTTGACGTACGATCATGCCCTTTTGCATCATGCCGCGCTGATCGAGAATAAAAGGACCGACCTGACGGAACATTTCTGCCAGAGCGTCCTGCGTGGCTTCCACATAATGAGGGGCCTGGGAATAGCGTAAGGCAAGCTGATTATCCCAGTAGCGAAAATCCGGGAGATAGATGTCGATCAGTCCATCCAGCTCACGCAGAGCCTCAACCCTCTCGTAACCCGAGGAATTGTAGACGACCGGCAGTTTTAAGCCCGCTGCCTTTGCAGCGATGAGCGCCTCGCGGACTTGCGGCAGAAAATGGCAGGCGGTGACCAGATTGATATTTTCGGCCCCCATAGCCTGGAGTCTGAGAAACACGTCGATCAGATCCTGGGTGCTTAACTTTTCTCCCAGCTTCCCGGAGGAAATGGCGTGATTCTGACAATAGACACAGGAGAGGGGACAGCCGGAAAAAAAGACGGTACCCGAGCCGTGTTCTCCGCTGAGCGAAGGTTCCTCCCACATGTGCAGGGAAGCGCGGGCCACTCTCAGTTCGGCGCTCATGCCGCAGGCCCCAGGCTCGCCCGCCTCGCGATTGACCCCGCAGCATTTGGGGCAAAGACGGCAATTTCGGTAGCTCAGGCTGGGTGGGTCGTTTTGAATCTGACTTTCACGGCTCTCACACGGTTTGGTCGCATCCGCAGCGCTTTCCTCGAAGCTTTTTCCCGAACATTGGAACCCCTGGCATGAAGAATGCTTTATTTTATTATTCATTAGTCAAAACTTTCTCTGAATGAAGCCCCTCTTCTTCATCGCGGCTTTCTTTATATTAATCATTATAGCGTTCCCAATAACGTTTTATAACGTTCCCAATATCGTTTCTGGCGAGCTCAAACTTTTTATTTGGCCGATGAAAGACTTTTTGCCGTTTGACAGAGAGACTTTTTCGCGCTATTCTGATCACTGCGCAAATTGTGCAAATACTCCTCCATAGCTACGTATCGAGAGCTCAGCTGTGTTTAGGGGCTATGGATTTATGAGGTGAGAAGATGAAAAAAGAAATTCATCCCGAATATGGGAAATGTATCGTGAAATGCGCCTGTGGCGAGACCTTTGAGACAGGCTCCACGCTCAAGACCATGAATGTGGATATCTGCTCCAAATGCCACCCCTTTTATACGGGTCGTCAGAAACTTGTCGATACCGGCGGACGCGTTGACAAATTCAAGAAGAGATTACAGCGGGCCGAGAGCAAGAACGACTAAGGTTTTTGCAGGGCCCTGCGGGGGGAAAGGAGCGGTTGTGAGACTGTTCCTTTTTTCTTTGCAGAAGCCTGTTTTAGTCTTGTCCTGTAAACCTATGGTGTCTCGGCTCTGCCCTCTTAGATTTTGTAAAAGTTCAGCACGTCTCAGACTGCACATGTTAGTCTGTATTTATGGTCTGAGGCATTTCTCATGCAAACAGCCGAGAGAGGTCTCAGACATGATTTAAACGTCGCTGAGAAAATAAGCGAGGAAATATTTGGTCAGTCAAAAAATAGAAAATTTTAAAACGAGCATCGGTGGACAGGCCCTGATTGAGGGCATTATGATGATCGGCCCCGAGAAAAAAGCCCTGGCGGTACGCCTCCCCTCGGGTGAAATCAAGCTGGAAATGCTGCCCCAGGGGAAGGCTTCACGCATCGAGAAAATCCCTTTTCTGCGGGGCAGCGTCAAGCTGGTGCGGCAGATGGTGCTGGGCATCAAGGCGATGTATCGTTCGGCAGATCTTTCGGAAATTCTGGAAGAAGATGCAGACGAGCCTGCTGCAGTCGAAGGAAGCCATGCTGCAGAGCGCTGCGAAGTCGAGATGAATATTCCAGAACAGGAAACAAGCTCTTCTGCGACAACAGCCGAAGTTTCTGATTCAGAGACTGGAGCGTGCTGCGAAGCTGAGCAGCTTATCTCTAAACAGGATTCAGAGCCCGACGACGGAGCAGAAAACGCCAGCAAAGCTAGTCATGATGATGGTGTAATAATTCAAACGGAGGCTTCGCTGTGCAGCACGCAAGCTCCGGCAGAGGGTGAGAACAAAGCAGAAGAGGCCCCGTCCTCGTTTCATTCTGCTGCTCCTGCAGAAGAGAAGCAAACTTCGGAAGCTGCAGAAGGTACAGAGGATGACCCGAAAACCCCTGAGAAGTCCGAGAAGAAAGCCAGCTGGCTGGATCGCCACCCCGATGTTTTCATGGCCTTCACGACCGTGCTTGCGCTCGGCCTCAGCGTGCTGCTTTTTTTCCTCCTGCCCAATGCCATTACCGAGGGCCTCAGACGTCTTTTCGCCTTGGATAGTCCGACGAATTTTGGTGGGCAGTTTGCTCTTAATCTGGTGGAGGGGGCTTTGCGCATTGCCATCTTTGTGATCTATCTGGCTTTGACGCGAAGGCAGAAGGAAATTAAACGTGTGTGGATGTATCACGGCTCAGAGCACAAGACCATTGCCTGTTATGAAGCAGGCGAGGAGCTCACGGTAGAAAATGTGAGCACAAAGTCACGCTTTCACCCGCGCTGCGGCACGTCTTTCATGTTTCTTGTGATGTTTGTGGCGATCCTTGTTTTTTCGCTGGTGGGCTGGTATTCTCCGCTGATCAATGCGCTGCTTCGTGTTTTGCTTTTGCCCGTGATTGCCGGAATTTCCTATGAGATCATCAAGTGGGCGGGACGCAGTGACAGCTGTCTGGCCTCATGGATCAGTAAACCGGGACTCCTGCTGCAGCGCCTCACCACGGCGGAGCCGGATGCGGCGATCATAGAAGTGGCCATTGTGGCGATGAAGGCCGTGATCCCCGGAGATCAAAGTGATCGCTGGTAAGGGAAAGCAGGGCAGAGATGACCATTACAGATTATATCAGCCGGGCTGCGCGGCAGCTCGAAGGGGCAGGCCTGGAAGATCCTCGCAGAGAGGCGCGTATGCTGCTCCTTGAGGGGGCAGGACTTACTCTTGCCGAGCAGTATGCTCACCCCGGGCAGGAACTTTCTGACGGCTTGGAAGAGCAGCTGCTTGCGGCTCTGGAACGGCGTTCGGCTCGGGAACCCCTGAGTTCTATTTTTGCTTCGGCCTTTTTTTGCGGACATCGCTTCGTGCTGAATGCCGATTGCCTGGCTCCCCGGCCGGAAACGGAGCTGCTGGTTGAAACAGCTCTGGAACTACTGAAATCACGCCTGCCCCTGCAGCCTCGTTCAAAATCCGGGCCGGAATCGAAAGCAGAATCAAGCTCAGCTTCACGGCCAGAATCAAGCTCAGAAAAAAACTCAGCATCAAGCTCGGAATTAAGCTCAGCCTCCAGCTCAGAAGCAAAGCCCCGGCTTGAGCTTGCAGAACTCTGCTGTGGCAGCGCTGCCCCCGGGCTCTCCCTGCTCTGGGAGCTTGAGCAGCGGCAGAAGGGGGTCGCGTCTCTGTTTTTAGGCGACCTTTCCGGGGGAGCCATCTATGCCGCAATGAAAAACGCTGCGGCGCTCGGACTCGAAAAATCCTGCCGCTTTGCGCTCTGCGATCTTTTCCCACCGGAGAAAGAAGAAACTCTATTTGACCTTATCCTGGTCAATCCACCCTATATTCCCCGTGCGGAAATCTCCTATCTGATGCCTGAAGTCCGGGATTATGAGCCTCATCTTGCGCTTGATGGCGGAGAGGAGGGCCTCGATTTTTACCGCCGTCTGGCCGCTTCTGCGGCTCTATACCTCAAAGAGGACGGCTGGCTCCTGATGGAACACGGCGCAGCTCAGGAGGACGCTATCAGGGAGATTTTCGCCGATTGGCCGCAGGGCCGCGGCTCTGCCGTCATTTCGCGCCGCGATGCAGCGGGTCACGACCGTGTTCTCGCATTTCAAGTTCCCGGGAGGAAAGACAATGGCCTTGGCTGATGAAGTTTTGAAAAAATCAGAGGCGCGCTACGAAGAGCTGAATATGCTCATGAGCGATCCCGCTGTGGTTGCGGATCCGCCGCGTTACGTCAGGTTGGTGAAGGAATTTACCGATCTCGAACCTCTGGTACAGGATATCCGGCGCATTCGGGAGATTGATCAGGAGATTGAGGACAATAAGCTTCTGATCACCGAGGCCGATGAGCACGAGCTGCGCGAACTGGCTCACGAAGAAATCGCCACGCTGGAGGATGAGCGCCGCCAGAAGGAAGAGGCCATACGCCTCGCCCTGATTCCCAGGGATCCCCTCGATGAAAAGAACGTCATCGTGGAAATTCGCGCTGGTACGGGCGGAGAGGAGGCGGCTCTTTTTGCTGCGGATCTGACGCGCATGTACTTGGCTTATGCAGAAAAGAACCATTGGGACGTGGAAACCATCGACAGCAGTGAAACTGAGCTGGGTGGCTTTAAGGAAATCGTCTTTTCGGTGGATGGCAAAAACGCCTACAGCAAATTGAAATTTGAAAGCGGCACACATCGTGTCCAGCGCGTCCCGGAAACCGAGTCGGGCGGGCGTATTCACACCTCTGCGGTGACGGTGGCGGTGCTTCCGGAGGCGGATGAAGTCGATGTGGAAATCAATCCTAACGACATCAAGGTCGATATTTACCGTTCTTCCGGCGCGGGCGGCCAGCATGTCAACAAGACCTCGTCGGCCATTCGGGTGACGCATCTGCCGACCGGCATCGTGGTGACCTGCCAGGACGAGCGCTCGCAGCACAAGAATCGTGATCGCGCCATGTCGGTTCTGCGTTCACGTTTGCTGGAACTTAAACAGAACACGCAGGATGCGGCGATTGCGGCTGATCGCAAAGCTCAGGTCGGTTCCGGCGACCGCTCTGAACGCATCCGCACCTACAATTTTCCTCAGAGCCGTGTGACCGATCACCGCATCGGTCTGACGCTCTATCAGCTGGATCAGGTCCTGGCTGGTGATCTGGATCCTTTTATTGATGCGCTGACTGCCGCAGCCCATGAGAAAAAGCTGGGAGCGGCGAGCAACGAGTAGGGGAAGGATAAAGATGATCACCAAACTCATTCCTGTCGACAGGAACAAAGTTGAGAATGATCGGGGCTTGCGCGAGGCGGCAGCGGCCCTGCACCGGGGTGAACTTGTCGCTTTTCCTACTGAAACGGTCTATGGTCTTGGCGCCAGCGCCTTTGATGAAGAGGCGATTCTGCGGATTTACCTTGTGAAAGGGCGTCCTCAGGATAACCCCCTGATTGTCCATCTCGCCCGACTTGAAGATCTGAGCGAGGTGGCGACGAATATTCCCGAGCTGGCTTATCGTCTCTACCGTGAGTTTTCACCTGGCCCGCTGACCCTCGTTCTGCCGCGGCATCCCCGTATTCCTGCACGTGTCAGTGCCGGACTCGATACGGTCGCCGTGCGCTTTCCTGAGGATGCCGTGGCGCGTGAACTGATCCGCCTCGCCGGAGTTCCTGTCGTTGCGCCTTCAGCCAATCTTTCCGGTAAGCCCAGTCCCACCACAGCCGCGCACTGCATGGATGACCTTGATGGAAAAGTTCCCTTCATTGTGGATGGAGGTCCCTGTAGAATAGGCCTTGAATCCACTGTTTTGGACCTCTGCTCTGATGAACCGCACATTCTGAGACCCGGAGCAATTACGGCTGAAATGCTTGACACCTTTCTCGGTCGGCATCAACTCGAAGAGGAAGCTGCACAGCCGAAGCTCAAAAAAGGTGAGATACCTAAGGCTCCCGGCATGAAATACCGACACTATGCGCCACGCGCCCGCGTTGTGATCCTTCCCGTCGAAGCCACGGCCAGAGCTGAGATGATGGCGGCTTTCCGTGAGCATTGGTCGAGTGTGGAAACAAAAAAGATGGGCGGCTTTCTTGACGCGGCCCGGGCGGAGGAAACGCTCAAAGCCTTTCCGGAACACTTTTTCACATCTCTGCGCCTCTACGACAAGGGTGCAGAAGGAGGATCTGCCGGCCTCTTTGCCGCTTTCCGCGATTTCGATAAGGCCGGTGTCGAGTGTATTCTCGTCGATGCTCAGGAGGAAAAAGGCGCAGGCGCAGCCTATATGAACCGGCTGAAAAAAGCGGCAGCTCCGGAAAAAGGAGAGGCTCTGCCCGGCGACCGCAAAGCTTGAGCCGCTTGATGGGATAAGCTTTTGCAGGGCAAATATTGAGGCTATCCCAGGCGACCGCAAGGGCTGAGACAAAGATTTGAGTGCAAAAGCAGTGCAGGATCTTCGAGGTGTGCGACTGGTCGCTTTTTTGTCGATTTTTGTCGATTTTTGTCGATTTTTGTCGAACGATAGTTGTGGCGCGGCTTGGATCAGCTGAGATAATCAACCTTGTCAGAGAGGCAAGAAACATCACAGCCTTGTAAAGCTGCCGGGATTTTGCTATCATACTTCATTGCATGCGCGAAGTTTTCGCGCACCGCCTTGTTCCGCCAACTATGGCGGGACCCCAAGTCCAAAAGGAGGTGAAATCATGGCAAAAGCATACGAATTGCTTTTCGTTCTGAATCCCACTATCGGTGAGGAAGCGCTTCAGGAGCAGGTTGACAAAATTACGGCTCTGATCGCCGAAAATGGCAGCGTGACGGATACGGATATCTGGGGCAACAGAAAACTGGCCTATGAGATTAACGATCTCAGCGAAGGCTATTACGTTCTGATGCATTTCAGCGCCGAGCCCGAGTTCCCCAGTGAACTCGAACGTCAGCTCGGGATCAACGATAAAGTCTTGCGTTATCTGACGACCGTAGTAGAAGAATAAGGACGGTCATCTGACCGTTGATCAGGAACGAGCGAAGCTCGGGAAAAGGTGAGAGATGAATAGAGCAATTCTCATGGGTCGTCTGACCAAGGATCCGGAATTACGTAAGACAGCTAACGATACCAGTGTTTGCAGCTTTACGCTGGCGGTTGACCGCCGCTTCAAAAATGCAAGCGGCCAGAGGGAAACAGATTTCATTCCCTGTGTAGCCTGGCGGCAACAGGCCGATTTCGCTTCACGCTATTTCAGCAAAGGCTCCCGTATGGCCGTGGTTGGATCCATTCAGCCGCGCAGCTGGGATGACAATGATGGAAAGCGCCATTACATTACGGAAGTCATCGTCGACGAAATTTATTTTGCTGATTCCCGCCGTGATGATGGGGGAAGAGACAGTAACTCCTACGATAGAAGCAATGCGCAACGCAGCAGCAAATCTTCTGGCATCCCCGAAGGGGATGGTTTCCTGCCGGTTGACAGCGACGACACATCTCTGCCTTTTGATATTTAACTGACATTTTGAAAGGAGGCCATTCATGGCCGAAAATAAACGTGGAGGTAATTTCCGCGGTGGTTTTAAACCGAGAAGGGGAAGAAGAAAAGTTTGCCTCTTCTGCGCTGAAAAAGATTTACAGCCTGATTATAAGGATGTGGCGACGCTCAGAAAGTTTGTTGCGGAAAGCGGGAAGATTTTGCCCCGCCGTATGTCCGGCACCTGCGCCAAGCATCAGCGTGCAGTGACGACAGCCATCAAGCGTGCCCGTCAGGTCGCGCTGCTGCCTTACAGCGACGACTAATCCTTCCTGGATAAAAGAACGGGAGGGGGCCTTCTCGGTGATTGACGGAAAGCCCCCTCTTTTTTCCCAGTCGGCTCACCTCTGTTTTCACAGACGAATGAACCATCAGAGAAAACGGACGAGCCATCAGAGAAAGGTGAAGGGAAGGAAGCTTCCCGGGGTAATATGAAAGTTGTCTTAATGGATGATGTCAAAGGTCTCGGCAATGCCGGAGAACTCGTCGAAGTCAAGCGCGGTTATGCCAATAATTTCCTTTTCCGCCGTGACCTCGCGATTGAAGCGACACCACAAAATCTGAACATGGTCAAAACCAAACAAAAGGCTTTTGAGGCCAAGGCACAGCAGCGTCTGGAAAAAGCCACGTCCCTGGCAAAGGAAATTCAGGGCAAACGTGTTGTACTCAGTCTCAAGGGCGGCGAAGGTGGCCGTGTCTATGGCACAGTGACCAACCAGGACATCGCTTCTGCTTTGGCGGAAATGGGTTTTGAAGTTGAAAAGCGCGATATCGTCTGCAAAGAGCAGATTAAGAGCGCAGGAGTATATCCGGTCGACGTGCGTCTGCATCCTGAGGTTTCTGCTGCTTTCGAAGTAGAAGTTAAAGTCGAAGGCGGTAAGGAAGTTGCCGCAGCAGAGAAAAAACCCGCTGCTAAGGCTGAGGCTGTTGAAGAAAAGACTGCTGCCGATGCTGATATCGAAACGGCTTCCGAGACCTCTGCGGAGGAAGCTCCAGAAGCCTGATTGCTGCGAAGCAGCGACGAAAGCGCCTCCTGTGAGCTGCTCTGAACGAATGCCCTGTGTTTATTTTCGGGCATAGTGCAAAGCCGCTTTGGAGTTTGACCTTTTGTGTCCTTATCCGGCGCCCTGCGGAAGCTCTGAGCATCCGGAGCGCCGGGTTTTTATTTTAAGAAAGCCTTGCTGAGGAATTTTATGGCAGAGAAAATTTTGTCCACAAGCCCTCTGGGGAAGGAAGAAATGCCTAACAGCCAGCAGGCTGAGCAGGCCGTTTTAGGTTGTGCTCTCCTGAAGCCGGACAGCCTCTCCTATATGATGGCGGAACTGGTTCCGGACGATTTTTTCTACAATGACCATAAACTCATTTTCGAGACGGTTGAACACCTTTTTTCCGAAAATAAGCCCGTTGACCTGATTTCCGTAACTGACGATCTGGAAAAACGTGGAATGATCGATAAGGTTGGCGGTGTCGCAGCCATTTCCTCGCTTTCTGACAGCATTCCCTATCTGCATAACGACCACTTTTATGTGGATATGGTGAAGGAAAAATCCCGCCTGCGCAGTCTCATTAAAACTTTTGTCGACCTGATTGGAGCCTGTTATAAAGAAGAGGCGGGGCTGAGGCAGATTGTTGATGTTGCGGCCGAACGTCTCTACACGATACGTGAGGGTGAGGGTGACCGCGGTTTTTCTTCTCTGGGTAAAGTGCTTGCGGACAAGCTTACTGAGCTGGACCGCCTGGCTAAAACTGAGGAAAGTCCAAGCATTCGTTCCGGTTTTGCCTCACTGGATCAGATTATAGGCGGTCTTCGCAAAGGCTCGTTGCTTATTCTTGCGGCCCGACCGGGCATGGGTAAATCGGCTCTGGCCTTTAATATCGTGCAGCGTGTCAGTATGAGCAGCAAGGAGCCGGTACCTGCCGCCATTTTCAGCCTGGAAATGTCGAAAGCAGAGGTTTCCACACGTTTTCTGGCCACCCGACTTTCCATTGATTCACGAAAACTCTCGGATGGCCGCCTCTCTGACCAGGAGTGGGAAGATATCGGCCAGGCTTTCCCGAAAATTTATGAAGCTCCCATTTATATTGATGATCGCTCGGGAATTTCACCGCTGGAGATGCTTTCGCGCTGCCGCGAACTGCGTCTTAAGGAGCCCAAACTTGGCCTGGTCGTCGTGGACTACCTGCAGCTCATGTCCTCCTCCCGCACGCGACAGGATAACCGTCAGCAGGAAATTTCGGACATTTCCCGCAATCTTAAGATTATGGCGCGCGAATTGGATCTTCCTGTCATCGCACTTTCTCAGCTATCCCGAGCCTGTGAAGCACGCAGCAATAAGCGGCCGATGCTTTCGGATCTTCGTGATTCCGGCGCCATTGAGCAGGATGCCGATGTGGTGATGTTTCTTTATCGCGAAGATTATTACAAGGAGCTTGAAGATAATGAGGGGCGCGAGGAAAGTTCAGCAGGGGATACGGGTGTGGAACTTGCCGAGCTTATCATCGCCAAGAATCGCCATGGGGCGACGAAAACGATAGAACTCGGCTGGCAGCCTGAATTTACCCGTTTCAGCGAACTTGAAGATGAACGCCCGTTGCCGGAAGCCCCGCCGTTTTAATGAACAGCAGTGCGTGCCACGATATGAACAGCAGCTTGCTCGATGGGAATAAACGCTCGTTTGATGTGAACAGCAGTGCGCCCGATATGAACAGTGACTCGTGGCCGGATTTTGAGGAGCGCAGCGGCTTTTTCTTCCAACTTGCACGAGACTTGCGCGCACATATTTCTTTCGAAGAAAAACCCTTTTTTTGTCTGGCGCTCTCGGGCGGCATTGATTCGCTTGTTCTTTTTACTTTTTTAGTCTGGCTCCGGCACATGGAGAATTTGCCCTTTCTTGCCCTGCACTTCAATCACGGTCTGCGCGGAGATACTGATGCCGAGGAAAGTCAGTTTATACGTGAGCTTTGTGTTCGCTATGCCGTGCCGCTAAGAGAAGGCAGATCGGATGTGCGTGCTCTGGCTGCCGAAAGGGGGGCTGGTCTTGAGGAGGCGGCCCGTTTTGCACGCCACCGCTTCTTTGACGAAGAACTGGCTTCTGTCACTGAAAAGCTTCGACTTCAGGCTTCTTTCCGGCCCTTTACGGAGGATCGGCAGGAGAAGCCTCTGAAATCTCCGCATCCTCCGGTATATCTCGTTCTTGGTCATCATCTCAACGACCGGGCGGAAACCCTCATCCTGCAAATGACACGTGGCACAGGACTTAAGGGTCTTTGTGCCATGCCTTATCGAGATGGTTCCAAGCTGCGTCCGCTTCTCCTGACAGAGCGCAGTCGCATCGAGGCTTTTGCCCGTGAGCGCGGACTTCTGTACTGCGAAGACGAAAGTAACTTTGAGGATGATTTTCTGCGCAACCGGGTGCGCCACCAACTGCTTCCGCTCTGGCAGGATATTTCAGAGCGTCCGCTTTACCGGCAGCTCTCGGATCTCGCGGAAAACCTTGAAGAGGAGAATGCTCTGCTTGAAGATGAGGCCAGGGAGGCGCTGGGCCATCTGCTTCTTGGCTCCGGAGCGCTCAACTTAAAAGCCTTACTGCAGTTTCACCCGGGTCTTTACTACAGGGTGATCAGCCTCTGGCTGGCGACCGCTCTGAATGCAGGCCCCTCTGATGAACTACGTGTTCTGCCGCGAAAAACCTGGCTTTCACTGCGCAAAAAACTGGAGGAGTTGCCGACCTCTGCGCAATTTGACCTGCCGGGCGGCCGCAGGCTTCTACTGCGTAATTTTCGCCTTGAGCTGGAGGGATAACGTCGTTTTCGACTAAACTTGAGCGAAAGACAGGAAATCCTGTTTATATCGGCTCGCGGGTGTTGGGTAACCCTCTTCAAACAAGATGAACTTCAGCGCCGCTTTGGTAACGTTTGCACCAGAATGGCCGAGATCAGCACTGGGGCTGAATTTTACTTCCTGACTTGTTATAATATTTTTGTTTTCTTAAGGGAATCGAGGCATAAAGATGGGAAAAGTTATTTCTAAAGAACTCGTCACACGTGAGCAGATTCAGGAGATGTGCCGTCGTGTTGGCCGGGAAATCAGTCGGGATTATCAGGGCAAGGATCTTATTCTGATCGCTGTTCTTAAAGGAGCGGTGGTGTTTCTTTCTGATCTGATGCGCGAAATTGATGTTCCGCTGACCATCGACTTTATGTCTGTTTCGAGTTACAGCGGGACAAAGAGTTCCGGTGTCGTGAAAATTATCAAGGATATTGACCAGGATATTGCCGGCAAGGATGTGCTGATTGTCGAAGATGTGGTTGATACGGGGCTGACGCTGAGGCATTTAAAAAAGCTTCTGGCCACTCGTGGGCCGGCCTCGATTCGACTTTGCACAGCTTTTGACAAGCCGGATTGCCGTGTGGTGGATGTTGATGTGGACTATATCGGCATGGCCATTCCCAATGAATTTGTCGTTGGTTATGGACTGGACTATAAGCAATTATATCGTCAGCTGCCCTACGTGGCTGTTCTTGCTGATGATGGGAAGGATTAAGCAAGCATGAATCTCAATAACAGACCCAGAGGCAACGGGCTGTCTTTTTATATTATTTTACTCATTGTGATTCTCTTTTCGAGCTTCCTCATGGGACGCATGGGGAATCCAGAGGAGCGCACGCTTTCGTCGCTTGAACAGGATATCGTTTCCGGCAAGGTAGAGTCTGTTGACCTGAATGGCAATGAGTTGCGTGTCGAAATGAAGGCCAAAGATGGGCGTGCACCGCAGGTAGTGGTCAAGAAAATCAACCCCCTGATGGTGGAAAACTACCATAAGATGTTTCAGAAGGCAGTGAAAGATTCTAAGCTTAGCTCTTTTGACTATCACCAGCCCACGGATTTTTCAAATCTTTTCAATATCATCCTGCTCGTTCTCATGATTGGTTCAATGGCCTTTTTCGTCTGGTTTTCTTTCAGCCGGCAGGGCGGGGACGGAAGAACAGCGATGAACTTTGGCCGCAATCGCGCCAAGGTCAATGATCCGGCCAAAAACAAAGTGAGTTTTGCCGATGTGGCCGGGGCCGATGAGGAAAAGGCGGAACTTCAGGAAGTTGTCGATTTTCTCAAGCATCCGGAGAAATACACTAAACTCGGGGCTAAAATTCCCCGCGGCATTCTCCTTGTGGGTCCTCCAGGGACAGGTAAAACCCTGCTTGCCAAAGCTGTTGCAGGCGAGGCGGCGGTGCCCTTTTTCTCTATTTCCGGCTCGGACTTTGTCGAGATGTTTGTTGGCGTGGGCGCTTCACGTGTCCGTGACCTTTTTAATGACGCCAAGAAAAAAACGCCCTGTATCGTCTTTATCGACGAAATCGATGCCGTTGGCCGTCACAGGGGCGCAGGCCTCGGGGGCGGGCATGATGAACGTGAGCAGACCCTGAATCAGCTGCTCGTTGAGATGGATGGCTTCGGCCCCAACGAGGGCGTTATCGTCATGGCCGCGACCAACCGGCCGGATATCCTTGACCCCGCTTTGCTGCGTCCGGGTCGCTTTGACCGCCGTATCACGGTCATGCCCCCGGATCTGAAAGGACGCTTTGAAATTCTCAGGGTGCATGCCAAGGATAAACCGATAGAAGCCAATGTGGATCTCCGTGAAATTGCCAAGATCACTCCGGGCTTCACGGGAGCGGATCTGGCCAATCTCCTGAATGAAGCGGCCCTTCTCGCTGCCCGGCACAACAAACGCACGATTCAGTATGAAGATATTTCTGAAGCGGTCTTTAAGATTACCATCGGACCCGAAAAGAAAAGCCGGGTGATCACCGACAAGGAAAAACACCTGACCGCTTATCACGAGGCGGGGCATGCCATTGTCCTGCGCCAGATTTCCAGAACGCAGCGTGTGGAACGGGTCTCCATCATTCCCGCGAGCGGGGCTGGGGGCTACACCGCCTTTAAGCCTAACGAGGATCTTTACTTTCAGACCCGCGGCGATCTCATTCACAGTATCATGGTGGCCCTGGGTGGCCGTGCTGCTGAGCAGCTGAGCCAGGACGATATCAGTACCGGAGCTTCCAGTGATCTGCAGCGCTGCAACCAGATCGCCCGCGAGATGGTCACCAAATACGGCATGAGCAAGCGTCTCGGCAATTTTGTGCTGCCTGACAACGACGAGGTTTTCCTCGGCCTCGATTATGCCCATGCCAAGGAGCACAGTGAGTCGGTTTCCTCTGCCATTGACGAGGAAGTGAAGAGTATTCTCGACGAGGCCTACAGCAAGACACTGAGTGTTCTACAGGAAAACCGTGACTTGCTCGATAAACTGGCCGCCGTCCTCATGGAAAAAGAGAAGATCGAAGGCCGCGAGTTTGAAGAGCTTTATAAAGCCTACGCGGCAAATTATGTCGACGCACCGGGAGACAGTGAAGATCCTTACATCAATGAGCTGGGCGAGTCCGGTGGGCGTTTTTCTGAACCTGCAGAGGGTGCTGCTGCGAATTCGCATGATTCCGTTGCTGCGGGTGATGATGGCATTGCTGAAACAGCTGAAAAGTCGTGTGCTGAAACTGTCGCTGAGCAGGAGCCTGGACGTAAGGCCGCAGATGAAGCTTCATTAGAGGACGAGGATAGCCGTCATTAAAGCCGTCCGCTTTTTCAGAACGCACGTGTGACCTCAATTTAATAAACCCCGCGGCCAAAGCCCTGAAAGTTCACAGAGCAAGGCAGCGGGGTTTTTATTTATCAACAAAGAGCAGCTGCGGTTATTCTTTGGACAACAAGCCCTTTCTGCGATTAGTGAATCAGACCCTTTTCGTAGGCCCGGATCAGAGCCTCCAGATCGGCAATGCGCTCGCGGATGATTTTGCCGCGGTTGGTATCGCCGATTAAGAGGCGCTGCGGCATTTGTTCGACAATGCGAATTTCCGGCATATAGGAGCCTTTGTCGTTTTCGATATCGCTGAAACGACTGTGTTCGACCAGGGCGAGCATGTGCGAGTTGAAGATCATGGTGTAGCCCGCAATGCCCGTTTTGGGCTGATAGGCTTTGGAGATACCCCCGTCGATGACAAAGTATTTGCCGTTGGCTTTCATGGGGCTTTCGCCGTCTTTAATTTTCACGGGGACATGGCCGTTAATGACGTGGGCGCGCGAGGGGTCGAGTCCGAATTCCTCCAGGATCTTTACGCAGATATCTTCACGCTCCGCGAGCTTGTAATAGGGATTAAAGACTTCCCGGCGCAGCTCTTTGTCCTCAACAAAGTAATTCTCAAAGGTGGAAATCTGGCTCTTGCCGAACATCGGCGAATTTCGGCCGCACCAGAGGTAGTACATGAGGTCGCGTGCGCGGCATTGACGGGCTGAACCGTAAGGCGTAAACCAGGCATCACGGATGGCGGCCTGGCAGGCATCCATGAGAGCCTTGCCGGAGTAGGGCTGGCCAAGAAAGCTGACCTCACGAAATTGGCCGTCTTCATCCATGGGAATGCAGCCATGGAAGAGCAGATTCTGATTGATGCAGAGATAGGTCGAGCCGTAGTTGAAAAGGTAGTTGATGTGCCGGTGAAGCGCTTCGCCATGACGGAAAGAGGCTGTCAGAGCTGTCATCACCGCTTCTTCTTCGGGGGTCAGGGCGAGGGGATCGTCGGGATTGACGGTGGGAAAGTTTTCATCCAGCAGGGGATAGGACTTCCCCTTGTGGACATAGGTTTTATTTTTCAGGTCGAGTTTTTTCAGAACGACGCGATCCAACATTTCGTACTCGGGATGTCGCTTCAGGAGCTGGCCTTCCAGCTTAAACTGAATGATCGCGATGGCTTTGTGCATTTTTGCGGCGATTTCCGGTTCGACCCGGTCGTATTCATTCTCGTCCAGCAGCTTGGGCATGAAGCGCGTACAGGGATCGTCCCGATATTCTTTGGCGGCGAAGCTGTAGAGCGGGCGCAGGTTGATGGCATAGCCGTCCTCCAGGCAGTCGAAGTTATTGTAGTTGACGGCATTGCGCACGACATTGGCCATACAGACCCGGGAACCGGAGGCGGCTCCCATCCAGACCACGTCGTGATTGCCCCACTGAATATCGACAGCCGGGCTGGCGATCAGTTCTTCGATAATGCGATGAGGGGCCGGTCCACGGTCGAAGATATCGCCGAGAACGTGCAGCTGATCAACGGCCACGTTCTGAATCATGAAGCAGAGTTCACGCAGAAAATCGTTGCAGTATTCTGAATTCATGATGACATCCATAGCCGCTTCGGCATGGATGTTTTCGTCCTCAAGGAGAGCACGGGAATTCATAATCTCCTCGATGATTTCCCGGTAGGCCGTCGGCATTTTTTCGCGAATGCGGGCGCGGGGATACTTGGACGAGGTGTATTTCAGAAGTTCTACCAGCCGGTAAGCGGTGATGCGTTTCCACTCAGCACTGAGACGCCCCTCGCGGCTGAGGATGGCCAGGACTTTATCCGGGTCATAAACAAGATTGGCGAGTTGATTCTGTTCATCTCCGGAAAGCAGGTTTTCGTACATGCTGCGGATTTTCTGGCGGACTGTTCCCGAGGCGCTGCGCAGGAGGTGAATAAAAGCTCCGGCCTCACCGTGCAGGTCGGAGAAAAAGTATTCCGTGCCTTTGGGAAGTTTCAGAAGCATTTGTAAATAGATGATCTCGCCCGCTGCGGATTTCACGTCGGGATAATCCCGCGCGAGCAGCTGCAGCTGCTTCAGGGAGGCTGACGAACTTGGATTACTTCCCGCAGGCGTTGTTTTTTTGCTCGTTTGAGCGACCGCGGAAACGGGAGACGCGTTGACGGAGCTCGCGGAGCTGACTTTAGAGTCTTCAGGCTTTAGTTCGGCGCTGGTCTTTTCGTTGTCTTCTGTTTTTGTTTTCATCTTGAATTTACCTCTTCCGGCTTTCCCGGTTTGATGGGCTGCGGCAGCAGCCAGAACTGCGCCCCTGACTTAGAGTCTGTCCGCGCTGAAGCACGGAGCTCGTGTGAGTTCTCAGCCTTGCCTTGTGCTTCTTTCCCTGGCTTCTGGCCTGACCATTCTTCGGCGACGCTTTTGCGTCCGGCATAGTGATCGGTGCGACCGCAGAGACGGTCACCCACAAAACGGATGTCCTGACCCATGAGCAGGACAAGATCTCCTGCTTCAAGCTTATCTCTGAGGTAGGCTTCCAGGCCCGCCGGGGTCGGCATAAAGAGGGCCTTGCCGCCCAGTTCATTGATTTTTTCGCTGATGCAGCGGGAAGAAAAGGAGTGATCCTTTTCGCGGCTGTCGTAAACTTCCAGCAGAATAGCCGGATCTTCATTCTTCAAAGCTTCCACATAGCCCTCGCAAAGGCCTTTTGCACGGCTGTAGGTGATGGGCTGAAAACAGGCGTAGAGGCGTTTGTGGGGAAGTTCATGCGCCGCTTCCAGCGTGAGCTTCACCGAATCGGGGTGATGTGCGTAGTCGGCGACAATAACGGCCTTTCGGTATTCGCCGCAGACGGTGAAACGCCCCTCGGCTCCTTCAAAAGCGGCGAGGCTGCTTCGCCCATGCGCAAAATCCACACCGGCGAGATGGGCGAGCAGTAGAGCCGCCATGGCGTTTTCCACATTAAAACGGCCGGGAATGAGTAGCGAAAATTCGCCCAGAGGCTTTCCCTGAAAATTCAGCTCGAACTGAGGCAGACCAGCCTTGTAAGTCAGGCTCTCACAGCAGAGGTCCGGTGCCTTGTCGAGCAAACGGTCGTCCGGATAACCAAAGGTAAAAATTTCGACCTGCCCGCGAAGACCTGGGGCTTTTTCGTCCCAGAGACGGAGAAGTTCGGGCATATGGGGGTCAAAAGAGGGGAGAACCACCTTGGCGCCAGGCTGCAGCCTGGCCAGAAAGCGGGCAAAGGCGTCGATGACATCGTGCATCTCCGGAAAGATATCGACATGGTCGTGGCCGAGGTTTAAGACGGCAGCGATTGTGGAATAGAAGCTGAGAAAGCTGTAATTAAATTCGCAGGCCTCAGAGATCATCAGCTGAGAGCCTCCGGCGTGGACGGTCGAACCGAAGCGCTGGAGTTCCGCGCCGAGGTGAATGGTGGGATCGAGCCCGGCGTCCAGGCAGATGGAAGAGAGCATGCTGACCGTGGTGCTCTTGCCGTTGGTTCCGGCGACATTGATTACGGCGGGAAACTCACGGTTCAGAAGTCCCAGCCAGTCGGCTCGCTCCAGAGTTGGAATGCCCGTCTCTCGAGCCATCGACAGCTCAGGATTATCCGCCGGAATAGCGGCGGAAAAGACCACGGCATCCGGCCGGAAGCGGCGGATGTTTTCGCCTTCCTGGGAGAGAGCGATTTCCGCGCCAAGCGAGCTGAGCTTATCGCAAAGATCGTTGGGGTGATTATCAGAGCCGCCGACCTTTTGCCCACGCGCCAGAGCCAGTTCGGCCAGGCCGGACATGCTGATGCCCCCGACGCCGATAAACCAGATGCGCTTGCCGGGCGAGAGCAGAGTCTGGTAAGGATGAAAGTCATCTAACATATAAATAGTTCCCTCTTTGATAAGTACCCTTTAATATGTACTCTAATATGTACTCGTTTTTCAGTTGATATGGTCTCGTTTTTTGCTTGATATGAACTCGGTTTTCTGAACAAAACAGAGAAAGGGATCAAGTTCAGTTCTCGAAGCTGATTTCTTTTTCTTATTTTAGAATTTTAGAGTGTTAAAGGCAAAGGGAGCGTTTTGCTATTGGGCTTTGCTCTCCGTCGGCCTGAAGTTGCTAACATTCTTCTTTACTCATTGTTTTTTCGTGAAACAAAACAATGAGCGAACTTTGACCGAGCGTGAAGTCTGAAAAAAGTAAAGAATCAAATCAACTAGTATAGCGATCTCTAAATGAATGAGCACTAAGATTTCGTAAAATACCTGATATTCAGGCGTTTGACGAAAATATAAAATCAAGCTATTTAAAACAGAAATACTAGTTCATTTTTAAAATCACATGAAATGCGGGTTATTCTAACAGTTTCGTGCACATACAGAAATATGTGTTTCTAAAACTGCATAAAACAATAGTGAATATACGTGTTGCGTGCTATTATAGAAATAAAAGGAGTCGTCGAATGGAGCTATACAAGGAACTAGCTAATTTGCGCTGTTTTACCCATCGGGATTTGGTGCAGCTTGTCGGTTCAGAAAATGCGGCCAGATGGCAGATACGAAACTATCTAAAAAAAGGATATATCGAGCGTATACGGCGAGACCTGTATGCGGTTATCAGTCTGGAAACTGGGCAAGCAATACCGAACCGTTATCAGATAGCTTCTCGTGTGACAGATGCCTCGTATGTGTCTCATCATAGTGCATTTGAATTTTATGGTTATGCCAATCAGGTTTTCTATGATGTTTATTTCAGCAGTGAAAAGCGTGTGAAGGCATTTGCGTATGATGGATTAACATACTGTCCTTTGACATATCGGGGAAATTTGGGCGTAACGGAAACGAATACCGGCGTTCGAGTAACTTCAATAGAACGGACGGTAATAGACAGTATTGCAGTTTTTGAAAAAATAGCAGGTTTGGAAGAATTGTTGCGTTGCCTTCTCTTAATACCTGTTCTTGACAGTGACAAACTGCTTGCTTCTTTGGAGTTATATGGTCGTGGACAGTTGTATCAAAAGACCGGATATATTCTTGAATCGCTACAGGATGAATTAACTCTGCCGGAGTGTTTTTTCGCAGAGTGCGAAAAACGTTCATCTTCCAGCAAAACATATCTCTTTGAAAAACAGGATGACTTTATTCTTTTTCCTAAATGGAAGCTGTTCGCACCCAAAGAACTGAAATCAATTGTTAACAAGGGGATAACTGACTATGATGCAGTTTGATCGTATTTTACTCGGTAAGCAGGCCAAAGAGCTTGGCTTTGTCCGAGATACCTTTGAAAAGGTCTGCCGTCTCGCCGATGTTCTGACTTTTATGGAGAGCGATCCACTGTTGGCGGAAAGCCTTGCTCTAAAAGGTGGCACGGCAATCAACCTGACGATTTTAAATTTACCTCGCCTTTCTGTTGATATTGATCTCGATTTTTCAAAAGATGTTTCGCGAGAGCCTATGCTTGTAGAGAGGAAACAGATCTTTTTGCATATCAAAAAGTATATGGAGGCTACAGGTTATTCGCTTAGTTTCAAATCAAAGAGATATCATGCGTTGGATTCTTTTGTGTACGAGTATATCAATGCGGGTGGAATGAAAGACAACCTCAAAATAGAGATCAACTATATGCTACGCTGCCATGTCCTCCCCGTATCACGAAGAACGGCCTGCCTCCCCTGGACCAGCCAGACGCTTACCGTTTTGAGCGTTGATCCGATGGAGATTTTCGCTGCAAAAACGGTAGCGCTCCTGAATCGTGCTGCACCGAGGGATCTCTATGATATGTTCAATATGTGGAAGTTCGGATTGCTTGACGAAATACAGGAGAGCCTTTTCAAAAAGTGTGTCATGTTCTATTCTGCCATTGCCTCAGAAATAGTACCGGAAGAATTTAATCTTAAAGGCTTCGAAAACATATCGCCCCATAAAATTAAAACGGATCTGACGCCCGTGCTTCGCCGGGGAGAACGTTTTGACCTTGCCAATGCGCAGAAGCAGGTAAAAACTTATCTGTCCGATATACTCAAACCAAAGGATGCAGAGCTTGCCTTTTGGCGGGCCTTTGCGGACGGAAAATATCAACCGGAATTGCTTTTTGAGGATCCTGACATTCTTGTAAGGGTTGAGCGTCATCCGATGGCACTCTGGAAGTGTGGAGGGCGCGACATTGCACATCAGGAAATACCGGAAATATAAAGACTATATGGCAAGAGCTGTCCTTCGTAGCAGCTTTTTTCAATTCATTCACGCCGTGTTTTCGGGCGATTTGAGAGGCTGGAGCTGTTTTTTTCAGCTTTTTCCTAACGCAATGCACAAGAATTGCTTGCATCTTGGACAACATTCCCTTAAACTTGCATTTATGAACGTTTCTTCTTCGGGGCTTTCGCCCGGAAGCAGACGTTAAGGGAAGAGGTTCTGACAGAGTATTTCTGTCGCTGAGTATCAGCGAATTTTGCTGTCCACCGCTTCTGACATCACAGCAGGCTTGATAAGATCGGGGGGAGGGTTACTCTCCCCGTCTCTGCTATAAGGTCGGAATAATAATAAACGATGGTCAACAATATTTATGCAGGACTGCAGGACGAATCCTTTAATTCCTGAGGAAGGTCGTATAAGGGGGAAAACATGGCAATTCTGAAGTATGTATTGCGTCGTTTGCTGAATCTGATCCCTGTGCTGATCATCATCTCCATGCTTCTTTTTGGACTTTCCAAACTGATGCCCGGCGATCCGGTTCTGATGATGATGCCGCAGAAGGGATTTAAGACAGCAAAAGCCAAACAGGAGATGTACGAAACCATTCAGAAGAAATACGGTTTCGACAAGTCTATCCCGGAACAATATGTCAACTGGGTTGTGAGAACCGTAAAAGGAGATCTGGGCGAATCGACAAAGTATCGTCGGCCGGTCTCGCAGTTGCTCGGCGAACCTCTTGTCAACACGCTGATTCTCAATATCGGTGTGACGATTCTCTCCTTTCTGATATCGCTGCGCATAGGTATAAAATCTGCCGTGGGGAGAGGGAGCTTCTATGATAAGTTCTGGCAGGTCGTCTCCCTGGTCGGCATATCTCTGCCCACCTTTTTCTTTGCTCTTATCCTCATCTACTTTTTCTCATTCCAGTTAGGTTGGCTGCCACCTGGGCAGATGCCGAGAAATATCCATGATGTTGGGGAATGGGTGCTCCACCTGATCCTGCCGACGCTCACGCTGCTCTTTGGCAGTCTGGCCAGTACGTCCCGCTATGTGCGTAACTCCATGCTCGACGCCCTGGGTCAGGATTATATCCGCACAGCCAGAGCCAAGGGTCTTTCTGAAAGAAAAGTCATTTATTCTCACGCTTTTCGCAACGCGCTGATCCCTGTGGTCACGATTGTGGCCTGGTCGATCACCGGCCTTCTGGGTGGCGCAGCGATTACAGAGACAGTTTTTTCATATAACGGTATCGGCCGCTTCCTGATTGCATCGGTGGTCGCCCGTGACTATAACGTGGTCATGGCGCTGAATATGATGTATGCCATTTTATCCGTCCTGGGCAATCTGCTCATGGATATTGGCTATTCGCTGGTTGACCCCAGAGTTCGTCTTGAGTAGGAGGGCTGAAAAATGAAGAAAAAAGAATCGTTAAAGACCGCTCCGGACGAAAAAAAGGTCAAGAGCGGGACGGATATTCTCAAAGAAGAGGCGATCCTCTCACCGGGACGTATGATCGTCCGGGCCTTTTTGCACAATCGTCTGGGTATGATCGGGCTTATCGGCTTTATTATTATTTTCCTGATTATCTTCGTGGGCTCCAGCCTCATTCCTTTTGACGCTTACTTTACTAACGGCGTCATGCGCAATGTGCGTCCGGGCTACGGCTACATGAGTATCCCCAAAGAGATGCTGGAAGAAGGCATCAAGGATATTTCGGTCAGCACAACGACTTCCATGGGCATATCGCAGGCTGGCAAGTTTTACACCTGGGGTCATGATAATATCGGCAATCTGGAGATGCCGGAAAAAATCCAGAAAGCCATTGAAGGTCAAAAAATCGATCAGGTCGCCGCGGGCGACCGCCATATGCTCCTGCTCACCGAAGACGATCAGGTTTTTGGCTGGGGCGCTAATGAATTCCATCAGTGTGAGATGCCCAAGGATAAACAAAAGCTGGTGGAAAAAGAAGGCCTCGCCAAGATTGGCGCAGGCGATGCGTATTCCGTCGGCCTGACCGATGAGGGCACGATTTTTGTCTGGGGTTCGACTCTGCCGAACCGCCTGAACCGTATTCCGGCGAACCTCAATGGTCAGGTGAAGGACTTCCGTACCGGAGCCATCAACATCATGCTGCTTCTGAAGGACGGCTCGCTCAGAATTATCGGCTCAAAAGGTTCTGAAATTGATACCGCGATGCCGAAACATCTGCTCAAACCCGGCAACGATATTGTCTCTTTTGCCCGCACTCAGTACAGCGGTGTGGTGGCCTATGGAGATGGCAGTATTGAGGCCTGGGGCAGCCGCAATGAAAACGCCGCGGCCTATCCCGAGATGGAGGGCAAGGTCATCCAGGTGGATGCCGGCCGTCTGCACCTTTCTGCGCTGACCGATCAGGGCAGGGTTTACTCCTGGGGTCCGGATACCTATGGTTCGACTCATGCGCCGCAGATGGATGATGCGGAAAAGCTCTTCTGTGGTTACTACAATAACTATGCCGTGGAGAACGGCGGACACAGCTATAAAGCCTGGGGTCTTAACGGCATGATCCTCGGCTCTGATGACACGGGTCGCGACCTTTTTGTGCGCCTGATTCACGGTGGCCGCATGACCCTCATGATCGCCTTTGTTTCGGTCCTGATCTCCATTGTCCTGGGCATCATTGTCGGATTGATCTCCGGCTTCTATGGTGGCTGGATCGACAACCTGCTCATGCGTTTCTCGGAAATCATCGCCTCCTTCCCCTTCTATCCGTTGGTGATTACCCTGGCAGCCATTCTGCCTGCCGATTATTCTCAGTATAAACGTCTGGCTATGGTCATGGTGCTCCTCGGTGTTCTGGGCTGGACGGGAACAGCGCGTCTTATCCGCGGTCAGATTATCGCCGAACGTGAAAAAGATTACATTACCGCGGCAAAGGCCCTGGGTCTGCACGATAAAAAAATCATCATCTCGCACATTCTGCCGAACGTGATGTCCATTATCATCGTTAACCTCACATTGGGATATGCGACAAACCTGCTGGTTGAAGCCGGTCTCTCCTTCCTGGGTTTCGGCGTGGTCGAACCGCTGCCGTCCTGGGGCAATATGATGACCAGCGCTCAATCTTCCGATGTCATGCAGATTTACTGGTGGCGCTGGATTTTCCCTGGCCTGGCCGTGTTCCTCACCGCCCTGACCGTCAACCTGATCGGCGATGCCCTGCGTGACTGCATGGACCCGAAAGCTTTGGAAAGGTAGGCAGTATATGGCCTTATTGGAAATCAAAAATCTACATACCTATTTCAGCACCAAGCGTGGTCTTATCAAGGCTGTAGACGGTGTCGATCTCAGCATAGAAGCCGGCAAAACCCTGGGCCTCGTCGGGGAGTCCGGTTCAGGTAAGAGCCAGACGGCCATGTCGATCATGAAGCTCTTCGAGAAGAATCAAAAGATCTATCAGGGTGAGATTTTCTTCAACGGCGAAAAAATATCGGACAAAGATCCGAAAGCCATGGAGGACATACGTGGTAACGATATTTCCATGATCTTCCAGGAGCCTATGACCTCGCTCAACCCGGTTTTTACGGTAGAACGCCAGCTCAGTGAGGCGCTGATGCTGCATCAGAACATGAACAAGGCTCAGGCTGCAGCGCGCAGCCGCGAATTGTTGCGCATGGTCAAGATTCCCAACCCGGATGTGGTCGTCAAGCAGTACGCTTTTGAACTATCGGGCGGCATGAATCAGCGCGTGATGATCGCCATGGCTCTGGCCTGCCGACCCAAGCTCCTGATTGCTGACGAACCGACGACGGCGCTGGATGTTACGATTCAGGCACAGATTCTCAAATTGATGAATGATCTGAAACACGAAACGCATGCGGCCATTCTTTTCATTACCCATGATCTTGGCGTCATCAATCAGATGGCCGACGACGTGGCGGTGATGTACTGCGGCCAGATTGTCGAATCAGCTCCGGCCGAATATATTTTCCAGGATGGCAGGACGCGTTACCAGCACCCCTACACCGAGGGTCTGCTGCGCTCCATTCCGGCTATTTCGACGGATCGCAGTGAGCGCCTGGACGTCATTCCCGGTTCCGTGCCTCATCCCCTCAACATGCCCAGTGGCTGCCGTTTTGCGGATCGCTGCAAATATGCCTGTGACTACTGCCGTGAGCATATGCCGGAACTTGTGTCCGTCTCGGCCGAGCAGAAGATTCGCTGCCATTATCCTGAAAAAGGCAGGCGACAGGAGGCCGGTATTTTCAGTCCGGCGGAAACTGCCGCGGCGACCGATGATTCTGCAGAAGGGAGGAGCAGATAATGGAAAACAGCCAGGTTCAGAAACAGAATAAGGAAGCTTTATTTCGCATAAGGCATCTGAAAAAGTACTTTCCCATCAAGAAAAAATCGTTCAGTCGGACGCAGGATTACGTTCATGCCAATGAGTCCATTACCCTGGATATCTACAAAGGCGAAACGCTTGGTCTGGTAGGTGAGTCCGGCTGCGGAAAATCGACCTTCGGCCGCACTCTCCTGCAGATTTATCCGGCCACGTCCGGCTCCATTCTTTACTACGGCGCAACCATCGCCGATGTTAATCCGGCCTATGCGCGTCACGCAATTCGTCAGATTCCCAAAATCTTTCCCCTTTACCTCGTGGAAAAGAAGGAAATGGATGAGCTTCTGTCCCGTCAGGATCAGTTAGCTGAAGGGGCCACTGATGCAGAACTCGATGAAAAGATTCTCAACAAGTCACGCGAGCTGGAAAACAAATTTGCCAATATGCTGCGCATCGCTGGCGGCCTCCTGGCCCACAAGGATCTGGAGAAAGTATCGGCGGCTCTGATGGCTCAGTTTGAGGCAGATGTAGCTGTGGCTAAGGTCCGCAATGAGATCAGGAATCTTGAAATTCAAAAAGAACTGAGTCCTACGGCGGCTGCCGAAGACGTGAAAAAAATCCATGAGCTGGAGGCCAAACTGCCCTCGCTGGAAGCAACTGCAGCGTCAAAGAAAGAGGCCGTAGAAGCGCTCCGTGAGGAAGCTCGAAACGAAGCCAATTTTGACGAACTGGAAGCTGAAAAGGATGAAGGACTGGATCTGAACAAGCTCAGCCGCGACGAAATTCGCCCCCTGCGCAAGGATATGCAGATCATTTTCCAGGATCCCTATTCCTCTCTGGATACCCGCATGACGCTGGGCAATATCATCGGCGAGGGCGTGATTGCTCACGGGATGCTGCCCCGTGCCAAGGGTGAAGAGTACAACAGCTATATTCAGGAAGTCATGGGAGAATGCGGACTGGCGCCTTATTTTATCCACCGCTATCCCCATCAGTTCTCCGGAGGCCAACGTCAGCGCATCGGCATCGCCCGTGCTTTGGCTGTTAAACCCGGCTTCGTGGTCTGTGATGAAGCGGTTTCAGCTCTGGACGTCTCCATTCAGTCTCAGATCATCAATTTGCTCTCGGATCTCAAACGCGACCGTCAGCTCACCTATCTCTTCATCACACATGACCTCTCTGTCGTGAAGTACATTTCAGATCGCATTGCGGTCATGTACCTGGGCATGTTGGTGGAGCTCACCGATTCAGACAAGCTTTTTGCGAAGCCCCTGCACCCCTATACGCAGGCTTTGCTCAAAGCGATACCCCGAACCGATGTCGAAAATCAGGAGATCAGCGTACTGGAAGGGGATATTCCCTCTGCCGTCCACCCGCCCGAGGGCTGCCGCTTCCATACGCGCTGCATCTACTGTATGGAAAACTGCAGTCACTTTGAACCTGCTCTGCGTGAAGTGGAGGAGGGGCACTTTGTGGCCTGCCATCTCCTGGATATGCCCGAAGAAGAGCGCCGGAGCTATATGGCTCAGAAAGAAGAAGAAGATCTCGCCCGCAATCATGAACTGGATGCAAAGGCCAGAGAGGCTCTTGCTCAGCATGCAGCGGCACAGGATAAGTGATTTTAAGGGCCGACTAGGCATAGGGAAAGATCATGTTCAGAGGACCTATAGACCCCTTAAAAGGTCTGAGTGAAAAAGAAATCAAGGCCGAAGAAAAAGAACGGCAGAAATTGGAAATCAGCAGAAAGGAAGAATGGCTGATGTACGTTCAGGCGCTCAAAATCCTTCTGCCTGTGGTTCTTCTGGTCTGTGCAGCTTTTTTTCTGATCCTGATTTTTTTTCATTAAAATCGTGAACGCCTGTTTCGTCGAATCAGATTAAGCTGACGTCGTGATTTTCTGACCCTTGATCATTTATTTTTAAGGAAGTCTATTGATACAACTTTAGCTTGAACGGATATGACAATTCCGTTACAATATGCATAAGAACGTGTGCTAATTTCGAGCGCTGACCTCTCGTCTGCACGAAATTTCAACGTTATTTAAAAGGAGGAATGAAACATGAGAAAACATCTGGCTCTTTTAGTCGCTTTGTTTATGCTCCTCGGCCTCGTGATGGGCATGCCCCTCACCATGATGGCTGAAAGCGAGACAAGTGCTGAAGAAACCGAAGCCGAAGCCGCCGAAGAAACGGCAGCCGAGGAAAGTGAGGCTCCTGCAGAGGAAGCTCCTGCGGAGGAAACTTCTGAAGAAGAAACCGAAGCTGAACCCGAAAAAATGGTCGACGCGGACACCCTGGTTGTGGGTGCGCCTGAACTGAACGCCGACTACATCAACGGCTTTGGCAACTCTTCCTACGACGTCTACATTAAGTACCTGATCGGTAACTACGATGGTGACTGCAGCTACGCAACCTATTATCCTGACGAAGCTGGCCAGTTCAAGCTGAATCCCACGGTCTGCCCCTCTGATCCGGTTGTGACCTCCAATGAAGATGGCACCAAGACCTACACCTTCGAAATTGTCAGCGATCTGGTCTGGAACGACGGCACACCGATCACGGCGAAAGACTATGTCTTTGGCTTCTTCTTCGGGGCTTCTCCCGAATGGAAGAATCAGGGCGCTGATAATGCCAACGCCGCTGAAGATGTCTACGGTTTCGACGAATATCACGATGGCAAAACCCGTGTTTTCGCTGGCGTGACCTACATTGATGAGACCCATTTCTCGGTTACCCTGAAAGCAGACAGACTGCCCTATTTCTATGAGACGGCACTTGTCGCTGCCACCCCCAGACCGCTGCATCGCTATGCTCCCAACGTCGACATCGTTGGCAATGAGATTGTCGCCAAAGAAGGCTACGAAGTTACCGACACAGATAAAGAGAACGTGCTCGCAGCCGAAGAGAAAGCTCTTGAAAGTAAGCAGGAAACCCTGAAGGGTGAACAGGAATGGTGGGACGGCGAAGATCAGTCGACTTATTCTGATGATCAGAAGAAAGACGAAGAAGATCTCCTGGCCTCTTATCAGCAGGCTGTCGACGAACAGACCGCCAAAATTGAAAAAATTAAAAATGGCGAGATCGAGCTTGATCCCATCAGCTCTCTGATGGTTGAATCCACCTATGATGTCGCCTACAACTACCGCTTTAAACCTGACGTTACCTGCGGCCCCTACAACTTTGTTTCCTATGAAAACCGCATGGCCAAAGTGACCCTGAATGACAAGTTCAAGGGCAATGCTGAGGGTAAAAAACCGACGATCAAGAACGTTATCGTTCAGACCATCAACGCCGAACTGGAGATGGATTACCTGATCTCCGGCTTTGTCGATCTGATCCCCGGCCTCACCGAAGCCAAGAAGATTGATAAGGGCAAAGAGAATCCGGACAAAGTTGGCTTCTGCAACTATCCCCGTAACGGCTATGGCGTCCTTTCCATCCGCAACGACTACAGCCCGACCCAGTATGCTGAAGTCCGCAAGGCCATCGCCTACTGCATCGACCGCGATCAGTTTGTCGCCGAGATTTCCGGCGGTTATGCTCTCGTCATCGACGGCTGCTTTGGCATTAACCAGTTTGAATACCTCGACAAGGGCGAAGAACTTGAAGCGGATCCCGAGTGGAATCACTACACCCTGAATACCGAAGCGGCCAATGCCGAACTCGACAATTCGCCTTATAAATTTGAAGCCGACGGCGTGACCCCCTGGGACGCTGAAAAAGCTCAGCAGATGTACGAGAGCAACAAAGACGGCTTTGATTACTGGCGCTACGATGAAAGTAAAAAGCCTCTGCGCATCGTCCACTATGGTTCTGAAGGCCTCGACACCACGAAGCTCATTCAGGTCATGCTGCCGGATAATGCCAAACGCTGCGGCATGAACTACATCGTCAAGCCGGTCGACTTTGCGACCCTGCTCGATGCTTACTACTCTGCAGAGCCGGCCACGGCCGGCCCGGATGAGGCGACCTGCTTCAATATGGGCACTGGCTTTAGTATTCCTGATGACAAATATTATTCCTATCACAGCTCTCAGATCGGCGTCGGTGGAAACAACAACCGCGTCAACAGTCCTGAAGTCGATGAAATCCTCGTGAACATGCGTCAAAAGGATCCGACGGACGTTGCTGGCTGGGAGGAAGGCTGGGTGGCTTTCCAAAAATGGTATAACAAGAATATGCCTGATATTCCTCTCTACGCCAATGACTACCACGACTTCTTCACGCTGCGTGTCCATGGTCTTGAATCTACCCCGATGTGGGATTGGTACAGAGATATCTGTGACATCAGCCTGGGTGAAGCCAAAGCTGATGAATAAGCTCCCTCCAAAGGAAGCTCACAGAGCATAAGGTTTAATCAGACCTGCATTAAAGTGGGGAGAGGAAACTCTCCCCACTTTTTACTTGACAGGATCTTTGCGGCAATGATAGACTTCTTTCGCGACCGCTCTGGGAAGGCTTATAAAGCTTTTGCTGCCTTTACACCGGGCGAGACTGTTTACAGGAAGGAAAAGAATAAAGATGTTCGCAATCATTAAGACTGGCGGCAAGCAATACCGTGTCAGTGAGGGAGACGAAATCTTCATTGAGCGGCTTCCCGGCGAGGCCGGAGAAGAGCTTCGTTTTGACGAAGTTCTGGCTGTAGGCGACGAGGGCTCCATGGTCTGGGGCACGCCTTTTGTGGAAGGCGCTGTCGTTACTGGCGAGCTTGTCAAACAGGGCAAGGGTAAAAAAGTCGTGATCTTCAAGATGAAATCCAAGAAGGCTTATCGTCGTAAAAACGGTCATCGTCAGCCCTACACCCGCGTGAAAATCAATAAGATCGCTCAATAAACGGGCTTCACTGAGGCAGAAAGCAGAGGGAGAAGCTTTTGATTTCCGCTCTTTTCGCCAAAGATCCGAGAGGGTTTATCTGCTCCTTTGAGTTCAGTGGCCATTCGGGTTATGCCGAAGCAGGACAGGATATTGTCTGCGCGGGCATGAGTACGCTGGCTCAGTCCATCATTGGAAGCTTGGATGAGCTTCTCGGCGAAGCATTTTTCTCTTATGAGATTGATGCAGACAAAGGCTTGATCCGCTGTCGTCTCTGTCACTATGAGAAACTCAGCAGGGAAGAGCAGATTCAGGCAAAAACCCTGATGTTTGCCGCTTATATCGGCGCTAAACAGGCGGAAGAAGCGTATTCTTCCTACATCAAAACAAGATGGCTTCAGGCCGAAGCCGCAGAAGATACGGAGGCATAAGATGATCAGATTAAACATGCAGGTTCTGGCCCATAAGAAAGGTGTCGGCAGCACGCGCAACGGCCGTGATTCTGAGTCCAAGCGTCTCGGCGCAAAGTTGGGTGATGGCCAGTACTGCCTGGCCGGCAATATTATTTTCCGCCAGCGCGGAACCAAAATTCATCCGGGTGAAAACGTCGGCATTGGCAAGGACGATACCCTCTTTGCTCTGATTGACGGGCAGGTTCGCTACGAACGCAAGGATAAAAAGCGCAAACAGGTCAGCGTTTATCCGCTTGCGTAAGCTCGCTGCTCATTTCAGCAAAGCTTCACCATCTGCAGGTCGTTTCTTTTAATATCCCTTGATACGGGAGGCTTTGCAGATTTAGCTTGAATCACATTGCAGCCCGGGAAGTCCCGGGCTTTTTTTCTCGCCTGCGGTTTTCCCGCAGCCAGCTCCGGCGTGTCCGGGGTAGAAGAGGAGTTTTCTGTGTTCTTCGATCATGCGACGATCACCCTGCGTTCCGGCAGAGGCGGAGATGGAGCGGTTTCCTTCCGCCGCGAAAAATATGTTCCTGACGGGGGTCCGGATGGGGGCGATGGAGGCGATGGGGGCAGCATTATTTTGCGCGCCACCGAGCGCAAAACGACCCTGATCGATTTTCGTTTCAAGCATCATTTTTCGGCTGAAAACGGTGAAAATGGCAGGAAGCGCCGCCAGAATGGTAAAAAAGGCGCAGACCTCATTCTGGAATTACCCCTGGGGACGCTCGTCTATGAGCAGCAGGATCAGAGATTGATCTGTGATCTCACCGAAGATGGCCAGGAAGTCCGGCTGCTTGAAGGCGGGCGGGGTGGCCGCGGCAATGTTCACTTTAAAAACAGTGTGCGCCAGGCGCCTAATTTTGCCCGCGCAGGCGGTGAGGGAGAAGAGCTTGAAGTTCGCCTGGAGCTGAAGCTCATCGCGGATGTGGGTCTGGTTGGTTTGCCCAACGCGGGCAAGTCCTCGCTGCTCGCACGTTTCAGCAACGCGAGGCCGAAGATTGCCGACTATGCCTTTACCACCCTGGAGCCTCAGCTGGGCATCGTCGAGGCCTTTGAAAAGAGCTTTGTCATGGCGGATCTGCCCGGACTGATTGAGGGAGCTGCTGAGGGCGCGGGTCTGGGGCACGATTTCCTCCGCCATACGGCCCGCTGCCGTCTGCTCCTGCATGTCCTGGATGCGGCGCCTGCCGAAGGTGAGCCTTCTCCACGCGCCGCTTATGAACTGATTGAAAAGGAACTGCGGCACTATGACGAAGAGCTGGGGCAGCGCACACGCTGGCTTGTCCTCAATAAGGCCGATCTGCTTGACGCTGAGGCAAGGGCGAGCCTTGAGGCCGAATTTAAGGATCTTGATCGTCCTATCTTCTGGACTTCGGCTGCCAGCGGCGAAGGCTTGGATGAGCTCCGAAATCAAATTATGGAGAAGCTGCCTGAGATTCCTGAACTGATTCAGAAAGAAGAAGTCGATTCGGATTGGCGTCTCTATCGCTTTGTTGAAGAGGAGCGCTTCCGCATCGAGAGGGTTGATGGCGAAGTGCAGGTCCGCGGCAAATGGATTGAGGGCCTTGTACGTTCCATCAATTTTAACGATGTCGAAAGTTTCCATTACTTCCAGCGACAGATCAAAGAAAAAGGGCTCAATGACGCCCTCATGGCCGCCGGTGTGAAGGAAGGCGAATGGATTGATGTGGCCGGTGCAGAATTTCAATTTGTGCCGGGTGACGCCCCAAAGCGAATTTTTGAGAACTGGACACCGGAAGATAAGGCTTAGCGGCACGCCTGAACAGCGACACCGCTGTCTGGCGAAAGTTGTACCAAAAAAGCAGCCTTAGACCTCTTTTTCGCGCCTGTCTGTTAAAGCCATGACTGGAGAGAAAAAGCCTAGCGCGGCCTGAGCTTTTCAGTCTCTGGCACTCAGTTCCGCAAGGATTTCGCCATAAAGTCTGGCGGAGACTTTCGGCCAGCGACGGCAAAAGTCCCGCGCGCGTTTTTCATCGGGAACGCTCAGCCTGATCTGAAGAAGCTCACCACCTGCTTCGCTGGCTATCATATTGACAGTGTAAGCCCCATTCGCATCCGGACTGAAACTGGCATGAGTCTCAGCCTGAGCCTGAGTTTTTCGCACAGCTGCTTTCAGCTCCTGAAGTAAACCTTCGGGAAGCTGAGTTTTGAGTTGTTCCCAGACTTCGGCACCCTTGGGGAGCAGATAGCAGCGTTTGAGCTTTTTGCCGTAGGCATCAAGGTTTTTTTCTTCTTTGTTTTCACTGAGGATGATCAGACCTTGCTGCAGCAGTTCTCCCAGAGCTTCTTCTGGAATAAAGGAATTAAAAAAGAGGGTTGCGGCCGCTCTTGAACTGAGCTCATCGGGCAGAAGGCCCGGCTGCTGCCGGAGCAAGCCCAGAAAAAAAAGCTTGGCCCAGTTAAGCTCGCGGTCGTGTGCCTCGCTCTGCCGTCTTTCTGAGTTCACAGGCATAGGGGAGTCTGAGCTCGTGAGCTCGCGGTCGTGCGCCGCGCTCTGACTTGTCGGCAATGATTTTTCACTTTTATGATCCTGGGGAATGAAAGAAGTTTTTTCCGTCATAAATTCTCCTTCGGTCATCCAGCCTCTGGCTGCCTTCATTTTGCTGGACCTGTTTCAAGCTTTTCAGGGGATGACATTTAATAGCCAGCCTTAAATAAAGTTTTGTCAACTCATCTGCTTCTCAGTATAATTCATTTGGAACGATTTCACCCTTGAAAGCAAAGGTTTAGTTTTTGCAGTTTCAGCAAGAAGGGATGATATATGCAAAAAATCGAAAAGAGAGAAAAGGTTTTAGTTTGCGGAGGTGCTGGTTATATCGGCAGTCATACGGTGCTGGCCCTGGAGCGGGCCGGTTTTGAGGCGGTCATTGTCGATGATTTGTCGAACAGTAAAGCCTCTGTGCTGGATCGACTGCAGCAGATCGCGGGAAGAAGCTTTAAATTTTATCGCCTGAATCTTTGCGAACCCCGCGAGACGCTTGAGCTTTTCCGTAAAGAAAGCCCCGCGGCAGTCATCCATTTCGCCGGCTATAAAGCTGTTGGCGAATCCGTAGAGAAGCCGCTCATGTACTACAGAAATAATCTGGACAGTACGCTCTCCCTGCTTGAAGCGATGCAGGCAACGGGCTGCAGACGTTTTGTTTTTTCTTCATCGGCGACGGTTTATGGGGGTGTGACCCGCATGCCCCTGCGCGAAGATGATCCGACCTCCTGTACCAGTCCTTACGGTTGGACCAAGGTGATGATTGAGCAGATTCTGCGCGACCTGTGTGTGGCGGATAAAGCTTTTTCTGCGGTTCTTCTGCGTTATTTCAACCCCATTGGTGCAGATCCCTCCGGTTTAATCGGTGAGGATCCACAAGGGATCCCCAATAATCTCATGCCCTATATCACGCAGGTTGCTGTTGGCAAGCTGGATAAATTGCATGTTTTTGGCAAGGATTACCCTACGCCAGATGGCACGGGCGTGCGCGATTATATCCATGTTTCTGATCTCGCTGAAGGTCATGTCGCCGCTTTGGATTTCAGTCGTCGAAGCGTGGGCTGCAGAGCTTTTAATCTGGGAACAGGGCAGGGGGTCTCTGTGCTGGAGCTGGTTCACGCCTTTGAAAAGGCCAGCGGACAGAAGATTCCTCTGCAGATCGAAGGCCGACGCGCCGGTGATATTGCGGAGTGTTATGCTGACCCCAGCCTGGCAGAAGAGGTTCTGGGCTGGAAAGCCTGTCGTGACCTTGAAGAAATGTGCCGGGACAGCTGGAACTGGCAGAAAAATAACCCCGGAGGTTTTCCGGAAAGCTAAACCATCATGATTTTAGACATCATCCTGCTGTGTATCCTTCTTTTTGAACTCTTCCGTGGACTGCGGCGAGGGCTGATCACTTCGCTTGGCATGATTATCGTCCTGCTGATTTCTTTCAGCCTGGCTTCGGTTTACTCCGAGCCTCTGGCTCAGGCGGTGCTTAACAGCCGCACAGAATTCAGGGTGCAGGAACAGATTGAAAAGCGGCTTGAAGAAGAAATACAGAAATGGACCTTTCCCTCAGCAGCTGCTGCGGGAAAGCTGTCACTTTCCTGTTTTGATGCTGAAGCTCTTTTACCGACTTCGTTTTTTATTGAAAAAGACCAGAGCATCTCACTTTTTCAGAGAACGCCGCAGTGTAGCCAGCTGAACTCAGGCTCAAAAGCATTTAAGTCCAGGCCAGCGGCCAGACTTCGCCGGGCAAGTGGCCTGAGTACCGAACAGAACGGTGGGATAACGCCCCTTCCTAATTTAAACTTTCGTCCACAGGACGGCCAGGATCCAGGCGATTTCACGTATAAAATTCAGCAGAGCTTAAAGAGTATGGGCTTACCTCCGGCCTTTCTGGGGGTTTTTGAAGGCAAATATGGCTCCATTCCCGCACAGCTCCAAAGCCTGCTGGACAAGAGCCGCGAGACGGGAACTTCGGCCATACACGACGCGATTCACAGCTTTTCCCGGCAGATTTTTGAATTGATTGCCCATGCCCTGGCCTTCCTGCTGATCTTTTTTGTCTCTCATTTTGTGCTGAAACTGCTGCTCAAAGCTTTATCCGGTCTGATCAACAAGATTCCGCTCATTGGTGGACTGAACCACCTTTTGGGCATGTTTATGGGACTTATTGTGGGTCTGTTGCTCTGTGGTCTCCTGCTCAGCGTCCTGCCACCGCTTTCCGGATCTCTGCCAGATCTTCGCGAGCAGCTTGCCAGCTCGCGGCTGGCGACCTGGTTTATGCAGAGCCAGGTCTATGAAAAGCTGCTCGCTCTGATCTATTAGCAGAATTAGGGGGTGTGAGAAAGCTCAGATTTTGTGACTACAGGGCATAGTCGGCAGCATTAATCACTTTTGTGTCTAAAAGGCCTTTTATGCCGCCAAGTTCGGACGTCAGTTTTTCACCGAGGCCCTGGCCTTCATCTTTTTCTTCTTTGGTGCTGATTTTACCGATATCCTCAGCGATCAGGCTGACGGCAGCTTCCTGTTCCGGACTGCATTTGACGACCGCACAGTCTTCAATGTGCAGGCGCTCTGCGATAAGTTCCTGTGGAACGTCTTTCGCAATTTTAACCATTGCGCAGTCGCTGACTTCAATCCCCTTGGGATGCTGCTCCAGAATCCATTTGTTGATTTTGACGAGAACCTTGTCCGTGAGATAGGACCCTTTGGCCTTATACTCTTTTATTTCGCCGCTGATCCCGCTCAGTTTTTCCAGAAATTTTTCTTTTAATTCCGGGGTGACCCTTGCATCCCCGCGGATGGTCAGATAGCTGATTTCGTCGAGGACTTCGGGATCTCCGTGGATGCTGACATCGCCGATGATGTAGAGCTGTTTGCCGTAGCGGCGCAGGGCCATTTCATCAAGATCCAGGTCATCCAGAATGACGGCGCAGCCATCCGGAACGATGATGATGTCGGATTTTTCGTCGATGAGATCAAGCAGAGCTTCGGCTTTAGACTGCGCCAGAATGATTTCTTTAGAACTGAAACGAGCACCTTTGTCACGCAGTTTTTCCACATCCAGCTCAGGGTCTACCATGATCATCCTTTTAGCCGACCAGTAAAGAGCCTTTTTAGCTCTCAGGACAAAGGTTTTGTCAACCACCGCGTTGCGCTTGAGCAGGATGGCACCATCCGGATACACATTGACGGACCCGTTGATCTTTGCGTCTTTTAGATTGGAGTACAGACTCTGTGGGCAGTTCAGACTGCCGTTGACGCGCATGCCCACGCAGGATTCCAGCTGCTTCTGTGTATTGCTGCCGATATCCAGGCTGCCGTTGACGAGCAAATAGTACGGCGTCGTAGCGGGAATATCACTGCTCCTGATCTCTGACCGTCCGTTGATGGAGCGCAGTTCGACCCCCTCAGGTAAATCGAGGATGGAAGCACAGTTAATCTCGAAAGGAAGCTTACTCATGATTGTTTTTGCCTCAGGATTCGTCAATAAGGTCGAGCAGTTGATGCTGATTTTTTCGTAATTGGCGTAGTTTTCTTCACGCACATTCCTTGCATCACAGCACGCACAGTTAATCATCAGGTTTTTAGCCATTTTCTTTACCTCGATTCTTTGCTTCATGTCTTTCATTGGGACATGTCTTTCTTTTTAGCTCAGACAGCTTTGCTCAGATGGCCCTGGACAGAGTGTTTTGCTCAGACGGCTCTGGCCTGACGGACTTCTTCTCAGCTTCAGCACTCAGAGTTCAAGCTCTTTCTTCAATCTTTTTCGACAGCGGGACAGCCTCGAACGAATGGTCCCCGGGGAGAGCTGAAGCATCTGGGCTATTTCTCCGGAACTATAGCCCTCGACATAACGAAGCTCAAAAATCTCCCGATCCAGCGGCTCCACACGCTGCAGCAGCCTCGCCTCTTCAATCGCGGCCAGCGTGCTGTCTTCAAAACCGATTGAAACGCAGGTCTCAACCTGCTCGGCTTCCAGAAGAGCACGGCGGTAACAATCAATAAAGAGATTCTTGAAACTGCGGTAAAGCCAGGCCCGCTGCTGTCTGGGGGACAAATTCTCCACGGTCGCCGCGTTGATCAGCGCCTTGATAAAGGTTTCCTGAACCAGATCTTCCGCCGACTCCCTGCTGCCGCACATGCGTGTGCCAAAAGCAAGCAGTTCACGGTAATACTTTTCATAGAGTTCCTCCACGAAGCTTTGGCCCCCTTTCACTCAGGATAACGAACGAGCCGTGCAAACTGTTGCACTGTCGCAAAAAAACATCGCACTGCATCACAGATGATTTCTTACAAAATAATGACAAGGACTTTTGGCTCTTATCATAGTGTAAAATAATATTGATACAGATGCCGTAGCCATTTTTTTAAATAGACAGCAATAGAGAGAAGAGGAGATTCAACATGAAAAGGTTTAAGTATTCTGCGTATCTTACGATCGTTTTGGCGATACTTGTCATGACAATGACCAGTTTGTCCTTTTATCCCGTGATCCGAGCCGATGGAACTGTGACAGGCGAAGCTCATGAGGCTGGAGGAGCAGTGGGTAATTATGATGACAATACTTCGGGGGGGGTACACTGGAAGACCAAGCTTATGCTGCTGAAGATTCTGACGGCAAAAGCGAATTCGGTCATAATGAAAGGCCAGGAAGGGATCAAATTTTAAAGCAGAAAGCTGATTCTGAAATGGTCAGCGCGGAACAGGAGCTTTTTGAAGCTCAGCATTCATCAGACGAACAGAAACTTGAAACTGGAGAAGCTCAGGACTTTGATACGATTACGAATGAGTTTGAAAATCCTGAAACCGGAGACAGTTTGGGTGAGGAGCCTGTCATTGACCCCGATCTAAAAGAACTTCCTGATGCTCCAGGTATTTCGTATCTTGAACGAGGTGCATTTGAAGCAGGTCAGCCGCTTTCTATCCTGAATGGGCTGGACACTGCTGTCGTAGAGAAAGATACGTTGATGGCCAAGGCACCGGCGGCGCCTAATACCGTGCAACTGATTGGTCAATGGGTCGAAGAATCCAGCAAAAAAATTGATACGACAAAAACCTATGCCAATTTAGAGGAGCAAATTGGTCCGCCAGAAGCGAACTTTGGATTACTCAGAGGACTGGCAAAAACATTCCTAGGCTGGTCGGATATGCCGCCTGTGGAAAATGGAGCGTTGGCGCCGGGAGCACGCCTGTATTCACCCTTTGATACGATAGGGACAGTCTTTCCAGATGGCATCTCTGCTGAAGCAAAATTATTTGGTGTCTACTTCAGTATCAATCAACCGCCTGAAGAGGAGTTTCCTCAGGACCCGTTTTCACTAGTCGCATTGGGACAGCTTGCGGATCAATTGAAAACCCTGGTCAATCAGAATACAGTCCTGATTAACTCTGCGATTTCAGCTGAGAACACACTGCAAAGCACCGACAATGCCTCTGAAACAGCAGCGGGTCCTGATCGAACGATCATTGATTATTATCGTCAGACGGATGATTTAAGTGAAAAGCATGAAGTCGTTCTCGAAGCGAGTTTCAGCATGAATAATACTGTGGCTATGCTGGTCTATAAAAATCCGGTTGGCTCAAATCAGCTGCGTCCCATTCTGAGCCGCAACTATAAGGAGAAATACCAGAACGATAGTTTTGGCCTTGCTTCGGGACCAGCTTCAGATTATACCTATATGGATCTGGTGGTGACTTTGGATAAGGATATCCAGCTGCCCCAGGATAAAATGTATATGGAATTAGATGCCTGGTCCTGGCGACCGCTTTTTGTGCTGGATGCTGCGGGCACCAAACTGCCCATCATCAATCCCTACACGGGTGATAATTGCGGAAATACCAGCGCAGCTTTTTCCCCAATGGTCAGTCCCTCAAAAACAACGACATTTGCCGTTGATCTTAGTCAGGCACAGCTCAGCAACGCTGCAGGAGAGAAGCAAATTACATTGCGTGCGGTGCTGAGAAAAAATAAATTAAATGAGGAAAAAGAAGGGGAATGGAAAGATGAAAAGATCGCAGAAGATCAAATTGTGCCTTCGCCGGGGAAAACGGTGGCTGAGACAATCCTGGAAGATATGAAATTGCGTGCTCTCAGCTCGCAGCAAATTATTGCAAAGGGTTTTGCAAAGAACGTCGAGGAAAGTTTGAAGAGCTGTGTCACCATCACTGACGCCAAAGCTTTGGAATTGGCAAAAACAAATGGCGCACAGACCTTGAAAGTCAGTGGTTATGTGGAAGGCTATGCCATTTCTGATGCGGGGACAGTATCAGCTTTTGGTTTTACGCTTCCATTGACCTCAGCTGCTGAAATAACCCGCTGTCCGGCTAACACCATTTATCTGGGCTACACTCTCCCAGCTATTCCGACAGAGCCGGATCCATCAATCCCAACAATCAAGCCCCATCCCTGCCCAAGTGAGTGGACTACAGTTCCGCAGCCCATTCTGCAACCTGTCGCGCCGCTAAGCATTGATCCGGAAAAGTCCGTGGAATTGCTGCCGCGTACAGGCGAAAACAGGTCGCCAGCTTATTCCCTGGCGATGCTGGCGATTGTTCTGATGGGCGCTTTCTTCTGCCTTAGAAAAAGGAGCTGAGCAAGGAGTTGAGCTAAGTTGGTCAATGCCCTGTGCAGGATGTTCAGAAACGCCTGCACATGGTATACTATGGCGTAGCTGCGGGCTTTCTGCCCGCATGAAAGAGAGGATACATAATGAAAAAGTATATTTGCGACATGTGCGGCTATGTTTACGACCCTGCAGAAGGGGATCCTGACAATGGTGTCAAAGCAGGCACAGCCTTTGAAAATCTTCCTGATTCCTGGGTTTGCCCGCTCTGCGGCGCGCCTAAGGATGAGTTCAGTCCGGAATAATCATAAGCAGCAGCTTTGTTGGCTCTGCTGTATGCAAGCAATAAAAAAGACCGCTGCGGCGGTCTTTTTTATTGCCTGAACCCTCTTAACACAGAGGCGTTTTTCTCCGAAGAAGCCGGTGTCTCGCAGAGGATCCAAATCACAAAAATGGCCTGGGTAAAAATGAGTTTAACTTTACCAGGGGAGACTGGACTTCATAGAAAAAGCAGGAATTGTGACGGAAAAGCGAAGTTTTTTCACTTGCCTTGACAAAGCGCTGGCCGCCCCTTATATTAAGTTTTGCTGGCACTCACACATAGTGAGTGCTAAAACGGAAAAAAGGGAGGAAATGTTTCCTCACCTCAAAATAGATCCAGGAGGATTTTAGCATGCAAATTAAACCTTTAGCTGACCGCGTCGTCATCAAAATGCTGGAAAAAGAAGAAGTGAGTAAGGGCGGCATTATTCTGCCAGGTTCAGCTCAGGAAAAACCTCAGGTCGCAGAGATTGTTGCCGTGGGTCCGGGTGGCGTTGTGGATGGCAAGGATGTCATCATGGAAGTTGAAGTCGGCGATCATGTCCTCATCAGCAAATACGCTGGGACGGAAGTGAAGATCGACGATGTGGAGTACACCATCCTCAGACAGAGCGACATTCTCGCTATTGTTGAATGAGACGGCTGAATAAGAAAAAACGGCTGAACTAAGTTTTCAATGGCTTCTCAGAAGTCATGAAATAACATGGCTTTCGGCGAAACTCTCGCACGATGGCCCTCGATTTTTTACAGGAGAATAATTTATGGCTAAACAACTCAAATACAGGGAAGATGCCCGCAAATCGCTTGAAATCGGTCTGAATAAACTCGCTGATACCGTCCGTATCACGCTTGGCCCCAAAGGCCGCAACGTCGTTCTTGACAAGAGCTTTGGCGCTCCGCTGATCACCAATGACGGCGTGACCATCGCCCGCGACATTGAACTCGAAGATCGCTTTGAAAACATGGGCGCTCAGCTCATTAAAGAAGTTGCGACCAAGACTCAGGACGTTGCCGGAGATGGCACAACCACAGCCACTCTGCTGACTCAGGCGATTATGCGCGAAGGCCTGCGCAACATTGCTGCCGGCGCCAACCCCATGATCGTTAAAAAAGGCATCCAGCAGGCTGTCGATAAAGCTGTCGAAGCGATTAAGGCCAATTCTAAAATGGTCGACGGCAAACAGGATATTACCCGTGTCGCCTCGATTTCTGCGGATGATGAAGAAGTCGGCGCCCTCATCGCAGATGCGATGGATAAAGTTTCCAGTGACGGCGTGATCACGGTTGAAGAATCCAAGACCATGCAGACCGAGCTGGAAATCGTCGAAGGCATGCAGTTTGACCGCGGCTATGTTTCCGCTTACATGGTGACCGATACCAATAAGATGGAAGCCGTCTATGACGATCCTTACATTCTCATCACGGATAAGAAAATTTCTTCGATTCAGGATCTACTGCCCCTGCTCGAGCAGCTGCTGAAACAGGGTCGTCCGCTCCTCATCATTGCCGAAGATGTTGATGGTGAAGCCCTCTCCACCCTGATTCTTAACCGTCTGCGCGGCACCCTCAACTGCGTCGCAGTCAAAGCTCCTGGCTTTGGTGACCGCAGAAAAGAGATGCTCCGCGATATCGCCATCCTTACCGGCGGCCGCGTAATTTCCGAAGAGGTTGGCCTTGAGCTGAAAGATGCCACGGTTGAAGATCTCGGCCGTGCCCGTCAGATCAAAGTTAGCAAAGAGAACACCATCATCGTTGACGGTGCAGGCGAAAAAGCAGACATCGCCTCCCGTGTCAGCCAGATTCGTGCTCAGATCGCTGAAAGCACCTCTGACTTCGATAAAGAAAAACTGCAGGAACGTCTGGCTAAACTTGCCGGTGGCGTTGCCGTCATCAAAGTGGGCGCAGCTACCGAAACCGAGATGAAAGAAAAGAAACTGCACATCGAGGATGCGCTCTCGGCCACCCGTGCAGCTGTTGAAGAAGGCATTATCGCCGGTGGCGGCACGGCCTATATCGACATTATTGACGAAGTCGCAAAACTCCTCGACAGCACCGAAGGCGATGTCAAAACCGGTGTCCAGATCGTGCTCAAGGCTCTTGAAGAGCCCGTGCGCCAGATTGCGACCAATGCGGGTCTCGATGGCTCCGTGATCTGCGAGAACGTGAAGAAGAGTGCCAGGGGCGAAGGCTTCGACGCACTTAACGAGAAGTATGTCAACATGATGGAAGCCGGTATTGTGGACCCTGCCAAGGTCACCCGTAGTGCTCTGCAGAACGCCGCCTCCATCGCGGCCACAGTTCTCACCACCGAGGCTGTCGTGGCCGATATTCCTGAGCCCAAGCAGCCGATGCCTCAGGGTATGCCCGAGTATTAGTACAGAACGGCAGAGGCAGAGCTGTGACGAAGCCCGTCATGGCGAATATGCCATAAAAATAGCTCACACATCAAAGCAGCGGCTTTCCCGACGGGAAAAGCCGCTGCTTTTTTATGAACTCGAGCCTGTTATGCAGTCATGCTGTGAAATAATAAATGGCTGTCACAAAATAGCCGTTTCTCGGAAAATAACAGTTAACCGGCAAAGCCATAGGCGAGGGGGTTTTAAAAGGCAATCTGCAATATACGGCGGACCAGCGCAGCAAAAACAACGATTCTTGCCAAATCGTAAGCAAGGAAATAGTCGGGTGTAGAGATCTCTTTGTCCAATAATTCCCTGACGCTCTGATGTGCCCGCTTTTTCAAATCACTAACGGCCGCTTTGCGGGAGAGTGCTGTATTAGCATATAAGGGCTCGCCAATCGTAATGATGTAGCGGGATCGGCCCGTTAAAAGTCTTGGTTTTCCCTTACGCGGTTCCAGTTTGCGGATAGCCATTGGCAAAATAGCTTTGTTGCCTTTTACTGCCAGATGGAAAGAACCATTCTGAAAATCACGTAAACCCTCATAATCTTTTATAAGCAGTGACTCCGGATAAAAATGGACGATGTTGCCTTCCGCTAATTTTGCTTCAACGGTTTGTGAGAAATTCTTAGCCGAAGAAAAATCTGTCGGGGTCGGGATGACCCCAAAGAGCTTCAGGATGCGGCCGATGAGTGGAGAAGAAAAATTAGCGGGCATGGAAGTGAAACTTACAGGCGCAGGAAAAAGTGCTATGTAGGCCATGCAGGAATCCATATTGTGAATGTGATTCATAATGCTGACCGCACCTTTTCCTGTCAGTTTTCTGCTATTGCCTCGACCGTACACTTTTACTCCATAAAATAGAAATAAATAAAGATATAAAAAAGGAGCCAGAAAACGCATAAAAGCGTTCCTGAGGAATTTAATGCTTTTGCCGTTTCGGAGTAGCCTTCCTTTATGGGGTAATTTGATTTTCTGATCGGCGCTGGGTTTCGGGTAGCCGTCGGCCTTGTGTTTTCTTATGACATCCTCGTAAAGCTTAAGGAGTTCTTTGACAGTATCATGGACGCGCAGAGAATCAGCTTCACTGGCATATTTCTCAGAGAAAAGCGCCCGTTCTTCAGGATGTTCTATCCAATAATCAATTTTTTCTGCCAGATCGGCAGCGTCACCTGCAGTAAATAAAGATTGCCTGCACAGGGCAAAAGAATTGCTGGCGGATAATTTTGAATCGGAAATAACGGGAACCAAACCGCAGGCCATGGCTTCGAGGCAGGATATGCCTTCGATTTCTGCATCGGAAGCATGAACATATAAATCAGCCTGATTCATCAAAGCGACTAATTCATCCTGTGGATGAAAGCCGAAGGAGGGCGGATTGCTTAAGCCGGCAGACAAAAACTCCAAATGTTTTCTTTCCGGCCCCTGACCAGCAAAAATCACTTGGATTCCGGCTTCGTACTTGCTCTGCTTAACCGCTTCGATCAGCAGGTCCTGTCGCTTTTCGCGGGACAATCTGCCCACCATCAATATTTTGAATTTATCCTTGTAAGCTGGGTCTTCCGCAAGTTTTTGCGGGTGGAATACTTCGCTCACACCATTTGAAATCACTCTGATTTCGGCAGTGTAGTGATGATCGCGCAGCTGCTCTGCGATCATCTTGCTGGGCGCGTGGATATAATTGAACTTACTGTAAAATAATTTATAAAAATGTTGGTACAGTCGATCATTGGCCCATTGGCGTCGGCCGAGACCCAGGGTGTAGGTAATGTTTTGCGGCTGTACATGGAAGGAGGCGACAGTGGGAATATTCATTTGACGGGCGATTTTTTCACCCTTGATGCACAGAGGCGAGGGCAAATGAAAGTGGATAAGGTCGGCGCCGCAGAAGGCCTCAAAGAATTTTTTATCATCCGGTTTGGCGAAGACAAAGCCTTGTTCATTGACTAAATTTTGGAATAAGGGCAAACCAAACTCATCGACCTGAACTTTATCTTCGGCCACGTCACCGGTAGATACGATCGTGACTTCATGTCCCATCTCACGCAGAGCGGTAACATTTCGTTTGGTAGCGGTCGCCACACCGTTTGTTGGCTGGTCATATAAGTCCAGAACCTGAACGATCTTCATGTCTGGCCCCCTTGCTTAATTTCTTTATTCCGATATTGACTACATACATATTCTATCTTAGCTGATTTTATATTTTCAACAAGCAATGAGTCCTGTAATAGCCAGATTTGAAGGGGGTGAAGGCGGTAGGACTTCAGGATGAACCGCATCTGCGCTATACTGAACGCATGAATTATCATGTTTTTACGAGTACAACCCTGCTGGACAACCAGTGCGACTACAGCGGCCAGGTCTTTCCTCACGAAATCCTCGCCGTTTCACAGGAAGCGGCAGCCCGCCATGTTGAACGTTTCGGGCTGGGGCGGGAACGCCTGTTCGCGGAGTATGGCGTTCTCTGGATGATCTCAGGCCTGTCGCTCTATATGACTGGTGAGAGGCCCTGTGCAGGCGAAGAGCTGAGTGCGGAAACCTGGGCCCACGATATTCATGGTCTGCGTTTTTTGCGCGACCACCGCTATTATCGTGGTGAACGTCGGCCGGAAAATGTTTTTGCGACTTCGCTGGGTGAGTGGTTTTTTGTGGATGCAGCGACGAGAAAGCCTCTGCGTCCGCTGGAGGTTCTGGGTGATCGTGATCTTGCCCCCTATTTTGATCGGGAAGAAGTTATGGGCAAGCGCAGCAAGCGTGTGGTCTTACTGAGTGAGGAGGAAAAGCAGAAGGCTTTCACGCTTGATTTTCATTGTGCTTATCGCGACCTCGACAGCAACCGCCACCTCAACAACTGCCGCTATCTCGCCTTTGCCTGTGACACCGTGGCGGAAGTGCTGAGACAGCAGGGTGAACATCTGGCCGAGGCCTATGCCTTCCGTGAACTGCATCTTAATTACGCGGCGGAGGTGCTCGCCGGGGAGACCCTGCGCCTTTTCTGCAAGGATCTGGGCTTTACGGAGCAGGCGGGAAAGCGGAGAAGATCTTTCCTGCTTGAGGGGGATAAAGTGGAGAACCATGAGCCTTCTTTCCGGGCAGAAATCTCTCTGGAACTATGTCATAATAAGCCGACGGGGGAGACGTTCCCTGCGGAATAAGAGTTTGCCCCTGGCAAAGAAAAGGCGATGATTTAATGAGCGAGATCTCCGATCAACATAAACAAGGCAGACCGCTTCAAGCCGACAAAGCTCGCTCCGGGACTGCCAAATCCGGGTTCCGCTCACCACTGGATCCGGAGCGCCTGAGAGTGCTCATTCCGGCTTCCCTGGCGCTGCTCATTATTGTTCTCTTTTTTATTTTTATTTTTCGTCTTGATGCTTTAACAAGGGAGGCCAAACAGGCTCAGGAGAAGCCCCTGCCGGAGGAAAGCGGAAATCTGGCGACGCCGTTGCAGAGTCGTGATCTTGAAGCTGTGCAGGCTGAGTCGGCATACCCGCTGGGGGAGCACCTGCTTTTTCTCAGCAAAGATCAGCTCCTTCTTGAAGATATGCAGGGGACGCAAGTTTATGCTTGTCCCATGCGCTTGAATCGTCCGGCGGTTGTCAACGTGGGGGGCCTTTTGCTCTGCGGCGATCGTGAGGGAACTCAGCTCATGCTCATGGGCCTGAACGGTCCGCTTTTCGAAACGGAGCTTGATGGCGCTCTTGCCGGAGCGGCAGCAAATGGGCGCGATGCTCTGGCCGTGATTGATGAGGTCCCGGAGGGCAATGCCAGGGTTCACCTGATGAATCTTCAGGGAAAACGCGTTTTCACCCTCTCTTTTGATCGATCCGGCAGTCCACTCCAGCTTAGCTTCAGCCCGGATGGAAAAAGTCTGGATGTGCTTATTCTGAACACTTCCGGAAGCCGCATGAAAAGTATTCTTCGACGCTATAATGTGGCCGATGGTGCGCAGACGGCAGAAAGAGCCATCGAAACTTATGACGAGTTTTTCTATGGGCTGAACCATGACCTCAGAGGAAATCCCTGCATCTATTCTTCAACCCACTTTCTTAGCTACGATTATGCTTCAGCGGAGCCGCCCCGCGAAATGGAATTTGCGAATTTGCGCATGGTTTTTGCACCTCACGGTAAACTCACAGTCCTTGCAGGGCAGGAACTTGGCGGTGGCCTTTCGCTTTTCAGCTTTAACGATGCTCTGGAAGCCGAAGAAAAAATTTCTGCTTTACCTTCTTCAACAGAGTTTTTCCAGGCCGGGAATATCCTCTGCCTGACTTATGGCAGTCATCTCCTGATTTATGACGGCGACAGCCAGCGGCAGATCGCTGATCTGCTCCTGGATGGCGATATCATGCGTGTTCTGCCTCTGGGAGATAAACTGCATGTGGTGACCAGCCGGGGGTCCAGGATTCTCAGACGCCCCTGAATAATAGAAGGCAGCATATTGAATTAATATTTAATAAAAAGCCTTTTTTAATCAAAAAGAAAGCATTTTATGGAAATAGAAGCCAAATTCAAGCTCGAAGACCCCGCTGCTCTTCAATTCTGGAAGTACTGCTTTGAGCATGAACAGAACTTTGGCGGCTGGGTCAGAAGTGGCAAAAATGAAGGCGTCAAGCGGATGCGTTCATTTTACTTTGACACGGCCGATGAGGACCTGGCAAGGCAGCGAGCAGGGCTCCGCCTGCGACAGGAAAATGAGACCTGGATCCTGACCCTTAAGCAAACTCTCCGGCAGGATCAGGCCCTCTCTGAGCGGCATGAATGGGAGTGTGTCTGGAGCGGTGAGATCCCCGAGGATGTCCCGAGCCAGGGAACTTCACCGTTGGCCTTTACAGAGAAAGTGCTCTTGTCTCTCGCTGAGCCAAGCAAAAGCGATGAGGCCTTACGTCAACTTTGTGAGCGAGTGGAAGGGAAAGAACTGCAGCTCGTCGCTGCAGTCACCTTCGAAAGGCGGCTTACCCTGATCGAAAAAGACCTGGCCAAGGTCGAATGGGCTTTGGACAGAGGGGCTTTCCTGAACAGCCGTGGGGAACAGCGTCCCTTTGCCGAAATGGAAGCGGAAATTAAAGCGGGGAACGAAGCCGACCTGGCTGACTTGCTGGAAATATTTCGACAAAAATACCCTCTGGAAGCGGAAAGACGGAGCAAACTGGAGCGTGCTCTAGCATTTCAGAGTGAAAGTCAGGCGCGCTGATGGAGGTCGTTCACCCTTCAGCTGACCTTTTGATTATCGGAGGTGGTGTCTCCGGCCTGACTGCGGCAATCGCGGCCCATAGAGCTGCACCGGAGCTTTCGCTGCTGATCCTGGAAAAGGAGGAAAAAGCGGCGCGCAAGCTTCCGGCGACCGGCAATGGACGCTGCAATATCAGCCATCGTCCCCTTCTCTCAGAAAATTTTTTTACAGCCGATCGCGACTCTTTTGAGCGCCTCCTGACGGCGCTTGGCAAGGATCGCGATATGCAGCTTTTTCGTCAGTTGGGCCTGCTTCTGCGCAAAGATGAGGCCGGTCGCTATTATCCTTATGCCGAAGAAGCATCTGCAGTTCACAAAGCTCTGACTGAGGCGGCAGTGAAGAGCGGGGCCAGGCTGCTCCTGACTTCCCCCGTGGCCTGGCTTGTCAAGGATAAAAAGAGAGATTGCTTTCTCTGTCGCCTGGAAAATGGGGCGGAGTTTTCTGCAGCACAAGTGATCTTTGCGCCGGGAAGCCCGGCAGCACCCAAACTGGGAGGCTCCTTTTCCGGCGAACGACTGCTGGAGGATCTCGGTCTGATCTGTCTTCCTTTTTTTCCGGCGCTAAGTCCGCTCATTCTGGAGAAATCTCTGTTTTGCCGGAAGGCTTCCGGAGCGCGTTTTAAGGGCCGGGGCAGGATTCTGGATCGGGACGGGAGTGCTGTGGCAGAAACAGAAGGGGAGTTTCTCATCACGGATTATGGTATATCGGGCATCGCAGCCATGGATCTTGCTGCCTGCCTGAGTGACCTCGGCCTTTATGAAGGCCGGGATGACGAGTATTTACTGCCTCAGCCTCTGCAGCTTGAGCTTGATTTTTTCCCTGAGCTGGAAGCCCGTGAACTTGCGCGCTTTTTTTCGGAGAAATGGCAGAGGCTGTCGTCAGAAAGATGCTTGACAGAAGATCACTCATCAGTAAGTTTCTTTTTAGAAAGTCTTTCGCCGGAAGAGGAGAGCCGTCAGGGAGCAGATTCAACTCAGGCGCGTCCTGAAGCCCTGCTCAACGGTTTGTTGCATTCCAGAATCATCGCCGGGCTCAAGGCCGTCTCTGCTCTTGAAGATTTTGATCGGCAGCCGGAGAAAAAGGCGAGAAGTCTGGCCTGGAAGCTTAAAGCGTTTACACTGTCCCTGAAAGGCTGCATGGGTTTTGAACGTGCTCAGGTTGCCCGTGGGGGCCTTTCTTTAAAGGAAATCCGCGATGACTTCAGCTGCAAAAAAATTCCGGGACTTTATGTTTGCGGCGAAGCCCTTGATGTCTGCGGCCAAAGCGGGGGATATAACCTGGCCTTTGCTTTTATGAGCGGCAGCAAAGCCGGAGAAGCAGCTGCGCACGGCTTTCATGTATCGGATTCGCAGGCGACGCCGAGCTTAAAATAAAGTTCGGTCATAGCCTCAAGTCGGGTATGAATTTTGGCGTAATCCTCATAGAGCTGACTGCTGTCATTCTGGCCAAATTGACTTTCCAGCTCTGCACTCTGTTTTTCACAGAGGGCAATTTCATCTTCGCATTGTTTTAGCGCCTCGGACATCTGAGCGCGGTATCGCCGCTCTTCTGATTTATTTGCCGGCTTCAGGGGGATTTTTTTGAGCTGGGGCAGAAGGGCAAGTTCAATGGAGCTGAAACTCAGACTTACGCGGCCAGACTGTTTGAATTCTGGCTCAGACCCCTTCTCGGCAGTTTGCGCAGAAGGGCTGTTTTTATTTTCGGAAAGTGGAGTTTTTTCACCTTTGGCAGACACCGTAGCTTTTTGTTCCGGGAACAGATTTGCCGCTTTGTTTTCGGCTGTGGCCGCTGCTTCGGCCTGCACCGCGCGGCGATAGGCGTCGTACGTGGGGAAGGGTCGGAAACCACCGTCCAGATAGCCCCAGACTTCTTCGGCGATCCGATCAATAAAATAGCGGTCATGAGAGACGGCCAGAATGCTGCCCTTATAGTTCTCAAGGGCCTTTTCCAGGATCTCACGGGACTTAATATCGAGATGATTGCTTGGCTCATCAAGAAAAAGCAGTTCAGGATTCTCCTGCAGGATGCAGGATAGGGCGAGGCGTGACTTTTCACCACCGGAGAGCACTTGAATCTTTTTTTCCAGATCGCTGTCGAAAAAGCCGAAAGAGGCCAGAACCTCCCGCGCCTGCCCGACCGTCAGATCCTGGCGGGAGCGCAGTTCGTCGATGACGCTGAGACTTTCATCGGCAAAGCGCACCCATTGATCGAGAAACGCCATCTGCAGATTGGCTGAAAGCCGGACGTCGCCTGTGAGCCAGGGATTTTGCGCCGCTAAAGCACGAATGAGGTTGGATTTGCCGCAGCCGTTAGGCCCGACGATGAGTTTCTTTTCCTGGCCGCGAATGCGCAGATCCAGGGGTTTGAAGAGAGAGACATCGCTGTCCGGAAACTGGACGGAGAGATTTGTCGCTTCGATCAGGGTACGGCGGGGATCACCATGATCTTCATTGACGATCAGCTTGAGCGTGAAGGGAGAGCGCTTTTGCCGTGTCTGGGCCTTGATGGCGGTGAGCGCTTCGGAAAGTTTACGAACCTTTTTCTCGCGGCTGTGATAGGAGGTCATCTTACGATGAGACAGCATGGTCTGGGCGACTTCGCTTTCATGGTCAAGCTGATCGCGCAGCTTTTTTTCTTCTTTTTTCAGGCGAAAGAGGTTTTCCTCGCGTATCCGAAGATAATCCGTGTAATTGCCGCTGAAAAGAGAGAGTTTGCCTTCGTCGAGCTCTGCGATCTGCGTGGCCACGCGGTCAAGAAAACGCCGGTCGTGGGAAACGACAATGAGACTTCCCTTATAGCGGGCAAGATAAGCCTCAAGCCATTCGCAGGCAGCGACATCCATGTGGTTGGTCGGCTCGTCAAGAAGCAGGAGATCTGGTTCTTTGACAAGAATGCGGGCGAGTTTGACGCGCATCTGCTCGCCTCCTGAGAGTGCAGAAACGGGGCGGGTGAGAATATCCGAATCCAGTCCCAGTCCCGCCAGAGCGGCGGTCAGGTTGCGCTCAAAATCCCATGCCCCGAGGGCTTCAAATTTGGCGCTCAGGTCTGTGTACTCCTGCAGAAGACGACTGTTCTGTGGATCTGCGGCCATAGCGGCCTCAACACGGCGAAAGGCCTGTTCCAGCTTTTGCATTTCCGGATCGTCCAGAGCTAAGCTGCCGCTTTGCCCACGCTCCAGTTCCTGCTCCAGCATAGCCGGGCGGGCGGTGGAGGCGAGGCAGACCCGGCCGCTTTCCGGATCAGCTTTCTCCTTGCCCGCAATGATGCGAAGCAGGGTCGATTTGCCGCTGCCATTATCACCGATGAGGGCGAGTCGGTCGCCGCGATCCAGCGAAAAGCTCACACCCCTGAGAATTTCTTTGCCAAAATAAGATTTATGGATGTTTTCTACAGTCAATATGCTCATAACCCCATGATAGCAGGGGAGAGACAAACAAAAAAGGCAGGATCCGAGAGTCCTGGTTCTTTCTGCAGGCAGGCTGCTGACCAGAGCTTTGGCAGAAGTCCTGGCTTTTCCCGCAAAACAAAACCCCCGAAGCGCAGTGCTTTGGGGGTTTCATTTTGGCTGCCGATCCAGGATTCGAACCCGGACAAACTGAGTCAGAGTCAGGTGTGCTACCTTTACACTAATCGGCAATCCTTTTGCTGGCTCAGCTTCAAAAGCTTAGCACGCAAGTTTCAACCTGACAATATTTGTTTATAAATTACATTTAAAGATCGGATCAGAGCAAATGGATCAGGTCTATTTATTAGATCACAACTCATTTTATCAGACTAAATTTATCAGATCATCAGACTAATATCAGATCAACAGACTAAATGACCAGTTAAAAACATATATTATCGGAGCAGATTTTATCAGGTCAAAGCTGATTGTTAAAAGCAAAAGTGCAGAGAGTGACCTGTCTTGCCAATCCATTTATGGTGTAATAAGATGAGTTGACCAATTAAATGACTGATGCTCTGAGGACAGACGCTGAAACTTGATCTGTCTCAGCCCGGCTTAATCTTTAAATTTATGCCCGGCGTTGTGTCCTGGCGCGGATAAGCTTTATCTTTCTAAGGAAGGCGTTTATGAAAGTTTTTAAATCGAGTCGTTTGGGGCTCCTCTTGTTTTTGTGTCTGGCTCTCTGCTTTATGATGGCAGCCTGTAAGGATGAAGGCGCCCTTGCTCCTCAGAGCACTGAGTCGGAGACTTCTTTGCAGGCCGCAGAGGCCGCTCCTTCTTCGGAGGCTCAGGCGGATACCGCGCCCGGGACAACTGGGGAATCTGATGCGGAGAGGGTAAGCGACATATCCGAATCTCAGGAATCAGACCCTCAGGGCGAGGCAGCCGGGCATGAAGAAGCTTCGGCTCCTATGGAGACGGGCCGTGTAGTAATAAAGGAAACAGGATCGGAACTCAAGCCGGATTCACAGTTTGCCCAGCTCGAAGCGGAACAGCAGGAAGAACTGATTGAGATGATGGAAAAGATGCAAAGCGCCTATGCTTCACTGGGAGATGCCTTTGAGACCTTGGGACAGCACGAATCGGAGCTGCTCAATGCCTTGCAAAAGGGAGAGGGCATCGGGTCGCTGGACAGCTTTACGGCTTTTAAGGAAAAGGCTACGGCTTCTTTAGATCAGCTTGCGGTTTTTGAAAATCAGAACCTCTCCGAACTGGCCCAGAAGCTTTATCAATCCTCAGCGTCTGTTTCTTCCTGGTATAAGGATTTTATCAGCCAGCTTGAAAATCAAGACAGCTCAGATCTTTCAGGCTTCCGCAGCTGGATTGAAGGTAAACGCAGTGAAGCCTCTGATCTGATTCAGGGTTTTCTGGATACGGTACAATCCCTTTACCAATAGGGTTTAAGCAGGTTTTAAGGGGACTGGTTTTTCTGCAGTCATCTTGCCTGGGCTGGCTCATTGCCTGTGTCGGTTCTGGCTTTGCTGAGGCTGAAAGCTCCCTCAAAGGGCAAAAGTGTTAAAATGGCAAATCGTTCAAAGAGCGAAATCGCTGTCGCTGGCATCAGGGACGATATAACCCTTACTGACGGCAAAAATGGCCAGCTGCGCGATGCTGTCGTAGCCTGTTTTCATGAGAATGCGGTTGATGTTGTTGCGCACGGTATTCTCTGAGAGAAAGAGAGATTCGGCAATCTCTCTGCGGCTCTGACCTTTGCAGACCTGTCTCAGGATATCCAGCTCGCGTTCAGTGAGGTCGAGAGCAGGGTTGACCGCCTTCTGCTCCGTTTCGGGGAAAACGTTATAATTCTGCATGATTTTCTGAAGATTTGAGAGCAGTTCGGCCCGCCCCACATTTTTATACACGAAGCCATCTGCCCCGGCTTCTTTGGCATCATGAATAAAGGAAACGTCGGGCATGGCTGTCATGAGGACGACCTTGATGTCCGGCATTTTTTCTTTGAGCTGAACTGTGGCGCTAATGCCGCTGTGGCCTTCTTCATTGCAGATGTCCATCAGAACGAGATCCGGTTTATAGTGCTCACAATAGGCCGGAGCCTGTGAAGCATCCGTACATTTCGCGACAATCTCAATATTACTGTCCATAGCGAGGGAATCGGCCAGTGAATCCAGAAGAATCTGCTGGTCTTCGACGATCATCATACGTATCATGAAGGAACACTCCTTGCGAAAAATCTTTAAGATTGTTTTAATTATAGCACGCAGACAATTCTTCATTTCGGGACAGAAGTCCGGTATCAGCGGAGCAGGAGTCACGTGAAAAGCTTAAACCGTCGAATTCTTAAATATTTGCTTTTGCTGCTTCTGCTTTGCGGCGTCACGGTCAGCGCCTCTTCTTCGACGCTGAGAAATCAGGGGGCGGCGGTCTTAAGATCGAACATTAACATCTATTTTCGTGATTTTCCGGCTTCCTTTGCCCCAGAGGCAGCGTCGCAACTTTTTCCGTATTCCCGGCTCCTGCGCATCGACAATGAAGTTCCTCTCGATGGTGCACATCCGCCGCTCATCCAATTGATGCCTGAGTTTGAAGCCTATCCCTTGCTGGATTTACAGAAGGAATCCGGTTCCCGTTCCTTTTATCCCCTCTACCGTGCCAGTATTGTCATCGCGGTCGATCAGAGTCGCTTTGCCAAAAGCTTAGATTCTTATGATGATTTAACCGTTCTGGCTGAAAGCGGGGAGAACTTGGGGCTTCTGCTGCAACCGGAATTTTTGATGGCCTCATTAACATATGCCAGTCCTTCCCGTGAAAAAAAAGCGGCCTGGAAGGAGAGCCTGGCAAAACTGGCTGCCGAAGGTCGCCTGAATATTTACAGTGGCAGCGAAGCCAGGACGCCATGGCCTCTCTCTGTGATGAGCAATCAATTTCAGGCAGAGACTTTGCCGCCTGTTCTGATCCTCTTTGATTATCAGGCGGCTCAGCTCAATATGCGTGCCGGTGTGGATCGCTACACCTTCCACGTGCCGGAGGAAGGCAGCCTCTTTGTCGATTTTGGTTTGCTGGCCGATGGAGAAGAGGCAAAAACTTTTCTGGATACGGCGGTTCAGCTCAGAGGAAAAGAAGAAATGGCCAGGGATTTCCTGGCCTATGGCTATCGTCTGGCTGACGGGCGTTCTCCGAAGGTCATGAGCGAGGGAGCAGAAGCGACAACTCTGCGCAGCCTGGGCTATCCTCCGGAGGAGGAGTATGAGGGCCATTTAATTCGCATCAAAAATTATGAGCGCTTTAACTATGAGATCATGGGTTTTGGGGCAGAATTTCGCCGGGATATCCGTGGGACTTTGCGCTTTTTGCCTTCAAGTCAGGAGGAAGAGCATATTTTTCTCATTATTCTCGTGCCGCTCTTCCTTTTATGGATATTCAGTATTTATCATCGTCTGGATGACCCGCAGATTAAGCGGCCAATGGGGATCCTCCTATTCTGGCTTTCTGCAGCAATTCTGCTGCACTTTATCCAGGTGATGTACAGTAATTCCATTTCACGCATGGTGGTCAATTACATCCGCTTTCTTCCGCTTTTTGGCATGGTGGAATCCTGGTCCTATACGGGCCTTTGCCTGTATCGGGCGCGCCTTGGCCTCTCAAAGCAAGCCAGAAACCTGTATTGGTTACTCTCTATCTGGACTTACGTCCTTGCCATGCTCTTTATCACGAACGAGTTTCATGGCCTGAGCTTTAAACTCAATATTTTCCGACAGATTCAGAGCATTGGTCCGATTGGCCTGCTTTCCCTCATCACACTATTGCTGCTCTTTTTTATTGGCTATCGCTTTTGGCTTCTGGGTCAATCTCTTTGGCGGCGAAAATGGTTTGTCCTGCCCGCCCTGCTTTTTCTCCTCCTCATCGCTCTGAATGTCGCTTATTTCTACCAGGGAGGCTCCATCGACAATGGCAATTATGATTTAATCAACAGTTTTGGCGCCGCCATCATACTGGAAGTCTGTATGCGTATACGCCTCATACCTGTCAATACAGGCTATTTCAAGCTCTTCCGAAACAGCCCTATTCGCCTGCGCCTGATGAATGCGGAGATGAATGAGCTTTATCCTCCTGAACGGGACGATATTCCCCTGCGCACGATGAAAAAAATCAAGGAGACTCTGCTTGCTGCAGAAGAAAGTACGTCTGGAGAAGATAGTCCATTCGGAGAAGACGGTACGCCTGCTCAACAGGCGGGCGCAGGGGCCAAAGGGACTTTGCGAAAAAATCCCCTGGAGAAAAAAATCTTCCGCCATTTCACCTTGCCCAGGCTTTTCCACAGCGATCACGCGGCCCAGCAGAAGCAGTCTGTCCCTGTCAAAGTCAGCGGACGTGAGCATCGCGACCTGGTCTATAATATCAGCCGCATCACCGGGGGTTACCTGATCTGGGAAGAGAATCTCGCACCGGTCAGACAGTTAAAAGATCGTTTGTCTGCGATTCAGGAACAGCTTGAAGAGCAAAGAGAAATTCTTTCGCAGGAAAAGACGATACGTTCTCAGGTTCTTTCCATGCATATCCGCAGTCGTATGCTGAAAGAGATCGAAAGCTCACTCTCGCAGAAAGTGGATGAGATGAAGGAAATTCTCAGTGAGGTTGCCGAACGCAAGGAGGATGCTAATTTTGTCCGCAGCAAACTGGGACTGGTAAAGATTATGGTTTCTCAGTGCAAGCGCAAGAGCAACCTCCTGGTGCGCGGGGAAGAGCGCATCAGCCTGGAGGAAATGCAGCTGATTTTCCGGGAAGCCCTGACGGACGCCCAGACTTCGGGCATCGGTGGTTTTGCCGTATGCAGTGGAGAGGGGGATCTTGACATTCAGCGAGTCCTGATTCTCTATGATCTCTTACAGGAACTGTTACAGCGTTCAGTTGATCTGAAAAATGTCCATTTTTTCGTCAATCTGAAGTCCCGTCCTGGCATCTGCTCCATGCAGCTTATTTTCAGCTCGGAGTCTGTCGTTGAGCAAAGCTTTTTTGAGCCGGACAAAGACTTGCTGCAGCGCCTGGAAAGTCTGCCCTCAAAACTCAGTATGGCTTCTGAAGGTAAGGATGTCCGCCTGCATTTGGTGCTCAAAGAGGAGGACAAGTCATGAGTGCTTTTTATAACATTAGTTCCTCACTGCGCATGTTTCTGCAGATTCTCCTCTACCTTGGTATAGCAGCTCAAATTGTGACCGTCATCCTGGGATTTTTCAGCAGGCTCTCGCGCCATGGTGTGAACCGCAGCCTTTTTGAAATCGGCATTGCCTGGCATCTTGTTGTTCTGAACCTCTGCGTTGGCCTGGTTCAGATTAACGCCCCCATGAACATGGTCGTGGAGCCGTATCCTGCTCTGCGTGCCACAAGTGCACTCGTCCCTTTGCTGGGAGTTCCGCTCCTGCTTTCCGGCCATCAGCTTTCAGATTTGCTGGCCATTTTCTGTCTGACGCTTTCGCTGCCATTCAGCGATAACCTTCTGGGGCAGCAGTTTCCTTATTTTCTGATTTTCCTGTCCCTGCTGCTGTGCACCCGCAGCCTGGTTCAACTCCTGCAGCTCTATACGGATATCCGCAGCAGTATCAGCCGCTTTTCCATGAAGGAGGCTTTTGACACATTCCCGGAAGGGCTTGCCTTCGCGCGAAATCATGGAGACAACATTCTCATCAACCGACGCATGAGAGAGATCATGAAGGAGAAAGGACTGCTGCCTATTCCCCGGGATTCGGGTCTCCGCCGCAACTTTCGCCGCATGATTAAGGAAGAGCGCATTCAGGCTCGAAAGGAAGGAAACCATATCTTTGATCTGAATCATCTGAGTCAGGCGCTCTTTCCTGAACGTGAAAAAAAGCACGGCAAGAAGGAAGCAGTGAACAAGAGCAGGTCGCAGGATCTTCCGCTGACTGACAAGACCCGCGAAAAAACCAGAGGTCACAGAGATGAGCTGCAGACCTTCAGCAGCGGTGAGCGAGTTTATCGTTACAGTGATGAAATTTTTAAGATAGGCCGCCGTGACTATCGCCAATTTCTGGTCAGTGACATTACGGCGGAAAGTCGCCTCATTATGCAAGTTCAGGAGAAAAATCAGGAGCTGCAAAAAAGTAACGCTGACCTTGAAGACCTGATCAGTAAAATCGAGGAGATCGAGACTGAAAAAGAAACGAGGCGTATGCGCAATCGTATTCACGATGTGATGGGTCAGCGGCTCTCTATTCTTCATGGCAGTCTCCAGGAAATGGATCTTAAAAACACTCCACCGCCGGATGAGCTGCTCACCCTGCTTGAGGGTATTCTTAATGACCTGCATGAACCTACTCGATTTGACGGGGAACTTCGCTTCAATAACATCCGCAATACAGCGGAAATTGTCGGAACGAAGCTGCTGCGCCAAGGCGAGCTCCCACGTGATCCGGAAATCTCCCGTGTCTTTTTGCAGGTTCTGCGTGAAGCTGTAACGAATGCCATCCGCCATGGGCGGGCAAAAACCGTCTGGGCCGATTTTGAGGAAACGGCGGAAGAGGTCTCTTTAAGCATCCGCAACGATGGCAGCAGACCGGAGGCGCCTTTTTCGGAAGGAGAGGGTATCCAGGGTATGCGTCACAAGCTTGAAGAAATTCACGGTGAGCTCGAGATCGATACGAGCGGTGACTTTTCTATGAAAATTCGTGTGGCAAAAGTGCCGCCAGCATAAGCGGTCATTTTTCTGCTATGATAATGTTTTACTGATCGTGCACGCAGCTGTAATGGCGGGAAGGGTTAATTATGACGCTGTTTTTTAATAAAAGACGTTCAGATGGACAAATCGTCAAAGGCGGAGATCCCATGATGCATATCATGCCTTACGTCATGAGGGGTCGTAATGAATCGGCGATTTACTACCGTAATACAGTCGATATCACCAACATGCAGAATTATATCCGTGACAAGCGCCAGGAAGGCAAGCGTGTGACGCTATTTAATATCATTGTCACGGCTATGCTCCATCTTATTTTTGAGCGACCCAACCTTAACCGCTTTGTGGCGGGGAGACGGCTTTATAAACACAATTCTTTCTCGGTTCTCTATGTCGTCAAAACGTCGTTGACCGATGATGGCGCGGAGTCTGTTGCACGTGTCAATTTTAACGAAAATGACAATATTTTCACGACATCGGCGACCATGCAGAATATCATCAATGAAATCAAGAACAGTAAGGAAAGGGTGAAGTGGGATGACAAGATTATTTCGGCTTTCTCCGGTTTTCCCCGCTGGCTTCTGCGTATCACGGCCAATGTCCTGCGCTGGGCGGATTTTCACGGCTTTATGCCGGCAAAGTGGCTTTCGGTGATACCGCTCTACGGCTCCATCTTCTGCTCTCATCTGGGGTCAATCGGCGGAGGATCGCCCTTCCATCATCTCTACGAATTTGGGACAACCTCTATTTTTGTCACCATTGGCAAAGTGTACGATAAAGCCTATCCCACCTTAGATGGCGGAGTTGAGTGGCGACGGGTGGTTGATCTCTGTTTTACGATAGATGAACGCATCTGCGACGGCTTCTACCTCATCAAGAGTCTCAAGCTTCTGGATGAACTTCTGCAGATGCCGGAGTTATTAGAGCTTTCGCCTGCGGCCTACCGCAGTATGCCCGAAGAAGAACGCAGAAAACTGCGGCAGAGTATCAGCCGCAATAACCGCCAGCGCCGTCAGCAGGGGACGCAAAATGAGGATAGCACTGCATTTTCTCATGAGCCCTACTGAGCCGATTTTCCTGACTTTCCGGCCAGGTGACTTCTGAAAAAGCGGACTTCCTTTTGGGGCGTGCACCTTTTTTGGTGAAGCATCGCAGGGTGGCTGGCCAGCCGGCTCAGCCCTTTTTTCGAATCTTGTTGGCATAGCTTTGCTTCTTCAGCTCACACGATAAGTCAGATTTTCTAAGCGAGTGTTTTTCCACTCGCTTTTTTCTTGTCGAAAAATCAGAGGCTTTGCCCCCTTTTGTCGAGCACTCGATCGTTAGACCGAATTCCCTTCCTCCACAATAAGTTAAACGGCTCTGGCGGGTAAGGGCGATCGTGCAGCCTTCCGCCAGCCAGGGAAATGGAGGAAGGAAAATGATTCGAGAATACAAAAAGGACAGGCGGAAGAAAAGAGTACAGGTGCGTGGTCTAAAAGCCATGAAGCTTTTGGGCATAGGGATCTTGCTTTTCTGTTTGCTGACGGCAGTCATCCCTGATATGAAGATCCATGCTGAAGATGCGGGTGATTCATGGGATATATCGACCCGTTATTTTTTTGATGAAAATTATCATATGAACTTTTCATCAGGAGACCGCAGCGGAGAGTCCAAGGGCTTAAAACATTACAGTTCATGGGGCAGCCATTTTACCAGCTGCTTCTGCCTGGAACCATTTGTGAAAGTTAAGAACAAAGGCAGGATTTCTGTCTATTACACTCCCGAGGAAGCCTACGCGATTTATGACTGGGAAAAACAGCTTGTTGAAAAATTTGTCAGAGCCAGTTTTTTTGGTTATTCCCTGAGTCCACAAACAGACAATGATTATTTCGCCACGCAATATGCGATCTGGAAATTAATTTGTGATCATGTATGGACTCACGCAGATCCTGAGATGGATAAGTTTTACGAGGACTGTTGCCAGAATATTGCCAGATGCAGTGACCTCTGGGACACCCAACCTTCTTTCAGTGAGCAGGTTTTTGAGCTGCCGCATCTCCCGGAAAGCTTGACCTTACATGACGATACGGGTGCGTTCAGTTTCTATATGAGGATACGTGAGTCGATTGCTCAGGACAATTTCAGGGAAAATGTTGAAGGGGTTACAAAAGATGGCGTGCACTATACCTGGTCAGGGGACGATCTGCAGCTCAGCGTTGACGAAAGCTTTCCCACGGATCAGGAGGTCCTCTTCGAAATTCCGGGCCTGAGCAGGCGAGGGGCTTTTTGTTTGCGCCGGGAAGATTCGCAGCTGCTCATGGAAACGGCAAATTCCATCGATCATCCACCCATTCAACTTCGAGTTAAAGCTCAGAAAAACGGCAGTTTGCTGGTGAAAAAAACGGGCGAGAAGCTCTGTGGATTCCGTGCTGTGGAAACGGTGTTCAATGAGCCGCTTTATCAGCCTGTCTGGGAGAACCGACCGCTTAAAGAGGTGGAATTTATTTTGAAAAGTCTGAGTACCGGTCAGGTGTTTGGAAGTGGAAGTACGGATGAGAAGGGAGAACTGCAGTTTACGGATGTTCCGTCTGGGACATATCTTTTGATAGAACAGAAAGCGCCCGAAGGTTATGTTCCTGGCACAGCTCAGGAGGTCATTGTCAAGCCCGGCGAAGAAAATGAGATTGCCCTTAATAACCGCCAGCAGATTAAGGATCTAAGCGCAGTCAAGGCTTTTTACTGCGGCGGCCTGCCGGAACAAAATGCAGAGGTACTCAATCAATCCTGCCTTTTCGCGCTGAGAAATGCTGAGGAAATCAGTTATGAGGGCGGCGTTCTTTCTGCCGGCAGTCTCCTGGGTCTGCAAAATCCCATGATGGATCCTTCGCTGCCTCAAACGGTCTGGCAGGCCGGGGAGGGGAATCAGCCTGGCTCTGAATTAAACTCAGAGAACGCAGAAGGTGGAAGCGAGGGAATAAAGAGGCCAGAACAAATTATTCGCAGCCGCTTGATTTTTTCATTACCTGTCCTTGCCAGCTACACGCTTGAAGAGCTGAGCTGCCCACCCAACTTTGCTCCTTCAGCGAAGCTTTCTTATGATCTTTCACAAGCGTCAGACGGCAGCCTGGATCAGGATGGAGATCTGCACTTTTTACTAAAGGAAGAAATTTCTAATAAAGCTTCTCTGAGCCGTCTTACTGTCACCAAGCAGGGCGTCTGGCCACAGGGCCATGAGAGTCCTCTGGCTGGAGTGCGCTATGCACTTTTCCGCAACCTTGACGGCAAGGCCGGTGAGCGCCTGGCCGAAGCCTTCACCAACGAGGACGGGGAGGCTCATTTTGAAAACCTCCCCCTGGGAAGTTATCTGGTTCAGGAAGAAAAAGCGCCTGAAGGCTGGCTGGTGGATCCCGTTGCCAAGGAACTTGAAGTCAAAAGCATCAATTCAGACATGTCCATGCATTTGAAAGACGATCACGAACCCCTTGAGCCTCCTGTTGTTTCTTTTCAACCGAGCGTATCTCTGCAGCAGGAAACGATTCCGCAGCAAATTCAGGCCAAGCGCCTTGCAGTAACCCGGCTACCGGCCACAGGTGAAGTCCGGCCAGTGTTATGGCAGCTGCTGCTGGGCCTGAGCCTGGCTGCAGGTCTTTTCCTGATTCGCAGGAAGCACTAGCGCTGAGGGTGCATGCAGACGAAGCATGCACAACACTACTGAGGAGGATTTACTCAGGTCAGACAGATTTACCAAACTGTTTTCCCCAGACCCAGAGCCTCCGGGTTTTGATCCCCAATTCCCTCTTCTGCAGAATGGCGAGTTCTTGTAAGAACTCGCCATTCTGCTTCCGGGAAGCTTGCATGGTATAATGAAACAGTTCGAGACATTAAAAGTCTTTCCGGAGGCAGCCATGTTCCTGTATTCATTTTCATTCAGCCCATACAATTTGACTGATATACTTATCTCTCTGCTTGTCGTGACGCTCTCCCTTTCTTTTCATGAGTATGCTCATGGCCGCATGGCTTTGGCCATGGGCGATGACACGGCCAGGCTGGCGGGCAGATTGACCTTGAATCCGCTTGCTCACCTGGATCCTATCGGCACTCTGGTTTTTATTTTTGCCCGCGTCGGCTGGGCCCGGCCTGTACCTGTTAATCCTGCGCGCTTCACAAAGGCGAAATCCCGCAAGAGTGGGCTTGTCTGGGTGAGCCTGGCCGGTCCTCTGGCTAATCTTCTGCTCGCTTTTATTTCGGTGACTCTGCTGAACTTGCTTTTTTTTATTTTAAGTCTTATGGATGTGTCCGCCCTTACGGCGTCATCAGTACGGCTTCCCTCGTTGATTTTTCGCATCCTGAATGCCTTTTTCCTGTCGAATATTTTTCTGGCCATTTTTAATCTTCTGCCTGTACCCCCGCTGGACGGTTATAAGATTTTCGGGGCGCTTTTGCCGGATCGACATTATTTCAACATCATGCGTTATGAGCAATACATCGGGATGGCTTTCCTTTTTCTGGTCATGTTCGGCGGGAACTTTATCAGCCGCTTAATGAACAGGATTGCCAGTCCTGTCGCTTTTTTGCTCAACTGGCCTTCGAGTGCGCTCTTCGGGCTGCTGCTCAGACTTATCCGTTAACTTCGAGCATGTGGACAGAGACAGAAAAAGATCAGTTTCAGGAAGGCGAGCCGTCAGTGGGCATCAGCCTGGATATCCGGGATTACAATGGTCCTCTGGATCTGCTTTCCCATCTCATTGACGAGCGCCGGGCCGATCTGGACAATCTTCCCATAGCAGAAATCTGCAGCCAATATTTCGATATTCTTAAAGCTTCTGAGGCTGCGGGCATCGATATGGACCTGGCCAGTGAATTTGTGCTTATGGGGTCAACTCTCCTGCAAATCAAATCTCTGCTTCTGCTGCCCGAACAAAAGACAGAAGACTTAAATGAAGGTCCGGATCCCCGTGCGGAATTAGTTCTCCGCATCATGGCCTACCGGCGTATCAAAATTCTCGCGGAAGAAATTCAGGGAAGGATGGAAAGCTGGGGAGGCCTTCCCTTAAAACCCGCTGAAACGCCTGAGAGCCTGGGCATAGAACTGAGCGTTGTTGAAGATCGTCTCGATCCGGATAAACTCATGCTGGCCATACGTCAGCTCGGAGAGCGCAATGCTTATCGTTTCGGTGCGGCCAACAGGCGTATCCGTCGCATTCTTAAGAGAGAACGCTTTTCTGTCAAAGAGAAAATGAACCAGATTATTACAAAACTGGGAGAAAAAAAGCACGCTTTTTTTCACGAGTTTTTCCCTCAGGGGAAAAGCCCCGTTGCCGAGCGAGTATCGGCCTTTCTTGCTGTTCTGGAACTCCTGCACGCGCATAGCATAGAGGCTGTACAGACAGGGCCTTTTGCCGTTATCCTGCTGCGCCTCATACCCGCAGCCAAAAAAGAAGGTGAAAACGATGGCCAATGAAAACAAATTGTCGGAACTTGAAGCTCTGCTTTACGCTGCCGGCGACCCGCTGGATCTGGCCACGCTGGCTTCATGCAGTGAAACCGATCAGGAAGTTTGTGTGGAACTTCTGCATGAACTTCAGGAGAAATTAGAAGAGGATAAGGCTTGCGGTCTTTGCCTTCGGGAAATTGAGGGACGATGGCTGCTGACCATCAAGCTCTCCTGCAAAGAGAGCTGCGCCCGTCTCTTTCGACCCGGACACCAGGCGCCCCTGTCTTCGGCTGCTTATGAGACGCTTGCAGCCGTCCTATATAATCAGCCGGTGACACGTGCGCAGGTTGAAGAAGTAAGAGGCGTCAATTCTGATGGGATCATGAGCCGCCTGGAAGAACGCGGCCTGATAGAAAGCTGCGGCGTACTTGAACAAGTTGGCAGACCGGCGCTTTTCCGGGTAAGCGAACACTTTCTCATCGAAAGCGGACTACGTTCAGCCGAGGACATTCCTGCAATGGATTTGCTCATGGTGGATAGCTTAAGACAGTGGGAGGAAAGCGCAGATGAACAAAAACCTGACGATAGCGATTGATGGGCCTTCTGGCGCAGGCAAAAGCAGTGTGGCCAAAGCCCTGGCGAAGAGGCTCAATATCATGCACCTGGATACCGGGGCTATGTACCGCACGGTCGCTGTAGCTCTTGCCGGGAAAGGGATAGATCCTGCCGATGAAGAGGCTGTTTTAAAGGCTCTTCCTGAACTTCGTCTGGAGCTTCGTTTCAGTGAGGGCGAACAGCAGAACTATGCTGATGGAGTTAATCTCAATTCCTGCCTGCGCACGCCCGAAGCTTCCATGGGGGCTTCGGATGTCAGCCGTTATCCTGCCGTTCGCCGTCGCCTGGTTGCCCTGCAGCAGGATTGTGCAAAATCCCGCAGCTTTGTTCTCGATGGCCGGGATATCGGTACGGTGGTTCTGCCCGGGGCGTCTGCCAAATTTTACCTGGATGCCCGTGCCGAGGTGCGGGCGCAGAGACGGTTTCTGGATCTGCAAAAAATGCAGTCGCCGCAGACTTATGCCGAGGTCCTGGCGGATGTACAGCGCAGGGACGCTCAGGATATGAACCGGGAGGACAGTCCGCTCAGACAGGCCGAAGATGCTGTGTACATTGACTCAAGCGAGCTCACAGAGGAGGAAGTCCTGGACCTGATCGTGGAAAAGCTTAATGAACGAAGACTTGTAGGAGAAGCGCAAAATGCCTGAGGATGAAAACAAGGCTATGCCTCCGGCGCTTGTGAGCCACCAGATCACCCTCGCCACAGGCGCGGATGAGTATCGCTGGTCCCGTCGCTTTAATGCCGCTCTGGCCTATATGTGGAGTCGTTTACTTGCACGCCCCCGCTACCTGCACCGCGAGCGACTGCCGGAGAAAGGGCCTTATGTCCTCATTTCCAACCATCAGAGTTTTTTGGATGTCATGCTGCTGCACACCCTGTCAAAGCAGAATATCTGTTGGATTGCCAAGCTTTCGCTTTTTGGCAAACCCCTTCTGGGGGAGGCGATTCGCCGTTTTGGAGCGATTCCCGTTGACCGCAGTCAGGCTGATCTGAGTTCAGTAAAAATAGTGCTCACCGTTCTCCGTGAGGGGGGTATCGTTGGACTCTTCCCGGAGGGAACCCGCGTCAAATGGGAAAAACGAGGGGAGGTACTGCCCAAAGCGGGGGTGGCCAGTCTGCTCTCCAGGGTGAATGTGCCCATTGTCCCGGTCCTTATCCGAGGACCCTACCGAAAGTTTCATCGTACCCCTATCTATATTGGCGAAGCTTTTCATTTCAGCAAAAAAGAGCTGCAGGAACTGCGAGCCTCAGATCATCAAGGCGCTGCAGAACGCTACCTGCTGGAGTGCATTTACGGCCTTGAAGAAGCGCTGGAGCGAGAGCTGAGCGGGAAGGAAAGCGAGGCTTGAAATGAAGATACGGCTTGCCCGTTCAGCAGGCTTTTGTCCGGGCGTCAGGCTGGCCCTGGATAAGGCCGAGTCCATGCTTCATACATGTGCGCAGTGCGAAGCCGAAAGACCAAAACCGGTCATGCTGGGTGCGCTCGTTCACAATGAGAGGGTAGTCGATGGCCTCCTGGAGCGCGGCTTCAGCCTCATTGAGCAGGCTGCCGATATACCCGAGAATTCTGCCGTGCTCATTCGCGCCCATGGGATTACGCTTGAAGAGCGCAGTCTTTTAGAGGCAAAACATTGCTCTGTCGAAGATTCCACCTGTGTCTGGGTACAGCGCATACAAAAGCTGGTGGCAGAGGCAGTCCAGGCGGGGAAACAAGTCTTTCTGGCCGGTCGGGAAGGGCATCCTGAAGTGCTGGGCATTCAGTCTTATGCCGGAGGAAAGATCAGCCTGCTTCAAACGCCGGAAGATGCAGAAAAGCAGCCGCCCGCTGATGGTCCTGCTGCTCTTTTTGCTCAGACAACTTTTTCAACGGAAACATTTGAAAAAATTTCCCGAATTCTGGCTTCGAAAATTGCAAAACTGGAAATATTTGATACAATATGTGCTACGACTATGCAAAGGCAGGCCGAGGCTCTGCGACTTGCCCGCGAATCCGATCTCATGCTCGTCCTGGGGAGTGAGAAAAGTTCAAATGTGGGTAAGCTTTTAAGCGTTTGCCGCCTTGCGTGTCCGAAAACATTTTTAATACAGCGGCCGGACCAGGTTCCTGAACTCTTTGTAGGCAGGGATTTGCGACATTTGCGAATCGGCATAACAGCAGGAGCGTCAACACCGGAACGTATGATCAGGGAGGTTATTCAAGTAATGACAGAAAACCAAGATTTCAGCATCGAGCAGGAAGACAAAAAGGAACTTCAGGCTGTAGAAGCTGACACCAATGAGAGCAAGGCAGAAGGAAATTTTGAGTTTCCGCAGGAACCTGCTCACGAATCCGGAAATGACGTGGCCCAGGAAATGAACGCTGAAGGAAACGCTGAGCAAGCCGCAGAAGAGCCAAAGGAAGAGTCCGTGGAAGAAGCCAGGGGCGAATCCATGGGCGATATCAACTTCGCCGATTATATCGAGGGAATTCCTCAACTCAAACGTGGTGCGGTTGTCAAGGGCCGCATTGTCCGTTATGACGATGAATTCGTCTACGTGGATGTCCGCGACAAATCTGAGGGTAAAGTTCCCCGTCATGAATTTGTAGATGACGACAACTTCAACCTTGAAGAAGCGAAAGAAAATCACCAGGAAATCGATGTCTATGTCCGCAGCATCAAGAATTCTGACATGGGCAAGGAAATCCTCCTGTCCAAAGCTAAAGTAGATTTCACCAAGCACAAAGAGGCGATCGAAAAGGCTTTCGAGGATAAGGTTCCGGTCACGGTTAAGGTGACCAACGTTGTGAAGGATGGCGTCATCGCTGCTTACGGCAGTGTTGATCTTTATATCCATCGTACGCAGTTGGAACTTCACGTGGTGGATGATCTCGAAGCCTATCGCGGTAAAACGCTGGAGGTTCTGATCACTCAGTTCGACCCGAATCGCAAGCGCCTCAGAGTTTCCGGCTCAAGAAGAGCCCTGCTCAGCAAAGAACGCAAGCAGAAGGCGAAAGAGGTCTGGGACAATATTGAAGTCGGCAAGGTTTATGAGGGCACAGTGCGCAATCTCACCGATTTTGGTGCTTTCGTGGATATCGGCGGCGTAGATGGCCTCGTCCATATCAGCGAACTTTCCTGGAATCGAATCAAACATCCTTCAGAAGTTATTTCTGTCGGCGATAAGCTGGATGTCTTTGTCAAAGAATTTGACCGTGAGCGCAAGAGAATTTCTCTGGGTTACAGAAGACCCGAGAATGATCCCTACCACAATATTGAGGAACGTTTCCCGCTGGGGAGCATTGTCCGTGGTATTGTTGTGCGCATGTTCCCCTTCGGGGCTTTTGTAGAAATTGCCCCCGGCGTAGATGCACTCTGCCATATCTCTCAGATTTCCAATTATCGCCTTAACCGCCCTGAAGACGTTCTTCAGGAAGGTATGGAAGTTGATGCCCGCGTTCTTGAAGTTTCTAATGAAGCTCGCAAGATTTCCATCAGCATCAAAGAAGTCGAAGCGATTGACCCGGAGAACCCTGAAGAATTACAGGTTCAGCCGGCCCGTCGTCCCCGCAGTGAAAATCGCGAAGAGGGACAGGATGACGGCGATCGTTCCCGCAGACGCGGCGGTAGAAGAAGAGATCACGAAGAGAACGACGGAATGCCCACGACTTATATCGATACGGGTGCTCAGGGATCTTCACTGTCGTCACTTGCAGATTTCACCATCACCAGTGACAAGGGTGCAGAGGTCATGAAGAGCCTCGGTCTTGACGAAAAGTCTGAAGAGGCTAAAGAGACCGGAGCTGAAGCTCCTCAAACTGAAGCTCCTGAGAGTGAAGCGACAGAAAGTGAAGCGGCTCCTGAAACGGAAGCCTGAGCTTTTCTTCCGTAAATTTGCCTGTGAGGGGCTGTCTCAAAATGGTGTGCTCCCTGTCAAGAGGACAATTAAAAATGTAAAGATTCACAAATGCCTGTCGTTCTTAACGGCAGGCATTTCTATGCGGCGGTAAAGAGTG
>QWCE01000079.1_pt1 | contig 165269 bp, 142 predicted proteins | sample 1972531 | NCBI WGS metagenome assembly QWCE01 (sample SAMN09866716, study PRJNA288562) | Human gut metagenome isolate term4_stool, whole genome shotgun sequencing... | reverse complement strand
ACCTGTCTTCACAAGAAATATATGTGGATTTTCGAGCATAATTTTGTTGCAGACAAGAAAAAAATACGCAGGCGGGCTGTCGCCCGGCAAGTATTTTTTCCGCAGTATGCAGCAAAATTTGCCGAAAAGACACGTGTATACGCTTGTGAAGACAGGTTCATAGATCAACACGCCCCGTATGCGGCTCATCCCTTCGCATACGGGGCGTGTTTTGGTTTATTTAGGCGCAAATGATGCGCAGTGCTGATGCTGTTTTACTGCCCGTTTCCCATATCGCCCCAGTCGGTCAGTTCCATGGTGGCGCTGGCGTTGAGGCTGGAATCGGCACGGATGCCGGCATCAAAGGCATAAGAACCTGCACAGGCGATCATAGCGCCGTTGTCTCCGCAGAGGGAAAGCGGCGGCATATACAGGGTGAAGTTCCGCCTGTCACAGGCTTTTTGCAGGGATTCCCGGACGCCGCTGTTGGCGGAAACGCCGCCGGCAATGGCGATGGTGGAATATCCGTGTTCCACTGCCGCACGGATGGTGTGTTCTGTCAGCACCTCGGAAATAGTCGCCTGCACCGATGCCGCCAGATCCTCCCGGCAGATGGTCTCGCCTTTCTGCTGGGCATTGTGGAGCAGATTCACCACGGCGGTTTTCAGCCCGGAAAAACTGAAATCATAGGCGTTTTCCGCAATTTTCGGTTTCGGCAGAGAGAACGCCTTCGGGTTGCCGGACTTGGACGCCTTGTCCAGGTGGATGCCGCCGGGATAGGGATAACCCATGGCACGGGCGCACTTGTCGAAGCATTCCCCTGCCGCATCGTCCCGTGTCCGTCCCAGGATGCGGAATTTCGTATAGGTCAGCACCTCCACCAGATGGCTGTGACCGCCGCTGACCACCAGGCAGAGATAAGGCGGTTTCAGTTCCGGATGTGCAATGTAGTTCGCCGCAATATGTCCTGCCAGATGGTGCGTCGGCACAAGGGGTTTTCCGGCGGCAAGCGCCAGCCCCTTGGCGAAGTTCACACCCACCAGCAGCGCCCCGATCAGTCCGGGGTATGCGGTCACGGCAATACCGTCCAGTTCCGCCAAGATAACACCGGCATCGTCCAGTGCCTTCTGTACCACGGGCAGCACGTTTTCGCAGTGCCTGCGGGAGGCGATCTCCGGCACAACGCCGCCGTATTGTTTGTGTTCCTCTACCTGTGAGGAAACCACGTTGGAGAGGATCTCCGTGTGGTCTCGTGCAACGCTCGCTGCGGTTTCGTCGCAGGAGCTTTCAATTCCTAATATCAGCATAGCTGCATCTCCATTTCTGTGAACTTTATCACAATACCGCAAAGCCGTACCATGTGCTTATCCGGTATTTTATTTTTTCTGAACGGTATACTGCCTTGCAATACGGCATTCCGGTGCAAGATCGAACGAATACAAAACCGCCGCAAACAGCCATTTCAATGGCTTCATCAGCAAATACACCAGATCCGCCCGAAACGGCGTAGTGATTTTTTGCGAAAGCGGATAGCCGTGATTATCGTAGAAATGCCGTACCAGACGCGGCAGACGTTCCTGAAGCAGTTCTTCAAAGGCATTCGCCACGGCAAGCTGTCGGTTTACCACGATCACAGCACCACGGCGATACCCCAGCCGAAGCGGACGCACCAGTTTCCGGTGTCCGCCGGCGGCAACTGTACAAAGATAATGTCCCTTATATTCCAAAGGAGGCGGCGGAAGCTGCTGTGAAAATGTCCAGTCCGCCGTCTGGGTAAACGCTTGAACTGTGCCGTCTGCACCTTGTCCGCAAAGAATCAGCACTATTTCCAGCACTGCCGCAAGGGGCAGCACCAGCAAAAAGGCAGCCAGCCGAAAATGTGACGTCTTTTCTAAAAACTGATACAGCCGAAGCACCCAACGCCGCCGGAATACTATCTGTCGTTCCCGCAGAAGCCTTGTCTGTCCGGCGATATGCCGGCGGATTCCCATCGCAGACAACAGCAGCAGATTGCCGTGATAAAGGTAGAAATACCAATCCAGAAACCTGTGAAGATCTGCCTGTTCGGCAATCTGCACTGCCAGAAGTATCTGCATGATATTTCCCACCAGCACCCTTGCCACTGCACCGGCAGAAACCAGCGGCGGCAACTGTTCCGGTCTGCACCAGAGCAAAAGCACCAACCCGACGATTCCCACCAAAACCGGCAGCCAGAAAGAAAGCGCATGCGACGAGTCGATCAGATTGTGGGTCTGAAAGGTATATGTCGCCTGGTCATAATCCTTTCCGCTATATTCAAACTCCACGCACAACAGAAGAAAATACTCTGCCGCACCAATTCCCATGGAAAGTCCGGCAAACACTCTGGGAGCCAGCTTTCTCCTGCCGCTGCACTCCGCAAAAAGATTCCACAAATTCAGTGCAGTCAGCACAAACGGAGGTACAAGAAACAATGCCCAAAGCAGAAAAGCTTTCAGTTGCATTAGCAGTTCCGTCATGTTTTTTTCACCTCTCGTGTCATCAGCACAGCACCTTCCTCTGGAGCGTGATAATACCGTTTCCGAAAGCCCACCTGCCGATAGCCTGCGGATTCATACAGGGCAATGGCGGCGGCGTTGGACTCCCGCACTTCCAGCCAGAATTCGCTTTCCGGGAACTGCCCGTGCGCCCAGTCCAGCAGCTGTCTTCCGATGCCCTGCCGCCGGAACGCCGGCGAAACGGCAATATCGTCCAGATTTACGGCGTCGCCGGTACGGGATACTGCCGCATAGCCGCAGAGTTTCCCATCCACTTTGGCGCACCAGATGCGGTTGTAGCAGCAGCACATGGTCTGCCGGAAAACATTTTCCGACCACGGATCGGGAAAGCACTGCTCTGCCAGTTCCGCCAGCGCCGCCAGATCCTGTTCCGATGCCGGAACGATCTCAGCCTTTTGCTTCATACCAACTCTCCCCCATACTTACATCTGCCGTCAGCGGCACCGGGAACTTTGCCTGCTCCTCCGGCGAAAGGGTGTTGCGAATCACGTTCTGCATTTCTTCCCCCAGCACCTTTCCGGCAAGCACAGCGTGCTGTTCCGGCACTTCTACGATCAGTTCATCGTGTACCTGCAAGATCAGCTTTGCATCCGGCACATCCCGTTTCAGCCGCTGGTACACATAGATCATGGCAAGCTTGATGATATCTGCCGCTGTTCCCTGAATGGGCGTGTTCATGGCGATGCGCTTTCCAGCCGCCTGCACCATTTTATTGGACGCCAGCAGTTCCGGCACAGGCCGCCGCCGCTTGAAATAGGTAGTAACATAGCCGTTGATCTTCGCCGTGTCCACAGTCTTGTCCATAAATGCGCCGACGCTGGGGAACTGTGCCATATAGTTCTGGATATACTGGTTCGCCTGGCGCACGGTAACATGGATATCCTGGGACAGGGAAAAAGCACCCATGCCATAGAGGATGCCGAAGTTTACCGCTTTGGCGGCGCTCCGCATTTCCGGTGTTACCATTTCACGGGGCATATCGAATACCTGCGCCGCAGTGGCTGCGTGAATGTCTGCGCCGCTGAGGAACGCCTCCTGCATCTGCTTGTCGCCGCTGAGGTTTGCCAGCAGCCGCAGTTCGATCTGGCTGTAGTCCGCATCCAGCAGTACACAGCCCTCCCGTGCCACAAAGAATTTCCGCATATTTCGTCCCAGCTCTGTGCGTACCGGGATATTCTGCAGGTTCGGCTCTGTGGAGGAGATACGTCCCGTCCGGGTCTCCGTCTGTTTGTATACAGTGTGGATTCTGCCGTCCTCGCCCACCGTTTTCAGCAGCCCGTCTACATAGGTAGAACGCAGCTTGCTGTACTGCCGCCATTTCAGCACATAGTCCACGATGGCATATTCGCCCCGGAGCTTTTCCAGAATGTCCGCATTGGTGGAATAGCCGGTCTTGGTCTTTTTGCCGTGGGGCAGCTGCATTTCACCGAACAGCACCTCGCCCAGCTGTTTGGGTGAACCAATATTAAAGGTATGCCCTGCCTCGTCATAGATCATCTGCTGCATTTCTTCCAGCTGTTCGGACAGGTATACGCCAAAATCCCGGACACCCTGCTGGTCGATGGCGATGCCGTCATGTTCCATTGCCGCCAGCACAACGGTCAGCTGCTGTTCGAAGTGCAGCAGACGGGTCATATCCTGTTCCTCTACCAGTTTCTGCATGGCAGTACAGAGCCCCGGCAGTGCCGCCAGATCTGCAAATTCGCCCTGGCTCCGGTGATACGGCACGTGATAAGTCACGCAGAGCCTTTCAATTTCGTATGCAGATGTGGTGGAGTTCAGCAGATATGCGGCAATTTCGCCGTCCTGTGCTGACGGGGATTCGCTGTCCGGCGTTACGCCGTGTGCCAGCAGCCAGCGATACTGAGGCTTTGCGCTGAAAGTGAGACGCTGCATCTGGAACAGCTCCTGCCACAGGCTTTCTTCAGTCGTGGTGTAGACGATTTCCGGGGCATCCTGGTGAGAAACGCAGACACGTGTTCCATCAAACAGACAGCACGGCAGCTGCTCCGGTGCAGCCTTCCAGCGTTTCAAAATTTCCGCCGTGAGCGGCTGTTCTGTCAGATCCTTTGCCTTCTCTGCCGGTGCAGCTTTTGCTGTGTCCGATGCGCCGGCAGATTCTCCGGAAATTTTCAGCTTGTCCAGCAGTTTTGCCATTTCCAGTTCCAGCAGCAGCTTTCGCACTTCCTCTGTCTGCACCGGCTGCGGCACATAGTCCTGCACATCTGTGTCAATGGGGATATCCGTCACGATGGTTGCCAGCCACTTGCTTTCCTTTGCCGCATCTTGTCCCACGGTCAACTTGGTGTGTACCGATTTGGTCAGCTTTGCCTCTTCCAGGTGGGCATACAGATTCTCGATCGTTTCCCACTCCTGCACCAACTTGGACGCCGTTTTCTGTCCCACGCCTGCCACGCCGGAAATGTTGTCCGAGCTGTCCCCCATGAGTGCTTTCAGATCAATCAGTGACAGCGGCGCAAACCCGTATTCCTCCCGGAAACGCTCCGGCGTAAACGGGATCGTCTCCTTATTGGTGGTCAGACGCACGGTAACCCGGTCATTGACCAGCTGTAAGCTGTCCCGGTCTCCGGTCAGAATCACGCAGTCTGCATCCTGCGCTTTACAGGCGGCAGCCAGCGTTCCCAGAATGTCGTCTGCCTCGTAGCCCTCACAGGTCACTACCCGGATGCCCAGCAGTGTCAGCAGCTGTTTCATATAGGGCAGCTGCATGGCAAGCTCCTCCGGCATTCCCTTTCGGTTTGCCTTATAGGACGCCACCGCCTTGTGCCGGAACGTGGGCTTGCGCAGGTCGAACGCCACTGCAATTGCATCGGGCTGTACCTCGTCCCGATTTTTCAGAAAGATATTCATAAAGCCAAAAATGGCATGGGTAAAAATGCCCTGTGTATTGCTCAGCGGACGTATTCCGTAGAACGCACGGTTCAGAATACTGTTTCCGTCAATGGCAAGTAATTTCATATATTCCTCCTGTCGCCAGAACCAATGGTGCTGACTGGTTTCAGTTTGGGCAGCACCGCACAAAGCTTATGCAGCGTAGGGTGTTGCCTTTGGGTTCTTATCTAGTATAACACATTTTTGCGGAATTGTACAGGATTTTTACAGCTCGGAAATCAATTTCCATGATAGCCTCCCCTGAAAGGGGAGGGGGACCGCCGTTAGGCGGTGGAGAGGTTTTTTATTATGACGTTTTCGGCATATAAGCGGAAACCCCTCAGTCAGTGCTACGCACTGCCAGCTCCCCTTTCAGGGGCGCCTCACTTGCCAAATTTCATAATATTGTACAATTTTAATCAATATATTTTTGAAAATTGATTTCCGTGTTTTTGCAGTAACAGCGTTTCAACGTACACTGCTGCACCTGCATTTCCCACACAAAACAAAACACGCAGTCCCGGAAATCTTCCCGAAACTGCGTGTTATTTTCTGGTCTGAGTGACCCGACTTGAACGGGCGGCCTCTACCACCCCAAGGTAGCACGCTACCAACTGCGCCACACCCAGATAAAGTGCTTTCTGCACACCAGCATATATGATTATAGCATATTCCTTTCCGATTGTCAATAACTGCCGAGAAAACTATTTGTGATATAGATAAATCAAGAAACAAACTGTATTGACCGATACTCCAGAGGAATTACATTTCGCTGTCGAAGATGCACTTTTTCTCAATTGCACTACCGAATTCCGACTTCCACTGGATATGCAGGTCGCTGTTGTCCCATCCGGAAAGCGCATCATTTTCCATATGCAGTGCGATCATCAGATCATATCGGTTCTCACGAGGTGTTACATTTTCCTTGATATCCACCGCCTGGATGCCCGGAATTTTTACTGCATCCGCATACAGCGTCCGCACCTTTTCGGCAAGGTGCTTTTTGTCTACGCCCTGTATCCATTTCACAATAATATAATGTACCATATTGTTTTCCCTCCGTTTTTAGAAGTTGTTTCTGTAGAGTTTCAGCCAGTCATCAACAGAAAGACCGCCGATCTCCTCGAACACAACGTTTTCCCATCGTTCCCGTAATGACCGACCGTCATAGATCGGCGCATTCAGTAATTCATAAGCCGTATCAAATTCACAGCCATCCGGAACATCGCAGTAACCAACCCAATATGGTTTCTGAAACGCTCTCAGACAGCCCAGGTAGTGTTCGGATTTGTCAGCGTCATCGTTAAAATAAAAGCGTGTTTCATCCACCAGGAACATATGATCCCGTTCTAAAATCCACAGGAATTTTTCATAAGAAAAAGGGTTGCCTGTTGTCATATTTTCCTCCATGCCGTGCTTGTATTACTTCCAGTTTACATTATAGCACAGCAAAGTCAGAAATGCAACATTCTCCGCACAACTTCAAAAAAAGAGCATCTCAGCCAAATTAGCCGAAATGCCCTCTTTTTCTATTTACATGGAAAATCCACGCAGTTTCTTAGAATTTGCCAGCCTTAGCAGCTTCTTCAACAGATACTGCAACAGCAACAGTAGCGCCAACCATCGGGTTGTTGCCCATGCCGATCAGACCCATCATTTCTACGTGAGCCGGAACGGAAGAGGAACCTGCGAACTGTGCGTCAGAGTGCATACGTCCCATTGTATCGGTCATACCATAGGATGCCGGACCTGCTGCCATATTGTCCGGGTGCAGGGTACGGCCTGTACCGCCGCCGGATGCAACAGAGAAGTACTTCTTGCCCTTTTCGATACATTCCTTCTTGTAAGTACCAGCTACCGGGTGCTGGAAACGTGTCGGGTTGGTGGAGTTACCAGTGATGGAAACGTCTACGCCTTCCTTCCACATGATTGCAACGCCTTCGGTAACGTCATTTGCACCGTAGCAGTTAACCTTTGCACGAGGGCTGTTTGCATCCTTGGAATAGCACTTGCGGAATACTTCCTTGACTTCGCCGGTGTAGTAGTCCATCTCGGTCTCTACATAGGTAAAGCCGTTTACACGAGCGATGATCTGTGCAGCGTCCTTGCCCAGACCGTTCAGGATAACACGCAGCGGTTCCTTACGAACCTTGTTTGCCTTTTCAGCAATACCGATCGCACCCTCAGCAGCAGCGAAAGATTCGTGACCAGCCAGGAATGCGAAACACTTGGTGTCTTCTTCCAGCAGCATCTTGCCCAGGTTACCGTGACCCAGACCAACTTTTCTCTGGTCAGCAACAGAGCCAGGGATGCAGAATGCCTGCAGACCTTCACCGATTGCAGCAGCAGCGTCAGCAGCTCTGCGGCAGCCCTTCTTGATTGCGATAGCTGCGCCAACGGTATAAGCCCACTTTGCGTTTTCGAAACAGATCGGCTGAATGCCCTCTACCATCTTGTATACATCCAGGCCAGCTGCCTTGGTTACTTCAGCAGCGCCCTCAATAGAGTCGATGCCATATTCTTTCAGAACAGCCAGAATCTGCTTTTCTCTTCTCTCATATGATTCAAATAATGCCATGGGGTGTTTCCTCCTGTTCCTTATTCTTTTCTCGGGTCAACAAACTTCACTGCATCAGCAACACGGCCGTACTGACCCTGTGCCTTTTCGAAAGCAGTGTTTGCATCGTCACCAGCCTTGATGAAGTCCATCATCTTGCCGAAGTTTACAAACTTGTAGCCGATAATCTCATCATCTTCGTCCAGAGCAATCTTGGTAACATAGCCATCGGTCATTTCCAGATAGCGGGGACCCTTCTTCAGAGTGCTGTACATGGTACCAACCTGAGAACGCAGACCCTTACCCAGATCTTCCAGACCAGCGCCGATCGGCAGACCTTCTTCAGAGAATGCACTCTGTGTACGGCCGTATACGATCTGCAGGAACAGTTCACGCATTGCAGTATTGATCGCATCGCAAACGAGGTCTGTATTCAGTGCCTCCAGAATGGTTCTGCCCGGCAGAACTTCTGCTGCCATAGCAGCGGAATGGGTCATACCGGAACATCCGATGGTCTCCACCAGAGCTTCCTGGATTACGCCTTCCTTTACGTTCAGGGTCAGCTTACAGGCACCCTGCTGCGGTGCGCACCAGCCCACACCGTGTGTCAGACCGGAAATGTCAGAGATTTCCTTTGCCTTTACCCACTTTGCTTCCTCAGGAATCGGTGCAGCACCGTGCTGAACGCCCTGTTTTACGCAGCACATTTCGTTTACTTCGTTTGAATAAATCATGGTCAAACTCCTTTCATGATATGGCATTGTATACGATCTGCATACGTCCTCTATTATACACCATCTTCCGGCAGGAATCAAGCATTTTCTGTAAATTTCTTACCAATCATCCTAATCTTGGTTAGTCTAGGCTAACTACAGTGTGATTGCTCCCTCTGTGCCGCAACTTGATTTGTTCATAAGAAACGGTTGACTTTTCCACGATGCTCGTCCTATACTGATTATATTACAGTAATTTTGACAAGGAGTATGTAAGACATCATGGAAAACGACTATTTGATACGAAAAAAGCCCCTGCCGGCGCTGCTTCTTTTCTCCCTGCCCATGGTTCTGGGAAATCTGTTTCAACAGCTGTACACGCTGGCGGACTCTGCCATTGTGGGACGCTATGTAGGCGAACAGGCACTGGCGGCAGTTGGCGCCTCCTATGCGCTGACTAACATTTTCATTTGCGTTGCCATTGGCGGCGGCATCGGCGCATCGGTGGCAGTGAGCCGCTATTTCGGCGCAAAGGAATACAGGCGGATGAAACTGGCGCTTTATACTGCCTGTCTGGCGTTTCTGGGTGTCAGCATCCTGCTGGGCGGACTGGGGCTTGGACTGAGCCGCTGGATCATGGAGGTCTTGAAAACACCGGAAGATGTTCTGGGAATGTCTGTGGAATATCTGAACATCTACTTCCTGGGGCTGCCTTTTTTGTTTCTGTACAACGTATTCTCATCCATGTTCAACGCTCTGGGAAAATCCAGGATTCCTTTGTATTTTCTGATTTTTTCCTCTGTATTTAACGTGGCGCTGGATATGGTCTTTGTCACTCGCTTTGATATGGGCGTAGCTGGTGCGGCGTGGGCAACGCTGATTGCACAGGGAATTTCGGCAGTACTTTCTTTCGGCGTGCTGCTGTGGGAACTGCGGCGTTTTCCCTGTGAGAAACCCGGTGTATTCAGCCGGACAGAACTGATGGGAATGACACGAATCGCCCTGCCCTCTATTCTCCAGCAGTCAACGGTTTCCATCGGAATGATGCTGGTGCAGTCTGTGGTAAACAGCTTTGGTTCAGAGGCACTTGCCGGATTCTCGGCGGCGATGCGTGTAGAGTCCATTTGCATTGTGCCGATGACAGCGTTCGGCAATGCCCTGTCCTCTTATACGGCACAGAATCTTGGTGCAAAACAACAGGAGCGTGTGGTAAAGGGCTACCACGCAGCCAACAAGATGGTGCTGGCGAGTGCCGTTTTGATCTGCATTTGCGTAGAACTGCTGGCAAAGCCGCTGGTCACATTGTTCCTGGGGACAGACGGCACGGCTGCGGCATACGCCACCGGCGAGGGCTATCTCACATTCATGGGCTGGTTCTTCTGTCTGATCGGGTTCAAAATGGCGGTGGACGGGCTGCTGCGTGGTGCAGGCGACATGAAAATGTTCACCATCGCCAATCTGGTGAATCTGAGCATCCGGGTAATATTCGCAGTTACCATGGCGCCCCGGTTCGGCATTCAGATGGTGTGGTGCGCCGTACCCATCGGCTGGTTTTCCAACTGGCTTATCTCGTTTTTGGAGTACCGGACGGGAAAGTGGCGGAAAAAAGCGGTTGCATTTTCCGGCTGAGTGTGTTATAATAGCAAGAGTAAACAACGTCCGAATGCACAAAATATGGTTGTATCGGGCAAAGGAAAGGAATCACATACTATGAATATTGTTTGTTTGGATTTGGAAGGCGTACTGGTACCGGAGATCTGGATCGCTTTTGCAGAAGAGAGCGGCATCCCGGAACTGAAACGTACCACGAGAGACGAGCCGGATTATGACAAGCTGATGCACTGGCGTCTGGGGGTGCTGAAGGAACACGGTCTGGGCCTGAAAGAGATCCAGGAAACCATTGCAAAGATCGATCCTCTGCCGGGCGCAAAGGAGTTCCTGGACGAACTGCGTGCCACAACACAGGTCATCATCATCAGCGACACATTCACCCAGTTTGCAGGTCCGCTCATGAAAAAGTTGGGCTATCCCACCATTTTCTGCAACTCCCTGGAAGTTGCGCCGGACGGCGAGATCACCGGTTTCAAGATGCGCTGTGAAAATTCAAAGCTGACCACCGTTAAGGCACTCCAGTCCATTGGCTATGAAACGATTGCCAGCGGCGACAGCCACAACGATCTGGCAATGATCCAGGCAAGCAAGGCAGGATTCCTGTTCCGCAGCACCGAACAGATCAAGAAAGACTATCCGGAACTGCCGGCGTTCGAATCCTATGACGATCTGCTGGCTGCCATCAAAAAGGCACTCTGAGAAAGGCATTCTATGGAATATCAAAGCGAACCGAACCGCATCTTTTGCACAGATGCTGCCGGAAAATGTGTGGCTGAGATCACCTTTCCGGAAACAACGCCCGGCGTATGCTGCATTGACCATACATTCGTAGACGATTCTCTCCGAGGTATGGGCATTGCCGGAGAACTGGTCTCCCGTGCCGTGGCGCAGATCCGGGCAGACGGAAAACAGGTGACAGCGACGTGTTCCTATGCGGCACACTGGCTGGAAAAGCATGAAAGAGGGTAAAGGCCATGTACAAGAACATTGAAAAGCAGGCTGTTTTGCAGCTGAAAGATCTGGTGGAATATCAGACCGGTCAGGTTGTCAGCAAAACGCTGGTACAGAATGACAAGGTCAGCATGACCATTTTTTCCTTTGACAAGGGCGAAGAAATCTCCACGCACGCTGCCGGCGGTGACGCAATGGTGACTGTGCTGGAGGGTACCGGAAAGTTTACCGTCGGCGGAGAAGTATTCCTGCTCCACGCCGGTGAAACACTGATTATGCCCAAGGACATTCCCCATGCTGTCTACGGAGAAGAACAGTTCAAAATGCAGCTGGTCGTTTCGTTCTAAAATTACGATAACACAAAAGCCGTACCACCTGCCGGAAAATCCGGTGTGTGATACGGCTTTTCTATATGCTTTATTTTGCAGGCTGTCAGCTGTTCCAGCCGACCAGATCCTTTATCACCTCTCCGGCGATGATAAGTCCCACCACTGACGGCACAAAGGCGTTACTGCCGGGTACCTGCCGCCGCTGGGTACACTTCCGGGCGGTTCCCGGCGGACAGATGCAGTGGGTCTTGCAGCTGTTTGCCATGTCCTCTTTTGGCGCAATGGGCTTTTCTTTGGAGTAGACCACTTTCAGCCCGGGGATTCCACGCTTTCGCAGTTCATGGCGCATCACCTTTGCCAGCGGGCAGACCGATGTTTCATAGATATCTGCCACCTCAAATGCAGTGGGATCCATCTTGTTTCCGGCGCCCATGGAGCTGATAAGCGGCGTGCCGGCACGGTATGCCTGCTCTACCATCTCCAGCTTACCAGTCACAGTGTCGATGGCGTCTACCACATAGTCATACTGTGTAAAATCAAACTGCGCCGCTGTGTCCGGCATATAAAAGGCACAGTGTGTCTCGACCTGGCAGTTCGGATTGATCTGGAGGATGCGTTCTTTTGCTACTTCCACTTTATATTTCCCTACGGTCTTCCGGGTGGCGTAGATCTGGCGGTTGATATTGGTAAGGCATACCCGGTCATCGTCGATGAGATCCAGCGCACCCACGCCGCTCCGTGCCAGCGCCTCTACCGTATAGCCGCCGACACCGCCAATGCCGAATACCGCCACTCTCGCCTGCGCCAGCAGTTCCATTGCCGGCTTTCCCACCAGCAGTTCTGTTCTTGAAAATGCGTTCAATGCCATTTACAGCAGCCCCTCTTTTGCAAACGCCTGTTCCAGGTCGGCGATAATGTCCTCTGCATCCTCGATGCCCACGCTGAACCGGAAAAATCCGCCGTGGAACTCCTCCGGATACAAATACTGCCGCTCATCATTTTCGCCCAGGAACACGATCAGGCTCTCGTCATGTCCCAGAGACACTGCCGAGGTGATAACTTTCAGATGGCTGACAAAGCGATTGTAAGTATCATGGTCTGCGTGCAGTCCGAACGACAGCACGCCGCCGAATCCGCCCTGCATCTGCTTTACGGCGATGTCATGTCCCTTGTGGCTTTCCAGTCCGGGATATGCCACAAAGCTGACACCCTTTACAGTCTGGAGATACTTCGCCACACGGAGTGCATTTTCGTTGTGCTGACGCATCCGGAGCGGCAGAGTTACAGAACCACGCATGATGAGCCATGCGTTAAACGGGCTGATGGTCGCACCTAGATTGACCTGCGACTGCGCCCGGATGATATCCAGATACTCCTTCTTGCCGATGATCGCACCGCCCATAGCATCGCTGTGTCCGTTGATATACTTGGTCAGACTCTCAATGGTGAAATCTGCGCCCAGTTCAATGGGACGCTGGTTATAGGGCGATGCGAAGGTGTTGTCCACCGACAGCAATGCGCCGTTTTCATGGGCAATGTCCGCAATGGCACGGATGTCCGAGATAGTCAGCGTGGGATTTCCCGGCGTTTCGATATGCACCAGCTTGGTGTTCGGGCGAATCGCCTTTTTCACTGCCTCCAGATCGGAGGTGTCCACAATGGTGGTGTCCACGTGGAACTTGTTCTTCAAAAGCTCATGGAGCAGACGGTACACCGCAATATAGGTCACACTGGAAAATACCACGTGATCGCCGCTTTCCAGCAGTGCAAAGAACAAGCCCGACAGTGCCGCAACGCCGCTCGCCAGCACGATGCAGTCCTCTCCGCCCTCCAGAGATGCCAGCTTTTCCTGCAAATACTGCTGGTTCGAGCCGCCGTTCCGGGTATACAGATTCTTTCCGGCACTGCTCCAGTTCAAATCGCTGGGGTCATAGGGCAGAGCATAGCTGTTCGCCATGGTGATTGGGCGCTTGATCGCACCCGTCTCTGCGTCAACGTCATTGCCTGTGTGGACGGCTCTGGTCTGAAAGCCGTATTCCTTTCCGAACGTGTGTTTTTCCATTTCGTCCGCTCCTCTCGTTTTCTAAATCCTATGTTTTTGATAGGTTACATATGCTATTATACACGACGAAGAAAAGCTTGTCAAGTGTTTTTTGCAAATTTCCGAAAAAAAGCTTTTCTGCCAAAGAATCGCCCTCGGTTTTGTGCAGTGTTTCCATTGCGGAAATGCACCGCCGTATGGTATAATAGAAGTATTATACCAGGACAGCCCGAAACCTGTCCGGACAGGAGAAAACAGATGAAAAAACATAGATTCCCGAAACCATTTCCAGTGATGCTGAGTGCAGTACTGTGTCTTGCCGGAGTCCCGTTCGGCGGCATTTCCGCACAGGCTGCCGACAGTGTGCAGCAGGTGAACAATATCGTTTTGTTTGCACAGTTCGCCTCCGCTGATACGGACAACTTTATGGCAGACAAGACCGAGGACATGGTCGCCATGTGCAACAGCACCGACACCTATCGTTCCCTGGCAAAATACATGGACACCATTTCCTACGGCAAGGTTCACGTCACCTCCTATTTTCCCCAGATGCAGGACGGCGTGATCCAGCCCTATGTGCTGAAACAGGAAAAGTTCGGCTATACCGACTACAACCAGTATGCCCTGGAAATGGTACAGAATATCACCGTTTCTGCGGACACGCCCCTGGACGGAAACCAAGACGGTGTGATCGACAACGTGACTTTAGTGGTGGATGGTCAGGCAGAGGATATGAGCGATCCGCTCTGGGCAAAGGCGTTTCATGTCAACGGTCTGGAACTGAACGGTACGCCGGTGAGCAGTATCAACCTGCTCAGCAGCTATACCCTGCTCAGTTCCACCATATTCAGCGGCGTGGGAACGCTCTGCCACGAGTTCATGCACAGCATGGGCTACCCCGACTTATACCGCAAGGACACTTCTACCGGAAATCCCGTGGGACAGTGGGACATTATGGCGACAAACTCCATTTTCCTGCAATATCCCCTTGCCTACCAGCGCTATGCGGTTTCCGGCTGGCTGGATGCTGAAACCATCACCAAGGACGGCACGTACACCTTACAGCCGGCATCCTCAGACAGCGGAAACCGGCTGTACCTGCTGAAAACGCCGTTCTCCGACACGGAATTTTTCGCTGTGGAATACCGCAAGCCCGGCAAGCAGTATTCCGATGAGCTGGACACCAAAATCTACGGCGAGGGCATGGTCGTCTACCGCATCAACACGGCTGTCCAGGGGAACTACCGTGGCGACACCGACGGCATTTACGTATTCCGTCCCGGCGAAACGGCACTGAATGCCGGACAAGGTGACCTCACCCGTTCCTGCTACGGCGGCACAAATGCACCGGATTCCATCGGCACAACCGACCTGACCAAAACGTTCCAGGACGGTGCGCTGGTCTACAGCGACGGCACAAACAGCGGCATTGCCCTGGACGATATCCAGATACAGCCGGACGGCACGCTGACCTTTTCCGCATCCTTTGCGGATGTCTCCGACCGTCAACTTTGGCAGTCCGTCTGCGATGTTCCCACCTCTCAGGAACTCCAGAGCTATGATATGTGTACCGGCAGTGACGGCAGCGTTTATCTGGCTTCCGCCTCGGACAGCGGCACCGTGCTGTACCGTCTGGACGGGGACACGCTCACACCTGTCAGCACTGCCATTTCCGGCAGTGTCTACAACCCCAAACTTGCTTTCGCCGGCAACACCCCATACCTGCTCTACCAGGATGACCAGTATCTCCTGCGCCTGTGCCGATGGAACGGCACTGTCTGGGAAACCTGCTATACCGGGACAGAACTGGCACAGTATGCAGACATGACTGCATCCGGCGGCAAGCTGTATCTCACATATACCACCGGCACATTCCCCTACGCTTTACAGGCGGCGTGCTACGACACGGCAACTGACACCTTGTCCGCCCTGGGCAGCACCATTGCGGCAAATGCCTGCAACATGGAGATCGCTGTCTCCGGAGAAACGATCCTCATCGGCTACCGGGACTTAGATGACAACGGCGTCCCCAAAGCGGCTGTGTGGAACGGCAGCAGCTGGAACAGCACAGCCCTGTCCGACCAGGACTGCGGCATGGTCAGCGTTCTGGCAGACGGCGAAGATATCTGGATCGCACCCTCCGGCGGAAAGACCGACCTGTACCGCTGGACAGACGGCGCTGTCATTTCGTACCCCCTGCCGGATACCGCCAAAGACAGAGCGTTCCAGCTTGTACCGGCAGCAGCGGACGGCGGATTTTACCTGGCAGTCAATGCCCAGTCGCCGGGCGAGTTTCTCCTCTGTGAGCTGGACAAGACGGCACAGACCTGGACACAGGCAGGAAATCCCATCGCACAGGAGACGGTGAACCAGCCGGTTCTGGCGGCGGCAGACCATACCATCTACTGTCTCTACACCACATCCGACTGGAAAACCGTATTCAAAAAGCTGACGCTTTCCACAGCAGAACAGCCTGTTGCCGGAGACATCAACGGAGACGGCAAAACCGATCTTGCCGATTTACTGCTCTTACAGCGTTACCTGCTGGGCAGCGGCGTACTGCAAGCCGACCAGGCAAAGGCGGCAGATATTTTCCCGGACGGCAGTGTCAGCGGACTCGATCTGGCACGGCTGCGGCAAATGATCGTGGGAGCATAAGCCATGGAACTGAAAGAAATATTGTCCCACGCTGAGGCGGTGCAGTTCTTGCTGTACAGCATTCAGCACGGAAAGCAGACACGCACGGCACTGAAAAAGGCACTGCCGGAAGATGTCCCCACAGATGCACTGCTGGATGCCATGACCGATTTCGGATTCCTGTGCCGGGACGGAAAGCAATTCCGACTCAACCAGGAACGCCTGGAACAGCTACGGCAGTTTTTACAGCTTTACACAGCGGTACAGAACCAGACCGCTGAACAGGATTTCACCCATTTTCTGACGGCACAGCGGGAACAGGAGATCCCACACGCTATGCTGGGAACGGAACTTGCCTTTTTTGAAAGTGTCGTTTCCGGGAACAGCGACACGGTGCATCTGCTGTACTCGCCGCTGGGTGGAAAGGGTTACGGCAAGCTGAGTGAAGATCCGCTGCGCAATCTGAAATATCACCTGATCATCACCATTTCCATGCTGACACGCTACTGCATCCAGGGCGGTATGCCGCAGGAAGAGGCGTTCAGTCTCAGCGACCTGTATATTCAGCGCACCGATGCAGCAAAAAGTGAACCGCAGATACGCGTGCTGCATTATCAGGTGATACAGGACTTTACAGGAAAGATGCGCCGCCTGCAGGACACCGCACAGCATTCGCCGCTGGTGCTGAAAGCTATGGATTACATCAGCATTCACCTGCACAGCCGCATTTTCTTACAGGATGTGGCAGATGCAACGGCAGTCAGTGCGCCCCATCTCTCCCGACAGTTCCAGAAAGAAATGCACGTCAGTATCAGCGAATACATCGCCATCAAAAAGATCGAGGCAGCAAAGAATCTGCTCCAATACACCCAGCAGCCGGCATCGGCGATCAGCAGTCTGCTCAGTTTCAGCTCCCAGAGCTATTTCATCAAGGTGTTTCAGAAATACGTAGGCATGACGCCGAAGGAATACCGCCGGCAGTTTCAAAACAGCACACGGTTTTCGTAATTTGATTCAACAACACAAAACAGCGCCGCATCTCCCTTTTTCGGAAATGCGGCGCTGTTTCATTGGAATCGCAGTTCAGAGAAGCCGAAACTGCGGATGGATACCAGCGTGGAACAGGTGCCGGCACCCGAAGAATGGGAATGAATATGAAGAATAGAAGTTTGGCTTAGTTTGCCTTGGATGCCTTCTGATAAGTCACCCATTCGTAGCTGGCAGTCAGCGGCGTTGTGCCATCAAACGGTTTCAGCCAGTCGTTGACGCCGATGCCCGGCCATACATTCATCATGATCTTGCCGGGTGTCACCGGAATGTTGCTGGTGGCAGTGTAAACCGCCTTGCCGTCCACATACCAGGTGATGGAATCCTTCTGCCAGTCGAATCCATAGGTGTGATACCCCTCAGAAGCATCAAAGCCCAGGTCGTACAGATACTCGTGGTTTCCGGTACCGTTGGTGTAGTAGTTGAACTGCACCTTTGTGGTATCCTTGCCCAGGACCTCCACGTCGATCTCGTCCCACGGATTGCTCTCCGATGGTCCGGTATAGGTGAAGAACGAGGAAACCACGCCGTCGTTTTTGATTGCCTTCATAGACGTTTCGTAGTAGCCGTAACCGTAGTGGTCGGTAGAGCGATACTCTGCACCGGTGTAGTTGTACTTCCCGGAAGTATCCTTGTCGATGGTCAGATTCAGCACGCCGTTGTCAAAGGAAGTGTTGTTCTTTGTCCAACCGCAGTCAAAAGGATTGCCGTTTGTCCAACCGTCAGATGCCTCAAACAGACTAGTCGCACCCTTGCGGAAATCAGCCAAAACATCTGCATCGGAACTCGGTTCGTTGCCCTTGTCCGAATCGTCATTCTGTTCGGTCAGCATCTGCCGCAGTACAGTCAGATCAAAACCGTTTACAGTCTCATCCGCCAGAACATCGGCATTTTTCGCCTGTGCCTTTGTCAGCGTCTCCGCACCCAGCAGATACTTTTGCAGCAGTACGATGTCTGCCGTATTCACTGCCTTGTCCAGGTTCACATCGCCCGGCAGGATATCCTCCTCCGGTGTATCGGCGCTGTGCTTTCCGCTCATTGCCAGCAGACAAGTCAGCGGGGAGTTCCAATAAATGGTGATCTCGTTGGTGGAATAGCTTTCCCAGTTGTCCACATAGCACTTCGCCGCCGGAGAGTTGGCGCAGTACGCCTTGGCAGCGCTGTCCTCCAGACCGGAGTTCACGCCGCCGACCAGCATTCCCTTCATCGCCTGGTTCTTCGCCATAGACGGTCTGTGGTGCGGATGCTCCGGAGAAACTGTGCCGTAACCGGTAACAAAGCACTCGCCCACGGCATTGCTGCCCAGCAGATAGTGCAGGTTGCTCCGGGATGTCTCCAGATAAGAAGAATCTTCTGTCAGCTGGTATGCCAGGTTCAGGATCATGCCGGATGTGGCAACGCCCATGTTGCTGCCCCAGTTATATTTCGCCACTGATACGCCGTATGCGTCATTCTGCGCCAGGGATTTTGCCTTGTCTGCGGACTGCAGAATCGAACGCTTTGCACGGGTATAGATCGTGGAATCGGTATCCACGCCTTTCATGGTGAGGATGGCGAAGTTGCCGTAATCGCCCATTTCCATCCAGTCCATGCCGGTCTGTACGCTCATCTTTTCCAGAGCAGAACGATAGGTTTCCTCCCCGGTGGCACGCCACATCTGTGCTGCTGCCCAGTACCGTTCATCTGTGTCAAAACTATCGCCGTAATCACCGGTTGTGATATCGGACGGATTGGAGAAAATAAAGTTCGGATTCTTTTCCAGGAAAGCCCACGCCTTCTTTGCCGCATCCAGACAGGTCTCTGCGAAGGTCTGATCCACATTCTGATAATACTCGTATGCCATCGCCATTGCGGCGCAGAAGTCTGCAGTAGCCGTAGTGGAAACCGGTGTCACGATCAGTTCATCCGTTTCGTTTTCCGGCATCACATATCCTGGGAAATTCTCACAGCTGACTTTGTGATGCACGCCGCCGGTCTCGCTGTCCTGCATTTTCAGCATCCATTCCAGTTCATAGCGTGCCTCGTCCAGCACATCCGGGACGCCGTTTCCGCTCTCCGGAATGCCGATGCTGTCGCTGAACATCCCCGGGTTCTGCCCGTAGGCAATGAGCAGGTCTGCCACGGATTTTGCACCCGGCACCACGTATCTGCCATAGTCTCCGGCATCGTGCCAGCCACCGCTGACGTCTATCTTGTCGCTGGTGTGATAAACAGTCGCCAGCGTGTTGTGACAGGCGGCGTGACCGAATGTGTCATCCTCTATTTCTGTGCCGCAGCGCTGGAGGTAGAGCATCCGCACCGTATCATCTAGCAAGCCATTATACACATCTTCGCCGATGGTAAAGGCATAGGACTGATCCAGTCCGCCGCAGGTGATGTAATAAGTTCCCGGCTCTGTGATTGCGGAGAAATCTCCTGTCCAGTCGGTTTCGTTCGCCATGGAATTGAACTTGGATGCGGAAAGTTCGCCGGTGTATACGACCTTGCCGCTGTCCTGATTGACAACGGAAAAACTGGTCTCATTTGTCACATCCCGGAATACTGCCGTTTTGGTTTCCTCCGGCTGATAGCCCACCTGGTCGGTGATGATCGACGGTGCATAGGGCAGGATATCGTCATATTCCACCTTGGAATCGTCCACCAGTTCTACCTTGACATTGTCCAGGTAGATGGTGTGCGGGTCGAGATCCTCCCCGTTTTCCAGTCCGCAGTTGAACACCAGCTTGGACATGATATCTGTGTCCTGTTTCATGGTAAACTCATAATCGATGGTCTGCGGCTCAGAGGTAAGATCAATGCCTTTCCAGGTATACGCCTGGTATGTGCCGCCGTTCTGCTGGATCATCGCCTCAACATAGCGGTCTGTGGTAGAAGAGATCTCATAGCTGACATGATACACGCCGTTTTTGTAGAGCGGAATCACATCATAATTGCACTGCACGGAATAATTCAGCTTCCCCACAGAATTGATCTGGAGCGCTAGCTTGCCATTCTGGGCAGAAAGCGTGGCGCTGCCGCCGCTCGCCTGGTATGTCCCCCAGCCCGTTGTACCGCTGTCAAATGTGGAGTTTGTGATTAGGTTTTTTGTCTCGGCAGCCGCCGGCATTGCTGCCAGACTGCCGACACTCAGCACCGCTGCGCAGAAAACTGCCAGACAGCGCCGGAATACTTTCATTCGCATTCTTTTTCCTCACTTTCTTATTTGGTCTTATGCCGTTTCATGCGTTCCGAAGGAACTGCACCAAAACGGACTGTTTTTTCATCGGTTTGATTGTTTTTATTTTAGCACACTCTGCACAGAAATAATACCATTTTTCATGACAAAAGTAGTAACTTCATGACAACATTCCGAAAGGTGCTGCATACCAAAAAAAGACCTGTGCGGCGTTATGTCACACAAGTCTTTTCGAATCCATGTTATCCAATTTGCTCAGATGTCATAGGCGCTGCACATCTGCCGCAGCTCCTCCTGCATCTCCTCCACCAGGCTCTGGGGTGACAGTACCTTGACCCATGCGCCCTGGGAAAGCAGGTACATTACAATGCCTCTGCCGTGGTTGACCTCTGCCTCGATCATGCTGGTATTGCCGTTCTGCTCCACCACCTTTGCCGTGGGCAGCCGGTCGAGAATTGCCTGCACAGACAGTCCGGAAAAGGAAAAGCGTATCTTCTCCGTCTTGCCCGGAAACAGAAACTGGTTTTTCTCCCGGAGGTCGCCCTCGTCAAAGTCATACTTTCGTTCCAGTGTGAACCGCTCCCGATGCTCCGTCATTGCCACAATGCGATCCACCCGGAAAAACTTCGGCAGATACTTCTCATCATCCGCCTCGTAGGCGATGAGGTAAAAGTAATACTCGCTGAACATCAGCGACACCGGCTTGATCTTCCGCTTGATGTTTTCCCGGTTCATCTTGTAATACGTGATGGTCACCAGGCGCTTTTCGTCGATCATCTGGATCAGGTCCCACAGATTATCGATGAGAGCATTGCAGTCCGATTTCACCTCGTGGTAGTGATAGACTTCCTTGCGTACCAGCTTTTCGAACTTTTCCCGATCCTGGATGGTCGTAAACCGTTTCAGCTTGGCAATCATGCGCAGCACGTCCTCTTTCGAAAAGCAGCGGCTGCCCAGCATCACTTTTACCAGTGCGAACAGCTCCTTGTTTTTCAGGAACTCGTCACAGCTGAGGTGATACGCCTTATCCTTATAGGAATAGATCAGTTCCGCCTGCTGCATCAGATCTCGGTGATCCGTGAGGAACTCCTGTATCTTTGCAATATCTCTGCCCACGCTTTTGGTGGACACACCATATTCTTCGGCAACTGCCTTGACGGAAACCGTCTCTCCACGCAGCACCCGAAAAAAGAGTTCCAGCATCCGGCTGTTTTTTTCTGACTCCATTGTTGTCGTCTCCTTTGCTTTTTCTTGTGGTGATGCTTTCATTATATCACAGAGCTGGGACAAGCGGATGTCTGTTCAAAAAAGATTTACAGTCACTGTGTCACCATTTCGATTGCCTTTTTCAGCTGCGGATCTTTCTCCGGGTCGGGATTATCGTAGTCTATCGCATCCTCGCCCGGTTCTACGATTTCATCCGGGGTAATGCCCACTTTGTGGTAGCATTCCCCCTTTGTGGTCTGATAGGTTGCAACCGTCAGCGTCAGCGCACCGCCGCCGGGCATGGTCTGCGTCACCTGCATAATGCCCTTGCCGAAGGTCTGCGTTCCCACGATGGATGCCTTGCCGAAGTCGTGCAGCGATGCCGTGAACAGCTCTGCGGCGCTGGCAGTGTTGCCGTTGACGATTACCGTCATAGGCAGATTGCACTCCTCCGCATCGGATTTTACCAGCGTCTTGGTCGTGCCGTCCCGATAGGTTGCGATGGCAATATCGCCCTCCGGCAGCAGCGGATCCAGAATCTGTTCCAGCGCATCCACCAGTCCGCCTCCGTCATCCCGGAGGTCAAACACCAGAGCCTTTGCGCCGTCCTGCACCAACTGGTCAAAAATCGCCTGGAACTGCTCTGGAGTATTGCCCTTGAAAGCGCTGATCCGGATATAACCGATATTCCCATCCAGCATCTTGCCCTGTGCCGTAGTCACATCCATGCTACGGCGCTCCACTTCCAGTTCCTTGGTCTGATCGCCACGCTGAATGGTCAGCGTAACAGTAGTGCCAGCCTCGCCGCGCACTTCCGCCACTGCGCCGGCATAGCCCAGTTCTGCCACATCATCTTCCCCGACCTTGAGAATCACATCGTCCGCCTGTATCCCGGCATCCTTTGCCGGAGAATCGTCGCTGACAGATACCACCTGGAGGTAGCCGTCCTCATTCTGCTGCACGGTTACGCCGATGCCGATGGTCTGCCCTGCCTCGTCCGTCTGATAGGCGCTGTACTCCTCGTCTGTCATATACTGGGAATACGGATCGTCCAGACCGGCAACATATCCTTTCATAGCGCCCTGCATCACGTCGTTTTCGTCCACATCCGTATAGTAGTTCTGCTTGACAGTTTTCGCCAGCTGATCCAGTTCCCGGTATGTGTCCTGGCTGCGGTAGCTCCGATAGATCCCCACACCTGTTCCGGCAGCAAGAACACCGCACAGACAGAACAGCAGAATCAGTGTGGATTTCCGCACCGGGACAGTGTTGTCTTTCTGACTGGTCTCAAAGCTTTCGTTTTGTTTCTCTTTCATATGACATCGCCTTTCTTTCCAAAAAAGGCAGAGGGTCCAAACTGAACACCCCTGCCCTTTTCCTAGTATTTACGATTGATTAGAGATATTTCATCGGGTCAACCTTTGTGCCATTGACACGCACTTCAAAGTGCAGGTGGAAACCGGTGGAGAAGCCGGTGCTTCCTACATAGCCAATGGTCTGACCGGCACTGACAGACTGTCCCACAGAAACCGATACAGATGCCATGTGACCGTACAATGTAGAATATGTACCGTCGTGCTGGATAATGACATAGTTGCCGTATCCGCCGCCGCAGCCGCAGCTGCCGCTCTTCGGATAGTTATGAGAGCATCCGGTTACGACACGAACGACTGTGCCGCTCTTCGCTGCCACGATTGCCGCACCGGCATTGCCGCCGGCAATATCAATAGCGCCATGTGTTGTACCCCAGCGGTTGCCGAATGTACTGGAAACGGTATAGAATCCCGGACACGGCCAGGTGAATCCGCCGCCGGACGGTGCAACTGTGCTGCCGCTGTCATCGCTGCCGGATGAACTGTTGTCGCTGGAAGAGGAGTTGCTGGAACTATTGTTCGAGCTGCTGTTGGAACTGCTGCTGTCGCTCTTGGAAGAATTACTGCTGGAACTGTTATTACTGCTATTGGAAGTGGACTGATTCTTCTTTTCCGCCTCCTGCTGTGCAGCCAGCTTTTTCTTTGCCTCTTCGGCAGCTGCTGCCTCCGCAGCCTTTTTCTTCTTTTCTGCCTCAGCCGCCGCAGCGATTGCCGCCTTGATATCCTGTTCCTCGGCATCCAGTTCCTTGTTGTTCTTCTCCAGAGTTGCAACATCGCCGTTCAGCTGTTCTTTCTGACGCTCCATCTGTTCCTTTGCCTCGTCGGTCTCCGCATAAGTCTGCTGGAGATCTTCGATGGCAGTCTTGAACTCATCCTTTTTCTGCTGCTGGTCAGACTGCTGCTGTTCCAGGTCGGACTTTTCTGTTTCCAGTTCCGCCTTTTTTTCGTTGCAGGTCTCCAGCTTGTCCTTCAGATCGTTGACCAGTTCATTGTCGTGGTTTGCCACACGGGACATCAGCTCATACTTGGAAAGCAGATCGTAGAAGTCCGTTGCGCCAACCAGCGCAGATGCCAGGCTGTCGTTACCCTGAACGTACATGGCACGGAGACGCATCTTGAACTCGTCCAGTCCGATGGCGATATCTGCCTCCATTACCTTGATATCATCCTCTGCCTGAGAAATCTGCTGTGTAGTCTCATCGATCGACTTGGCAATGCGGTCCAGTTCCTCTGAAACGATGTCCAGATTCTCCTGCTGCAAGGTGATCTTCTCCTGCAAAGTCTTTTGGTATGCTTCTTTTTCCTTCAAATTGGTCTGCAGGGAATCCAGCTGTTTCTGCTTTTCGGCGATCTTCGCCTCATTGCTCTTTCGCTCTTCCTGCAATTCTGCCAGTGTTTTTGCGGATACCGGGATATCTTTCACCGGTGTCCAGTTTGCCGCAACGCCTGCGGCGAGAATACTCAGACACAGCGCCGCACTGGTAAAGCGCAGACCCATGTGTTTCTTTTTGCTCATTGTATATTTAGCCTCCTCAGAACGTGCCATTTATACGTTCAGATGTTTCCGCATCGAAATCATGCTGCCGAATGCGCCGAACAGCGTACCCGTCACCAGGTATGCCAACGCAACCTTCCATGCCAGCGCACGGAACGGAATGATGCTGCCCATGCCAATGACCGACAGGAAGTCTACCTGTCCGGTGAGCAGTCCCACCAGGGAATCATATCCGAACCAGGTGATCGCCAACGCTACTGCTCCGGCAAACAAACCGGTAATCATACCCTCTACAAAGAACGGGATACGAATAAAGGCGTTGGTCGCACCAACATACTTCATGATCTGAATTTCTTCCCGGCGTGCGAACACGCTCGCCTTTGTGGCGTTGGAAACGATGACCACGGAAATCACGATCAGCGCCGCAATAATGACACCAAATACCACGGTGACGATCTTCCGGACTTCTGTCAGAACATTGACAAAGTCCATAGGCGCACGGATCGAGTAGATGTGATCCAGCTGCTCGATCTGGGCGATGGTGGTGGAGATCTGCGAAATATCGTCGATGCGGATGCGGTAGCCGTCGATCAGCGGGTTGTCATCCCCCAGAGAATCGAACAGCACCTCATAATCAGACATACTGTTTTTCAGATCTTCAAACGCCTGTTCTTTGGAATAAAAGGTGATGCTGGAAATATTTTTAATCTGGGAAAGTTCTGATTGAAAATCTGCAAGCTGCTGGTCGGTCGTACCTTCATCCATATAGATAATGACTTCGTTTTTGTCCTCTACGCCGCCGATCATGGATGTCAGATTCATGTAAAACAGCACCGACATTCCCACCAGCAACAGAGAAACCAGCAGGACACAGAAAGAAGCAAATGCCATCATCCGGTTTTTCCAGATGTTCTCCACGCCTTGTCCAACCAGATACTTGAAACCACTAACTTTCATGGATCAGATTCCCTCCAATCACTTCGTCAAAGACGATCTGTCCCTGATCGATATTGATAATCCGTCCGCCAAACTGGCGCACCAGACTATGTTCATGGGTAACCATCAGAATTGTAGTACCGATATCGTTGATGCCCTGGAGCAGTTCTACGATCTCGTAGGACAGTTCCGGGTCGATGTTGCCGGTCGGCTCGTCCGCAATGATAAGCTGCGGATCGTTTACCAGCGCACGGGCAATCGCCACACGCTGCTTTTCGCCGCCGGAAAGCTCGTCTGGATAAGCGTTCGTCTTATCCTGCAAGCCCACCAGACCAATTACATACGGTACACGCTTTCGGATATACTTCGTAGGTGCATCAATTACACGCAGCACGAATGCCACGTTTTCGTATACGGTCATGGACGGGATCAGCCGGAAGTCCTGGAACACAAACCCGATGGTACGCCGCAGCGCCGGGATACGCCGCCGCCGCAGTTTATTCAAATTATACCCATTAACATAGATCGAACCGCTGGTCGGATTGATCTCTTTCAGGATCAGCTTGATCATGGTACTTTTACCGGCACCGGAAGCGCCAACCACAAAGGCAAAGTCTCCGTCATTGATTTTCAGGTTGACATTGTGCAGTGCGTCTACGCCGCTGGAATATGTCACAGAGACATCCTTCAGTTCAACCATAGTTCACACACATCCTTTCTTTTGGTGCTGACAGACAAGCTTGTCCGTCATTTCCGTTTTCGAGTCCGCCGCACCCGGCGGCAGGCTCTCAGTTGATCGCAGACATCCAATTTTCGCCAATCTATACCATAAGCGCAAAGCAACCGCCGATGCAAAAACGCCAGACGCTGCACCGGCGGTCTTTGTGATAAGAACAGCAGAACGCTGTTCTAGGATTCAATTAGAATTTCGCCGGATTCGCAGAGAGGTACTTCTTTACCATCAGTGCGATCTTGAAAATGATTGCGTGGTCGAATTCACGCAGATCCAGACCGGTCAGCTTCTTAATCTTCTCCAGGCGGTACACCAGTGTATTACGGTGTACGAACAGCTTACGGGAAGTCTCAGATACATTCAGATTGTTCTCGAAGAACTTCTGGATGGTGAAGAGGGTCTCGTGATCCAGCGATTCGATGCTGCCACGCTTGAACACTTCGTGCAGGAATGTCTCGCACAGCGTTGTCGGCAGATGGTAGATCAGACGGGCGATACCCAGGTTCTCGTAGCTGACGATTGCCTTATCGGTATCGAATACCTTTCCGACTTCCAGTGCCATCTGTGCTTCCTTGAAGGAACGGGACAGTTCCTTTACCCCGGTAACGATCGTGCCGATACCAATATTGACACGAGTGTAAAACTCGCTGCTCAGTGTATCTGCAATGGAGCGTGCCAGCTTTTCCAGGTCCTTGGAATCCACTGCACCCTTGATTTCCTTGACCAGAACGATATCTGTCTCGGAAATGGTAAAGACAAAGTCCTTATTCTTGTCCGGGAACAGATTCTGGATGACATCGTATGCAGAAACATCGTTTGCGGATACGATGCGCACCAGCAGAACCACACGGCTGACTTCTGCGTTGAAGTGCAGCTCACGAGCCTTGATGACAATATCGCCCGGCAGTACGTTATCCAGTACCACGTTTTTGATGAAGTTGTTGCGATCGTACTTTTCATCATAGTACTGTTTGATATTGAACAGGGAGATCGCCAGGATGTTGGCATACTTTGCAGCAGTGTCATCCATGCCCTCAACGAACACGGCATACTCCGGCTTTGCACGGGAGCCGAACGGCTTATAGGTATAGCCGTCACGGATGAAAATATCGTGTACATCGCTGAGATCCAGAGAAACGAACTCGTTGGTCGTTCCCACCTTGGTGAGATCGCTGCAGGCGATGATGGTTGCGGTATCATCTACCACACCAACCGTTGCGTCGATGGTATCCCGCATCTGGTGAACCAGTCCTTGAAATAATCTGTTCGACATATAGAACTTCCTTTCCTTTTCAGCAGTGCTGCTTTTTTCGCAAGCACAAATGCAACTCGCCTGCTCAATATATTACAAATTGTAACACATTCTTCGACGGCATTTGTGAATACGTCGTTAAACTTTATGGGGTATTTCGAGTATTACGTTGCTTTTCTCGTGTTTTTGCACAAATTCAGCAGAAATGATCTGATTTTTGCTGTAACCTGTTTGTAATGATTCCGGTATTTTCCGGCGATCACATCTTCTCCGGACAGGTGATTTTCAGAATGCGCAGCGCATTTTCAATGCCCTGGCGAGCCGCCTCAGCCAGCAGCAGACGAGCCTGTTTCAGTTCCGGTGTCTCTGCATACTTGATGCTGCAAACGTCATAGAACTTGTGAAACAAAGTTGCCAGCTCTGTGGCATACTTGGTGACCTTAGACGGATCATACGCCTTTGCTGCGGCATCCAGTTCAGACGGGAACGCAGCCAGGTGACGGATCAGTTCCAGTTCCTGGGGCTGTGTCAGAAGTGCCAGGTTTGCATGGTCGCACTGTTCCAGCGTCAGACCCTCTTCTGCCATTGCACGCAGCAGGCTGCAAATTCTGGCGTGTGCGTACTGTACATAATAAACCGGATTCTGCGAGGACTGTTCCACAGCCAGATCCAGGTCAAATTCGAAGTGGGAATTTGCCTCTCTGGTGTTGAAGAAGAACCGTGCCGCATCCAGCGGAATCTCATCCAGCAGCGTCACCAGAGTGATCGCCTTGCCGCTGCGCTTGGACAGCTTGACAACTTTGCCGTCACGCATGAGCATGACCATCTGCATCAGTACCACATCCAAACGGCTTGCGTCTGCGCCCAGTGCTGTCAGTGCCGCTTTCAGACGAGGCACATAGCCGTGGTGGTCTGCGCCCAGGATGTCAATTGCCTTGTCGTAGTTCCGCACCATCAGCTTGTTATAGTGGTATGCGATATCCGGCACAACATAGGTAGGAATGCCGTTGGCACGTACCAGAACGAAGTCCTTGTCTGCGCCGAAATCGGTTGCCTTGAACCAGACAGCACCCTCCTGCTCATAGGTATAGCCACGCTTGGTCAGTTCCTCTACTACCCACTTTACCTGACCGTTCTGGTGCAGGGTGCTTTCCCGGAACCAGTTGTCATAGACAATGCGGTACTTTTTCAGGTCACGTTCCAGACCGGCAATGTTCTTGGGCAGTGCAAATGCCACCAGAGCATCCCGGCGTGTCTTGGCATCGGTGCTGACGTATTTGTCACCGTTCTCGGCGATAAAATTCTCGGCGTGTTCGGTGATGTCTGCGCCGTGATATGCGTCCTCCGGCATTTCCACAGACGGGTCAAAATGCTGGAGATAGCGAACTTCCAGAGAAGTGGCAAACTTTTCGATCTGGTTTCCGGCATCGTTCACGTAGAATTCACGCTGCACATCCCAGCCGGTCCAGTCCAGGATCTCTGCCAGGCTGTCACCCAATGCGCCGCCTCTGGCGTTGCCCACGTGCATCGGTCCGGTCGGGTTGGCGGAAACGAATTCCACCAGCGCACGCTTGCCGGCGCCGGTCTGGGTCCTGCCGTAGTTTTCCTTCTCTGTCAGAACGGTTTCCGTCACGTCGGCAAACCACTTCTGCTGGAGGAAAAAGTTCATGAATCCCGGTCCTGCGATTTCTGCACGGTCAAAGATCGTGCCGTCCAGGGAAACTGCATCCAGCAGCAGTTCGGCGATTTTCCGAGGTGCCATCCGGAAGGTCTTGGCGCTTACCATTGCCACATTTGCCGCAAAGTCGCCGTGGGACTTGTCTGCCGGAACTTCTACCCGGAATGCCGGGATGGGTTCTGCCGGAATTTTTCCCTCTGCCACGAGCCGTCCCAGACCTTCCACCAGCAGCTGGTGCAGTGCCTCAGACGCATTTTTCATACAATCTGCCATATTTCACTTCGTTCCTTTCGTCTCTTTCTGCCGTTCCCACCGCATGGTAATGGTGTTTTCGGACAGGAAGTTTGCGTTCATATCTACGGTATATTCCATCTCTACCACACCGGAATTTTCCTCCAGTTCGCAGAGCAGCCGTTTCGCCTGTACGCCGATGGTCATTGCGCCGAACGGTGTCTGATACAGGCAGAAATGCTTTTTTCCCAGTTCCAGGGTCAGATTGGAATTTGCCGTGCCGGTGCGCAGGATCGTCACCAGCGACTCATTCGCCACCTGTACGGTGGTTGTCGAGCCGGCAAACCCGGTGGCGTCTGTGTCCTCATAGGACAAGGTCAGCACACCGTCTTTTCTCTCACAGGTTCCGGCGGTCATGAGTTCTGTTTCTTCCTCATCATCCGGCGTGATCTGCTTGGTTTTCATGGTAATCAGAACAGATTCCAAAGTCACCTGCTCCTTTCTTTTCTCTTACTTATAAGTTGCAGCGGAACACCTTTCCCATTACATCCTGGTGCAGGAAATGTCCTGCGTTTTCGATGAACATTTCCGTGCTGTCGCTGACGTAATAGGTATTCTCGCCGGGTGTCTGCCGGTCTGCCAGCAGGTTCTGTGTCTCCAGGCACTGCCGGGCATATTTCGCCGCCTCTGCGCCGGAAGAGATCAGCTGCACTTCCGGTCCCATATAATCGGCGATGATCTCCCGGATGACCGGATAGTGGGTACATCCCAGAATCAGCGTATCCACCCCGGCTTTGCGCACCGGTTCCAGATATTCCTCCGCCACAAGCCGTGTCACCGGATTGTGCAGGTCGGTATAACCGTTTTCCACCAGGTGGACAAACAGTGGACACGCCTGCCCGAACACGGTCATTTCCGGGTGCATCTTGTGGATCGCCTTTTCATAGCTGCCGCTGCGGATGGTAGCAGGCGTTCCGATGACGCCGATTTTTCCGTTTCGTGTCACCCGGCAGGCAGTCTCGGATGCCGGCAGAACCACGCCGGTAAACGGCATATCCGTCACAAAGGGCTGGTCGCCTACAATAGAACTTACTGTACCGCAGGCGGCGATAATCATTTTCACCGCATATTGCCGCAGAAACGCCACGTCCTCCTTGGCATAGCGCAGCACTGTCTCCGGGCTGCGGCTGCCGTAAGGAATCCGGGCGGTATCGCCAAAATAAATAATGTTTTCGTGGGGCAGGATGGCGTTCAGCTCTTTCACTGCCGTCAATCCGCCCATGCCGGAATCAAAAACACCGATCGCATCATTTCTCATGGTATCACTTCTGCTGTTCTTTGTCCAGAACAGCATCTCCTTTCCTCAGAACATGATTTTCCGTGCTTAGGTTCTGGCTGCATTCTCCATTGCCTGTTCGATCAGCTTATCTACCAGGTACTCCTGCGACATACCCAGATGTTCCATCAGCTTCGGATACATACTGATGCTGGTGAATCCCGGCAGGGTGTTGATCTCGTTGAGGATCACGCTGCCGTCCTTTGCCAGGAAGAAGTCCACACGGGACAGTCCCTTACAGCCCAGCGCCTGGTATGCACGCAGCGCAGTTTCCCGAATGCGGTCGGATTCCTGGTCGGTGATGCGTGCCGGAATGTACAGCTTGGAAGTACCGTTTACATATTTATCGTCGTAATCATAGAATTCCGCAGCCGGTTCGATCTCGCCCACATAGGATGCGATCGGTGCATCATAGCCGAATACAGCGACCTCCAGTTCTCTGCCGTCGATGAATTCCTCGATGATGACCTTTTCATCGTGAGTAAATGCGATCTGGACAGCGTTCTTCAGAGACTCCAGGTCATTTGCCTTGTTTACACCCACAGAAGAACCTGCGTTTGCCGGCTTGACAAACAGCGGAAAGCCCAGCGTCTCGGCAATTGCCACACACTTTTCATCCAGCTTGTTCAGATCACGCTGGTGAACGCTCGCCCACTTTGCAGTCTGAATACCATTATAATCTAATACAGTGTGGGTCATGCCCTTATCCATGCACACAGCACTGCTCAGAACGCCGCAGCCCACGTACGGGATGCGTGCCATTTCCATAATACCCTGGAGTCTGCCGTCCTCACCGTTTCTGCCGTGCAGCACCGGAAAGACAACGTCTACCTTTTTAATGTATGTCTCGCCGTTCTCGATGGTGATGATGCCGCCGTGCAGCGGATCCGGTGACAGGATCGCAGCGCTGCAGTCCGGATTCTGTTCCCATGCGCCGGTGGAGATCTCCGTGATGTCGCCGGGGAAATAGAGCCAGCGGCCCTTCTTCGTGATGCCGATGCACAGTACCTCGTATTTGTCCTTCGGAATGCTGCGAATGACGTTCTCTGCGGAAATCAGCGAAACATCATGCTCACTGGATACGCCGCCGAACAGAACGGCTACTCTGATTTTTGCCATGTGTCTATACTCCTTTATCAATTGGTAACCTGCCGCCGGGCAGTACTGCGGACGATTCGATGCCTGGTGCATCATATCCGCAGGCAGACTGCTTTTAGAACTGATATGCTGTCGAAAACAGGAAAAATGCCAGGATCTCTCACAAAAATCCGACAAAACACACAGGGGCGCAGATATCTCATTTTCTATTTTATCATAATTCACAAAAATCTGCAAGGGGTTTCTGAAAAAAAAGCTGGCTCATTTTTGCATTTTTCTCCGAAAATCAAATTTTTTTCAGAAAAGGCTTGACAATCCGCATCGGATATGGTATACTGGAATCACCTCATTGTATGGGGGTTATTTTTTTGCCCATCTGCGGGTGAAAACCCGTTTCGGTGCGGCGATAAAGCCCATACGGATTCTGAGGGAGGCAAAAGATTCGGAAAGCTGTTCCGGACGAACAGCAGAACCGACTTCCGCACATCGGAAGAAGTAAACGAGCAGGAGGTGCCGATCATGAGAGTGAAAGTAACACTGGCTTGTACAGAATGCAAGCGCCGCAACTATGTCACCAAGAAGAACAAGCGGAACAATCCGGAACGGATTGAAATGAACAAACACTGCAAGTTCTGCCGGAAGCATACGCTGCACAGAGAGACAAAGTAATGGGGGTCCGACGCAATGGCTGATAAGGAAAAAAACGCCGGGCAGGAAGCTGCTGTAAAAAAGGCGAAAAAGGCAGCAAACGCAGACTCCACCAAATCCGGCAAAGGCAAGAAAAACGGTAAGGAAAAGAAAGGCTTCTTTTCCAGAATCGCCGGCTGGTTCAAAGACCTGAGAAAAGAATTCAAAAAGGTTGTTTGGCCGGACCGCAAGAAAGTCTTTAACAACACACTGGTCGTACTGGTGGTTGTTATCGTCGGCTCCGTGCTGGTCGGTCTGATTGACTCCGGTCTGCTGAAGCTGATGCAGTTCTTGATGGGACTTTCCAACTAACTATTGTGACCAGAACAGGGAGGATTAATTATGTCAGAGGCCGCTAAATGGTATATCATTCACACCTATTCCGGCTATGAGAACAAAGTCAAGCAGGATATCGAAAAGGTGGTTGAAAACCGAAAGCTTCATGACCTCATCCTGGAAGTTCAGGTCCCCACCGAAACGGTGACAGAAATCACGGACGGCAAGACAAAGGAACTGGAACGCAAGACGTTTCCGGGCTATGTCTTTCTGAAAATGGTTTACACAGATGACACATGGCACGTGGTAAAAAACATCCGTGGCGTGACCGGCTTTGTCGGTCCTGGTTCTGAGCCGACTCCCCTTTCCGAAAGCGAAGTGGAGAAAATGGGCGTGGATCTGGGATCCAGCATCGAAGTCAACTATGCCGTGGGCGATACCGTCACCATCTCCGGAACCGCAATGGACGGATTCTCCGGCGTGGTACAGGCCATCAATCTGGAGGACGGCACTGTGGATGTCATGATCTCGATGTTCGGCCGTGAAACGGCTGCAACATTACAGCTGAATCAAGTGATCCGTCAGGACGACTAATTGCATGAATGCAAAAACAATTCGGAACCGTCTCGGCGGTTCCGGTGGGAGAGATGTCACAACGTCTCGCCATTAACCACAATATGGAGGTGTGCAGTATGGCACAGAAGGTAACAGGTTTTATTAAGCTTCAGATTCCCGCAGGTAAAGCAACACCTGCTCCTCCGGTTGGCCCGGCGCTGGGTCAGCACGGTGTAAATATTATGGCGTTCACAAAGGAATTCAACGAGCGCACCAAGAATGACATCGGTATGATTATCCCGGTTGTCATCACTGTATACGCAGACCGCTCGTTCACCTTTATCACCAAGACTCCGCCGGCTGCTGTTCTGATCAAGAAGGCTTGCGGAATCGACACTGCTTCCGGTGAGCCGAACAAGAACAAGGTCGCAAACATCACCAAGGAACAGGTACAGAAGATCGCAGAACAGAAGATGCCGGATCTGAACGCTGGCTCTCTGGAAGCTGCTATGAGCATGATCGCTGGTACTGCCCGTTCGATGGGTATCGTTGTCGTTGACTAACGGGAGCCGAACGTCGGTGGGAGGAAATTTCCGCTAACCGGATCTGCGTTGGAGCAATCCGGTACTACCACTACACTAGGAGGATTAAAATATCATGAAACACGGAAAGAAATATAACGACAGCCGCAAGGCTGTAGACAGCGCAAAGCAGTACGCATCTGACGAGGCACTGTCTCTGGTTTGCACAAACGCAAAGGCAAAGTTCGATGAGACCATCGAAGCACACATCCGTCTGGGCGTTGACTCCCGTCACGCTGACCAGCAGGTTCGTGGTGCAGTTGTTCTGCCGAACGGTACTGGTAAGAAGGTACGTGTCTGCGTATTCTGCAAGGAAGACAAGTATGAGGCAGCTCAGGCTGCAGGCGCAGACTATGTCGGCGGTCAGGACCTGGTTGACAAGATCACCAAGGAAAACTGGATGGATTTCGACGTAGTTATCGCATCCCCGGATATGATGGGTCTGGTTGGTCGTCTCGGTAAGGTGCTTGGTCCCCGTGGACTGATGCCGAACCCGAAGGCTGGTACTGTAACTCCGGACGTAGCAAAGGCTGTTACAGAGGCTAAGGCTGGTAAGATCGAGTATCGTCTCGACAAGACCAACATCATCCACTGCCCGATCGGTAAGGCATCCTTCGGCGCAGACAAGCTGACCCAGAACTTCGAAACTCTGATGGAAGCTATCGTAAAGGCAAAGCCGGCAGCAGCTAAGGGTACTTACCTGAAGTCCTGCGTCGTTACTTCTACCATGGGCGTTGGCGTAAGAGTTTCTACCAACAAGTATGGTGTCTGAGTTTTTCCGCTGAGAAAAATCTGCAAAGTTACTTCCCTGCTGCCGGTTTCGGCGGCAGGGATTTTTGCATCCGGAAAAAATTTTGATTTTTTTGAAAAAAAGGCTTGACAAGCGCTTTGAAGTGTGCTATACTGTAATAGTTGTCAAACACAATATCGTATTCTAAAGACAGTTGGTGGCGTTTCGCCGTAAGTCCAACCGAGGAATGTGCAATGATCTGTGAAATACAGCGCACGGTTCCCTGTCGAATCGTGCTTTTTTATTGCGATTTCAGATACGATACATAAACTATCGGAGGTGAAATCTCATGGCAAGTGAAAAGATTTTGGAAGGCAAGAAGGCTAAGGTTGCTGCTCTGACTGAAATGCTTCAGGACAGCGTATCCTTCGTTCTGGTTGACTACAAGGGCATCAGCGTTGAAGACGACACCAAGCTGCGTAAGGAGCTGCGTGAAGCCGGCGTTCACTATGTAGTTGAAAAGAACTCCATGCTGCGTTTTGCATTCAAGAACATGGGCATCGACGCATTTGACGAAGTTCTGCACGGTACAACCGCTGTTGCACTGTCCAAGGACGATCAGACTGCTCCGGCTCGTGTACTGGGTAAGTTCGCAGAAGATCACGAAGACTTCTTCAATCTGAAGGCTGGCTACGTGGAAGGCGTTGCTTATGACGCTGCCGGCGTAGAAAAGCTGTCCAAGATTCCGTCGAAGGAAACTCTGCTGGCACAGCTGGTTGGCTCTCTGCAGGGTCCGATCCAGAAGCTGGCAGCTACACTGCAGGCAGTTGTGGACAGCAAGTCCGAAGATACTGCTGCATAAGTATCGCAGAGATTTTCGCTCTGCAAATCATTTAATTTATTGTTAAAGGAGATTATTATCATGGCATCTGAAAAGGTTTTGAAGTTCGTTGAAGATATCAAGGAACTGTCTGTTCTGGAACTGGCTGAGCTGGTTGACGCAATTCAGGAAGAATTCGGTGTAACTGCTGCTGTTGCAGCTGCTCCGGCTGCAGGCGGCGCTGCTGGCGCAGCTGAGGCTGAAAAGACTGAGTTCGACGTTGTTCTGGCATCCTTCGGTGACGCTAAGATGGCTGTTATCAAGGCTGCTAAGGAAGCTCTGGGTCTGGGTCTGAAGGAAGCTAAGACTCTGGTTGAGTCCGCTCCGGCTACTCTGAAGGAAGCTTGCCCGAAGGCTGACGCTGAGGCTCTGAAGGCTAAGCTGGAAGAAGCAGGCGCTACTATCGAACTGAAGTAAGTTTTCTTACAAAATCAATTCGCGATAAAATGCGGGGACATCTCTTTATGAGGTGTCCCCGTTTTTTGTTGTTTACAGTGTAAAATGCAGCACGACCATCAGTATCACACCAGGTACGCCAAGCACAGCAGACTGTACCAGATGCAGCGGATTCAGCACAGGTGAAATGCCAACCAAACTGCCGCCGTAATGCACCACCAGCAGTGCCAGCAAACCACTCCCTGCCCCGACCAGCAGGGACAGCACACGCCGCTTTCGCCGCAGGTAATACAGCAGCATTATCAAACCCAATACTGCCCAGATTCCCCAAAAAATCACTTCTTGCATCTTTCATTTCTCCTTTTATGTGAGTAGATATGCCAGCGCCATGAGCAGCTTTTTGTCGCAGCCATCCCAGCCGCCGTCTTTATAGAGCATCACCATCATGGCAAGGATCAGCATGGTGTCGCCATCCAGATTGGACAAAAGTCCGCCGGGATTGAACTGCGGCAAATTCCCCAAAAGCGGCAGTTTCGGCGGCTGCGGCTTTGGTGTCGGTTCCGGCTCCGGTGCAGACGTTTCCGGCGGATAATCTGCAAACTGCGGCGGCAGCCGTCTCCCGGGCGAGGCGGTCGGATGCACACGCCGCTGCATCTCCTGCGCACGCCTTGCCGCATCCCGGCGCATGGCGTTCTGTTCCTGCTCTGAAAATTGTGCCATCCTTCTCACCTCCTCCGGTTCAGTTCCCGATCACAGCAGATCCTGGAGCATTCCGTTTTCTTTCACGGCACTGAATACGGCATACAGTTTCATCAGTTTGACCGCCTGGTCCAGCTTTTTCTGACGCTGTGTTTTCAGATGCGGACGCAGCGCCAGCAGCAGCCGGGCATCCTCATCATTCTGCTGCATTGCTCCCATCAGTTCCTGGATGCGCAGCAGCATACCCATATCGAAACCGCCGCTCTCACCGTCAGCGTTTCCGCTCTGTTCCTGCTTTGGTGATTCCCCTGTCTCGCCGCTCTCCTGCTGGAGCATCTGCGCCAGCTCCTGTAACTGCTGTACACTCTCCGGATCAGACAGGATAGCTCCTATTTTTCCCAGCATATCGTCCACACGCTTTCACCGCCTTTTCATGTACGGGCAGCCGGAAACTGCGGCTGCCGTTTTTGCAGAATGTGTATTCTTCTTATTTCCCGGAAAGTTTCTGATACAGCGCCTTCGCCTGTGGCGAGCTGATGAGTTTTTCCATCATCTTCGGATTCTGCATCACCTTTTGCAGCATTGCCGAATCCTTCTGGCTCATATTTTTCAGCACTTTGTCATACTTTCCGGACTCCAACTCCGAACGCAGCTGCTCCGGCGGCACACCCAGTTTTTTGCTGGCTGCCTGCAACAGCTGATCGACCTGCTGTGGATTCATGTTCTTGCGTTCCATAAACAATGCTCCTTTCAGAACTTTTCAAAAAAAGTTGCCATCTCCATGAAATTGTGCTATAATAAAAGATGATATTTTTTCTAGGAGGTCACTATGCGAATTATCGTTCTTTCTGATACACACCAATATTACCGGAATTTTGAAACCATCGTCCTGCGCCACCCGGATGCGGATATGTTCATCCACCTGGGAGACGGCGAAAGCGAATATCAGCTGCTCTGCCGGAATATGCCGGAGGTCGCTGACAAGTTCCGCTATATCAAGGGCAACTGCGACTACGGCAGTGAAGCACCGCTGACACAGACCATTGATCTGATGCCGGGACATCGTGTCTTTGCCACCCATGGTCACCGCTATCGGGTCAACTCCACACTGGACTACCTGGAACAGGCTGCCCTGGAAGAGGGCTGTGACATTGCACTGTACGGACACACCCACGTATCCCAATGCACCTATGAAAACGGCATCTATGTCATGAATCCCGGCAGCGCCTCCTGCCCCAGAGACGGAAATCCGCCTTCTTATGGTATCCTGGACGTTTCCAGCGCCGGTGTCATGACCAATGTGGTGTTCCTGGAGACAAAAACACGGTTTTGACCGTCTCATTTCATTCTATGCAGCAATCCACATTTTGACACAAAGGAGTCCCTTCCATGAAATCTGTCACACTCCGCCGCCCTGTCCTCCGGGATGAAATGCGCCGCTATCTTCTGGCATTCCTGCTGGGATTCGGCAGTCTCCTGCTGGTCATTCTGCCCATTATCATTGCAGACGGCGGCTATTATATCTACTACGGCGACTATAACTCCCAGCAGATCCCGTTTTACAATCTGGCGAATGACGCTGTCCGCAGCGGCAGCTTTGGCTGGAACTGGTACACCGACCTGGGCGTCAACTTTATCGGCTCGTATGCCTTTTATCTTCTGGGCAGTCCGTTTTTCTGGCTCTCTGTCATCCTGCCCCGGAGCTGGGTCACATTCGCCATGCCAGTTCTGCTCTGCATGAAGCACGGCATCGCCTCGCTGACTGCCTACGCCTATATCCGGCGTTTTGTCCGGAATCCCAATGCGGCGCTGATCGGCGGTATGCTCTACGCATTTTCCGGCTTTCAGCTGTTCAACATTTTCTTCAACCACTTCCAGGATGTCACAGCGTTCTTTCCGCTGCTGCTCATCGCCATGGAAGAACTGGTCAACCAGAACCGCCGGGGCGTGTTTGCACTGTCAGTCGCACTCCTCGCCATCATCAACTATTTTTTCTTTACCGGACAAGTGGTCTTTCTGGTACTGTACTTCATTGTGCGCTGTTTCTCCAAGGACTTTCACGCAACCCTGCGGAAGTTCTTCCTGGTGCTGCTGGAGGCGGTAATCGGTGTCATGATCGCCTGTGTGATCCTGCTGCCGGCTGCCCTGGCGATCCTGGCAAACAGCCGGGTCTCGGAGCATCTGTTCGGCATGGACATGATCGCCTACAACGACCGCACCCGGATCTGGCGCATTCTGCTGAGCCTGTTCATGATCCCGGATGTACCGGCTCGCCCGAACCTGTTCTCCTCCGATTATGCCAAATGGGCATCCATCGGTGGCTATCTGCCCATGTTCTCCATGGCAGGAGTTCTGGCGTTCCTCAAGCAGCGTGACGGCCACTGGGCAAAACGCATCACAGTGATCTGCGGCATCTGCGCCTGCGTCCCGATTCTGAACAGTGCATTCTATGCGCTGAATGGTTCGTATTATGCACGCTGGTTCTATATGCCGATTCTCATTCTGGCGATGATGACCGCATACAGCCTGGACAACCGTCAGATCTCCTGGAAACAGGGCATCCGCATTTGCTTTGGATTTCTGGCAGCGTTCGGACTCATCTCCCTGCTGCCCACCAAAGAGGACGACAAGATACACTGGTTTTCGTTTGCGGAATATCCGTTCCATTTTTACCTGGTGCTGCTTATCAGCGCTGCCGGACTGGTACTCACCATCTATCTGCTGCGCCGCAGAAAAGCCCGCAAGCCTTTCCTGAAACAGGCACTTGTCCTCACCACAGCCTGCTGCATTGCCTGCACATCCGCAGTGGTGTATTTCGGCGCATTTGAGCCGTTCCGTGCGAGAACCTATGTTGACCAGGCGATCGACCCGGAACAGGAGATCTCGGTCTCCGTCTCAGAGGACAACTTCTTCCGCATCGATATTTCAGAGGACTGCGACAACTATCCGATGTTCTGGCGGCTGCCCTGTATGCGGACGTTCCACAGCGTTGTCCCAGGCTCTATCATGAACTTTTATAAGGAACTGGGCATCACCCGTGATGTGGCATCCCGTGCGGATACCGCTTACTATGCGCTGCGTGGACTGCTGTCTGTGGAATATTACTACGAACGGCAGACCATCGGCGAGATCACCACGGACGAACCGAAATGCAGTATGCCGGGCTTTGTCTATGACACCACCGAAAATGGCTTTTACCGGTTCCGGAACACCGCCTATGTTCCCATGGGATTCACGTTCTCCAACTATATCGCCAAGGGCAAGTGGAACAGCACTTCCACCAGCTACCGCTCCAATCTGCTGATGCGTGCGCTGGTGCTGTCCAGCGAGCAGATCGAGAAATACGGCAGCTGGATGCAGCCGGTTTCGGACAGCAATGTTTCTATGACAGAAGAGGAGTATCTCCAGGAGTGCAGCAACCGTGCCGCATCCGCCTGTGACTCCTTCCAATATGATTCCAGCGGCTTTACTGCCACCATCTCCCTGGACAGCCCGAACCTGGTATTTTTCAGCGTTCCCTACGATGAGGGATGGACTGCCACCGTCAACGGAAAAACGGTTGACGTAGAGGAAGTAGACAACGGCTTGATGGCTGTTCCGGCAGAAGCCGGAGACAACACCATCGAGTTCCACTATGAGACACCCGGACTGCATCTGGGCGCATGGCTGACACTGGGCGGCGTGATCCTGCTGATCGTTTATCTGCTGATCTGCCGCAAACTGGGCATCCGCCGGAACAAAGAGACCGTATGCTGTATAGACTATCCGGTCTCCGCCGAGGATGAAGCTTTGCCGGAACTGACAGATGAAACAGACACAACAGAAGAATCCCCTGCCGCAGCAGAACCCGACGAAAAAACAGCTGCTGCGGATGATGATATGGAGGTATCGTAAAATGCACTTACAGGAAAAAACAATCGGCAGTGAAACCACCTATCTGGGCAAGGTGTTCTATGTCACCAAAGACACCGCCCGGCTGGAGGACGGCAAGGCGGTGCAGCGTGATGTGGTACACCACTCCGGCGGCGTATGCGTTGTGCCGCTCACCGAAAAAGGCACCGTTCTCATGGTCAAACAGTTCCGCTATCCCATGCAGCAGGTAACTCTGGAAGTCCCTGCCGGCAAGCTGGAAAAAGGCGAAGATCCGGCAGACTGCGGCAAACGGGAACTCCGGGAAGAGGCAGGACGCACCTGCGGCAAATATACGTCTCTGGGAAAACTCTTCCCGACGCCGGCATATGATACAGAAGTCATCCATATGTATCTGGCACAGGAACTGTCTGCGCCGGAGGAACAGGAGCTGGACGAGGGCGAATTTCTGGATGTGACAGAGCTGCCCCTGGAAGAGGCAGTGCAGATGGTCATGAATAACGAGATTCCCGATGCCAAGACGCAGATCGCTTTGCTGAAAACCTGGGTGCTGCTGCACAAAGGCGAGTGATCGCAAAAGGCACTGTCACAACGCAGCACATCCGAAAACGGGCATAAAAAAGCCGCCGGAGCGAATACTCCGACGACCTGTGGACCATATCTAAGATTGACGCAGACGATTCAGACTGCTGCCGGCTGTGTTTCCGCAGCTGCCTCTGCCTGGGCTTCGGCCTCCATCAGAGCCAGATGCTCGTGATATGCCTCCAATATCTGCGATTCCATCATTTTTCTGGCGGCGGCAGAAATGGGATGCACAATATCACGGAACACGCCGTTCTCATCTTTGCGGCTGGGCATTGCAACAAACAAGCGCTCGTCTCCCTGCACGACCTTGATGTCATGCACAGCGAGCATATTGTCCACCGTCACAGAAACAACTGCACGTAGCCGTCCCTCTGTGATAATTCTTCTGATCTTGATATCTGTGATTTCCATAGGATGACCTCCTCCGTCATCTGCTGCGCCCCGTTCTGTCATTTTGGAAACTGCCCCATGCTGACTTAGAGTTCATGCAGTTTCCGGAAGGGCAACCAGCAGAAATTGAAAAACGAATTTTCAATTTCGTAACAAAAAAAGGAGAAACGCCTGTGCAAACACAAACGCTTCTCCTTTGAAGTACGTTACCTATAAGTATACACGATAAATTTGAAAATTGCAAGAAAGAAAAAGGTGATTTTTTTGAACATTGATATCTTAAAGGGAAAAAAGCACATCCACTTCATCGGCATCGGCGGCAGCGGTATGTATCCGCTGGCACAGATTCTGCACACCAAGGGCTATTACCTCACCGGTTCGGACAACAACGAAACAGAAACGCTCCAGGCTGTCCGGGACATGGGCATCCCGGTATATCTGGGACAGCGTGCGGAGAATATCGAGGGCGCTGATCTGATCGTCCACACTGCAGCCATCATGGCAGACAACCCGGAACTGATCGCTGCCAAGGCAAGCGGTGTACCGGTGCTGGAGCGCAGCGAACTGCTGGGCATCGTGACCAGCTGGTATGACAACGCCATCTGCGTTGCCGGCACACACGGCAAGACGACCACGACTTCTATGGTGACACAGATCTTGTTCACTGCCGGCGTGGACCTGTCCGCATTCATCGGCGGCAAGCTGCCCTGTATTCACGGCAGCGGCAGAAGCGGTTCCAGCGACATCATGACCTGCGAGGCGTGCGAGTTTGTGGATACGTTCCTGAAACTGTATCCGGACATCGCTGTGCTGCTGAACATTGACGCAGATCATCTGGACTACTTCGGCACGGTAGAAAACATCATCAAGTCGTTCCACAAGTTTGCACAGCTCACCTCTAAAGCAGTCATCTACAACGGCAGCGATGCCAACACCTGCAAAGCGATGGAGGGCATTGAGGGCAAGGAACGCATCACCTTCGGCAAAACGCCGGAATGCGACTACTACCCGGCTGACATCCGCCACGTTTCCGGTCTGGAGACCCACTTCCAGCTGATGCACCACGGCGCATCGCTTGGCGAGATCGTGCTGCACGTTGCCGGTGAACATAACGTGCTGAACGCAACTGCGGCTGCGGCGGCGGCAATGTATGTAGGCGTTTCCTTTGAAGATGTGGCAAAGGGGCTGGCAGAATTCCGTGGCGCAGGCAGACGTTTCGAGAAAAAGGGCGAAGTAAACGGCATCACTCTGGTGGACGACTATGCGCACCACCCCACCGAACTGACCGCAACGCTGAAAGCGGCAATGGAAATGCCGTTCCGCAAGGTCTGGGCTGTGTTCCAACCGTTCACGTTCTCCCGGACTGCCATGCTGCTGGACGAATTCGCAGAGGCGCTTTCCATCCCGGATCACGCTGTACTGACGGACATTATGGGTTCCCGGGAAAAGAACACCTACAACATCTTCACACGGCAGCTGGGTGAAAAGATCCCCGGTGCGGTCTGGTTCCCGCAGGACGAAAGCAATCCGGAGACCACTGACGAGCGCAAGTATGAGAACTTCGACCAGGTGACACAGTATATCTGCAACCACGCACAGCCGGGAGACCTGGTAATCACACTGGGCTGCGGCGATGTCAACAAGGTCAACAAGCTGATCCTGGAGGAACTGGAACGGCGTCAGAATGCCGAATAAAGCGGAACTTTCGAAAAATTTCCAAAATACCCTCTTTTCAAGCTGCGAAAAATGTTGTATAATAGAAAAGGCAGTGCAGCACTGCACTTGAATGAAAGGAAACACAACGCTATGTTAAATAAAGTCAAAGTCGTGATCTGCGGCAAGGATTTCACCTTGCAGACCGCAGAATCCTCCAACTATGTCTTTGGGCTTGCCCGGACACTGGAATCCCGCATCGCTGAGATCACCGATGCCAACAGCAGCGCCTCTCCGTTTACAGCGGCGATCATGGTGGGGCTGGCAACACTGGATGATCTGAACAAGGCGAACGCCAAGCTGGACAGCATCCGTGACCAGTCCAAGGAATATGTGGACGAGGCTGGAAAGACCCGTCTGGAACGTGACGCAGCCATGCAGCAGGTCGAGGTGCTGAAATCCCGTGTGGCAGAACTGGAACGGGAACTGCGTGAGAAAAATGCCAAATGAGAACGCCTGAGATCTTAGCCCCTGCCGGCTCGGAAGAATCTCTGCTGGCAGCACTGCGCTGCGGCGCTGATGCCGTCTATGTGGGCGGAAAGCTGTTCTCTGCCCGGCAGAATGCAGCCAATTTCGACTTGCCGCAGTTACAGCACGCTGTGGAACTATGTCATCTCTACGGCGCAAAGCTCTATCTGACGGTGAACACGCTGATCTTCGAGTCTGAGTTTTCCTCTCTGGTACAATTTTTACAGGCGGCAATGGAAATGGGCGTGAATGCGTTCCTGGTACAAGATCTGGGCGTTCTGCGGCTGATCCGCCGGATGTCCCCGGATGTCCCCGTTCACGCATCCACCCAGATGACGATTCACACGCCGGAGGGCGCACACTGGGCAAAACAGCACGGCATCTCCCGTGTAGTAGTCTCCCGGGAACTTTCCCGAGAAGAGATCGCCGCAGTCTGTCAGACCGGTGTGGAGGTAGAGACTTTTGTCCACGGGGCGCTCTGCATGAGCGTTTCCGGACAGTGCGGTCTGTCGGCAGTGATAGGCTCCAGAAGTGCCAACCGTGGCAGATGCGCCCAGGCGTGCCGTCTCCCCTTTTCTGCAAAGGGAGCAAAAAACGTGTGTGCGCTTTCGCTGAAAGATCTGTGCCTGGTGCCGTATCTGGCAGAACTGGCACAGGACGGCGTGGCATCGCTGAAGATCGAGGGACGCTGCAAACGGCCGGAATACGTTGCCGCCGCAGTCACTGCTCTGGTACAGGCAAGAGCCGGAGAAGAACCCGACCTGGACACCCTGCGTGCGGTTTTCTCCCGGAGCGGTTTCACAGACGGATACTACACCGGAAAGCGGCAGCAGATGTTCGGCACCCGGCAGAAAGAGGACGTGTTACAGGCAAAGGAAGTCCTGCCACATCTGGCACAGCTTTACCAAAAGCCAACACCGCAGATTGCGCTGACTATGGATGTCCGTGTACAAACCGGCGAGCCGGCAGCTCTGACACTCCGGGATGCGGACGGGAACTGCGTCACCGTCTCCGGCGAAACGGTACAGCCTGCACGAACCAAAGCAACGGATGCCGCACAGCTGGAACGTCAGCTGGGAAAGCTGGGCGGTACGATCTACGCTCTGGCAGAACTGCACGCAGACTGCGACGGCATGGGAATGCTCCCGGCATCTGCCTGGAATGCACTGCGCCGGGACGGCATCGCCGCAATGGATGCAAAGCGAATTGCCGCCAACACACCTCATTATACCATACAGCCTGTCACCCTGTCCAAAGGACAGACCTGCGGCACAAAACAGCGCCAGTTCCGCATCATTCAGCCGGACTGGAACGGGCTTTCCGCACAGCTGCTGGATGAGCCGGATGTTGCGGCACTGCTCCTGCCTGTCGAAACGGCATCGGCAGAGATTCCAGCAAATGTCCGGGAACGAGTCTATCTGACTCTGCCCCGGTTCTGTGCGGACGAAACAAAAGTGAAGGGCTGGCTGGAACAGGCAAAACAGCTGGGATTCTCCCACATTGTCTGCGAGAACGTCTCTCATTTGCAGATCGGCAGACAGCTGGGCTTGACACTGCACGGCGGCATGGGACTGAACGCAGCCAATCCGGACTGTCTGGCATTTTTGCAGGAAGAATCCCTGCAGGATGTGATTTTGTCCCCGGAGCTGACCATCGCCCAGACCAAGACCTGCACCGGGCTGCCCGTCGGCGCTTATGCCTATGGATACCAGCCGGTCATAACCATGCGGAATTGTCCCATTCAGGCAGAGGTTGGCTGCAAGCACTGCACCCACCATCTCATTGACCGAACTGGTCGGCAGTTCCCGGTATACTGCCGGAGACCTGCCGGAATCACGACCATGTACAACGCTGTCCCCACCTGGATGGCGGACAAGCCGGAGGCATTTTCCCACATGGATTTCCTGGTGCTGGACTGCACACTGCAGCCGGACGTGCTGTCTGTTCTCCACGCCTACCGCAGCGGCAAAACTGCAAACGAAACGATCACCCGGGGCTTGTTTTTCCGTGGTGTTGAATAAAGGAGTTATTTTATGTACTTATCTGTTCAGAAACTTCGCCCTCACGCACAGCTCCCCAAGCGTGCCACAGCGCAGAGCGCAGGGTACGATCTGTATGCCCTGCCGGAATCGCCGCTGACCATTCAGCCCGGCGAGATCTGCAAGGTGCCGACCGGAATCGCTGTTGCTCCGTCCCGTCCGGATGTTGCCCTGTGCATCTTCCCACGTTCCGGACTTTCCACCAAGCACGGCATTACACTCATTAACAGTGTAGGTCTGGTGGACAGCGACTATCGTGGCGAACTGCTGATTCCGCTGGTAAACCACGGCACAGAGCCGTTTACCGTAGAAGAGGGTATGCGCATCGCACAGCTGGTCATCATGCCCATTCTCACCCCGGAACTGAAAGAAGTCCAGCGCCTGGACACAACAGAACGTGGCGCAGGCGGATTCGGCGCAAGCGGTCTGTCGTAAACGAAAGGAGTCTCCCCGTCTATGAAAAAGTTTCTCGTCTATCTCTGCTCCATCGTGGTCGCAGTGATCCTGGGCGGCGTCATCGGCAATCTCTGCGCCGGCATCGCTCCCCTCAGCTGGCTGGACTATGCGCCGCCGCTGCACCTCAAAAGCCACACCTGGAACCTCTATGTTGCCGATCTCACCTTCGGCATCCAGTCCAAGTTTAACATTGCGCAGCTCCTGCTGACCATCGTTGCCATCTTCGTTGCGCCGAAGATCGAACCGCTGATCGGCAAAAAGTAATAAGGCTCAAGACGGCACCGGACAATTCCGGTACAGTGCCGCTTGGCGTCTCGCATTGCTCCATACAGCGTTTGTTATATTTGCTGTAATTATTGCATTAAAACTTGTTGATTTTTCACAATATGATAGAATTTTGAATTCGCAGAAAAAACCTAAAAAAAAGATTGCCACCCTGCTTTTTTCGTGGTATAATAGAAGAGGTCTGATGCAAAAGGCTGCCGCAGCGCAGGAAAGCGCAGCAGTCTGCATCAGAGCGGAAAATTTCATGCAACCGGACACACTGCACCGGATCTTTCGGCAGCAGTGTTCTCTTTTCTATGGTGAAAAGTGCAGAAATCGGCGCTTTCCGGCTCAGTTTTTGGAGCCAGTCACCGAAATTTTCCGCAAATCTCATGAAAGAAATGACTTACTGGGGACAATGATGCAGCGTGTAGAACTGCATCCAAAGGAGCATACATTATGTTTACGAAAGATATCGGCATTGATCTCGGAACTGCAAATACGCTGGTATATCTGCGTGGAAAGGGCATCATCATCAGAGAGCCATCCGTTGTCGCAGTCAATACCCACACCGACCGTGCCAAATACGTGGGAAAAGAGGCAAAGGAAGTAATCGGCAGAACGCCCGGCTCGATCGTTGCCGTGCGTCCGCTGAAAGACGGCGTCATTGCCGATTTTGAGACCACGACGATTCTCCTGCAGGAGTTCATCCGCAAGGCAATGCACGGCAAAATGTTCGCACGTGCCAGAGTGATTATCTGCATTCCCTCCGGCGTGACCGCAGTAGAACGCCGTGCAGTCCGGGATGCCGCAGACCAGGCTGGTGCAAAGCCGGTGCTGATCGTTGAAGAGCCGATGGCAGCGGCGATCGGTGCAGGACTGCCCACCACAGAGCCTACCGGCTGTATGGTGCTGGACATCGGCGGCGGCACATCCGAAGTGGCTGTGATCTCTCTGGGCGGCATTGTGGTCTCTCAGAGCGTCCGCTGCGCCGGCGATGAGTTTGATGCTGCCATTATCAATTACATCAAGAAACGGTACAACCTGCTGATCGGCGAGCGTACCGCAGAGAGTATTAAAATTCAGATCGGCAGTGCCTATCCGGTGGACCGTGACGAAACGATGCAGATCAAGGGCAGAAATCTGATGAGCGGACTGCCCGAAAATATCAACATCACCTCCAGAGAAGTCCGGGAGGCACTCGCCGAGCCGCTGTCCCGGATCGTGGACGCTGTCAAGTGTACCCTGGAACAGACACCGCCGGAGCTGGCGGCTGACATCATCGACCACGGCATTACACTGACCGGCGGCGGCGCACTGCTCCGGGGACTGGATCAGCTGATCCACAAGGAGACCGGAATGCCCGTCTTTATCGCCGAGTATCCCCTGGACTGCGTGGCAGAAGGCACGGGAAAGATCCTGGAAAATCTGGACAAATACCGGGATGCTGTTTCAGAAGAGTCCAAAGGCTTTGAATAAGGTAGGAGGCTGATTCCACATGGGCGGTTTTTTCCGCAGCAAAAAGTTTCGCATCATTCTGTGCATCGTTGCCCTTCTGATCGGCATGATGCTCTATGCCGTAACCAGGGACGGCTATACCCTGCCCACTACCGGCTTTCTGGGAACGGTGCTGAATCCGATTCGTTCCGTCTCCAACAGCATTTCTTCCGGCGTTCAGGACACCATGGATGTTTTTACCAAATCCAAGGAATACCAGACGGAAAACGAGGAGCTGCGTCAGCGTGTGGCGGAACTGGAAAGCCAGATGGTGGACTATGACAAGACGAAACAGGATCTGGCGGATCTGTCCGAGTTCATGGGCATCAAAGAGGATCACCCGGACAACGAGTTCTCCGACCCCTGCACCATCATCGGCTATGTCGAAAACGACCCGTTCCACGGCTTTTACATCGACCGGGGCAGCGATGACGGACTCTCCGTTTACGATCCAGTTGTGACGGCAGAAGGACTTGTCGGTATTATTTCCGAAATTTCCGACACCTACGCAACAGTAGAAACTGTCTGCTCCCCCAATCTTTCCATTGGCGCAAAAGCATCCAGCAAGCCGGAATCCGGCATTGTGGAGGGTGACGTGACGCTGGCATCAGAATACCGCTGCCGGATGATCTACCTGGAGAAAGACACCACGCTGAAAAGCGGCGATCTGATTACCACCTCCAATTCTGTGGGCATTTTCCCCCAGGGCTATCTCATCGGTTCTGTGGAATCCATCGAGCCAATGGACAATGGTCTGAGCTATTGTGCCATTATTCGTCCGTCTGTGGATCTGGAAAATCTGAAAAATGTGATCGTCATTAAGGATTTCGCCGGAAAGGAGCAGCAGGATGCGGCAAACTAAGCGAAAGCAGCTTTCCCGGCGGTCTGTCCGCCGTCCCAGACTGCGCAATACCATTCGCTGGATCTTATACGTGCTGTTTATTTTTCTCGCTTTTGTGACGGCAAACGGCGGCGATTTTATCAAGCCCCTGCTGCTGATCCCGGTGGCGCTGTGCATTGCATCCGTCTCCGGAACTGTAGTCTCCGGCGGCATCGGCATTCTGTGCGGTCTGCTGCTGGATATTTCCTGCGGCACACTGCCGGGCTATCATGGGATTCTGCTGTTTTTGATCTGCCTGTTCACTTCCCGGCTCTATGATCGGTTTCTGCTCCAGCGTTTCTGGAACATGATGTTTCTGACGGCGGCGGTTTCCTTTGTGGTGACAGGACTGGATTTTGTGTTCCAGTATGCCATCTGGGGATATGACAATGTCTCCCGGCTGTATCTGCACCACCAGCTGCCCTGTCTGGGATACACCGTTCTCAGCAGTGTGGTGATCTACCCCATTTTTGCTTTGATTCACCATTTTCTGCTGCCGAAGCGGCGGCGCACCATTGAGAAAAAGCATAAGCCTATGGAAGAATCGGCGTGACCAGCGGCTGCACAGCATCGGAAATTTACCATTTCCCGTGCTGTGCCGCCCTGTTTTTCTCCGGAAAGGAGCATTTCATGAAACATACGGCATCCAGCTATGTCAAACTTACGCTCGCCAGTATGCTGGTACTGCTTGCCAGCTGTGCGTGTGCCTGGCGGCTGATGAAAATACAGATTGTGGAAAGCGACACCTACACCGCAAAGCGGGTTTCCACCCAGGAATACACCCAGACCATCAGCGCCACCCGTGGCGAGATCGTGGATTCCTCCGGCAAAGCCATCATCGAAAACAAGGTAGGCTATAATGTTATCATTGAGCCGGACACTTTCCCGGAGGACAACGCCAAGGGCAACCAGATGCTGCTCTCTCTGGTAAACATCCTGGACGAAAACGGCGTAGAATGGGACACTTCCCTGCCGATCTCGGATACACAGCCATACACCTTTACCGGTGATGACAAAGCGGTCAGCAAGCTCAAGGAAAACCTGAACATGAATGTCTATGCCACAGCGGACAACTGCATGGACAAGCTGAAAGAGGACTATGACATTGACGACAGCTATACGCCGGAGGAACAGCGACTGCTCGCCGGAATCCGCTATGAGATGCAGCTTCGTGGCTTTTCCCTCAGCAACCGTTTCACTCTGGCAGAGGATGTGCCGCTGAATGTGGTCACGGAACTGAAAGAACGTGGCGTCACGCTCCCCGGCATGGACATTGTGGAAGAGGCGATACGTTCTGTAGCACAGGGCGATGTCATTCCCCACGAGATCGGTACTGTCGGTCCCATCTATGCGGAGGAATACGAAAAGCTGAAGTCTGAGGGTTACGCTCTGGATGATTCCGTGGGAAAAAGCGGCATTGAACGTGCCATGGAAAGCACCCTGCGTGGCACTGACGGCATCAAGAAAATCACCGTAGAAAACGGCGTTGTCGTTTCTTCGGACATGGAAACCCCGGTGGAGGCTGGCAAGACGGTTCAGCTGACTGTCAACAGCGACTATCAGCGGGAACTGCAAAACATTCTGGACGGCTTTATCAATAATTTTGACAGCCTGCGGAATTCCAAGACGGAAGAACTGGGGCTGAAAAAGGTCACCTGCGGTGCGATCGTTGTGCTGGATGCCAAAACTGCCGGCGTTCTGGGCATGGTCACAGCGCCGACATACAACCTGGAAGATTATAAGACTGATTATGAATCCATTCTGAATGCGGAAAATTCGCCGCTGGTCAACCGGGCGACAGACGGACTCTACCGCCCGGGTTCCACCTTTAAGACCATCACGGCAACTGCCGGTTTGAATGAGGGGATCATCACCGGAAACAGCACCTATTTCTGCGGACACACCTATCATTTCAAAGACCACGATTACAACTGTACCGGTTCACATGGTGACATTGCAGTTACACAGGCACTTCGGGTATCCTGCAACATCTTCTTCTACAAGCTGTCGGAGGAACTGACCATCGACCGCATTACAGAGTATGCCTCCAAATTTGGACTGGGTCAGTCCACCGGGCTGGAAACCGGCGATGCCGCCGGACATCTGTCCAACCAGGAGACCTTTGCGGAACTGGGCGCAGACTGGACCGTCGGTCAGGTACTGCAAAGTGCGATCGGTCAGGGCGAATGGGCTGTAACGCCGCTGCAAATGGCGAATGTTGCCTGCACCATCGCCAACAACGGCACACGCTATGAGCCGCATCTGGTGGACAGCATCTGGGACTACAGCCACACCACAAAACTGGAACAGAAAGAGCCTGCGGTGGCAGAGCAGATCACACCGCTCAACGACAGCGTATTCCAGTATGTGGAAAACGGTATGATCGCCGCATCCACCAACAATTTCCCGGCGCAGTATTCCCTGTCAAACCTGGGATTTGATGTGGCAGTCAAGACCGGTACGCCCCAGGTCAGCGGCAGAGTCCAGGACTCTTTCTTCATCGGCTATGCCCCGGCAGATGATCCGGAAATCGCTTTCGCCGGTGTGATCGAAGGCGGCGAATACTCCAAGTACATGATCCGTTCGATCATCCAGGCATACGAAAAAACTGTCAAGGGCGAACAGACCAATGTAGACATGGTGGGCGCAACGACCGCATCCACCGATACGACCGGTACGGAAACCACAACTTCTACAACAAGCACCACCGCAAGAGACTGAGAAGCAGAATTCGTCAGAATGCACAAGGGTGAACGTGGGAAGCACCATACAATTCACAATTTTATATTTTTCTCACGGAAATTCTTTGACAAATACCGGGATATGGTGTATAATAAATGATGTAGTGGTCTAACTATCTGAAAACAATGAAATCATAGAACGAATATCTAAGTTTCATTTTTGATACGATAAAGAATGTAGAAGGGAATGGTTATCTGACATGACAATTGCACTGATTGCACACGACGCAAAAAAAGAACTGATGATCCAATTCTGTATCGCCTACTGCGGCATCCTCTCCCGGCACACCCTATGTGCAACGGGAACGACCGGCAAGCAGGTGGCAGAGGCGACTGGTCTGCGGATCCAGCGGTATCTGAGCGGTTCTCAGGGCGGCGACCAGCAGATCGCAGCACGCATCTCCTGCAACGAGATCGATGTACTCCTGTTCTTCCGTGACCCGATCAACCGCAAGGCATCGGAACCGAACGAAATGAATCTGCTCCGTCTCTGCGACGTACATAATGTTCCGGTCGCAACCAATATTGCAACGGCTGAGGCGCTCATCATGGCGCTGGAGCGTGGCGATTTGGACTGGCGGGAAATCGGCAATCCGACCATTTAAGCACACCGCATTTCTGGCAGCACAGGGCTGCCGTCAAGTTTTTGTACAACTATCTCCCCTTTTCGGAAGGGGAAATTTTTTGCAGTCCGGTCTCCGGAGTGCGAGGAGGTTTTTCATACATGGCAATCAAAATCACACGTCCCCAGGGAACAGAAGATGTGACACCCAAGCAGATCTACAAGTGGCATACGGTGGAACGCATTGCAAGGGAAACAGCGGAGAATTTCGGCTTTCACGAAACACGCATCCCCACCTTTGAAAGCACCGACCTGTTCCTGCGTTCTGTGGGCGAAACCACAGATGTGGTACAGAAAGAAATGTATACCGTCAAGGCAAAGGAAACCGAGTTCACCCTGCGTCCGGAGGGAACAGCCGGCACGATCCGGTCCATACTCCAGAACGGTCTGCTCAACGATGCACTTCCCCAGAAGGTATATTATATCCTGTCCTGTTTCCGCCACGAGCGTCCGCAGGCAGGCAGACTCCGGGAGTTCCACCAGTTCGGCATCGAAATGGCAGGCAGCCAGGGACCGACTTCTGACGCTGAGATCATTGCGCTGGCAAAGACCATTCTCGACCGTGCCGGACTCAAGAACATCGTGCTGAACATCAACTCCATCGGCTGCCCCACCTGTCGTGCGGAATACCACAAGGCGCTCCGGGCGTATTTTGAACCGAAAAAGGACGAGCTGTGCGAGACCTGTCTCACCCGTCTGGAAAAGAACCCCATGCGTATCCTGGACTGCAAAAGCCCGATCTGCGCCGGAATCGCCAAGGATGCCCCGATCATTCTGGACTACCTGTGCGACGACTGCCGGACTCACTTCGAAAAGCTCCAGGAATATCTGAAGGCGCTGAATATCGACTTCACCATCAACCCGAAGATCGTTCGTGGTCTGGATTATTATACCAAGACCGTTTTCGAGTTTGTCACCACCGACATCGGCGCACAGGGTACTGTCTGCGGCGGCGGCCGGTATGACGGACTGATCGAACAGATGGGCGGAAAGCCCACACCGGCAATGGGATTTGCCATGGGTCTGGAACGACTGATCCTCACCATGGAGAGCCAGGGCTGCGACTTCGAAGAGCCGAAGTCCTGCGACCTGTACATTGCCCCGATGGACGAAAGCGCCGTTCCGCTGACAATGCAGCTGGGACAGCAGCTCCGCACCTCCGGCTATCAGGTCGAATACGATGTGATGCAGCGTGGTCTGAAAGCACAGATGAAGTATGCCAACAAGATCGGTGCGTCCTTCGTAATGGTGCTGGGCGGAAATGAGCTGGCAGAAAAGAAGGCAAAACTGAAAAATATGGAGACCGGCGAGCAGACAGAGATCGCTCTGGACGAGACCTTTGAAGAAAATTTCGACGATATCGCCGTCCAGTATATGTTCCACGACATCGTGGAGGATTTTGAAAAGGAGTGTCAGTAAACATGGATTTGATGCAGGATTTGCGCCGCACCTGTTACTGCGGTGAAGTGACAAAAGCAGGAGAAACTGTCGTTGTCGGCGGCTTTGTACAGAAGGTACGAAACCTGGGCAATCTGATTTTCATTGATCTCCGTGACCGCACCGGCATTGTACAGCTGGCATTCAACGACCAGACAGACCGTGCCATTTTCGAAAAGGCTGCATCCTGCCACAGCGAATATGTGCTGATGGCAAAGGGCGTAGTCGCAGAGCGTTCCAGCGTCAACAAGGAAATGAAAACCGGCGCTTTTGAGGTTTTGGTTGACGATCTGCGTGTACTGTCCAAGGCACAGACACCGCCTTTCGCAATCACCGACGAGACCAAGACCAACGAGGAACTGCGTCTGAAATACCGCTATCTGGATCTGCGCCGTGCGCCGCTGCAGCACAATCTGATTATGCGCCACAAGATTGCACTGGCTGCCAGAGAGTACTTCTATGCCAACAACTTCATCGAGATCGAAACGCCGATGATGATGAAGTCCACACCGGAAGGTGCGAGAGACTATCTGATCCCGTCCCGTGTGCATAACGGCAAATTCTATGCCCTGCCCCAGTCACCGCAGATCTACAAGCAGCTGCTGATGGTTTCCGGCATGGACCGCTATATCCAGATCGCACGCTGCTTCCGTGACGAGGATCTCCGTGCTGACCGTCAGCCGGAATTCACCCAGATCGACCTGGAAATGTCCTTTGTGGATGTGGAGGATATTCTCCAGATCACAGAGGGATTCGTCAAGTATCTGTTCCAGAAAGTGCTGAACATGGATATCACCACACCGCTGCCCCGCATGACCTACCAGGAGGCAATGGAACGCTATGGTTCGGACAAGCCGGACACTCGCTTTGGCATGGAACTCCAGGATCTGTCCGATGTAGTCAAGGATGTTGACTTTATGGTATTCCGCTCTGCGCTGAATGCCGGCGGCAGCGTTCGTGCCATTGTGGCAAAGAATGCCGCATCTGTGCTGACCCGCAAGGAAATCGACAAGCTGACAGAAAAGGCAAAGGGCATCGGCGCAAAGGGACTGGCATTCATTCGCTGGAACGACGAAAAGCCTACCTGTTCCTTTGCGAAGTTCCTGCCGGAGGGCAAGCTGGATGAGATCCTGTCGCACCTGGGCTGCGAAAAGGGCGATGTGGTTCTCATTATGGCAGACAAGAACAAGGTTGCACTGCCGGTACTGGGCGCACTGCGTCTGGAAGTGGCAAAGAAACTGGATCTGATCCCGGAGGGCAAGTTCAACTTCCTGTGGATCACCCAGTTCCCGTTCTTTGAGTGGAACGAGGACACCCAGCACTGGGATGCGATGCACCACCCGTTCACCATGCCGATGGACGAGTGCCTGCCCTATCTGGACAGCGATCCGGCACGTGTCACCGCAAAGGCATTCGACCTGGTACTGAACGGCACGGAACTTTCCTCTGGTTCTATCCGTATCACCGACTACGAGCTGCAGGAGAAGATGTTCCAGGCACTGGGCCTCACGGACGAGGAGATCGAGGCAAAGTTTGGTTTCCTGGTAGAGGCATACCACTACGGCGCACCGCCGCACGGTGGTCTGGGCATTGGTCTGGATCGTCTGGCAATGGTTATGCTCCAGGCAGACAGCCTGCGTGACGTGGTCGCATTCCCGAAGGTACAGAACGCAAGCGAACTCATGAGCGCCTGCCCGGCTCCGGTGGATGCCGAGAGTCTGGATGTTCTGGGCATTCAGGTCACACACAGCGAAGACGACGAATAAGGCTTGAGAAAGCTTTTAGAAATGGAAAAGCCAGTTTGTGGGAACTGTTCCCACAGACTGGCTTTTTGTGTGATATCAATTATCGTGACATCAATTATTTTTGCTGTTTTAGTAAGGCATCCATCGCCAGAAAAGCGTTTTCCTCCGGCTGAATCTCCCCGTATCGCAGGGCGCTGTACGCCTGCGTTACGGTCTCCCACTGAGAAAGCGAACTTTCCTCCGGGAGCAGTATCTGTAAATGTTCCAGAATCTCCGCCGGGCTGTCTGCCGGTCTTGCCGCATCATCCGGCAGTTTCGCCAGCAGCAGCGCATAACCCAACCGGAATCGCTCTGCTCCGTGGGGCAGCCTGTGATAGCGGCGGTACGCCTTTTTCCAATTGCGGCGGCTTTGCAGTGTGACTGTGTCGACTGCCGTTTTTTCGTGGTACAGCAGATCTTCCACATAATCGCAGTATGCACCGCCGTTCTGGTTTTCCTGGGCGGCGTGGTTCTTTTGCAGATGCGACCGGAGCCACTGCCGCAGGCTGAGCCAGGCGGTTGCAATGGCATCCCCGATCTCGTGCCGTTTCCAGATGACCAGCGCCAGCACTGCCGCCAAAAGCACCAGTTCGATCACCAGCCTCACCCAGCCGGATGTGCTGTTCTGCGGCAGTTCCATCAGCTTATCCCTGGCGCTTTCCGGTATCTCCTCCGCTGTGTCGGAACTGCTGCCCAGCGACAGCAGCCAGCGCAGCGCGTAGAAGAATCCGGTATAGATCCAGCGCCACAGCCAGCGCATTCCCCTCGCCAGAGGACGGCTGCACAAAACCAGCGCAAGTCCGACACCACAGAGAATCCCCATGAGCCTGCCGTTGCTGCGGCGAATCTCCGTGGGCAGTTCCCAGGTGTCGCCGTCTCTCCCGGACAGCATCCGCTCCATGGCGTCCCGGTTATGCACCAGGGCGAAGAGCGCCGCATTGGCGGCAAAGAGCAGTACCATAGGCAGGAAAGGCAGCTTTACCCTGGTCAGATAGATCAGAAAGCCGGAAAAGCAATCCCATAGGCACAGCCCGACAAACACGTTGGGATGCACCAGGTGTTCCAGCGGATGAAAGACCAGCCGTGCGCCGCCGAAAAAGCAGCCGCCGGCAGTGATACCCAGAAGAACCTGCGCCAGGCGTGTGGGATACGGGGCAAAGAGACTGCCCAGCACGCACAGCAGCAGTGTCAGCGCCCACACGCCGCCATTGACCCAGCGAGGATGCCGGGCATACTGCCGACGCAGCAGCAGGATGTACAGCGTGCCGAGCCATACACAAAGCACCAGCGCCGCAGTCATCACCGGAGCCGTCCATCCGGCACTGCCGCTCCATATCGCAAGCAGCAGCGGAAAGGGATACAAGGCGGCAGACAGTGCCGTAATCAGCAGTAGGTGCAGCAGAAAGCGTGCATTTTTCATGATGCCACCTCCTCGCTGTGCAGGTATTCCGGCAAGGGAATCCTCGCATCGGCACAACTGCCGCCGTCATGGGCGTGACCCGTCACCAGCACCAGACCACCGCAGCGCTGTTTCCACTGCGCCGTTGTTCTGTCCGTGTACGGTGTGATGAGCAGCAGTGTTTCCTGGATGGAAGATCTGCCGTGCATGGAGAGCATCTGGGACTGCGGCACGATCTCCTGCAGGCGGAGCAGTGCCAGCTGCTGCATGAGTTGATGGTACATTCCGCTGCCGCCGCCATAGGGCGACATGATCGGCAAACCGTCTTTTCGGCGCTCTCCGATGCACAGTCGCACCTGCCAGCCGTTCCGGAAGAACTCCCACAGGCACTGCGCACAGACCCGGATGGTATGCTCCAACAGTGCCTCGTCCTGCGTCATAATGCCGCTGTCCGGGCTGTGGGATTCCAGCGCCAGCAACACCGTGACCGTTTGCTGTGCGGTATGCTCTTCCCGGCGCATGAGCAGCGTTCCGGCGTGCGCCGAGGCTTTCCAGTGCATCCGGTGGAGCGGATCGCCCGGCACGTATTCCCGGACACCTGCGGAAAGGCAGGGGTCCGTCAGCAGGCTGTGCCGGACAGACTGGTCTCCGAACTGTTGGTGCAGCAGCCGTGGCAGAATCAGTCCAGCCTCCGTCATACGCTGCGGCAGAACCAGTAGCGTTCCGCCGGTATCCTCTGCCTGGAGCGACAGCCGCACCACGCCCAGCGAATCCGATGTGACCAGCACCACGTGTTCCATCTCGTATGCGCCGCGCTTTTCACAGGTGATGTTCCAGACACGGCTGACCTTGGCGTGCCCACGCACGGAAAAGAAACTGGTGACAAAGCGGTTTTCTCCGGTCTGCGAGGAATTTGTCTCCGGGAAGTCCAGCCAGCAGGACGTGGTCAGTTCTGCCTTGAGCCACGGCACAGGCATCCCTTTTTCGTTGGAAACTGTCTCTACAAACTGCAGGGAGTCGCCCTCGGTGCATTCTGTCTCCGAAAAGCGGCAGCGGTAGGACAGTCCCTTCAAGCCGTTCCGGCGGTAGAGTCCGATCTCGCCGAACAGCACGAGCAGTACCAACAGAATAACAGCGATCAGTTCCATTGTGATTCCTTTGGCACGGGAACAGTCTCCAGCAGTTCCAACACGATGCGGCGGCAGGTCTCGTGATTTTCTTCCCACATTGCCCCACGTGCTGCCATGCGGTGCGCCATGCAGTCCGCTGCAATGTGCTTGATGTCGTCCGGTGTGACATAGTTTCTGCCACGTATCGCCGCAACTGCCTTGGAGACCTCCAGCAAGGAAAGCATTCCACGGGTACTCAGCCCCAGCTGTATCTGATGATGCGTCCGGGTGGCGTGCGCCAATTCTACCAGGTACTCCTGCACCGCAGCAGAGACTTTCACCTGCGCCAGTTCCTTTCGGGCGTTCAGCAGCTGTGCCGTGGTGACAACCGGTTTTCCCTCTTCCGGAACAGCTGTCCGGGACAGCAGTGCCAGTTCCTGTTCCTTATCCGGATAGCCCAGAGAAAGGCACAGCAGAAAGCGATCCAGCTGTGCCTCAGGCAGCGGAAACGTCCCCTGCATCTCAACCGGATTCTGCGTGGCAATGACGAAGAACGGCGACTCCAGCGGATAGGTCACGCCGTCTGCGGTCACCTGGCGTTCCTCCATGCACTCCAACAGGGCAGACTGGGTACGTGGCGTAGCACGGTTGATCTCATCCGCCAAAAGGATCTGGGTGAACACTGCACCTTTCCGAAACACGAATTCGCCGGTTTTCGGGTCGGGGATGCTGACACCTACCAGGTCGGTGGGCAGCAGATCCGGCGTGAACTGGATGCGGTGAAAGCTGGCATCCAAAGCGTTTGCCAAACTCCGGGCAAGGGTAGTCTTTCCTGTGCCGGGAATGTCATTCAGCAGCACATGACCGCCGCACAGCAGCGCAGCCAGCACCTTATCAATAACATCCTCTTTGCCGTAGATGTGCGTGGATACGGCATCCCGGAGCAGTGTGGTAATGGTTTTGATCTCTGACATAAACAAATGTCCTTTCTGGAAATCAGCAGCTTGTCTCATCTGCTGTCAATAGCACTATTATAACATATTTCTGCCGGAAACACAAGCAAAAAAGCCTGTCTCCGGAGACGGAAACAGGCTTTGAAATGCGTGTTGGAATTAAAGGAAAATATACTTGAGGATAAACAGCAGCGCAACCACGTATAGCAGCGGTTTCACCTTCTTTGCCTTGCCGCAGACAACGTGCAGGACAACATAGGAGATGATGCCCATGGAAATGCCCTCGGAGATGCTGTAGAACAGCGGCATAGCCAGGATGCACAGATAAGCCGGGATTGCCTCCAGGAAACTGTCCTCTGTGAACTTGATCTCGGTGATGCTGCTGAACATGAGGAATCCGACGATCACCAATGCCGGAGCAGTTGCGAAAGACGGGATGGCAATGAAGATCGGCGCAAAGAGCATGGAGATGAGGAACAGAATCGCAGTCACAACCGCAGTCAGACCGGTTCTGCCGCCTTCTGCCACGCCGGCGGAGGATTCCACAAATGTGGTGGTGGTGGAAGTACCCATCACTGCACCGGCGCTGGTTGCGATCGCATCCGCCAGCAGTGCCGGCTTGATCTTCGGCAGCTTGCCGTCCTTGTCCAGCATACCGCCCTTATTGCAGACACCGATCAGCGTACCCAGGGTATCGAAAATGTCTACGAACAGGAACGAGAAAATAACCACAATAAAGTTGATGATGCTTACGCCGTCAAAGTCAAACTTGAAGCACTGTCCGAATGTGGAACCCAGTGCGGTAAAGTCTGTCATAGAGAATGCCGGGATCAGGCTGTTGTAGCCTGCCTCAACATCTACGGTGTACAGCCCGGTCAGCTGGCAGATGATGCCCAGCACCCAGGTGGAAAGAATGCCGATGAGGATAGAACCCTTTACCCGCTTGATGTACAGGAATGCGGTGAACAGTGTTCCCAGGATCGCCAGCAGCGCACAGATGCCGCCGGTCTGGAAGTTATCACGGAACGAAACGATGGTCACCAGCGTCGAGTCACTGTTGACAACAACGCCGGCATTTTGCAGACCGATAAAGGCGATGTATACGCCGATGCCCACCGACACCGCCTTTTTCAGCGACATAGGGATAACATTGAACAGCGCCTCACGGACATTTGTCAGCGAAAGGACAATGAAGATCAGACCCTCGACAAACACGGCAAGCAGTGCGACCTGCCACGGATAGCCCATGTTGCCGCAGACGGTATAGGCGAAAAAGGCGTTCAGTCCCATGCCGGCGGACAGGGCGAAGGGCAGGTTCGCCATCATGCCCATGCACATGGTTCCCAGGAAGGATGCCAGACAGGTTGCCAGCAGAACTGCCGTGGGATTCATGCCGGTAGAACTGAGGATACTAGGGTTTACCGCCAGGATATACGCCATGGTCATGAACGTGGTAACACCGGCAATGCACTCCGTTTTTACATTGGTGTTGTTTTCTTTCAAATGGAACAGTTTTTCAAACATTACTTGGTTTCTCCTTCATCATATTCTGCAATATAGGGCAGGTTGCGGTAAATCTCGCCGCAGTCCAGTCCGTAACCGATCACAAAGTGATCCGGAATGGTAAACAGAGAAATATCGGCATCCAGTTTTACCAGACGGCGCTCCGGCTTGTCCAGCAGTGTGATAACTTTCAGCGAAAGCGGATTTCTCGCCTTCAGCAGCTTGATGACGTCGTTCAGTGTCCGTCCGGTGTCGATGATATCCTCGGCGATGATGACATGATAGCCGCTGATGTCCTGCATCAGATCCATAGTGATCTTTACGATGCCGGAAGAGGACGTGCCGTTGTAATAGCTCTTGGCGCACATAAACGCTGTCTCACAGGGAATGGTGATGGCACGGCACAGGTCTGCCATAAAGACGAATGCGCCGTTCAGAATGCTGACCAGCAGCAGAGGCTTTCCCTCATACTCCCGGCTGATCTGTGCGCCCACTTCCCTGACTTTCGCCTGGATCTCTTCCTCTGTGATGAGGACACGCTTGATCTTCTGTTCAAATTCCTCGGTTGTCATAGATAAAATACGCTCCTTATGTACGGGTAGCTTTCATTGCCCGTTTATTTTCATACATTCTTTGGTCTGCCAACTCATACAGTGTGGTATATGACCGGTCCGGCGCCTCCTCGGCAAACGCATATCCCACTGCTGTTCCCAGCTGCCAGCCCCTGTCCTCTGCCTGGTTGAATGATTCGATCTGCTCCCGGATATTGGAAATGATCTGTTTCACACGAGTCTCATCCGTATTGTAGATGATGCCCACGAACTCATCGCCGCCGCTTCTGCCGATAAAGTTCCCTGCCGGGATACACCGGCGCAGAACCGCCGCAAAGGACTCGATCATCTGATTCCCGGCATCGTGTCCGAAATTGTCGTTGGTCTTTTTCAGACCGTTCAAGTCGAACATCATAAAGCAGAGGTGCTTATCGGAAATGACGCCTGTGTGAATCAGCTCATTGCACTTGTTGCGGTTATAGAGACCGGTTGCCTTATCCCGGAACAGCTTGTCATGTGTACCACGCATGGTGAAAACGCCCACTGCGATGATGTACACCAGCACGCCGATCATAATGAAAAACAGCGAGTTGGACGAACGAACAAGCAGGAAGTGCAGGATGTCCAGCGTTCCCATTGCCATGAGCAAAATCATGGAGAGCAGGAACAGCCGGTGCCGCATATCGTCCTTGTGCTTAGGATAGATGCAGATCTCAAAGACCAGCAGGAACAGCGCCTGCACCAGGATGCAGTAATTGTACAGTTCCTGGGACTCCCGCAGCGCCAGCAGACGCAGCAGATGCGCCGCAAATGCTGCCAGAACAAGCACTGCGTTGACCACCAGCAGCACGCTGGTTACTTTTCGGATCGACCCGGTTTTTCTCGCCGACATATGGATGTACAGCGCAACAAAAAAGGGTGCAAACATGATGGAAAACATACTCAGATAGGAAAAGAACAATGCGTGTCCCGGAATCAGCCAGGTGATAAGACGGGTATCTGCGATCTTCCACAGACCGACCAGAACGGCAACCATTCCGAGCGGCGACAGATACAGAGCTGACTGCATCTTCATGCGGTAATACACCCCGATCAGCAAGTAGAAGATGCCGAAGATCACCAGGAGAACACCGATCAGCAGAAACAGTGCGTCGTGCCGGAACAATTTCCAGAACAGCGGATACCGGACACCCTCATAAAAGGTAATCGTTCGGTCTACGGTTGCCCGATAGATCGGCTGTATCTCAACGACGACTTCCTTGCCGCTGTCTGCACGGATCAGCGGCAGATTCACCCAGTAGCAGCCTGTGCCGCTCACCGGATTGGACGTATTTCTGCTCCAGTCGTACACACGCTTTCCCTGGATGTAGACTCTCGTGTTGGCGTTGATGACGTAGAACATGAGCTGTTTTCCTGCCAGCTCATTGTTCAGCTGAAAGTGGAAAATACGGGTCACACCCACAGGCGCATCCGGGTCGTTTTCCTCCACCATTTCCGTGTAGTTGATTTCCTGGCAGGTCGGCTGTACACGGCGGCTGTCGATCACGCCGCCGGTATCTGTACGCTCCACGAACATTCCGAACAAGAACAGCAGACAGAAAAGCAGCAGCACTGCGTGGATCACAACGGGATATTTTTTATGCAATTGTTTCACCTCCCAGAAAAGGCTTTTGCCGATTCTGTCAAAACAAAAAGCGCATCACGCTTTTTCGGCTGTCTTTTTCTTCTCCGTCACCTTTTCTGCCTCCATGTTTTTCGGCAGCACCAGATTCAGCAGAATGGACACCAAAAATACAACTGCCACACAGTTCTGTGCAAAGACATTCTTCACCATATCCGGGAAGATATTGAACAGGTCTGCGCACTGAGTAAAGCCCAAACCGATGCTCAGCGACAGCGCCGCAATAATCATGTTCCGCTGAGAAAAGCCGCATTTGCTCATCATCTGCAAGCCGCTGACAACAATCGTACCGAACATCATAATGGTACAGCCGCCCAGAACGGCATCCGGCAGTGTCGCCAGCAATGCGCCGAAAATCGGAAAGATGCCGGCAAGAATCATGATGACTGCACCGGTGGCGATGGTAAAGCGGTTCACTACCTTTGTCATAGCGACCAGTCCCACGTTCTGGCTGAACGAAGTGATGGGCAGACAGCCGAACACCGAGGACAGAGAACTGACAAAACCGTCACAGGCAATAGAGCCGGAGGTCTCCTCCCGTGTAACATCACGCCCCAGTCCGGAGGCAGCCAGCGCCGAAGTGTCACCGATGGTCTCTGTCGCAGACACCAGGAAAATCAGCACCACGGAAATGATGGCATCCGCATGGAACTCCATCCGGAACGGCATCAGATGCGGAACGGCGATGATGGAAGTCTCCCGCAGTGCGGAAAAGTCCACCTTGCCCATGCAGATCGCCAGAATGTACCCCACGATCAGACCAAACAGCACGGACAGCTGCTTGAAATAGGACTTGGCGAAAATGTGAAACAGGATGCAGCAAAGCAGCGTCACTGAACCCAGGATCCAGTTTGTGGCAGAGCCGAAGTCCTCACTGCCGCTGCCGCCGCCAAAGGAATTCGCACCGACTGTCAGCAGAGAAAAGCCGATGGCAGTCACCACGCTGGCAGAAACGATAGGGGCAATGATCCTGAGCCAGAATTTCGCAAACAGCCCCAGGATGCCCTCGACCAGTCCGCCGATGAGAACGGCGCCCATGATCGCACCGTAGCCGTACTGCGCTCCGATAAAGCAAAGCACTGACACAAAGGTAAAGCTGATGCCCATTACAATGGGCAGTCCGGAACCCACCTTGTGAAAGATGGGAAACAGCTGGATGAGTGTACCGATGCCGGCAATCAGCATGGCGCTCTGAATCAGCATTGCCGTTTCAGAAGATGCCAGACCGCACGCTCCGCCCACAATGAGGATGGGTGCAATGTTGGCAACGAACATGGCGAGAATGTGCTGCAATCCAAACGGGATCGCTTTATGTACCGGCACTAAGCCGTTCAGCTGGTACAGATTGCTGATCGAGGCATCCCGAAAATTCAATTTTTTCATCCGGCACCCCGCTTACTGTTCCTGCTCCCGGAACACAATTGTTCCGTTGGATGCGTCCATGCTCTCCACGATTGCCAGCGATTCCAGCGGATAGCCCAGATTCCGGATGATGCGGCCGCCCTGCTGAAAGCCCTTTTCGACAGCGATACCGATGCCCTCCACGGTTGCGCCAGCCTGCGTCACAATGGAGATCAGTCCCTGAAGCGCACAGCCGTTTGCCAGGAAGTCGTCAATAATCAGCACCTTGTCCTCCGGGTGCAGGAACTTCTTGGAAACGATCACCTGGTTCTTGCACTTGTGTGTAAAGGATTCCACCTCTGCCACATAGACCGCACCGTCAATGTTAACGCTCTTGGACTTCTTGGCGAACACCACCGGAACGTGGAAACAGCTTGCCACGATACAGGCGATGCCGATGCCGGATGCCTCAATGGTCAGAATCTTATTGATCTCCTTGTCTGCAAAGCGGCGTTTGAACTCTTCCCCCATCTGCTGGAACAGCTGCACGTCCATCTGGTGATTCAGAAAGCTGTCCACTTTCAGAATATTGCCCTCTTTTACGATGCCGTCTTTTACGATTCTCTCCTCTAAAAAATTCATGTCACTTTTCCTTCCTGGATGTTTTGGCAATGCCGCAGTCTTTGTGCGGCAAAAAGCCGGTTATATGTAGTCTATTATACCATTCTCTGCCGGAAAAGTCAATTCAAAATCTGTGGAAATCCGCCGAAATATGCAGAAGTTTTCGATTTTTTTACGTTTTTTCGGATTTGGAGGAATCCAGGGTGTCATGCCGGTATTTGAGATACTCCAGAAAGCACTTGACGGCGAGTGATGCGCTTTCCCGATCCCGAAGTGCGAGTCCGATCCGGCGGTATGCGGGAACATCCAGTTCCCGGACACAGATGCGGTACGGCACACGCTGTAAAATCAGTTCCGGCAAGATGCTGACACCCAGTCCGCTTTCCACCATGGACATAATGGCGTAGTCGTCCCACGTGGTAAAGCGCACCGACGGAGAAAGTCCACAGCGCTCGAAGATCTCCGCCGCATCGGCACGGGCATCCTTTTCCAACATCATAAACGGCGCATCACAAAGGGCTGCCACCGGGAACTTTTCCAGTCCTGCCAGAGGATGATTTTCCGGCAGCACCGCCATAAGGCGATCCTCTTCCAGAAAAATGGTATCGAACTTTCCCAGGGTGGGCAGACGCACAAAGCTGCAGTCCACCCTGCCCTCTGTGATCCACTTTTCCAGTTCGGTATAACTGCCCAGCAGCAGCTCGTATTCGATGTGCGGATAGTCCTTCTGAAACTCCCGGATGATGTTGGGCAGCCAGTGAGTGGCGATGCTGGAAAATGTGCCGATGCGGATCAGCCCCGACTGCATCCCGTTCAGCGCATTCACCTGCATCTGCATCTTCTCATAGTCTGCCACCAGTTCCTTGGCATACGGCAGCATATGCAGCCCGTTGGAAGTCAGCCGCACGCCGCCTTTTCCACGTTCCAGAAGTACCATGTTCCAGTCCTTTTCCAGGTCGCCGATCATCCGGCTGACCCCGGACTGGGAATAGTGCAGGATCTCTGCCGCTCTGGTAAAACTGCTGTACTCCACGGTCTTGACAAAGGACAGATACTTCTGCAAATTCATATCCATGTGCATTCCTCCTGTTTGTCTGCAACGAAAAAAAGCCGGCAGCAAGAACCTGTACGCATAGAAAAAGTGCTGAACAGGCTCTGAAATACCGGCTCTCTATAAACGGATTTACTCGTTGACATACCCATCCAAAAAGCTGTGTGTCACATGATCTTTCTGGTAGGAAATGATTTTGTTCAAGTTGATATTTTCCACGCTGCGGAAAATATTCTTTTCGATCTGCGGATTCTCCTCCGCCAGCTTGGCAATCAGCTGTTTTATCACCATGCGCTTGGAAACTGTCCGTTCGTCCGGGTCGCAGGTGGTGCAGGTGTCTGTGAAATGGCAGGCGCACTGGATAAACTGCAAGTCGTGATAGCGGCACCAGTGCTTGATGTCCGCCTCCCGGATCAGATACATGGGACGTATCAGCTGCATCCCCTCGAAGTTGGCACTGTGCAGCTTCGGCATCATGGTCTCCACCTGTCCGCCGTAGATCATGCTCATGAGGATGGTCTCGATGACATCATCGAAGTGGTGTCCCAGGGCGATCTTGTTGCAGCCCAGTTCCTTTGCCTTATTGTAAAGGTGTCCACGGCGCATCCGGGCGCATAAGTAACAGGGATTATTCTGCACGTTATAGACCGAGTCAAAAATGTTGGTCTCAAAAACCGTAATGGGAATTTGCAGCAGCTTGGCGTTGGACTCGATGATCTGCCGGTTTTCGGCGCTGTAGCCCGGGTCCATTACCAGAAAGACCAGTTCAAACGGAAACTTTCCGTGGCGCTGGAGTTCCTGGAACAGTTTCGCCATCAGCATAGAATCCTTGCCGCCGGAAATGCAGACGGCAATGCGATCGTTGGGCTGAATCAGATCGTATGTCTTGATTGCCTTTGCAAAGCGGCTGAAAATGACCCGGTGGAACTTCTTGCGCAGTCCCTGTTCCACTTCGGCAGCCTTTTCGTTTTTCGTCTCCCGGCGAATCTTGTCCTGGAGCCACTGCACATAGCCACCCACCAGATTTACCGCCTGGTATCCCTCGTCCCGGAGTTGTTCCGCCACGTCTGCACTGAGGATGCCGCTGCGGCAGTAGATGACCAGCATCTTGTCTTTGGGCAGTTCCCCGTGGGATGTCTCCAGCTCTTTCTGCGGAATCAGTACTGCGCCGTCAATGTGTCCCAGCGCAAATGCCGTTTCGTCCCGCATATCAATGATCTGACAGGCAGACGGTTCCATCTGTGCCAGTTCCTGTATCGTAATTTCTTCTACCATGCACTTACCTCACCAAACCGCTGTGATAAGCGGCGTTTAACTCTGCGATCTCCTTTTCGCCGTCGATATACGGCTGGAAATAGCTGTCCACCATACCGCCGCCCAGATTGTCACAGCCATTGCAGAACTCACAGGTCTGACCGCAGACCTGGAGCGACTGGGTCACGATACGGATGCGCTCCTCCCGTGTGGTGTCCTTGATTAAAATGGATTTCATCGTGATATCCTCCCACAGAAAAACCTGCTTTCAGTGGTATTCCTTTCCACGAAAACAGGTTTTCAAGGCAGCACAATTATGCCTTGCCGTCTAACTTTTCGATTGCCTCACGCAGGGTGCGCCATCCCAGAACGGCACACTTCACACGTGCCGGCATATGGGAAATATCCTGCAGCGCCGATGCCTCTTCCAGTTCGTCTACCTCGGCATCCGTTGCTGTTCCCTTAATCATTTTCAGGAACAGATCTGCCAGGTGCAGTGCCTCTTCCTTGGTCTTGCCAAGTACCATGCCGATCATAATATCCGCAGATGCCTGCGAAATGGCACAGCCGTCGCCGTTGAAGGACGCATCCTGGATGACGCCGTCTTTCATTACCAGGTTCAGCCAGATGTCGTCGCCGCAGCTGGGGTTTACGCCTTCCAGCTTGATGGTGGGACATTCCAGGTCATATTTGAACTCCGGACGGACGTTGTGTTCCGTCAGAATCTCATTGTAAAAGTTATTCATTGCCAAAGCCCATCCTTCTTCGAATATTGGAAACGCTCTCCAGGAACCGGTCGATCTCTTCCTTGGTGTTATAGAACATCAGACTGGCACGAGCGGTAGAATGTACGCCCAGATGGTCATGGAGCGGCTGTGCGCAGTGATGGCCGGCACGGATGTCCATGCCGTCGCTGCTCAGCACTTCGCTGATATCGTGGGGATGTACCTGGTCTACGGCAAAGGAAACGATACCGGTATGGTTATCCTCCCGGTCAGAGCCCAGCACGTGGATGTGCGGAATCGCCTTCATGCCCCGGAACAGATACGCAGTCAGTTCCTGTTCCACAGCGTGGAGCTTGTCCATGCCGTAGGATTCCAGATAGTCAATGGCTGCCGCCAGACCGACTGCACCGCCGGCGTTGACCGTGCCTGCCTCGAACTTATGGGGCAGTTCCGCATAAACGGCATCGTAACGGGAAACGGTCTCGATCATCTCGCCGCCGGTCAGAAACGGCGGCATCTTTTCCAGCAGTTCCTGCTTGCCGTACAGCACGCCGATACCCATAGGTGCCAGCATCTTATGACCGGAGAACGCCACAAAGTCCACGTCCAGTTTCTGCACGTCAATGGGCATATGCGGTGCGCTCTGTGCCGCATCCATGAGAATGGCTGCGCCGCAGGCTCTGGCACGCTTGACCAGTTCCGGGATATCGTTGACACATCCCAGCACGTTGGAAACCTGGGTCACCGCCACCATCCGGGTGTGTTCCGAAAACGCTGCATCCATCTTTTCCTTGGTGATTGTGCCGTCCGGCTCACACTCCAGAAAGACCAGCTTTGCTCCGGTGGCACGGGAAACCATCTGCCACGGCAAGATGTTGCTGTGATGTTCCATGATGGAAACCAGGATCTCATCCCCGGCTTTCAGATTTGCCATGCCGTAGCTGTATGCCACCAGGTTCATACTCTCTGTTGCGTTCCGGGTGAAGATGATCTCTTCCGGACAGGCAGCATGGATGAACCGCTGTACAGTTCTCCGGGCAGCCTCATAGCGTTCGGTCGCCTCCACGCTCAGCGGATACAGCCCACGCAGTACATTGGCGTTGTATTTCTGATAGAACTCCTCCACTGCATCCAGAACGCACTGGGGTTTCTGCGAAGTTGCCGCATTATCGAAATAGACCCGGTCGGTGTTCCGGAGCAGGACAAAATCCTGCCGCACTTTTTCCGGATTCCATGCTGTCATCTTAAATCACCTCTTCAATGATCTGGTGCATATATTCTGCTGTTTTTGCGTCTTCCGTATCCTGGCAGAGCCGTTCCAGACGTGCCTTTGCCACGATTTTTTCAGCCTCTTCCCTGCTGATGCCACGTGCCTCGAAATAGAACAGCATTCCCTGTTCCAGTTCGCCGATGGATGCGCCGTGGCTGCCCTTGACATCCTCTTCGGTGCAGAGGATCAGCGGAATGGTCTTGTTGATAACGTCATCGCCCAGCAGCAGTACGTTCTCTTCTTCCTTGCCCTCTGAGCCGGCACAGCCACGCTTGAGGTCAATCGTACCACGGAACGCCTTTTCTGCGCTGTCATACAGCGTACCCTCGGCACGGATATCGCTCTCGGTATTTTTGCCGATGTGGTTAGCGATCACATTCATATCCAGTTTCTTTCCCGGCTGGACCAGATAACCGGTCTTGTGGGTAAAGCTGCTGCCGTTTCCTGCCAGGTCGGTACGGATACCGGAGATCACATTGCCCTTGCTCAGATACAGGCGGATCACCTCAAACGATGCCTTTTCGCCGGTCACACAGCCCACGTCATTGATGCTCTCTTCGCTGGCATCTGCCAGAATCTGAATCAGACGGACTCTTGCGCCGGACTCTGCACGAACGACTGTCCGCAGTGCCGCATGGGACGCATTGGCTTTCCAGATCTGCACCAGTGTCAGATCACTGCCGGACTCTGCCTGGACGTTGACGAATGCAGCACAGTCGCCGCCGTCCTCGCTGCCGATCTCCATATGCACGGTATCCTCGGTGTTTTCAGCCGCAGTCACCGTCATGCCCCACTGGAACAGATCGTCCACGGCCTTGCCGACACCGGTCTCAACAGCGCTGCAGTCGCTGCCGGATTCCAGTGCGGAAACAACCGCCTTGCCCTTTTCCGATTTTGCCTGGATAGCGCAGGGCTTTGCCGGAACATAGGGCTCTGTCTGGCAGGCATTGACGTGCAGTCTGTGCCATGTCAGAGTCGGAAGTGCATTTACTCGAATTGTATTATTTTCCATCATGCTCACCTCACCCAATGCTGCCTTTCATTTCCAGACGAATCAGATTGTTCATTTCGATCGCATATTCCAGCGGCAGTTCCTTGGAAACATTGTCTGCGAAACCGCTGACGATGCAGGCTCTGGCATCCTCTTCGCTGAGCCCTCTGGACATGAGATAGAATATCGCCTCGTTGCTGATCTTGCCGATCTGTGCCTCGTGTCCCACGTCTGCCTTGCGGGTGCGGACATCAATTGCCGGAATGGTATCCGACTGAGACTCCGCATCCAGCATCAGTGACTCACAGGATACCGAGGACTTTGCACCCTCTGCGTTCTTGTTGACCACAACGGAGCTGCGGAATGTGCTGATGCCGCCGTCTTTGGAGATGGACTTGGTGTTGATATACGAAGTGGTATCCGGCGCAGCGTGTACTACCTTTGCACCGGTATCCAGGTTCTGTCCCTTTCCGGCAAAGGTGATGCCGGTAAACTCCATCTTTGCGCCCTTGCCCTTGAGGATGCTCATGGGATACAGATAGGACACATGAGAGCCGAACGAGCCGGAGACCCATTCTACCTTGCCGCCCTCTTCCACCTGCGCACGCTTGGTGTTCAGATTGTACATATTCTTCGACCAGTTCTCGATGGTGGAATAGCGCAGGGTTGCGTTTTTGCCGACGAACAGCTCTACACAGCCGGCGTGAAGGTTTGCCACGTTATACTTTGGTGCGGAACAGCCCTCGATAAAGTGGAGATATGCACCCTCATCTACGATAATCAAAGTATGCTCAAACTGACCTGCGCCCGGTGCATTCAGCCGGAAATAGGACTGCAGCGGAATTTCCACGGACACGCCCTTCGGCACATACACAAACGAACCGCCGGACCACACTGCGCCGTGGAGCGCTGCGAACTTATGGTCAGTAGGCGGAACCAGTTTCATGAAATGCTTCCGGATCATCTCCGCATATTCGCCGTGCATTGCACTTTCCAGGTCGGTATACACAACGCCCAGGTCTGCGACTTCCTGGCGTACATTGTGATACACCAGTTCGGAGTCATACTGTGCGCCGACGCCTGCCAGAGACTTTCGCTCCGCCTGCGGAATACCCAGGCGCTCGAATGTATTCTTGATATCCTCCGGCACATCAGACCATTTCGCCTTCATCTTGGTATTCGGGCGAACGTAGGTAACGATGTTGTCCATGTTCAGCCCGTCGATGGACGGACCCCAGTCCGGCACTTCCAGTTCGTTGTAGATCTGGAGCGAGTGCAGACGAAACTGCTGCATCCATACCGGATCGTTCTTCTCTTTGGAGATCTTTTCGACCAGCGCCGGCGTCAGACCGGCATCCACCTTATAGAAATCGGTTTCTTTATCTTTAATATCATAGACACTTCTGTCAATGTCTGCGATCTGCTGTTTTTCTTTCACGTTTTTCACCCTTTCGGTCATCCTGCGGCAATTATTTACTCAGCGTTTTCGTAAGCTGCGAAACCATTCTCGTTGACTTCTTCGATCAGCGAGCTGTCCGAAGTCTTGACGATCTTTCCGTTTACCATGATGTGTGTATAATCCACCGGCAGAGCCTCCAGGATCTTGGTGCTGTGGGTGATGACCAGCAGACTGCCCTTGGACTGTTTCCGGTATGCCTCGATGCCCTTGGAAACGGTGCGGACTGCGTCTACGTCCAGGCCGGAGTCTGTCTCGTCCAGAATAACGAATTCCGGATTCAGCATCAGCATCTGGAGAATCTCGGTCTTTTTCTTTTCGCCGCCGGAAAAGCCTACGTTCAGATCACGTTCTGCATAGGACGGATCCATCTGGAGCAGTTCCATCTTCTCTTCCAGCTCTTTCTTAAAGCTGAACAGACGAATGCGCTTGCCGGTCTTTGCCTCCAGAGCGCTGCGGATAAAGGCGCTGACGGTGATGCCCGGAATCTCGATGGGGTTCTGGAACGACAGGAAAATGCCGTTCTTGGCACGCTCGTTGTCCGGCATCTCGTTGATGTTCTGTCCCTTGTAAATAATGTCGCCGCCGGTTACGGTATAAGCCGGATTGCCCATGAGCGCCGCGCCCAGTGTAGACTTACCGGTGCCGTTCGGTCCCATCAGTACGTGTACCTCATTCTCGTGGATATCCAGGTCAATGCCGTGGAGGATCTCTTTTTCTCCGGCACAAACTTTCAGATTCTGAATACGCAGCAGATCGTTATGACTCATGTTACATCTTCTCCTTCTTCATCTTTATAATTTACCGCATCGGCAAGGGTAATGGAATTCAGATAGTTGTTTATCAGTGCAGAAAGCCCTTTCCAGATCGGAAGGGTGTGGCAGGAATCTGCCGTTTCGCAGATCGGCGTGCCGTTTTCGATGCACTTTACAGGTTCGATGGACTCTTCCACCGCACGCAGGATTTCTCCCACGCTGTATTCTTCCGGCGGACGGGACAACCGATAACCGCCGCCTTTTCCGCTGGCAGCCTCTACAAATTTCTGCTTGGACAGCATAGATGTGATGCTTTCCAGATATTTGAGAGAAATGTTCTGCTGGGCAGAAATGACTTTCAGCGGCGTGTAAGAATGGTCGTCCACCTGCGCCAGGCACATCATCAGCTTGAGCGCATTGCGTCCTTTTGTGGACACGATCATAGGTTACCACTTTCCTTTGCTCCGGGAATTTCTGAGAACAGTTTGACATATTGCTTTCAGTATTTCCCTGTTTGTCCCTATTATACACCTACCAACCTAGTATGTCAATGGGACGAAATGCAGGTTTACAAATTCTTCACGGAGAATTTTCATGATATGGGATGTGGATTTCTTAGAGTCTGTTCTGTATCTTTTTATGTGCGGATTTTCAAGCATGATTTTGTCGGTGACAAGAAAAAATCCGCAGGCATACTATCGTATGGCAAGGATTTTTGACGCAGTCAGCGGCGAAATCTGCCGAAAAGACGTGTGGAAAAAGATACGGAACAGGCTCTTAGGGAATGTGACGACAAAAAGCGCACCGTTTTGAGAACGGTGCGCTTTTGATTATGAATCGTCATTTTTGCAGTTTTCCGTTTACCGCCGGAACAATCCCCGCTTTTTCGGCTTGGGTTCAGCACAGCGCTCTGCAATGATCTGCACCATTTCGCCTACGTTTTTCATGCCGGAAACTTCCTGCATCTTGAACTTCATTCCGAATTCCTTTTCCACAGCGTCGATCAGATTGATATGCTCAATGCTGTCCCAGTCTTCTACGTCGTTGGCGGTAGTCGTCTCTGTGATTACCAGAGAATCATCGTCGAAAATATCCTGGAAGATCTCGTTCAGTTTCTCTAAAATTGCCTCGTGTGTCATGCCTTCTGATGCTCCTTTTCATTTACTTGGATCACATGGTTCTGATTGCTGTACCCGGCAACATCCAAATGCCAGGTGCTGTCGCCGTTTTCGAACTGTTCCGTTTTGGTGAAGCCAAACTTGCCGAACAGATCCCGAACCATGCCGTTTTTTGCCGTCTGGTAGTAGTAGCCGCAGATGCTGCGGATGTTTCGCTCCCGGCACGCCGCCACCAGCGTGTCCAGCATCGCCAGTTCCATGTCCCGTTTCAACACACGGCAGCTCATGAGCCAAAGCTCAATGTGCAGCGTGTCTCCCGAGATTTCACCGATCACCACGGAAACAATGCCATTGTCACCGAATTTATCCCGCAGCCGTCCGTAAAGTCGGATATGCTTGTCGTCTGCGGCGATCTGTTCCATCTCGCTCTGGGTATAGCGCCGTGTGGTCAGATTGAACTGGTTACTCTTATTGGTCAGCTGGACGATACGGGGAAGTGCCACCGGGTCGAAGTCCCGGATCTCGGCGTGCATATCCAGCCCCAGCAGATAGTCGGTGTAGTTGGCGTAAGTCTGCTGCATCTGCGCACGCTTTGCGTTGGCACGGTACATCTCGCTGCGGTTGGCATCCGCCGCCGAAAAAGTCGTCGTTTCAAAATAGCCGGCATGATCCAGGACACGGATGCAGTCTGTGGGGCTGTCAAATGCCGGAACGGCAATGCCGGGGATCTGTGCGGAGACAATATCCCGTTCTGCCGGGTTGTCATCCACAAAGACAAAGCTTTCCGGCAGCAGCGAAAGGGTTTCTGCGGTGTGCAGCAGGTTCTGGTCTTTCGGCTCCCAGTTGGCACAGACGGTGACAAAATCCTCCTCATGCAGCACAGAGTCCGGATGGGACAGCCCCAGCTTGGCGTTCTCCGGCTCATTTTTGGAGCATACGGTCAGCAGCACGCCCAGCTGTTTCTGTGCCTTGCAGTACTCCTGCACCTCTGTGTATGCCTCTGCCTCGGCAGTCTCCTGTCCGATGGCAATGCCCTCTTGTCCGTCATCGCCGATGACACCGCCCCAGAGCGTGTTGTCCAGATCCAGCGCCAGGACTTTTTTGTTCTTGCCGTAGATAGAGCGGATGATTCGGGTCAGACTGTAGGCGAATTCCGGGACAGCGTCCAGAGTCATGGCATACTTGTACAGATACCAGTAGGAATCGTCGTGCCAGGCATCCAGCCCATAGCTTGCCGCCAGATAGTGCAGGTCATGGAGATAAAAGTCGGAATGGGATGCGGCATACTGTCCGAATTTGCGGTTCAGTTCCTGGATAAACCAGACCATGCCGTGACAGTCCCAGGCATCCCGGTTTCCCATGAGCCGAGTGGACGGCAGTTCAAAGTTGTTCTGGATAATGGGACAGTGATAGACTTCATGCAGACGCTCCCACATCTGGCTGAAGTGGCTGAACTGGCGCTCCAGTGCATCCCGGACCTCCTGCTCCGATGCAGAAAGGGGCAGCGGTGCCTCGCTGATATTGCGGCTGGTGGTGTGAATGAAGATCAGGTCTGGCTGGAACGATTCCAGTTCCGGATTGTCAAACATGGCATCCTGCCAGTACTGTGCATATTCCGACTGATAAAAGGCAGGCTGAATGCCGCAGTTCAGCAGGAACAGTTCCAGCATGGAGATGATATCGTTTGTTGTTGAGCCGCCCAGCACGGCAATGCGCTTTTCCATGCGTTGGCTGCCGTCTGCCAGGAGGCTTTTTTTCAGTTTGCGTCGTTTTTTCAGCAGAAAGCTGCTGTCAAAGGGATATTCCAGTTCTTTCATTGTGAGACCTCTTTACTGCGTCCGGATGGTTTCCAGACATTCGCTGTTGCCGCCGGTGGCGCTGAATGTGTTCATGGCGAACAAAACATCCGTTGCACCGACCTGCTGCATAAAGGAAACGGCATTCAAATCGAAATAGCGCATATCAATGACATAGATGTCCGAGAAGGACTGCGTCAGATACGGCACAAGCGCATTGCCGTAACTGTCTTTCACGATGACAAGCGTCCGCTTGTTGGTGACATCGGTCTTGACGTGTGTGATCTTTTCGTCGCCGCCCATGAATACCAGATACCAGCTGACCGGTTCTACATTGTCCAGGGAGATCAGCAGCTTGCCGTCCCGTTCGTTGGTGAAATTGGTGTCGTAATACTGGGTGGTGTACTGGTTGTGCGGCGTATAATAGGTGAAATCTTCCGGGTTCTCCTGCAATACGGCGCTCTTGGTAAAGGTGTACATACTGCCCAGATAGCCGGAAAGTGTGGTCTTGGTGTAGCTGGACAACGGCGCAAAGTTCACGCCGGCTGTCTTGGCAAACGCCTCTGCCGCATAGTAAGCGCCCAGGGGCAGCCAGTGGTGGTCGGTACGTGCATAGATGTCCTCGTCGGTATGCGCCGCCAGTGCCGCATATGCGTCCACAGCTTTGACGTTTTGCAGGTTCTCGTCAATGTGGTCGATGTTGTCCGACTCGCTGCCGGTATAACCGGAATAGGAGTCCGGCAGATAAAAGGAAACTGCGGTAGGTGCGACCAGGGAATAGATGTTCACCTTATCGCCCAGCTGTTTCTTGTATTCGTTCAGTGTTGCGGCGTATTTTTCTCCACGGGAAAAGCTGCCGCCGTAGATGCTGATGGCACGCTTGTCCACCAGAACAATGCCGTCTCCGATCTCAATGGGGTCTGCCTCCGGTTCGGTGGTGACAGTAGTGACCGTTGTGGTCACACCGGCGCTGTTTCCGCTGGCAACCGGCGCAGTGGTGGTGACATTGTCTTTCTTCTCACTCTCCGTGTCTTTCTTGACCGGCGCAATGTTGCCGTAGAACTGCACCTTGTCTTCACCCTGCAAGCCCTGGTAGCTTTCCAGTTTGCTTATCATATGCTTGAAGTTGCTGCGACCGGGAACGGTGTCCTCGTAGTAGTGCATCCAGTCTGCGATGTAATCGCCGCTTTCCAGTGTGTCCATGGAAAAGGACGGCGGTGTGGCAAGCTTGCGGTTTTCTTCGGCGGATTCTGTGGGGCGATTGCCCACCAGCAGAAAGATGGAGCCGCCGAAAATGATGGAACCAATGGCAAAGATTCGGACAACAGCGCCCACCCGATTGGTAATCAAAATCTGTCGTTTCAGTTTATAGCGAGCCTTCCGCTCTCTGGCGGATTCTTTGTCCTCCGGCGTATTTGCCGCTGGTGCAGTTTCCGATAACGCCTCTTCGGCAATCTCAAACTGCGGCGCATCTTCCGTCGGTGCAGAATCCGCAGCAGGCGGTTCTTCCGCTGGTTCTGTCTCCGGCAAAGGCTCTTCCGGAGTTGCCGTTTCCTCTGTAGACTCCTCCGACGGCACAGCGGCACTTACTGCTGCCTGCTGCGCGTCAGCGTTGGCATTCATTGCCCGGAGACGGTCCAGATCCTGCTGCACCTGCTGGAATTTTTCTTCCAGCGCAGCGTCCAGATCGAAGTCGTTCTGCGGATTCGGGGTATTGGAATTGTTGTTGTTTTCGTCCATGACTGCCGTCTCCTTTCTTAGAACTTGGTGTATAGGAACGGGGTGTTCGTTGCGTCAACCATTAAGATACTGCTGACGATCAGTAGCCCGGCTGCCAGAACCGTACCCGTAACGGAAAGCGTAAGGTTGACTGCCGGATTTTTCGCCATCCACTTTTTGGGCAGCTCCAGCAGCGGGAAACAGCACAGTAGTGCAGCGATCAGCAGGAACAGGTTGTTCTGTACGGATGTCACCAGCATGGTGTCATACCAGCCTGTACCGTTCTGTCCAGCCATCGCCAGGAGCATATCGCCCAGCTGGTCGATGCCGCCGGTGCAGTAGAAAATGCCGAATCCCACAACGATAACGATTTTGTTGCAGATATGGCAGATGACTGCCGGGATCTTCTTCATGCCCTTTTTGCCGATGCCCATTTCCAGCATGAGGAACAGCCCGTAATAAATGCCCCAGATGATGTAGTTCCAGCTTGCGCCGTGCCAGAGTCCGGTGCAGAACCAGACCAGGAGCAGACCGCCGATCTTCCGGCGCTTTCCGAACAGCGGCACATACAGCAGATAATCCCGGAAAAAAGTCCCCAGGGAAATATGCCACCGCTGCCAGAACTCCGTGATATCCTTGCACAGGAACGGGTGGCGGAAGTTTTCGTCCAGGTGGAATCCGAAAATGCGTGCAATACCGATTGCCATATCCGAATAGCCGGAAAAGTCAAAGTACATTTGCAGGGCATACAGCACAACGCCGTACCACACGCCCAGGGTGGTCTGTGAGGTGAAATCGTTCCCCAGGAACTGGTCTACGATGCCAGAAAGCCGGTCCGCCAGCATGATCTTTTTGGCAAGTCCCACGGCAATTCTGCCGAAACCGATGCTGATATCGTCCGCTGAAATGCGGCGCTGGTGCAGGTCTGCCTGCATGGTCTCATACCGTGCGATAGGTCCGGAAATGGTGATGGGGAAAAATGAAACGTACAGCAGGAATGTGAAAAAGTTCCGTTCCGACTTGACCTTGCCCCAGGCGCAGTCGATGAGATAAGAAACCGTGCGGAACGTGAAAAAGCTGATGCCAAGCGGCAGCGGCAGATCTGGAACAGGGATGGACAGAGAGAACCAGTGGTTCAGATTTTCAATGAAAAAGCCGGTGTATTTGAACCCGACCAGTGTCCCCAGATTCAGAACCAGCCCAAGCGCCAGGAGCAGCTTTGCCGGCGTTTTGTCCCGGAATCGTTCAATGCCACGCCCCAGGACGAAATTCACCAGAGCGCTCGCCACGACCAGCCACAGGAAGGAAAGGTCACCGCAGGCGTAGAACAGCAGAGAAAAGACGATTAGCACTGCATTGCGGTAGGACGTTTTCTTCGTGGCAAAGTAGCAGAGAAAACAGATGGGAAAGAATAGATAGATGAAAAACAATCGGGAAAAAACCATATGATAAGACCTCGGTTCGTCTGTATTTTTTTATTTTTATGTAGTACGGAGCGGTTTTCCAGCAAGGAAGCAATAATCGCTTTCTTTGCCGCTACCTCTTATTATACAACAAATTGCGGCAGGATTGCAAGGGGAACGACACGAAGAAACGGCTTTCCCGGAAAATCAGCTTTTTCCACAAAAAAAGACGGCAAAAAGCCGCCTTTTTCGGTATTGTCTGATTTTTGGAAAATCGGAAAAATTTACTGTTTGGTCGGTGCAGCTGTTGTGGTTGCTGCGGTGGTCGTTTCGCCAGCCGGAGCAACATCGGAAAGAACGCCCTTGAGACCGGCAGCCAAACCAGCCAGACCCTGAATCTCGCTGGGAATGATGATCTTGGTTGCCTTGCCGTCCGCAGCCTTTTCGAACGCCTCCAGAGATTTCAGCTTCAGAACCGACTCGCTGGGGTTTGCCTCGTTCAGCTTGACCAGGCTGTCTGCCAGTGCCTTCTGTACCAGTTCGATTGCCTGTGCCTCACCGACAGCGATGCGCATTTTCTGTTCCTTGATCGCCTCGCCTCGCAGGATCACAGCCTCCTTGTCAGCCTCTGCCTTCAGGATCGCAGTCTGCTTGTCAGCCTCTGCACGCAGGATCTTGGCGTCCTTTTCACCCTGTGCCACAGTGACCTGGTATTCCTTTTCACCCTGGGCACGCAGGATCTTTTCACGCTTTTCACGCTCTGCCTTCATCTGCTTTTCCATGGCATCACGAATCTCAGCCGGCGGCAGGATGTTTTTCAGTTCGACACGGATGACCTTGATACCCCAGCGGTCTGTTGCCAGATCCAGGGTCTCTGTGATACGGGTGTTGATGAGGTCACGGGAAGTCAGCGTTGCGTCCAGTTCCAGTTCACCGATGATGTTACGCAGCGTGGTAGCCGTCAGATTCTCGATGGCTGCGATAGGATGCTCTACGCCGTATGCAAACTGTACAGAGTTTGTGATCTGGAAGAACACGACTGTGTCGATCTGCATGGTAACGTTATCCTTGGTGATAACTGCCTGGGGTTTGAAGTCAACTACCTGTTCCTTAATGGAGACCCGTTTTGCCACACGGTCGATAAACGGTACCAGGAAGTGGATGCCGGTGCCCCACGCTTTATAGAATGCACCCAGACGCTCGACAACGTAGACGTTTGCCTGGGGAACGATGCGGATACGGGAAACCAGTACCAGCACGATAAATACAAGTACTGCTAAAATCACAAGAAATGCCATAATGTTTTCTCCTTTTTGAATCCATGTTGCAATGTTTTTGGTACGCTGAGCGTGTGCTTACTGTGCTGTGCCTGCGGTGACAGTCTCCGGCAGACGGCTCACGGTGAGCTTTGTTCCGCTGACTGCCTCAATGCGGACGCTGGTGTTTTCCGGGATGATCGTGCCGTCCTGGGAAACTGCGATCCAGTCCACACCATCCAGGCGGACACGTCCGGTATTCTTCACCGGATCAACTTCCTGGATTACCACGGCGATGCGTCCGATTTCCTGGTTATTGGTGTCCTTGATGCCGAAAGAAAAGATCCTGCGGCAGATGGGACGGGTGAAGATCAGCAGCAGCACGGAGACCGCCAGAAACAGGATACCCTGCACCGGCAGAGATGCGCCAAAGCAGACGGCGAGAAACGCTGCCAGCGATCCGGCTGCAAACCAGATGCTCACCAGCTGCTGTGTGGCGAATTCCACCAGAACGGTCAGTACAAAAAGACCACCCCACAGCAGAAACGGCATATAGGCTTCCATGCAAAACTCCTTTCTGTCATTTGAGTCGGTTTCGTAAAACCAACCATGCTCTAAAAAAGCCTTGATATCCTTTTGCGTCTGGATATCAAGGCTAGTATATCATATTTTTGCAGTTTTGTAAAGCGTTTTTTTCGAATTCCCGGTGAAATCCAGGTAAAATGCCCGTTCAGAGAGATTCCGGGTGGATACCCAGCGTTTCGCACAGCACCCGAACCACGCCGTTTTTGGTATTGGCAGGTGCGGTATGTCTCGCCTGGAGCTTGACCCGGTCGGAGGCATTCTCCATGGCGTAGCTGAACTCAGCGCATTGCAGCATGGTGATATCGTTGTCATAGTCCCCGAAAGCCATGGTCTCCGCCGGCGTAATGCCCATGCGTTCCTGAAGTTCCCGGAGCGCAGCGCCCTTGGTGATGCCCTTGCACATAATGTCCATCCAGCAGTCGCCGGAAATGAGCAGCTCGTACTTATCCCCCAGGGCATCCCGCATGGCAGGATATGCCTCACGGGTCGGTCCGTTGGTGTCGCACAGGGCGATTTTCAAAATCGGCTCGTCTACCGCATAGAGCATATCATAGGGAACAACCTGGGGATCACGGTAATACCGCTGGATCTCACGCTGCATGGCGGCGTTGTTGTTTTCCGGGTAATAAATGTGGTGGAAACCGCACAGCACCGGAACGGCGGTGGACAGCTGATGACAGGCATCCAGCGTCTGGCGGATGACTTCCTTTGGCAGGCTGTGCAGCATGGGCGCCTCATGCGGATACATGACGCACGCCCCGTTGTCGCAGATGAAAATGATCTCTTCGGCGAGTTCCCCAAACAGATTGGTCAGCATCATATGAGATCTGCCGCTTGCCACGGCAAATGTAATATCACGGCGATATAATTCCTCCAGCAGTGCAGGCAGCTGTGGCGGAAGCCGCTTTTCATTATCCAGCAGCGTTCCGTCCATATCTGTTGCAATGAGTTGTATCATATCCAATTCTCCCTTCTTCATGAGACAGGGAACGGGAGCGGAGCCGCCCGGAAAAACCGTTCGCACTGTCCGTATGATAGTATACCATAAAAATGGGAAAAGTCAAGGAGCGGGATGTGAATTTTTTCGGGCAATGTCCCGGAAACACGAAAATGTGCCGTTTTGCATACATTAGAATGCACCGGGAATGCCTAGATTCGGTGCAGAGAGGAGTATGTGCAGAATGCAGAACCAATTGGAACGCATCCAGCAAATAGCTGGGATGCAGCGGAATTTTCTGCGGGATTTTGTTCCGGCAGATGCGCCGGAGAGCCGGATGACGGAACGGGAATCCTTCCAGCCCACGACGCCTTTTCCGGATCAGACACCGCCGGGAATGGCATATGTGCCGTACCAGCAGTGGGAAGAGCCGTATGATGCGGACACAGCTTTTCCCATCGGGACAATGTTCCCGGCGTTGGATTATCCTTACCGAGGAGGTGGCTCTTTTGCATGAGAAACAGCGGCTGATGGCGATGATCCGGAAATACGACTTCGTCCTCTACGAGTTACAGCTGTACCTGGACACCCACCCACGCTGTCCGGAGGCGCTGCGGATGTGGAAAAACTACCAGGCAATGCGGCAGAAGGCAGCGTCCGCCTATATCCGCCAGTACGGTCCGATCCAGCCGCTCCAGACAGACGGCAATGCGCCCTGGGCGTGGAATCAGGGACCGTGGCCGTGGGAAAAGGAGGCGAACTAAATGTGGGTCTATGAAAAGAAACTCCAGTATCCGGTGAAGATCAAAACCCCGAATGCTAAGACGGCGAAGTATATTATTTCACAGCTTGGCGGACCAGACGGCGAGTTAGCTGCATCGCTGCGCTATATGAACCAGCGGTATACGGCGCAGCCGGATAAGGTAAAAGGAATTTTGACTGATGTGGCTACCGAGGAGTTAGCTCATGTCGAAATGATTTCAGCGATCCTGTACCAGCTGACAGACGGTTTGACACCGGAGCAGATCAAGGAGGCTGGCTTTGACGCCTACTTTGTGGATCATACCCTGGGCGTTTATCCTCAGAGCGCAGCCGGCGTGCCGTTTACTGCGGCGTATTTCCAGTCAAAGGGTGACCCGATCACCGATCTGACCGAAGATCTGGCGGCAGAGCAGAAGGCACGCAGCACCTATGACAACATCCTGCGGATGTGCGAGGATCCGGATGTGCGTGATCCCATCAAGTTCCTGCGGCAGCGTGAGATCGTGCATTTCCAGCGGTTTGGCGAGGCACTCCGCCAGGTGCAGGACGATCTGAACGCAAAGAACTTCTACTGCTGCAACCCGTCGTTCGATCAGAATTGCGGAAAAACTGCAAATCGGAGACGAATGCGGTAAACGCAGCAGAACATTTCTTACAAAAAACGTGTCACTCTGTCGGTGCAGAATGACACGTTTTTTTGCTTTATATTCGGCACATATTTCATGCCGGTTCTTCTTATCTCACTTCGATGCCATCTCCGCCAGAGTCCGCACCATTTCCAGATCGTCCTGGGTCACACGCATATTGGTGCAGAGTTCTTTTCCCTCTGCCGTAGTCAAACTGATCTCGATCACACTGCCCTCGTTGATCGCACGGGACGCTGCCGAGAAGAACATCGGCACTTTCGGGTGGTTCTGCCGGAACTTTGTCAGCAGTGATTTCATCTGCATCAGCATTTTCGGATTCATCATATCTAAGTCGCTCCTTTTGTCTGTATCATTTCTTGTGCAGCGGACACGCCTCGGAAACATGAGGGAACGGCACTGTCCGGAACTGCATCCGGCTGCCGTCCAGCACCAGCAGCTTTCCGGTGAGCAGTGTGTCGCTGCCCAGCAGAAAGCGAATCGCCTCTGCCGCCTGTATCGTGCCGATGATGCCGGCAGTAACACCGATCACCGGAATCGGCGCCGGCGCATCCCCTTCCGGAATGTCCCCGAAAATACAGCGGTAACACGGACCTTTTCCCGGCACATAAGTCATGACCTGACCGGAAAAGCCGGTAATGCCGCCGTGTACAAAGGGTTTTCCGGCAGCCACGCACACATCGTTTATCATAAACTTATTTTTCAGCTGATCTGCTGCATCGATCACAATATCGTATTGTTGCACCAGTTTTTCCAGCGCAGGTGCATCCAAAAAGCAGGGATACGCTTTCACATCCACGTGGGAATTCAGCCCGTGGAGCGTCTGTGCGGCGGAATCCGCCTTATTCTGTCCCAGGCGAGACTCCTGGTGCAGGATCTGCCGCTGTAAGTTGGACAGCTCCACCCTGTCTCCGTCGGCAATGCCAATTGTCCCCACGCCGGCTGCCGCCAGATAATAGGCTGCCGGACTGCCCAGACCGCCTGCGCCGATTACAAGGACACGGCTGTTTTTCAGACGTTCCTGTCCCGTTTCGCCGATCTCCGGCATCATGATCTGCCGGGTGTAGCGTTCCTGTTCCTGCGGTGTCAGCATAGCAATTCCTTTCCCATCAAAAATGTGCCTGCAAACCGGTCAGATCCTTGATGACCTCTCCGGCTAAGATCAGCCCAGCCACAGACGGCACGAACGCACAGCTCCCCGGCACAGGCTTTCCCTGCTCTGTCTTTTCCAGCCGCTGCAGCACAGCCGGCAGTTCCTTGGAATAGACCACTTTCAGTCTGGGAATACCACGCTTTTTCAGCTCACGCCGCATGACACGTGCCAGCGGACAAACCGATGTCTGCATAATATCTGCCACTTCAAACGCCGTCGGGTCCAGCTTGTTTCCTGCACCCATGGCACTGATGATCGGCGTGCCGCTGGCATATGCCTGTTCCGCCAGCCCCAGTTTTCCGGAAACAGTGTCGATGGCATCGATCACATAATCGTACTGGGAAAAGTCAAACTCCCCGGCAGTCTCCGGCAAATAGAACTTCTGATGCTTTGTCACCCGGCAGTCCGGATTCAGCAGGCGGATCCGTTCCTCTGCGGCATCCACTTTGGGCATCCCGATGGTGGCACGGGTGGCGATGATCTGACGATTCAGATTGGATTCGCAGACCGTATCATCATCCACCAGATCCAGTGCGCCCACACCGCTCCGTGCCAGCGCCTCAACAGCATAGCCGCCAACGCCGCCGACACCAAACACTGCTACACGGGCTTTCGCCAGCCGTTCCATGGCATCTGCGCCAAAAAGTAATTCTGTTCTGGAAAACGCATTCATATATGTACATCCTGATATTTTAATAAAACTTGTGTCACTTCTTCCTTGTGTGCCAGGAATGTCCCCACGATCTTCGGGTCAAAGTGACTTCCGCTGGACTCTTCCAGAATCCGGAACGCTTTCTCTACGGGGAACGCATCCTTATAGACACGCTTGCTGGTCAGTGCATCGAACACATCCACTACAGCCATGATTCTGGCGCAGAGCGGGATATCCTCTCCGGAAAGATGGTAGGGATAGCCTGTGCCGTTCCACTTCTCGTGGTGATACAGCGCCATTTCCCGTGCCACTTTCAGATAGGAGTCACTTTCAATGTCTGTAAGTGTCTTTTCGATGATCTCGCCGCCGGATTCTGCGTGTGTCTTAATGACTTCGAACTCCTCCGGTGTCAGCTTGCCCGGCTTATTCAGCACCACATCTGAGATCTTGATCTTGCCGATGTCGTGGAGCGGCGCCGCCTTATACATCCGTTCCTGCATCTCCGGTGTCAGAATATTGGCATACTCCGGCATCTCCGCCAGATACTTCACCAGAATGCGCAGGTATTCGCTGGTGCGCTTGACGTGCTGTCCCGTGAAATCGTCTCTGGACTCCACCATATCCGCAAAGCTGATGATGATTTTGTTCTGGATCTCTTTCAGCCGCTGGTTGGAACTGCGCAGGAATTCCTGCTGTACAAACATCCCCACACAGCTGTCGAACGTCAGCACAAACTGCTGCATCCGCTGTACCGCATAATTGAACGGATTTGCGAACACTGCCAGATAGCCGTAGATCATCTGCTGATTGTGGATCGAATAGAAAACCACCGGATCCGGCTTCTCGATGAGGCGGCTCCAATCCGGGATCAGCGACTTTTTCGCAATATACGCCGTCTCCGTGGTCTGTTCCCCGTAGAAAAACCGATGCGACAGTACAACGTCCGTGAACGGCTGTTCCTCATAGGTATGCTCCGGCGGGTTGTCGTCCTCGAAATCCGAGTTCATGCAGAGGTAGCTGTCCGAACGGATATAGTACCGCAGGATCTCATGAATTTTCGCCGAATCGTGTTCAAAAGTCAGCTTGGTCAGCATATTTTTCATAGAGCGGTCGTACTGTTCGCTGTCGTTCATCCGGGAATAGATGGCATTGACCGCACGGCTGACCGACTCCATGGTGCATTTCCGGCAGCCGCAGGACTGCGAAACATCCAGTGTATACGGAAAGATATACTCCTGTTTCATGGGCGTATCAGACAGCGAACGCTCCAGCAGTTCCGCCATATATGCGCCTAGTTTTTTCATATCTCTGCGGCAGGTCGTCAGCCGCGGGAAGTTGTACTGTTCCTGGATAATGCCGTCAAATCCCGTCACGATCACATCGTCCGGCACGCTGTAGCCATGGTCTGACAGCACCTCGCACACAGCGATCGCCATGGAATCATTGATGCAGACGATCGCCTCCGGAAGTCCCTCCGGCTCAGCCAGAAAGCGCTCCATCAGCGCCTTTGTTGGGAACGCATAAAAATCGCCGTAGCCAAACCATTTTTCATCAAATGCAATGCCGTGTTCCTTCAGCACGTCCCGGAAGATCATCTCCCGTGTCTCCGATGCCGGATTGCCCCGGAATCCGGCAATGCAGGCAAACTTCGTCACATGATGATGTTCGATCAGATGGGTCACCAATTCACGGAACGCATCCAGTTCATCAAAGGTGATGCGAATGCCGCTGGAATACCGCTCTGTCGGCTCTACCAAAAACACCGGTACCTGATGCTGCGATGCCGCCGCCAGAATATCCTCCACGATGGCACGGCATTTCAGGCACTGGGTATATACGATCACAACATCGACCACGGAAAAATCCATGAGCTGAAAGACGCTCGCCTCGCCCCGGTCAAACGGTGTATCCCGGAAAAGATCTGTTGCCGTGTTGTAAATGAGACAGCGCCAGTTCTTTTCCAGAAGAGATTGATACATGGGATAGATCATGCTCTGCGTATTTTCATTTTGTATTTCTGACACACAAAGTGCAGCCACCTTGCATCCGTTTATCATTGTTGTTTCCTCCGCTAACTCAGCAGAAACTGACTGCAGCCGAATGCTGCATTTTTTCATTCTTCTGTCTTGGAATAATCCCCGGCATCACGCCGGTTTTCCCTATCTCTTTCATTTTATCATATTCCCCGGACACTGTCAATCTGAATTCAGAAACAATCGCAGACCTGCCTGCTTTATTTACAAATGCGCAAAAAAGCACTGCATTTTCTGCAGTGCTTTTCAAATATTTTCCATGTGTTCTGCCGTATAAAGCAAACATCAGATTGTGCATTCCAGGAGCAGTTCCGCCAGAGTTTCCGGCGTATCTGTGACCCATTCTGCGCCGTACTGTTCCAGCTCGCCCGGCGCAGCGTAGCCATACCGGACACCGATGCACGGCACGCCGCATTCCTTTGCCCCCAGCACATCATGTTTCCGGTCGCCAATCATCACCGTGTGGGACGGCTGCTGTTCCGGCAGCCCCAGGCGGCGCAGCGCCAGACGCATAACATCCGCCTTTGTCTCGCCCTCTTTGTGAATGTCACTGCCGGCAATTACAGTAAAGTACTTCGTCAGTGCAAAGTGTTCCATGATCTGCCGGGTGTACACCTCCGGCTTTGAGGTGGCGACCGCCAGCACATAGCCGTGTGCCGTCAGCCGTTCCAGCAGCTGCGGTATTCCGGGATAGACGCTGTTCTCGAACATTCCGATCTTGGAAAAGCGCTCCCGATACTGCGCCACCGCATACGCCGCACGCTCCGGGGACATTCCACAGAACTGCTGAAAGGAATCCAGCAGCGGCGGGCCGATAAACGGGCGCAGCTTGTCCGTGTCCGGTTCCGGCGTGCCGCATTGTTCCAGGGCGTACTGCACACAGCGCAGAATGCCCGGCGCAGAATCGGTCAGCGTTCCGTCCAGGTCGAACAGCAGCCAGTGCAGGTCTTTGGGCAGGTCTCTCATGCTCAGCCTCCCAATGCGATCATGCGGTCGATACAGCAGCGGGCCTTGGTGATCGTCTTGGCATCCAGCTGGATCTCCGCACCCTCACCGTCTTTCAGAATATGATAAATGTCCATCAGCGTGGTGGACTTCATATTCTCGCAGATCAGTTTCTTTGCCAGCGGATAGAACCGCTTTTCCGGGCAGGCATTCTGGAGTGTCTCCGCAATGCTGATCTCTGTGCCGATGATAAATTCCTTTGCATCCGACTCCATGGCATAGTTGACGATGCCGGAAGTGGAACCGATATAATCCGCCTGCTCACAGACTGCCGGACGGCACTCCGGATGTACCAGCAGCAGCGCATCCGGGTGCGCCTCCTTGGCAATACGGACATCCTTCGCCGATACAGATGCGTGGATGGGGCAGCCGCCCTGGAGCAGTTTCAGCTTTTTGTCCGGGAGCTGCTGCTGCACATAAGCGCCCAGGTTGCAGTCCGGGATAAACAGAATCTTGTCATTGCTCAGCTGAGAGACGATCTTCACCGCCGAAGAGGAGGCCACACAGACATCGCAGATGGTTTTCAGCTCTGCGGTTGTATTGATGTATGCGACCACGGTATGATCCGGATACTGCATCTTCACCGCACGGATCATCTCCTTGTCCATCTGCTCCGCCATAGGACAGCCGGCAGTGGGGTTCGAAAGATATACGTTCTTTTCCGGAGAAAGGATCTTTACGGTCTCCGCCATAAAGCGCACGCCGCACATCAGCACATTCTTCTGCGGCGTATTCTTTGCCTTTACACTCAGCGCATAGGAATCCCCCGTAAAATCAGCAATTTCCAGAATATCACTGGTCTGATAACTATGTGCCAGGATACAGAAATCACGTTCTTTTTTCAGCCGCAGGATCTCCTCTTGAATCTCACGTATTTTCATGATCTTAATTCCTTTCCGGCCGGAAATGCCGCTCCAGCCGTTTGATATGCTCCGAAAAACCAGGTTTTTCCGGGAAAAGTCAGAATGCTATAAAAAATAGATACACTTATTCTAGTATAGCACAGCGTGGTTTGTTTGTCAAGATTTTCACAAAGTATTTACATACTGAAACGCTATGCTTTTGTGCCGTCTGCACATTCTGAAAAAATCCGTTTTTGCATCAAACAGAATCCACATTTTTTATTCATGAAATTTGTGCAATTCGAATACTTCACAAGGCGAAAAAAATATGGTATAATAGAACATATCATAAATTGTGCATTTCTTACAGTTTCGGAATTTACTGCAAGATACTCAACTGGTATTTTTTCACAAATTGCAAAACAGAAAGAAGGTCCACACGATGACAAACACACCCCGCATCATCGGCGTATGTCTCTCTATGCTGCCGGAGGAATACCGCCTGCAATGCGTCCGTGCCTTGAATAAATATGCCGTGCAGCAGGGCTATCGCCTTTTCATTTTCCATTCCAAGACAGACTTCTATCTTCCGCTCACACCGACGGATGACGGTGAGATGTCCATTTTCCAGATGATCCAATATCATATGCTGGATGCCATGATCGTCCTCCCGGACACCATCAAACGGGACAGCGTGCTGCAAAGCATCATCGACAGCTGCCGCAGCCACAATGTCCCCGTTATCTCAATTGATAAGTTTCTGGAAGGCTGTGTCAACTTCCGGTTCGACTATTCTAACTCTTTTGAAACGCTCTGTCAGCACGTTGTGCAGAAGCACCATGCCAAGCGGCTCTTTATGATGGCTGGTGTGAGAGACAACACCTTTTCTGACGAGCGCATCCACGCCTTTGAAAAGGTCATGGCGGAAAACAACATTACGCCGGACAACTACCGCATCGGCTACGGCGACTTCTGGGAAAAGCCGACGAGAGAAACCCTGGAACAATGGTTCATCGAGGAACAGTGTGCCATTCCGGACGCCATCATCTGCGCCAATGACACCATGGCGATCGTTTGCAGCCAGTTCCTGCAAAATCACGGATATCGTATCCCGGAGGACTGCATCGTCACCGGATTCGACGGCATCTCTGAGGCAAACTATCATGTACCGCACATCACCACCTGCACCCAGGACTACGACACCATGGGCAAAGAGGTCATTGCGGCTGCCATTCGTCTGCACCAGGGACTGCCGGTCGAGCCGACACGCATCATAGACTTCCATATCCTCTACTCCCAGTCCTGCGGCTGTGAAAAGCCTGCACCGCTGAACATCAACAACGCCATGCAGGATATCGCAGACCAGCTCAAGCGTGCCAACGAGCGCCAGGAACTGACCTGCCAGGTACAGTCCGCTGTCACCAGCATGACTTCTCTTGCAGAACTGCCGGAGATCATCCAGGACAAGTTTATCTTCGAGAGCATGGTGTTCGCACTGAACGACGATATCTTCCGTGCGCCGGATTTTGGCGAGCGCCACCGAAACGGCGAGCCGTTCAGTGAACAGGTCAACGTTATGTATCAGCGCTACTTCTGGGCGCCCCAGGATGCCTGTGTGATATCTCTGGAACAGCTGATCCCCGATCTGTCCACCATGCTCCGGCGGGAAGATCCGGTCATCTTCTGCCCCCTGCACTTTCTGGATCTGGTAATGGGCTACTGTGCATTCCAGACGGATATTTCTCATGATTCCTACGAAAAGATCAACAGTTTCATGAACGCCATGAATTCGTCTCTGGGCATCTTCCACTCCCAGGTGCACACCAAATCCATCAATATGCAGCTGAAAAGCGCAAACAGCGAACTGGAAAAGCTCTACGTCCACGACCACATGACAGGGCTTTTGAACCGGCGTGGTTTCTATCGCCAGTTCCACCAGCAGCTGAAAGAGAGCAGCGGAAAAAATATGAGCATTGTTATCATTTCTGCGGATCTGGACGGACTGAAGCATATCAACGATACCTTCGGGCATACCGAGGGAGACAACGCCATTACGACCGTGGGAAAAGCGCTGGTCTCTAGTGCGATACAAGGTGAAGTCTGTTCCCGGTTCGGCGGCGATGAATTTACCGTTGCCGGCGTAATTGCCGACTCGGACAGCTGCTATTTCGACAGTTTCCGATTCCGGTTCCGGGAATACCTACACCGCTACAACAGCATTTCTCACAAGCCGTACCAGGTAGAATCCAGCATCGGTTTCTGCATCCAGCCTATGGATAAGAACGTTGACCTGGATCAAATGATAAAGGTCGCAGACGACCGAATGTACGAAGACAAAATCCAGCGCCGAAAGGCACGAAAATAAAGGTGGTGACACCATGAGAAACAGCAATATCGCATCCACTGCGCTCTTATACCAGAACCGCACGGAACTGGAACAGTTCATCCAGGAATACTGCCTTCCTGCACGCCGGGAGGACAGTTCGTGGCTGGTCATGATCCACACCAGCTGCCACACGCCGGAAGGTGCTGTTGCAATTGCCAAGCACGTATCCGAACTTTTGCCGGATGCAAAAATTCTCGGCACAAGTGCATCTGCGGTCATCTATCACGGCAGCATATATGAGGACGGCTGCCTGCTGATCTTCACCCGGCTGCTCCATACACAAGTAAAGGTACAGCCTCTTTCCTTTGCCGACAAGACGCCCGGAGCGCTGGCAGAAGAGACTGCCGGACTGCTCACGCCGGACAGCAAGGCGATGTTTGCATTCTTCACCGATCAGTATATGCAGATGCAGCCATATCTCGACCGTCTGGAAGAGACCGGCGCAGATATTCCGGCTGCCGGCGGCATGATTACCAATAACTTATACGGCACATTTGCCTTTGACGAAAACGGCATTTATCACAACACGGCTCTGCTGGCGATTTTGAACAATGAACAGCTCCGCACCTGGAGCGGCGCTGTCACCGGACTGGAGACATTCGGCGGCACACACCGCATTACCAAGTCCAATCACGATTACATTGCAGAGATCGAGCAGCAGCCGGCTGTACAGTGGTTCCAGAAGATGCTCCGGGAACTGCGCCATGCCAAAGACGACGGGCTGAGTGAAGATCTGCTGCTCCACTTTCCGCTCCGGCTGCAAAAGCCGGGCAATCCGGGACAGTTCATCCATTACTGCGAACCACGTGACCGCATCGAGACCTATTCCAACTGGCTGCCTCCGGGGACGGAATTCCAAATGGCATACCTCAGCCCCATGACCGCAGCAGCAGAACTCCAGAAACAATGCAGCGAGCTGGAAACCACGCCCTGTGAAGTGATATTTACTTACCCCGGAACACTTCACCGCATTGCCATGCAAAACTGCACAGAATGGGAACTGCGTGTCTTTCGCAGCTGCCGCATCTGCGGCGCATTCCTCTACGGAGAAATCAGCAGAGCGGCACAGCACAACCAGGTATATGTGGGTGCGAACACGCTGTTCGGACTCTCCGCATCCAACCACGCATATCTTCCCATTGACTGGACTGCCCTGGAGGATCTGCAAACGCTGGATGCAGACTGGCACAACATCAATCAATATCTGGAACATATGCGTCAGAAAGCAGATCTGCCCTCGATCGCAAAGCAGATTCAGTTGCAGGAGGCACTTCTGCAAAGCAATATGTTCTTCGACAAAGAAATGGAGCTGGATAATCTCGTGAAATTCAAATTTGATGACCGAAAACAGCGGTTCGACAAAATCTGTATGATTTCCATTGAAAAGGGAATTCTGATTTCCGGCCGCCGTGGTACAAAAGTTTGGAATCAGCTGATGCGGGAAAACATTCAGCAGATGATCCGCACACTGCATGATACAGAGCTGTCTTTTTACTTCAACGACACCTGGTCTTTCTTCTTTGCCGCCGGACCGGATTATCCGGACGACAAGTTCCTGGCGCAGGCAGAGCTGGCATTCCACGAATGCGGCTATTACTTCTGCAAGGAACTGAACATTACAGCTGTCAACATCTTCCATGTGGTCATCGGCGAAACCAACCTGCTGGAAAAGGTACAGCTTTGTATGTCCGCCGTGGCTGACCACAACGCACGTTTTTTCCTGTACAACAAGGACAACGCCGAGACCATGAAACAGATGGACGAAAAGCTGCGCATGACCAACATCATCAGCGATGCCATTCTCTATGACCGTATCGTCCCCTACTTCCAGCCCATCCGGGACAACCGCACCCAGGAGATCACCAAGTATGAGGCGCTCATGCGGCTGTCGGACAAGGATCACAATATCTATGCGCCGGGACAGTTCCTGGAAATCGCCAAGGACTATCACCTGTATTTGCAGCTGTCCCAGCTGATGATACAAAAGGTGCTGGAACTGTTCCGGGATCGAAAGGAAACCGTTTTCCTCAACCTCTCCGCCTACGATATCAGTTCCTCTGCAAGTCGTTCCCTGCTGTACGACCTGCTCAGCGATCTGCCGCCCGGGGCGTGTGAGCGAATCACCTTTGAGATTCTGGAATCGGAAAAGATCCGGGATTTCAATGAAATGGTAGACTTCCTGAACGAGATCCGCAAGTTCGGCGTCAAGATCGCCATTGACGATTTCGGCGCAGGATTCTCCAACTTCACTGCAATCCTGCAAATCAATCCGGACTTCATCAAGATCGACGGCGACCTTATCATCAACTGCGATAAGGACCCGATGAAACAGCTTTGCCTACAGGCGATCTCCGATATCGCCAAAGGCATTAACGCCGAACTGATTGCCGAACACGTAGAGAACAGCGGCGAACAGCAGACGGTGGAATCCACCAACATCCAGTACACCCAGGGCTATTATTTTTCCAAGCCCCTGCCCTATCAGAATCTGGAACAGAAAAAGGAATAAGGCAAACTTTATAGAAACGAAAACTGGCTGCTGCACCTTTATATGGTGCGGCAGCCAGTTTGCTTTATGGTTTTGTTTTAAGTTTTAATCATCACTATCCAGTTTCAGCACGCTCATAAATGCCTCCTGCGGCACTTCTACTGAACCGAGCTGACGCATCCGCTTTTTGCCCTCTTTCTGCTTTTCCAGCAGCTTTTTCTTACGGGTGATGTCACCGCCGTAGCATTTCGCCAGAACGTCCTTGCGCATTGCCTTGATGGTCTCTCTGGCAATGACCTTGCCGCCGATGGCAGCCTGTACCGGCACCTCGAACAGCTGCCGTGGGATGTTCTCCTTCAGCTTTTCCACGATCTTTCTGGCACGCTCATACGCTTTGTCGGTATGGATGATAAACGACAGCGCATCGACGATCTCGCCGTTCAGCAGTACATCCAGCTTTACCAGCTTGGATTCCATGTAGTCGCTCAGCTCATAGTCGAAGGACGCATAGCCACGGGTACGGGATTTCAGCACATCGAAGAAATCGTAAACGATCTCATTCAGCGGCAGTACATAGTGGAGCGATACACGGGTATCGTCCAGGTACTGCATATTCACAAACACGCCACGGCGGTTCTGACAGAGTTCCATAACATTTCCCACGAAGTCTGCCGGTGTCAGAATTTCCGCCTTGACCATCGGCTCTTCCGCCTTGGCAATTACTGCCGGGTCGGGATAATTGGTGGGGTTGTCGATATACTGCACCTCGCCGTTTGTCAGTGTGACACGGTAAATAACCGACGGCGCTGTGGTAATCAGATCCAGGTTGTACTCCCGTTCCAGACGCTCCTGGATGATCTCCATGTGGAGCAGTCCCAGGAATCCGCAGCGGAAACCAAAGCCCAGCGCAATGGAGGTCTCCGGTTCAAAGGTAAGGGACGCATCGTTCAGCTGCAATTTTTCCAGCGCATCCCGGAGATCACCGTACTTTGCGCCGTCTGCCGGATAGATACCGGAGAATACCATAGGGTTGACCTTGCGGTAACCCGGCAGCGGCTCTGCACAGGGACGGTCAGCGTGTGTAACCGTATCGCCCACACGGGTGTCTCCGATGCTCTTGATGGATGCGGAAAGATAGCCGACTTCGCCGGCACGCAGCACGCCCTCATTCACCAGCGTGTTGGTGGTCATATAGCCAGCCTCCACGATGGTAAATTCCGAGCCGGTCGCCATCAGCTTAATGGTATCGCCGACCTTTACCGTACCCTGTTTTACCCGGATATAGATGACAACGCCCTTGTATGCGTCATAGTAGCTGTCGAAGATCAGCGCCTGGAGCGGTGCATCCGGGTCGCCCTTTGGTGCAGGGATGTCCGTCACGATCTTCTCCATGACCGACTCAATGTTGATGCCTGCCTTTGCAGAGATACGGGGTGCATCCTCTGCCGGAATGCCGATCACATTTTCGATCTCCTCGCAGACACGGTCCGGGTCAGCCGCCGGCAGGTCGATCTTGTTGACTACCGGCACGACCTCCAGGTCATGCTCAATGGCAAGGTATGTATTTGCCAGCGTCTGCGCCTCGATTCCCTGGGAGGCGTCTACCACCAGAATCGCACCCTCACAGGCAGCAAGGCTGCGGGAGACCTCATAGTTAAAGTCAACGTGTCCCGGCGTGTCGATCAGATTGAACACATAGGTCTCGCCGTCCTTGGCACGATAATTCAGCCGAACTGCACGAGCCTTAATGGTGATGCCACGTTCCCGTTCAATATCCATATTGTCCAGGATCTGGTCTTCCATATCACGCTTGGCAACCGTATAGGTCTGTTCCAGGATACGGTCAGCCAGAGTTGATTTTCCGTGGTCAATATGAGCGATAATACAAAAATTGCGGATATGTTCCATCATATTGTTCTCTCTTCCTCCCAGAGTTTCATTCGAATCAAATTATGCCATGTTATATTATAATGTTTTTTCAAAAGATTGTCAAGAGCAGTGTTTTCTTGTCTCTGTTATTCCTTTACCAGTCCATGCAGGAAATCCGCCTCTGCCTGGTTGCAGCGTCTGCCGTTTTCGCTGTACAGGTTCAGATGGAACACGTGGCTGTCCGACGGGACACCCTCGCCGTATTCCGCATAGACAAACGGTACACCCAGCGTTTCCAGCTTTTTCTTCATTGGCGCTGTGTGCGGCCGCAGACCATCGTTGACGCTGGTCATCACATATGCCGCCGGGAAACTGTCGTTCATGTAATCCAGCACCTGTTCCAGCAGTTTTTTCTGTGCCGCCGGCGTTTCGTGGGTGTAGTTTCCGATGTGGTCATTATCCATGGACATATCATAAATGCCGCAGTTCAGCGCAACGCCGTCCGGCAGCTGGTCATAGGTGCAGAAGTCCAGCTGTTCCCGGTATGCCGGATTGCCTGCCAGAATGCAGTACTGGCTCACCAGCTGCGCCCCGGCAGAGTCGCCCACCATAAACCAGTGCTTGTTCCGGGTGAACTTTTCCCGGTTTTCCAGCGACCAGCGCACCACCCGGCACACATCCTCGATCGCCGCCGGATAGGAATACTCCGGCGCAAGGCGATAGTCGCAGTCTACCACAACAAATCCCAGCTGCGCCATATGCGCACAATAAAAACGGTAAAGTTCCTTGTCCCCGTAAAACCAGCCGCCGCCGTGAATGCTGATGAGCAACGGCAGCGTGTCCCCTGCATTCTTCGGACGATACACATTCAGCGTATGCGCCGCCAGTCCATCCTCTGCATAGGCGATCTGGCAGAACTGTTCCACGTCCTCCGGCATGGTCAGCCCCTTGTCACGCTGCACATCCGATTTTGCCCAGGCGATGCGGTTTTCCTGTATTTCCTTTGGTATTGTCATTTTCGATTCCTCCTATTTGGACTGCCACGCATCCAGCGTTTCCAGCACGTCCTGGTACACCAGCGATTTTTCTGTTTCGTTCAATATCTCGTGCCGCATTCCCGGAAACAGCCGGGACGACACGTTCTGATAGCCCACCTGCCGCAGCAGCTGTGCCGCCTGGGCAAACTTTTCATCATTTCCCCGGCACGGGTCATCTGCCCCGGAAAGAAACCGGATGGGCAGTTCCGGCTTTGTCACACGCCATTCCGTTTCGCTGTACGCCGTGCGGAGCAGGTACAACAGTGCCTCATAGCCGTTCAGCGTAAAGCAGAACGTGCAGAGCGGATCTGCATTGTACGCATCTACCACAGCCGGATCGCTGCAGATCCAGGCATTGTCCCTGCCCTCATCCCGGAACGGTTTCTGGAATCCGGAAAAGACAGCATCCGCCAGCCGCTTGCTCTGGTAGGATGCGCCCTTTTTCTTTGCCAGCACTGCCCGGACACGTTCTCCCAGTTCCAGCCCGAAAGCAGCGCTGGGAGAGCCGCAGACAAACACGCCGTCCGGCACATCCGGATAGCGTTTCAGATAACAGCGTACTGCCAGGGAACCCATGCTGTGTCCGAACAGGTACAGCGGCAGTTCCGGGTACTGTTCCCGTATCCAGCGTGTCACCTGGTACAGATCGGACACCAGCGCCGGACCGCCGTCCGGATAAAAGTATCCCAGATCCTCCGTCTGACGCACACTGCCGCCGTGGCCACGGTGATCGTGTATCACACACACATAGCCGTGATCTGCCATCTCCTGCAAAAACGGAAGATAGCGTTCCTTATGTTCGCACATCCCATGAGCGACCTGGAAAACCGCCCGTGGCGGTTTCTGCTCCGGCAGCACCAGCAGTCCCTGGAGCAACAGGCGGTCGTGGTGGGATTCCAGTGTAAATTTCTGTATCATAGCATCTCCTCTCTGGTATTGCCGCAGTCATATGCGTGCAGAAATGTTCCGAATCAGCTTATATTATTAGTATACCCGAAAAACAGGGAAATGTCTATTCGAATCTGTGAAATGTTTATGGCAGCATCTTCCAAATTCAAATTTGTTCGCAGAAAAATGAAATACCGCCGCTTTTCGTTGCAATTTCGACAAAGATATGCTATAATAGATACATCTCATATATCACGTTGAAAGGAACTGTCATCTATGCTGACAAAATTGCTAGAAACCATACGGCCGCTGGATGAAAATGCCATGGAAAGCGCCCGTCTGCACTGGGACGCCATTGCAAAGCCGCTGCATAGTCTGGGACGGCTGGAAGATATGATCGTACAGCTTGCCGGCATCTGCGAAAATCCCGTGCCTGCCCCACGCAAAAAAGCGGTGCTGATCTTCTGCGCCGACAACGGCATTGTTGCCGAGGGTGTGACCCAGACCACGCAGGACGTGACTGCCGCCGTTACGCAAAACTTTGCCAAAGGAATTGCATCCGTCAATGCGCTGTCCCGTATCTGCGGCGCAGAGGTATTCCCGGTGGATATCGGCGTTGCACAGGCGCTGGACTGCCCCGGTGTGCTGAACCGCAAGGTCGCCTTCGGCACGCAGAACTTTGCCCACGGTCCCGCCATGCGCCGGGATGAGGCAGAACAGGCGGTCTGTACCGGCATCGACCTGGTACAGGAAAAAGCGGCGGAGGGATATAACCTTATCGTTACCGGCGAAATGGGAATCGGAAACACCACTACTTCCAGCGCCGTTTTCTCTGTGCTGCAGGGCTTGCCGCCGGAGCAGGTCACAGGACGTGGGGCTGGCTTATCCGAGGCTGGATTGCAGCATAAGATCCAGGTGATCTCCCGTGCCGTCGCAGCGCTCCAGCCAGACCCCGGCGATGTGCTGGACGTGCTTTCCAAGGTCGGCGGGTTCGACGTCTGCGGCATGATGGGCGCATTTCTGGGCGGAGCGATCTGCCGGGTGCCGGTGCTGGTGGATGGATTCATTTCCGCAGTTGCGGCAAACTGCGCCGTCCGGCTCTGCCCGGCGTGCCGGGACTATATCTTCGCCTCCCACTGTTCCAAGGAGCCAGCCGGAAAAATGGCGCTGGACGCACTGCATCTGCGTGCCTATCTGGACTGTGAAATGTGCCTGGGCGAAGGAACAGGCGGCGTGATCGCTGCAAAGCTGTTCGACTTTGCCCTTGCCGCCTATGACGAGATCGCCGGATTTGATGCCGTCGGCATTGACCCCTATCAGCCGCTGTGAGGAGATGCTTATGAAATACCAGACTACCAATTTACAGCCGATCAAACGCTATCCCACCTATCAGTTTCACGCCGACACCGCACAGAAGAAACTTCCCGTTTCACAGGTGTTCTGCATCTGTGTGCTGGAAACGCTGCGGTGGCTGCGCAGCCGCCTGCAAAAGTTCGACAGCCTGCCGGCAGACATCTGCACCCCGAAGCCGGAAAACTACGCCGATTTTTCCACGGAGCAACTGCATTCGTTCAGCTTTTCCATGGGCATCCACGTGGACGTGCTTTACCTGGAAAACCGTGGACTGTGGTCGTTCCATCTGTCTGAACCGGATGCCGGTGCCAACCTCGGCACACCCAGAGAACGTGCCGCAGTCAACGGCAGAATCTTTGAGACGGACATCTCTTTTCTGATGCACAAGGAACGTGTCGAAGTAGGTATCCGCACCATCTGCTCTGAGCCGTCTGACAGCAGCGCACCCTGTGAGGTGTTCCGTCCCATGGTGGTTCGGGCGCTGGCACAGAACCCCAATGTAGGGTTTGTCCAGAACGGTTTTGTGCTGGACGGAAAGCACATGGAAATCAACGCTAAGGGTGACTTCGCCCACTTTGCCGCACTGTACCAGGCTGCCGATTTTGATATGCCGCTGATCGTCATTGCAGACAGCGGCACAGCACAGAAAACGCTTTCCCTGGATGCGCTGAACATTCCCGACAAGTCCACGCTTTCGCTGCGCTCCACGCAGAACGACCTGCTGCATTTTTCCGGACGGAACGTCCAGATGAACGAGGCAACTTCCGAGATCACCAAGGAGATGCACATTCCGCCCAATCGGCGACTCAAACGGATGACCGGCATGAACCGGGCAGATGCCGAGAAAACGGAAAGTGCAGGTTCTGGTCTCACAGAGAAACTGCCGGTATTCCCCTATGAAGATCTGGCGGAAAAACTGCTGGGATACGGCGCAGTTTGTTTTGTGGCGCAGCGCTGTCTGGAAGAGTTTTCCCGGAAGTTCAAGCTGTCGCTCCGAAACGGAGACTTCCTCATTCTCCGCCACGGCAGCCCGGCAGAGCGGTTTTCCTACGGGCAGTATGAAAAGCAGATGGAGGACTTTGCACGAAAGCGCAAGCAGGAACTGCGCCAGATGCTTTTGCGCAGCGCCTTTTCGTTCGGGGACATCCTGTTCTACTCCGATGCCAAAATCACAGCACTCCAGGAAAACCAGAAAGAGACCCTCTCCCTGGAAGAACGCTGCCGCATCTTACAGCAGGAAAACGAGGAACTGAAAAAACAGGCCCGGGAATTCACCCAGCAAAACGCCGATATGCGCATGAACAGTGAAAAGCTCCGCACCACCCAAAAGCAGCTGCGCACTGCGCAGGACGATCTGGACGGCATGAAAACATACTGCGAGACGCTCCGCCGGGAACAGCAGGAACGGGAAAGCGCCTATCAGCAGGCGGCAGAGCGAGTCAACTTTTATCGGCAAAAGGCAGACCTGGCGGCATCTTTCCCCACTGAAAAGGACGCCATTCTTTCATGGGCAGAGAAACAGTTCTCCAAAAACATTCTCTTTACCCAGCGTGCCAGAAACAGCCTGCGCAAATTCGACGGAAAGCCGGACTGTGCCATTATCTGCGACGGCATCCTCTACCTGGATGCCTACGCCCGGTTTCGCCAGGGCAGCCTGGACAGTGAGACCTTTGCCCTGTACAGCGAGCGCTACTGCTGGAACATCACGTTCTGCGGCGCAGAGGCGCTGCGGGTGTACAACCACGACTATCTGGCGCAGACCGCCGACGGGAAAAAGTATCTGCTGAATATGCACATCAAGTACGGCGTAAAAGTCCAGGAACTGGTGCGCATCTACTTCTGCTGGGACGATGCCCTGCAAAAAGTCATTCTGGGATATCTCCCCGACCATCTGCCGACATTGAAAGACCCTACATAAGAACACGCTCCCGGTTTCCAGGCATAACGGAAACCGGGAGCGTGTTCTATTTTGGAAAGGTTCAACAGCGTACAAACTCCGTGCAGTGCTGCCTTTCGGTTTATTCTGCCTTCTCGCTGTCTGCGAACTGGCTCTGGTACAGGTTTGCGTAGAATCCGTTCTGCTCCATCAAGGAGTCGTGGGTTCCCTGCTCCAGCACATTGCCCTGGTTCATCACCAGGATCCAGTCAGCGCTTTTGATGGTGGACAGACGATGCGCAATGATAAAGCTGGTCTTGCCTGCCATCAGCTTTTCAAATGCCTTCTGGATACGCTGCTCGGTGCGCAGGTCGATGCTGCTGGTTGCCTCGTCCAGAATGAGGAACGGCGGATCGGTCAGCATGATCCGGGCGATACAGAGCAGCTGTTTCTGTCCCTGGGACAAGCCGCTACCGTCCTCGGTCAGAACCGTGTCATAGCCCTTGGGCAAACGCCGGATAAAGCCGTCCGCATAGGCTGCCTTTGCTGCTGCAACGATCTCTTCCCGTGTGGCATCCGGTCGGCTGTAGGCGATATTTTCCGCCACCGTTCCGGTAAACAGCCAGGTCTCCTGCAAAACCATGCCGTAGCAGGCACGCAGGCTGTCCCGTGTCACTGCGGCAATATTCTGTCCGGCAATGGAAATCTCGCCGCCGTCCACATCATAAAACCGGAGCAGCAGATTAATCAGCGTCGTCTTGCCGCAGCCGGTAGGACCGACAATGGCGATGCGCTGTCCGCAGTGTACATCCAGGTTGAAATCTGTGATAAGCTTTCTGTCCGGCACATAGGAGAACTTCACATGGGACAGCTGCATGGTGCCGTCGCAGTGTTCCAGTTCCGGCAGGTGGCTGTCGTCCGACTCTGCCGGTTCGTCAATGACAGCAAACACACGCTTTGCCGATGCCACAGCATTCTGCAATTCTGCAACCACGCCGCTGATTTCATTAAACGGCTTGGTATACTGGTTAGCATAGGTGAGAAAGCTTGCCAGCTGTCCGACTGTGATGACGCCGATCAGCGGCACATTGCCGGTGGCAGCCAGTGCACCGCAGACACCTACGGCGGCGTAGATCAGCGCATTAACAAAACGTGTCACCGGGTTGGTGATAGACCCAAAGAAGGTTGCCTTTGCGCCGGTGCGCTGCAATTCTGTGTTATAGGCATCAAAGCGCTCTTCCGCACGGTCTTCATAGGTAAACGCCTTTACCACCTTCTGCGAACCGATCATCTCTTCCACCAGACCGCCCAGTGCGCCACGGGCATCCGACGACTTCAGATAAGAGGAACGGGACATCTGGGTGATCTTCGCCGCAACCAGCAGAGAGATCGGCGTAAGGATCACCACCAGAATAGTGATGCGGACATTGATGGTCAGCATAAAGATCAGCGTTCCCAGGATGGTGAAAACACCAGTGACAAACTGGGTGAACGCCTGGAGGAAACCATCGGAGATGATCTCCATGTCAGAAACCGCTCTGCCGATCAGATCGCCTCTCGCCTGTCCGTCAATGTAGCGCAGCGGCACGTGCTGCAAATGGGTGAAAAGATCACAGCGCAGGTCCCGGATGGTGTGTGCCGCCAGACGGTTGGTACACAGGGACATGAGCCACTGGAACACGGCGCTCACGGCAATGGTCAGCGCCAGAACCAGAATGATCTTCCACAGCTGCGGAAAGTTTACTTCGTGGGCTGCGACTACGCAGTCCACCGCCTTACCGATGAGAATGGGGACAAACAGAGAAAGCCCCGTTCCGATCAGTGCAAAGAACAGCATTCCGAACAGTTCCTTGCGGCACGGCTTGGTATACGATAAAATTCGCCGAATTACGGTCAGCATGACTTTCCCTCCTTACTGCATCTGGGTGCGGTAAATGTCCGCATAAACCGGGCATTGTTCCAATAGCGCATCGTGTGTGCCGTAGCCCACGCATTTGCCGTCATCCATTACCAGGATGTGGTCGGCGTGCTGAATGGATGTGGCACGCTGGGAAATCACGATCTTCGTCACGTCTCCCATTTTGGATGCCAGCTGCCGCCGCAGTTCCAGGTCGGTGGCGTAGTCCAGCGCACTCATACTGTCGTCCAGAATCAGCAGTCTGGGATGTCCCACCAGCGCACGTGCAATAGTAAGGCGCTGTTTCTGACCGCCGGACAAGCTGCGTCCGCCCTGTGTCACCTTGGTTTCCAGTCCGTTGGATGTCTGGCTGACGAACTCCCACGCCTGTGCAATACGGCAGGCGTTTTCCAGTTCATCCGCATTGGCATCCGCATCGCCCCAGCGGAGATTGTCCGCAATCGTACCGCTCACCAGAGAGGCCTTCTGCGGCACAACGCCGATCACATCCCGGAGCGATTCCAGGGTATAGCTGCGGACATCCTCGCCGTATACCCGAACCGTTCCCTCGGTGGTGTCATAAAACCGGGGAATCAGATTGGCGATAGTACTCTTACCGCTGCCCGTACCGCCGATGATGCCCAAAGTTTCACCGGCATTCAGCGTAAAGCTGATGTCCTGGATGGCAGACTCGCCGCCGCCCGGATAGGAAAATGTCACATGATCGAAAGACAGCACCGGCACATTTTCCTTGACTGCAAGCGTCTCCTTGCCGTTGGTGATATCCGGCTCTTCTGCCAGGATGTCAGACACACGCTTGGCAGATGCCGCCGCCTTGTTGAAGGAGATCAAAAGCTCTGCCATACGCACCATAGACAATGCGATCTGCGTCATATAGTTGACAAATGCGGTCAGTTCGCCCTGGGTCAGATGCCCGGTGTCTACCCGGATGCCGCCGAACCAAAGCACTGCCACGATACCCATATTCATGATAAAGAACGACGCCGGGTTCAGAATTGCGCCCACACGTCCCACAGCGATGGAGCGCTTTGCGAATACATCGCAGTCGTTCCGGTAGGATGCGATCTCCTCATCCTGCCGGGAAAAGGCACGGATGACACGCACGCCGTCCAGATTTTCCCGGGTATGCCGTGCGATGTTGTCCAGCTTGCCCTGGTTCTCGCCGTAACGTGGAATCGTCCAACAGGTCACGCTGTACAGCAGCACGCCGATCACCGGAATGGCAATCAGAAAGATAATAGAAAGTTTCAGGTCGATACGCATTGCCATGACCGCCGCACCGATAATCAAAAACGGGCAGCGTGTTGCAAGACGGATCATCATATTCAGACCGCTCTGCACGGTGTTGGTGTCGCTGGTGATACGTGTAATCAGCGATGCCGTTCCGATGCGGTCTACGGCGCTGTGCGACAGCGTGTTCACATGGCGGTACAATGCACGCCGCAGCGCCGTACCGAATCCATAGGCACACTTGGACGCATAATACTGACAGATCAGCGCAAATGCCAGTCCGCACGCCGCCAGCACAAACATGGCGCCGCCCATTTTCCAGATATATCCGGCATCCCGGTTGGCAATACCCACGTCGATCATCTTCGCTGTTACCAGCGGTACGATCAGCTCAAAGATCGCCTCCAGCAGCTTGAATACCGGACCGAGAATACACTCTTTCCAGTACCCTTTCATGTACGGGAGCAGGCGTTTGACACTGCCCGGCTTTTTTTGTTTCATAGAACCTCTCCTTGTTTCCAACAGATTCGCACATCACTGTGCAACATTTTCTATTATACCCTATCTTTCCAGAAAATGCAAGCCGGCATTTGCTACATTTTCGTTATTCCCAGGATAACATACGCCCGGCAGAACAAATTTTCCCATTTTTTCTGTTGTCTGCATAAAAAAATTCCTCCGGCGCAAACTAGCATCGGAGGTGGTTTGCATGAAAACCCAGACAAAACCGAAATCCAAATTCCGTGGATTTTACACAGCACTTGCCCTGAGCCTGGTCATGATCGGCGCAGCCTGTGTCTTTGCGTACCGTCAGACCAGCCAGACCCTGGAACAGAATCTCAACTCGCTGAGCGAACAGATGGAAGTGACGACCACTGCTACCCTGCCGTATGAGGCACCGGTGGTCGGCGTGCAGACAGACGTTGCAATGGAGACAGAGACAACAGTCACTGCAACGTCTGCTACAGAAGAGACCGCTGCCCCGGAGACCACACCGGAAACGACTGCACCGGAGACAGAACCGGAAGAAACACCCATGCACCAGCTGACACCGCCGCTGTCGGATTTTTCCATTCTCAACCCCTTCAGCGACGGCGAGCTGGTGAAATCCGAGACCACCGGTACATGGCAGACACACAACGGCGTTGACCTCAGCTGTGCCGCCGGTTCTGATGTTTTCGCCATCGACACGGGAACGGTCAGCGAAGTGTGCAGCGATGCCCTGTGGGGCTATACAGTCACCATCGACCATGACAACGGCATCACCAGCCGCTACTGCGGTCTGGACGGCACGCTGGAAGTCCGGGAAGGCGACACCGTGCAAACCGGACAAAAGCTGGGCGTGACCGGCGCAAATCCCGACCTGGAAAGTGCAGCCGAACCGCATCTGCACCTGGAAGTGAAAAAAGGCGGCGCCTATGTAGACCCGACAGCATACTTTGGATAACGACAAAACGGGACGATGTTTCCACCGTCCCGTTTACATATATTATGACGCTTGTACAGCACGCTCTTCCGGCAGATACCAGTAGGAGTGAAAGCCATAGAGATACGTTTTCGCTCCCTTTGGCATCTGTATCAGCGCATTGATAATATTATAATAGTCCCCGATGCCCATAGGAATGGAAGTTGCGCCCAGCACGCCCAGGAATCCCAGCTGCGGAAAAATCAGATACAGCAGGAACGGCACAAATCCAAACACCAGATTCGGCATCAGACTCATCACGACAAAACGGCTCTTGCTCATTTTCTCCGGAGCGACCACGAACAGCATTCCGTTTTTCAGATTGGTGTAGATGTACGCCTCTTTCCGGCAGCAAATGGCGTGGATGAACTCGTGTGGGATCAGACAGGCAAGTGCAACCAGAATACCTGCCCAATATACGTAAAAATGTTCCATTATCGCATCAAAGCCGCCACGGAGCAGCACAATGGCATACGTCACCGCCAAAAGTGGAACGGAAAGCAAATTCAAAATCAGCCCCAACTTTTTGATGTCGTCAATTTCTTTGAATTTCACTGCATTGGGCTTGTGTTCTCCGTGAGGCAAACTATCCTCGTTGCCGTCAAATTTGCCTTTCCAGGTGATTTTCATGTGTACATTTCCTCCATATTAGTTATAATTCCGGAACTGCTCCGGCACTGCCGTTTCAAACAGTTCCCGAATCTTCTCCATGCTCCACACCTGGTAAGACGGACCGGTGCTGGACGAGCAGTACGGCAGTCCATGCTGCGACGCCAGTTCATCCGTATACATACTGTAGGGATACAGCCGCAGGTTGGATTCTCTGCCGTCGTCAAACTGGGTGATGACCGGCGACACCTTGACATCTTCAATGGTGACTGAACCGTCTGCCTTCGCCACAATGTTAAAGTCTGCCAGTTCTCCGATCAGATTCATGTTGTCCGTCTGGGCAGAAATGAAATTTCCCAGCGAGTAGAACACAAAGCCCTGGGTGCCGTCCGGACGGGTCAGATATTCCATGGTCTGTCCCACGTGCGAATGCGTCCCGATAATCACATCTCCGCCCCAGTCGATGATCTTCTGCGCCAGCGCTTTGACGCCGTCTGTCACATTAAACGTATCCTCTGCACCCCAGTGACAGGTAACGACCACCACATCTGCGATTTCTTTGGCTGCGGCAATCTGCTGCTGAATCAAGTCCTCCTGGGAAGTGTAGATAATTTCCAGTTCCGAGTTGCTCGGCAGCGAATAGCCGTTGGTGTTCTCGGTATAGCTGAGGAATGCCACTGTTTTCCCGTTGAATTCCTTGGTACGGATGTTCTGCATATCCACATAATCACGGTACACGCCGCAGGTCAGCAGGTCGGGATACTGCTGCATTTTCTGATCCCAGTAGTTGAGACAGCTGTTCAAGCCGCTTTCGCCCTTGTCCAGCAGGTGGTTATTGCACATGGTGATGACGTTGAACCCCATGCCGACCACAGCGTCACCCAGTTCTGTAGGCGAGTTGAAGTTGAAGTTTGAGCCAGAAACTTCGAAACCATCTCCGCAGATCAGCGTTTCCTGGTTGATGATATTCAGATCGCCGTTGATAAGCGGCTTGATATTGTCGTAGCAGTAATCGAAATTGTAGCTTGTTCCGTCCTGGGAATGCGCCTGGGCGCTCTGATAGACGCACTGCTGCACCAGGTTGTCTCCCACGGCGACCACGTGAATGGAAGTGTCTCCATTGGCATCTGTGTTCGAATCCGCCTCATTGTCTGTGCTGCTGTCCGCCGGTGCATCTGTGCCGTCTGCTGTGCCGCTGTCTGAAACCGGTGCATTCGCCGGAACGGCTGCGCTGTCATTGATCTGGCTGGTCTTGCCGCACCCGGATACGGCACTGAACAGTGCCAGCCCAATCAGAAGTGCGGTTGTCCTTTTCCCAGACAAAAAAATCTGTGTTTTCATGAAAACGTCCTTTCTTCGACATAATCTCTCGTCTATTATACCACATCTCCAATAAAAAAGCAATCTGTTTTGCATCTTTTTTTGCAAAGGCGGCATACTGAAAAGAGAACAAGCCCTGTACAAGGAGGAAATCTCATGGAACAAAACCAAACGGAACAGCTGCTGCGTCAGCCCATTGCCCCAAAGTTAACCCAGAACTTGGAACAGATACGCACCATTGCCGAAGGGTCATCCGACCTGCTGGTCAACGAGTTTGTCCTCAGCGGACTGCCGGCGGCACTGCTCTGCTGTGAGGGAATGCTGGCGACTTCCATCATCACCGAGCTGATCCTCAACCCCATCACGAAAATCGCTCTGGAATGCCCTACTGCCGCAAATGTCTTTGCCTACATTCAAAATCACCAGCTCTATTCCACCGACCGGGCAGAGGCAAAAACATATGCCGACCTCTTCCGGTTTCTCAACTCCGGTTTCGCCGTTCTGGTGCTGGAGGGCGCATCTTCTGCGCTGGTATTCGGGATACAGGGCTATGACAAGCGTTCTGTCAGCGAGCCGTCCGGCGAGGACAATGTAATGGGCGCAAAGGACGGCTTTATTGAGGTTGTCCGGGTGAATATGTCCCTCCTGCGCCGACGGATGAAAACGCCTCAGCTCAAGCTGGAACTGTTCGTCAAAGGTACGAAGAGCCAGACCGACCTTTGTCTCTGCTATATGGCAGACCGTGTGCCGAAACAGCTGATTCGGGAAATCAAGGTACGGCTGGATGAGATGGAACTGGAATCCATCCTTTCTTCCGGCTACCTCCAACCGTTTCTGGAAAACCGCCGCAGCTGCCTTTTTGACACGGTAGGAACGACCCAGCGCCCGGACGTGCTTTGTGCCAAGCTGCTGGAAGGCAGAGTCGGACTGCTCATTGAAGGCACGCCCTTTGCCCTGGTAATTCCCAAGCTGTTCTGTGAAAGCTTTCAGACCATGGACGACTACTGCTACCGCCCGGCATATGCCACGTTGGTGCGCTGGATCAAATACGCCGCCTTTCTGGTGGCTATTCTGCTGCCGGCGCTGTACGTTGCCATTGCCCTGCACCATCCGGAACTGCTGAACCGTACCCTGCTGCTGATCCTCGCCGAGGCAGAAGAAAACGCACCTATTTCACTGACCGCCGAAGCAATCGGTGTGCTGCTGGTCTACGAGATCATACGAGAGGCAGGGCTGCGTCTGCCAAAGGCGGTAGGCGGTGCTGTCAGTATTGTTGCCGGGCTGATTATCGGGGATGCCGCCGTCTCCTCCGGACTCATCAGCACGCCCATGCTCACCGTCACTGCCATCGCCGTCATTGCCGGTTTTGTCGTGCCGGATCTGGCACAGAGCATTACTCTGCTCCGGCTGGCGTTTCTGCTGACCGCCGGCGTGCTGGGATTGTTCGGCATCAGCCTTTTGGGCGCTGTGGTGCTTTTCAATCTCTGTGCCGGCGAAAGCTTTGGATTTCCCATCACTGCGCCCTTTGCGCCGCTGTACCGCAAGGGATTCCGGGACACGCTGACACGAGTCAGCTTTCGGAAGATGCAGTCCGGCAATTTCACTGTGGAGGAATATTATGAATAGACTCCGTTCCAATCAAATCTTTGCCATCCTGCTGGTGAGTGCCGCCTTTCCCCTGCTTTGCCGCACAGACGCTTTCACCATCGAGGGCATTTTCGGCGCAGCTATTGCGGCGGTGGTGCAGCTGCTGCTTTGCCTGCCTATGCTGCGGCTGTATCACACCAGCTTTTCCTTTTGCGATTACGCCCGAAAGCACCGCATCCTGCCCCTTTTCTTTCTGGCGTATCTGCTCATACAAGGCGGCATCTCCTTTGTCCGCCTCCAGTCCACGTCACAGGACATTGCGCTGCCCTTTTCCGGAAAATTCCTGGCGGCGGCTCTGATTGCCCTGGTCTGCCTGTACACCGTTTCACTGGGCATCCAGGCGCTGGCACGGAGCAGCACTGTGATCCTGGGAATCCTGATTCTCACATTGATTCTCATGTGCATTGGTGCGATTCCGCAGGCAGAACCGCAGAACCTTTCCCTTTCGCCGGACGACACCATCTGGCGCGGCTTTCTGCACAGCATGATCCATGCGGACGAACTGCCGCTGCTGTTTCTGCTGCTGGATTTCACCGAAAAAAAACAATTCCGACGTATCATCCCCATCTGGGCAGGAAAGTTTCTGATGGGTGCATACCTTTCCGTCCTCGGTATGGCAGTCCTGGGCAGCCGCATGGCACACGCAGACCATCCTTTTTTCGCTATCGTGTCCGTCTCTCAGCCGCTCAGCACCCAGCGTGCCGACGCTATTTATCTGCTGGTATTCGTGATGCTCTGCGTCCTGCGCATTACCCTGTTCACCGTCCTGGCGGCGCATTTGCTGCGGCTGTGTTTCCCGAAACTGCGCTATACCAGTACCGTTTGCCTGCTACTGATGCTAGGCATCTCCTGGGGCGCATCTGCTGTCACAGTTCCCGATTTTGTCTCTCTGGCATTCCTGGGCATCCTGGTACTGCTGATCCCTGGACTGCTCCTGTTTCTTCCGGAAAGGAGGCGGCAAGCCACATGAAAAAGCGATTTCTCTTGCTCTTTTGCACTGCCGTTTTGCTGTGCGGCAGCGGCTGTACAGCCACCCAGGTACGTGACCGGGCGTATTTACAGGCAATGGAACTGCAAACGCCCCAGACGCCAACGGTACAGCTCCACGATTTTCACACGGAGAAAACCGCCGTCTCCGGGGACGGTGCAACGCTTGCAGATGCCATCACAAATGCCGCTGTCCCTGCCGGAAAAGACCTGTTTCTGGGGCATCTGGAACTGATTGCATACCAGGACCCGGCATACGGTGCACAGCTGGATCAGCTGATGAGCGACTACCGCCTTTCCCCTGCCTGCAAGATCGTCGGACTGCCCGACGGCACAACATTGGCAGAAACAGACACCTCCGAGCTGACCCAACAGCTGCGCCAGGCAGAGACAAAGGGAATGCTGCCGGAGACGGATTTGTTTACCATTCTCCGGGAATGGGACAGCGCATCCGGAACAGCACTCCTGCCGCTGGTGACAGCAGACGGCTTTTCCGCCGCTGTTGTCACGAAAGAAAAGGTAGTCATGGCGTTGTCCGAAGATGCCATCGCCGGACTCTGCTGGCTCCGTGGGGACAATTTTCCCGGACAAATCACCGCATCCGGCGGCGAAGCATTTCACGTTACTTCCGCCAGGACGCAGCTTTCCGCAGAAGAGAAACAAGACCGCATCCGGGTCACGGCAGCGGTCACACTCCACGGCAGCGGCGATTCCGATGCGGCTGCTGAAGAAATCGAACGTGTCTGCCGGGCAGCCTTTCAGGAAACTGTCTCAGAACATCACGCCGATGTCATCGACCTGGAGGCTTGTCTGTGGAGTCAATGCTATGATTTCATGGCGGAACAGGACTGGGATTCTGCCGCAGATCTGCTGGATTTTGAAGTACTTGTCAAGTGAGTCTCCTGCCTATCATACAAAAAGGACGTTTCCGGTTTGTCGGAAACGTCCTTCTTTATGCAATCACGCAATTATTTTTTATGCCAGAAAATATTCGCTTACTTTGCAGCCTTCTTGATGCGCTCTTCCAGCTTATCCAGCTGTTCGTACAGAGCAGCCGGAATGTTGCCGCCCTTAGCCTTGATGTCTTCATCATAGTATCTGCGCATTTCAGTGATTTCAGCTTCCCACTTATCCATATCCAGCTTCAGCAGATCTGCGATATCGTCGGAAGTGAACTGCTTGCCCTCATATACCAGACCGTCAACGTTGATGTCCTCAGCCTTCGGCTCGAAACCGATCGGAGTTTCAACAGCGTCTACAGTGCCTTCGCAGCGCTTGATGATCCAGTCCAGAACACGCATATTGTCGCCAAAGCCCGGCCACAGGAAGTTGCCTTCATCGTCGGTCTTGAACCAGTTTACGTTGAAGATCTTCGGAGCCTTGTCGCCCAGCTTTTCGCCCATTTCCAGCCAGTGTGCCCAGTAGTCACCTACGTTGTAACCAATGAACGGCTTCATAGCCATCGGGTCGTGACGCAGAACGCCGACTGCACCGGTAGCAGCTGCAGTTGTTTCAGAAGAAACAGCAGAACCCATATAGGTGCCGTGAGTCCAGTCGAAGGACTGATATACCAGCGGAGTGGTGGATGCACGACGACCGCCGAAGATGATAGCGGAGATCGGTACACCTTCCGGATTGTTGAATTCCGGAGACAGGCACGGGCAGTTCTTTGCCGGAGAAGTAAATCTGGAGTTCGGATGAGCCAGCTTACCGCCTTCAGCGATGAATTCCGGACCATTTACCTTCTTGCCGGTCCACTCAGTTGCGTCAACCGGCGGATTCTTATCCAGCTTTTCCCACCAAACAGTGTTATCTGTGTTGTTCAGAGCAACGTTGGTGAAGATGGTGCCGGACTTTGTGCAAGCCAGTGCGTTCGGGTTGGAATGCTCGTTGGTACCCGGTGCAACACCGAAGAAACCGTTCTCCGGGTTGATCGCATACAGTCTGCCGTCCTTGCCCGGCTTCATCCAAGCGATATCGTCGCCGACTGTGAATACCTTGTAGCCATCCTTCTTGTAGCCCTCCGGCGGAATCAGCATAGCCAGGTTGGTCTTACCGCAGGCAGACGGGAATGCAGCTGTGATATACTTGGTCTCGCCGTTCGGCTTCTGAACGCCCAGGATCAGCATATGCTCAGCCATCCAGCCTTCGTTCTTGCCCTGGAAGGAAGCGATACGCAGAGCGAAGCACTTCTTGCCCAGCAGAACGTTTCCGCCGTAAGCAGAGTTGATGGACCAGATCGTGTTTTCTTCCGGGAACTGAACGATATAACGCTTTTCCGGATCAACGTCTGCCTTGGAGTGCAGACCACGAACGAAGTCGTTGGAGGTGTCACCCAGGTTTTCAAATGCCTGTGCGCCCATACGAGTCATGATGTTCATGTTCAGAACAACATAGATGGAGTCAGTCAGCTCAACGCCAACCTTAGCCAGCGGAGAACCGATCGGTCCCATAGAATACGGGATAACATACATGGTTCTGCCCTTCATTACGCCGTCATACAGCGGAATGAGCTTCGCCTTCATCTCTTCCGGATCCATCCAGTTGTTGGTCGGGCCAGCGCCTTCCTTTGTCTTGGAGCAGATAAAGGTACGGTCTTCTACACGAGCAACGTCGTTCGGAAGTGTGCGGTGGTACAGACAGCCCGGCAGCTTATCCGGGTTCAGCTTGTACATCTTGTCACGGTTGCCTTCCGGCAGAGAAGTAACTTCTTCTGTCAGTGCATCCAGCTGTTCTTTAGAGCCGTCGATCCATACGACCTGATCCGGCTTTGTCAGAGCGACCATTTCGTCGACCCACTGCAGTACATTTTTGTTCTTAGTCAATGCCATTGGTACTACCTCCTGAAAATTTGCAGCAATCTCATTGCCTGCTTTCTTTGAGGAATTTTTTTCAAAATTCCCCATTACATTTATTATACCCAAATTCAGATGTCATGTCAAGCAGTTTCTGCAAAAACCCACTAATTTTCAAATTCAGTTCACGAAACGGAATCATATGTTTTTGACTCGTGGACAGTCTCTGTGGTGTGTGTCGGGAAATATCCTTCGTCCGGTTTCCCCTGCGGCTTTGTCCCGGGGACATCCTGTCTCCAATCACTTTTCACAAATCGCTTTGACTTTACATTGCAGCCGCTTTATGTTATAATAGTATCACCAAATCACAAGGAGAACTTTCATGCAGACAATACAAACCGCATTCACCCTGGGAAAAACCGTTCTGCCCCGCACCGCCGTGCTGGCGCCTATGGCAGGGGTTGCCGACCGTGCCTACCGCCTGCTCTGCCGCAGTTTCGGCGCAGCGGCAACCGTCAGCGAAATGGTTTCCGTCAAAGGGCTGTGCTATGGAGACAAAGGTTCCGCCGGACTCTGCACCATAACAGAACCGGAGCGTCCCATGGGGTTACAGCTGTTCGGCAGCGAACCGGAATTCGTGGGAAAAGCCGCCGCACTGGTACAGCAGTACGACCCGGACTGGATCGACATCAACATGGGCTGTCCTGTTCACAAGGTTGTCGCCACCGGCGCAGGCAGCGCACTGATGCGGAATATTCCGCTGGCACAGGGGATCGTCCGGGCGGCTGTCCGGGAAAGCAGTGTTCCGGTTACGGTAAAATTCCGGCTGGGCTGGGACGAAACCAGCATCAACGCCGTCCTCTTTGCCCAGGCAATGGAGGATGCCGGCGCCGCTGCCATTGCAGTACACGGCAGAACAAAGTCCCAGCTGTACAGCGGAAAAGCCAACTGGGACATGATCCGGGCAGTCAAAGAGGCGGTCTCCATCCCGGTCATCGGAAACGGCGATATCCAGACCGCCGAGGATTGTCTCGCCATGTATGAACAGACAGGCTGCGACCTGGTCATGGTGGGGCGCGGCACTTACGGCAACCCGTTTCTCTTCCGGGAGATCCGGGCGGCGATGGCTGGCGAACCGGTCGTTCTGCCTACGCTGGAGGAGCGCATGGAGACCATGCTCCGCCACATCCGGCTCATTCTGGAATGCAATCCGGAAAAGCCGCCGGAGATCGCCATTCGGGACGCACGGAAACACGCCGCCTGGTACATGACCGGACTTTACGGCGCAGCGCAGTTCCGTGCCAGATGCTACCACCTGGAATCCTATGCCGAGGCACAGCAGATGGCAGAGGATTTCCTGGCTCTGCAAAAGCAGCATATGGAATAATTCCACAATCTTGTATAATTTGGAAAATGTGCGGAAGAATATTTTTATGTTCTTCCGCATTTTGCATCTTGACAAATACCCCCAAGGGGTATATAATACCCATAGAGGGTATAGCAAACGACGATTTACTCTCACAATTCGAAACAACGAAAGGAAATGGGAATATGGAAAAGGAAGAAAAACAGGGATGTCCCTGCTGTCATAAGACAAAGGAACGCTCACAGGAAGAGTATACCAAGCTGATTCATCGTCTGAACCGCATCGAAGGGCAGATCCGTGGCATCCGGGGCATGGTGGAAAAGAACGCCTACTGCCCGGATATTCTGGTACAGGTGGCAGCAGTCAATGCGGCGCTGAACGCCTTTAACAAGGAACTTCTGGCAAACCACATCCGTACCTGCGTGGCAGATGATATCCGTGCCGGAAAGGACGAAGTGATCGACGAGTTGGTAGCAACTCTGCAAAAGCTTATGAAATAAGTGCATTCCGCATCTTTTTGCAAGTAAATCTGGATGCGGAACACGCTTTAAGGAGGTCATTTTATGGAACAATACAACGTCACCGGCATGAGCTGTGCCGCCTGCAGCGCCCGGGTGGAAAAGGCGGTTTCCAAAGTGGAGGGTGTCACAAGCTGTTCTGTCAGCCTGCTGACCAATTCCATGGGTGTAAAAGGCACTGCCTCGCCGGATGCCATTATTGACGCCGTTACCAAAGCCGGATACGGCGCATCGCTGAAAGGCGGTGACACGGCACAAACCGCATCGCCCGACAAGTCTGCGCTGGAAGATCACGATACCCCAGTGCTGAAAAAGCGTCTGATCGCCTCTGTGGGATTCCTGGCGCTTCTGATGTATATTTCCATGGGACACATGATGTGGAACTGGCCGCTGCCCAGCTTTTTCAACGGCAACCACATTGCCATGGGACTGGTTCAGATGCTGCTTACCATTATTATTATGGTCATCAACCGGAAGTTTTTCGTCAGCGGTTTCCAGAGCCTGCTTCACCGTTCTCCGAACATGGACACCCTGGTCGCACTGGGTTCCGGCGCAGCATTTGTGTACAGCACCTATGCCCTGTTTGCCATGACCGATGCCCAGGTGAAAGGCAATATGGATGCAGTCATGAACTATATGCACGAGTTCTACTTTGAATCCGCTGCCATGATCCTGACGCTCATCACCGTGGGAAAAATGCTGGAGGCGCACTCCAAAGGAAAGACCACCGATGCGCTGAAAGGACTGATGGACCTTTCCCCGAAAACGGCTGTGCTGCTGCGCAGCGGCAGGGAAGTGACCGTTCCCATTGAACAGGTACACAAGGGCGACCAGTTTGTGGTGCGCCCCGGCGAAAGCATCCCGGTAGACGGCGTAATCCTGGAAGGCGCAAGCGCTGTCAACGAATCAGCGCTCACCGGCGAGAGCATCCCGGTGGACAAGGCGGCAGGTGACAGCGTTTCTGCGGCGACCATCAACCAATCGGGATTTCTCCGGTGTGAGGCGACTCGTGTCGGTGAGGACACCACCCTTTCCCAGATCATCCGCATGGTCAGCGATGCCGCCGCAACCAAAGCGCCTATCGCAAAAATCGCAGACAAGGTATCCGGCATTTTTGTTCCGGCAGTCATCGCCATCGCCATCGTCACCATCGCAGTATGGCTTTTGGTGGGACAGACCGTTGGCTACGCCCTGGCTCGTGGCATTTCTGTTCTGGTCATCAGCTGCCCCTGCGCATTGGGTCTGGCTACACCGGTAGCGATCATGGTGGGCAACGGCGTAGGCGCAAAACACGGCATCCTGTTCAAGACAGCCGTTTCTCTGGAAGAGGCAGGCAAGGTACAGATCGTCGCTCTGGATAAGACCGGCACGATCACCTGCGGCGAACCGAAAGCGACCGACATTCTGCCGGCAGAAAATGTCACGGAACAGGAACTGCTCACCCTGGCGCTGGCGCTGGAGCAGAAGAGTGAACACCCTTTGGCAAAGGCAATCTTACAGTACGGCGAAGAGCAGCAACTGACTGCATCCTCTGTCAGTGACTTCCAGGCGCTCCCCGGAAACGGTCTGACCGGTGTACTGAACGGCAGCAAGCTCTGCGGCGGCAATTATCAATGTGTTGCCGCAGTCGCAGCTGTCCCGGATGAGATGCAGCAGCAAGCCAGAACACTTGCAGAATCCGGAAAAACGCCGCTGTTTTTCAGCCGTGACAACCAGCTGCTGGGCATCATCGCCGTGGCAGACGTGCTGAAAGAAGAAAGTCCCGAGGCGATCCGGCAGTTACAGCACATGGGCATCCAGGTGGTCATGCTCACCGGCGACAACGAACAGACCGCCAGGGCGATCGGCAAGCAGGCTGGCGTAGATCACGTGATTGCCGGCGTCCTCCCGGACGGAAAAGAGGCTGTCATCCGCAAACTTGCCGCACAGGGCAAGGTCGCCATGGTGGGAGACGGCATCAACGATGCCCCGGCACTGACCCGTGCAGATATCGGCATCGCCATCGGCGCCGGAACGGATGTTGCCATTGACGCCGCAGACATCGTTCTCATGAAGAGCCGTCTCACAGATGTGCCGGCAGCCATCCGTCTCAGCCGTGCAGCGCTGCGGAACATCCACGAGAACCTGTTCTGGGCGTTCATCTATAACATTATCGGCATTCCCCTGGCGGCAGGTGCCTGGATTCCGCTGTTCGGCTGGAAGCTGAACCCCATGTTCGGTGCGGCGGCGATGAGTCTGTCCAGTTTCTGCGTTGTCACCAATGCGCTGCGGCTGAACCTGTTCCAGCTGAACCGTTCTGACCGGGACAAAAAGCTGAAAAATGCTGTGGCAGCCATCCAGCTGGAACAGCAGTCTGCCAAAAGCTCTGATGATTCCGGAATGCAGGTCACACTGCACATCAAGGGCATGATGTGCGGCCACTGCGAGGCAACTGTGAAAAAGTGCCTGGAGGCATTCCCGGAGGTGGATGAGGCAATCGTCAGCCATACGGAAGGCACTGCCGTTGTAAAACTGAATGCTCCGGCTGATCTGGCGGCTTTGAAAAAGGCTGTGACAGAACAGGGATACCAGGTGAAAAAATAGCGTTCCCCGACTTGACAATTTCATACACTTTATGTTACAATAATCCTACAGAAACCGACAGCCCCACAGCGCCGGTTTCTGTTTTAGAGGATCTTCATACGACACATGAAAAGTCGTTTCATAGAAACGCAATTGAGAAAAGGAGGAATTGACCCCAATATGCTGGAACTGAAAGGCATCAAAAAAGACTATCTCGCCGGTGAAAACACAGTCCATGCGCTGAAAGGCATCGACCTGCGTTTTCGGCGCAACGAGTTTGTCTCTATCCTGGGACCGTCCGGCTGCGGAAAGACCACCATGCTGAACATCATCGGCGGTCTCGACCAGTACACCGAAGGTGACCTGGTCATCAACGGCAGATCGACCAAGGACTTCAAAGACCGGGACTGGGACACCTACCGCAACCATTCCATCGGTTTCGTATTCCAGAGCTACAATTTGATTCCGCACCAGACCGTTCTGCAAAATGTGGAGCTAGCACTCACCCTCTCCGGCGTCTCCAAATCAGAGCGGAAACAGCGTGCAAAGAAAGCGCTGGAGGATGTCGGACTGGGCAGTCAGCTTTCCAAAAAGCCCAGCGAGATGTCCGGCGGACAGATGCAGCGTGTCGCTATTGCCCGTGCGCTGGTCAACAATCCGGATATCATCCTGGCTGACGAGCCGACCGGTGCGCTGGACACGGAGACCAGCATTCAGGTCATGGAAATTCTCAAGGAGATCTCCAAAGACCGCCTGATCGTCATGGTCACCCACAACCCGGAACTGGCGGAGCAGTACTCTTCCCGTATCATCCGCATTCTGGACGGCAAGCTGACCGACGATTCCAAGCCGCTGACCGAGGCGGAATATCAGAAAGAGCTGGCGGCGGACAAGGCGGAAATCACAGCAGGCAAAAAGCTGAAAAAGCCGTCCATGTCCTTCGGCACATCCTTTTCCCTGTCGCTGAAAAACCTGTTCACCAAAAAAGGCAGAACCATGCTCACTTCCTTTGCCGGAAGCATCGGCATCATCGGCATTGCCCTGGTACTTTCGATTTCCCAGGGATTCAACACCTATATCAATACCATCCAGGAAGAGACGCTCTCGTCCTATCCGCTGACTATCCAAAAGACCAACACGGACTTCAGCGCACTGATGGAGACCTTTATGGGTTCTGCCACTTCCGACAGCGAACACGACAACAACGCCGTCTATAAGAAATCTGCCATCTATGACATGATGGATGCGCTGAACAACATGGAGACCTCGGAAAACGATCTGAAAAGTTTCAAGTCCTATATCGAGACACAGCGGAAAGACAGCGAAAGCGACCTGCACAAGGCTGTCAACGGCGTGCAGTATTCCTATGACCTGGATCTGCTGGTCTACACCAAAAACGTGGACAATACCATCATCTATTCCGACACAGAAGAACTGATGCAGGAAATGGTGATGGAGCATATGGGCGTGGATATGCAGGCGATGACCAACGCCAGCAACTCCGTGTTCGGTGAGAATGCAACATCCATGATGTCCTCTATGGGCATGGGCGGTTCTTCCATGAATCTGTGGCAGGAACTGCTCCCCGGCGACAACGGCAAGCCCATCAACGACCTGCTGAAAAAGCAGTACGATGTGGTCTACGGCTCCTGGCCGAACAGCTATGACGAAATCGTGCTGGTGCTGGACGAAAACAACGAACTGGACGATATGACCCTGTACGCCCTGGGCTTAGAGCCGAAGGAAGATGTGGACAACATCATGGAGGCTGCCGTCAACGGCAAGGAACTGAAAAACGACAACAAGAGCTGGTCCTATGAAGATATCTGCAATATGGATTTCCGCACCGTTCTCAATTCCGACTGCTACCGCTATGACGAAAGTACCGGCTTGTACACCGATCTCCGGGATACGGATGCCGGCTTGCAGTACCTCTACGACAATGGGCTGAAACTGAAAGTTACCGGCATCATCCGTCCGAACGAGGACACTTCCGCACCCATGCTCTCCGGTTCGATCGCATACACCAGTGACCTCACTAAGTATGTCATCGAACACAGCAAGGAATCCGACGCCATCACAGCGCAGAAAGATTCTCCCAACACGGATATCTTCACCGGACTGCCGTTCAAGGACAGCTCCAGTGAACTGACCGATGCAGACAAGCAGGCTGCCTTTCTGGAATATATCAACGACCTGGACGACAGCGGCAAGGCGCAGGCATATGTGCAGATGATGAGCATTCCCACAGAGGAGCAGCTGAACGCTTCTGTGCAGCAGGCAATGCAGGGCATGACACGTGCGGATATGGAGTCTGCCATGACCCAGGGCATGGCGCAGCAGATGAGCATGAGCGAAAGCGACATCCAGTCCTATCTGGCATCCATGAGCGATGATGAGATAAAGGACACTTTCACCCAGATGATGCAGCAGCAGGTCAAGACACAGTACGCACAGCAGGTGCAGGAGCAGATGGCGTCCATGCAGCCGGCAGAGCTGATCGGCGCACTGACACAGACGCTGCCGACCCTTTCCGCAGAACAGTGCGCTTTGTATTATGACGAGATGATCCAGTTCTCCGACTCCACCTATGACGACAATCTGAAAGCGCTGGGCGATGTCGATCTGGACGACCCGGCATCCATCAATCTGTATGCGGCAACCTTTGAGGACAAGGACGTCATTGAAGATGCGATTTCCGATTACAACGAGGGCAAGGACGAGATGTCCCAGATCCAGTACACGGATTATGTGGGACTGATGATGTCCTCCGTCACCAAGATCATCAACACCATCACCTATGTGCTGATTGCATTCGTTGCCATTTCGCTGATCGTCTCCTCCATCATGATCGGCGTCATTACGCTGATCTCCGTCCAGGAGCGCACCAAGGAAATCGGTATTCTCCGTGCCATCGGCGCATCCAAGCGGGATGTCTCCAGTATGTTTAACGCCGAGACCATCATTATCGGATTCACCTCCGGACTGCTGGGCATTGTGGTAACATATCTGCTGTGCATCCCCATCAACCTGCTGGTACACCACCTCACCGGCATCAACAACTTGAGTGCGATCCTGCCCGTTCCGGCGGCTATCATTCTCATTGCCATCAGTGTACTGCTGACACTCATTGCCGGATTTATCCCGTCCAAGAGTGCGGCAAAGAAAGACCCTGTGGTCGCACTGCGTTCCGAATAACCAACGCTGACGTTTTCTCGATATGCGAAAAAGCAATCCTGTACGGAAAGTTTCCCGTGCAGGATTGCTTTTTGCTTTTTTTGTCCGTTTATCCCAGCAGTTCTGCTAAGTCCTGTTCCGGTGTGGTGATCGGTGCAATGCCGAAGTTGTCCACCAGATATTGCAGCACATCCGGCGAGAGGAACGCCGGCAGAGACGGACCAAGACGAATGTTCCGGATGCCCAGATGCAGCAGAGTCAGCAGAATGCAGACCGCTTTCTGCTCGTACCAGGACAGCACATAGGACAGCGGCAGTTCATTGACGCCGCAGCCAAACGCATTCGCCAATGCGACTGCAACCTGGATTGCACTGTAGGCATCGTTGCACTGCCCCATATCCATCAGACGGGGCAGTCCGCCGATCGTTCCCAGCTCCAGGTCATTGAACCGATACTTGCCGCACGCCAGAGTCAGTACAACTGTATCCGGCGGCGTCTGTTTCACGAATTCCGTGTAATAATTCCGTCCGGTCTTTGCGCCGTCACAGCCGCCCACCAGGAAAAAGTGCCGGATCTGCCCTGCCTTGACTGCCTCTACCACCTGATCTGCCACGGAAAGCACTGCGCCGTGTCCGAATCCGGTCGTCAGCTCTGTGCCGCCGTTGATGCCGGTTTGCTGATGCGTCTCCGGATAACCGCCCAGTTCCAGGGCTTTTTCAATCAGCGACGTGAAATCCTTGTCTGCCCCGATATGCACCATCCCCGGATATCCCACTGCCTCTGTGGTAAACACCCGGTCTGCATAGCTGGGTTTCGGCGGCATCAGGCAGTTTGTGGTGAAAAGAATGGGCGCAGGAATCTGGTGGAACTCCTTCTGCTGGTTCTGCCATGCCGTGCCAAAGTTGCCCTTGAGATTGGGATAGGCTTTCAGCTTCGGATAGGCGTGCGCCGGCAGCATCTCCCCGTGGGTGTACACGGCGATTCCCTTGTCTTTGGTTTGTTCCAGGAGCAGCTGCAAGTCTTTCAGATCGTGTCCCGTTACCACGATAAACGGGCCAGGCTCGATCTGCATGGAAACCTTTGTCGGCTCAGGTGTCCCAAAGCTTTCGGTATTGGCACGATCCAGCAGCGCCATGCACTGGAGATTGACTTCTCCCAGTTTCAGCACCTCCGGCAGCAGTTCGTCCATGGTCAGTTCCAGACCAATCTGCACCAGCGCCTCCCGGAAAAAGAGGTTTACCGTTTCGTCGGTATAGCCCAGCACCATGGCATGGTACGCATACGCTGCCATGCCACGCAGTCCGAACAGCAGCAGCGATTTCAGCGAGCGAATGTTCTCCTCCGCCTGCCAGAGCTGGTTCATGTCGTAATCCTCGTTCTTGCCGCACGGCGATGCGCAGGCAGCACACTGCGGCACAAGTCCGCTCTGTTCCCGATGCACCCGGTCGATCTGCGCCTGGATGGAATCGTTATCGAAGTTGACATTGGTCAGCGTCATGAACAGGCTTTCGATCACCAGTTCATTCGTCTGCGCTGTTGCCAGTCCCGGATCGCCGTCCAGCGCTCTTGCCAGACCGATCAGCGCTCCGGTCAGCTTGTCCTGTAACTTTGCCGTATCTGCTTTCTTGCCGCACACACCAGCTGCACCGGTGCAGGCAGAACATCCTACGGTCTGTTCACACTGATAGCAAAACATTTTCTGTTCCATTTATGATACCCTCTCTTCCAAAATCGTTCCGTCTGTTCCAATCACTGCGACCCGGCACGAAATATCCTTGCCGCTTGCCGCAATGGCATTCTGAACTGCGTATTCGATGCCGCCGCAGCACGGCACTTCCATCCGTGCCACCGTGACGCTGCGAATGTTGTGGCTGGCGAATATTGCCGTCAGCTTTTCTGTGTAATCTACCGCATCCAGTTTTGGGCAGCCGATCAGCGTAATGCGTCCACGGATAAAGTCGGCATGGAAATTTCCGTAGGCATATGCGGTACAGTCTGCCGCAATGAGAATGTCAGCATCCTCAAAGTACGGTGCTGCTACGCCGGCAAGCTTGATCTGCACCGGCCACTGGGAAAGCTGGCTGGGACAGACTGCACCGGGTGTCGGCTCTCTATGCTGCATCTGCTTGGCACGCATTCCCGGGCATCCGGAGAAAGGCTTTGCTTTCGCCAGTTTCTGCGCACGCTGAACGGCTGCCTCGTCATATGCCGGTGCCTCTCGCTCTTCAAATGAAATCGCATCCATGGGACACGCCGGCAGGCAATCGCCCAGCCCGTCACAGAAATGCTCCCGCACCAGAACTGCCTTGCCGTCAACGATGTCGATTGCACCCTCGTGGCAAGCCTTTGCACAGGCACCGCAGCCGTTGCATTTGTCCCGGTCAATGTGGATGATTTTTCTTATCATATGGATTCCTCCCTGTATTATACCATTTTTGATTTTTGTTTTTCTTGACTTTCTGAATCCATTATAGTATAATAACGTCATCATGTATGTTGAAATTTCAACAAGGAGGCAGACTTCATGCAAAAATTTTTTCCAGTGCTGCGGCAGTGTCAGCTTTTCTCCGGAATTGCCGAAAACGACCTGCTCGCCATGCTGCGCTGTCTGAATGTTACGGTACAGCAGTACCGCAAGGGACAGACGCTGATCGCCGAAGGGGAAAAGCCGGAAAAGTTCGGCATTGTGCTGTCCGGCGCTGTTCAGCTGTGGCGCATCGACTATTCCGGCAACAGGAGCATTATGGCAAGCGTTGCGCCGTCCCAGATCTTTGGGGAATCCTTTGTCTGTGCAGAGGCAGACGCCATTCCCATCCAGGTGGTGGCATCTGAACCATGTGAGATCATGCTGATCGACGGCAGCCGCATCCTGCACGCCTGCGGCAACGGCTGCGATTTTCACCACCAGGTGATTTTCAATCTGCTGAAAATGACCGCACGAAAGAATCTGGTCTTTCACCAAAAGCTGGAGATCACCTCCAGGCGCTCCACCCGGGAAAAGCTGCTGACCTATCTGAATCAGCAGGCGAAACAGCACCGGAGCCGCACATTCACCATCCCATTTGACCGGCAGGAGCTGGCGGACTTTCTGGAAGTGGATCGCAGCGGTCTCTCAGCTGAGATCAGCAAGCTGCGGAAAGAGGGCGTCCTGGAGAGTGAGCGGAGTACATTCCGATTACTCTAGTAACATAAAAAAAGCTGTGCAAGTTATAAAAACCTGCACAGCTTTTTCGCAAATATAAAGGAGATGATGTTGTCTTTTTTATCAGGATTTTACCTTTACGGGGCTTATTCCTTTACCAGTTCAGCGCCCAGAGCAGCACACTTTTCCAGTGCCTCGTCATCCGGTGTTTCGTTGACGATCAGACCTTCGCCGCCAACCAGTGTTGCACCGTCGTTCTTGGCACGCTCTTCCCAGTTGCGCATCCATTCGCCGTCGCCCCAGCCATAAGAGCCAAACAGTGCGATGGTCTTTCCGGACAGGTCGCCCTCGATCGATGCGAAGAACGGCTCAAACTCGTCCTCTTCCAGGACTTCGTCGCCCATTGCAGAACAGCCGAATGCGATGCGGTCATAATCCGCAATGCTGCCGCTGAAATCAGATACTGCGAACAGCTCTGCACCTGCTGCGTCTGCGATTGCCTGTGCCATCTGTTCGGTATTGCCTGTGCCGCTCCAATAAATTACTGCTGCTTTCATGTTTTCTTCCTCCTAAAAATTCACTGGTTTTTGCCAGTCTGCCTGTGACACCGCACAGGTCTTATGATATTTTCAGAGCCTGCAAAATATTGCATCCCTTACTCAGCTTTGCGCAGAGAAATACTCTGCATTTTTCATAGTTGGCAAATGTCCGGCGTGCCTGTTCCACGTTGCCGTACACCTTCCAACAGCCGCACAATTTGCAGTTTTCGCCCTGGTGTGTGATAAAACCGTCCACATCCTCCAGCGGATACCCCAGGAATATCCCGATCTCGTGGGGAAACTCCGGCTTTTCTGCAATGCGCTTTTGCAGCCGCACAAGACAGGCTGCCATATCCATGTCATCTGTGTACCCATATCGATGCAGGAACTTCCGGATTGCCGGCTCTTCCAGCCGCTTTTGCAGCAGTTTCGGGCGATACAGCAGCACCAGCAGCCGTTTCTGACAGCGGCACATGATCTGCATTTGCAGTCCGCCTTTCTCTGCCCGTGCGTTAAATGCCGCCGCATAAGACGGAATGTCAAATTCCTCCCGGGACAGCGAAACCAGGCTGGCGCATTTGATGCCCAGCAGCGTCGGTGCTGTGAAATGGGCAAGCTTTTTCTCGAACTGTCTGCATTCGCTCTCTGACATGGGTTCACCTCTTCTATCAATTTATAGTTAGAAATAGCTAACTATAACAGCAAAAAAGAAGAACAAATACGTTCTTTTTTCGCTTGCTATTTCCAACAGTAGTTAGTATAGCATAACTAAAAGCATTTGTCAAGTGCTTTTTGCAAAAAAATGCGGAAAATGCCGCAAAGCATCTTCCGCATTTTTCTCCTATTGGCTTTTCCGGGGAATCCTTATCGGATGAAGTTTGTTCCGATGCGTGGCTCTTTCTCCGGCAGACCGTATTTTTCCTTGCCCAGTTCGATGGAGCGCATCAAAAAGGTCATGTTCCGTGCCAGTGTCCGCATCATCTGCAAGCCCTCGCCGTCCTGCTGTGCCTCTTCGGCACGGTTGCCGTGGATGCCGTTCCAGTACTGCCCTGCCGCAACCGGCATACCGCTGATGGTGAAGTACTTGTTGAGTTCGTCAAAGGTCGCCGTCAAGCCGCCACGTCTCGCCGACGCCACTGCCGCACCGACTTTCATGGTCTTGTCAAAGGGTGTGCTGTAGAACAGCCGGTCCAGCAGCGCCACCAGTGTGGCATTTGCCGATGCGTAGTACACCGGGCTGCCGACAACCAGACCGTCACACGCCTCGAACTTGGGTGCGATCTCATTGACCAGATCAGAAAAGACGCAGGCGCCTTTCTTGCGACATCCGCCGCAGGCAATACATCCACGAATGGGATTGGTGCCGACGGAAACCAGTTCTGTTTCCACACCGCTTTCCCGGAACACCTTTTCCATCTCGTGGAGCGCCGTATAGGTACATCCTTTTTCGTGGGGACTTCCGTTGATTAACAATACTTTCATGTGAGACACATTCCTTTCCATCATTGTGATGTTTTGCAGTATGAGAAACGGACACGAAAAATCCGTGTCCGCTGTGCGCATAATTATTTTCTCGGAATCGCTTATTTAGTTAAACCGCTCATCAATTACACGGGCGGTCTTTTTCGTACTGCGGGGCAGCACGCCTACTTCGACAACCTTGACGATAGGCGTAAATCCGATGCGGCTCTTGACCTGCTCTGCAATGCGGCGGCTCAAGTCTGCGAAATCCACATCACCGGTGGACTCCACGTAGATACGCATAGTGTCCTTGCCGTCCAGGTGAGAAATACGGATCTGGTACTCGCTGGAGATCTCCTCGAATGTACCCAGAATCTCCTCGATCTGGTTTGGGAATACATTGACGCCTTTAATCTTCATCATGTCATCGGTTCTGCCCATGATAATATCAATGCGTGGGAACTTGCTGCCGCAGGCGCAAGTGCCGGGGATAATACGGGACAAGTCATGGGTACGATAGCGAATCAGCGGAGCGCCTTCCTTGACCAGTGTGGTAATGACGATCTCGCCGATCTCGCCGTCCGGCAGATTTTCGCCGGTTACCGGGTCGATGATCTCCAGGTAGATATAGTCATCCCAATAGTGCATTCCGCAGTTTTCCTTGCAGCTGATGCCGATGCCCGGTCCGTAGATCTCGGTCAGTCCGTAGATATCGTAGAGTTCGATGCCCAGTTCGCCGGAAATGCGGTCACGCATCTTCTGACTCCATCGCTCTGAACCGATGACACCCTTTTTCAGACGAATCTTATCCTTGATGCCACGCTTGCCGATCTCCTCTGCCAGCAGCAGCGCATAGGAAGAGGTGGAACAAAGTACTGTGCTTTCCATATCCATCATCATCTGAAGCTGTTTTTCTGTGTTGCCCGGCCCCATGGGGATAACCATAGCGCCCAGCTTTTCTGCGCCGTTCTGGAAACCGATGCCGGCAGTCCACAGACCGTAGCCCGGTGTCACCTGGATGCGGTCCTTGTTGGTGATGCCTGCGGTCTCGTAGCAGCGTTTGAACTGGATCGCCCAGTCATCTACATCCTTGGCAGTATACGGGATGATGACCGGTGTGCCGGTAGTACCGGAAGAGGAATGGATCCGGACAATCTCTTCCTCCGGCACTGCCATCAGCCCCAGCGGATAAGCGTCACGCAAATCCTTTTTCTCAGAGAACGGCAGTTTGGCGAACTCTTCGGGTGTATGTACTTCTGTCATGCCGGCAGCCTCCAGCTTTTTTCCGTAAAAGCTGTTTGAGCGTACCAGTGCCTGAATGCGGTCGTTGACCTGTTCCAGCTGTGTTTCATTAATCTTCATTGTGTTTTCCTCTTATCCTTGTATATGCAGTGCTTTCCGGTTCAATTCCCGGAACTGCGGTTTTACAGTACGTTCCATGGTTTCCGTCACTTCTTCCAATGTCAGCGGCAGCACATCGCTGCGCAGCACAGCCCCCAGCATCACCATATTCAGCACCTTCGGCGAGCCGATCTCCCGGCAGGCGGCATCGCCGTCCAGCAGCGTCACGTTTCCGGCGTTCCGCTGTACATAGCCGATCATTTCCGCTGCGTCATATGCGCCGCCGCCCAGTGTTGCCGTTACCGGCTGAATGGGATGGGTGTTCAGAATCACTGTGCCGTCCGGTTTCAGATAGGGCAGCATCCGCACTGCCTCTGCCGGCTCAAAGCCGATCAGCAGGTCAGCAGTCCCTTTCGGGAACATGGGACAGCAGAGATCATCTCCCATCCGCAGAAAGCTGAACACGCTGCCGCCTTTCTGTGCCATGCCGATGGTCTCTGCGCTCATCACCGGAATGCCTTTCGCCATTGCCGATGCGGCAAGCAGCTTGGACGTAAGGACAATGCCCTGTCCGCCTACGCCGCATAAAATGATGTTCTTACGCATGGCAAGCACCTCCTATCGCTTGTGTCGGGCAGACCTGCGCACACAGACCGCAGCCGGTACACAGCGCCTGTTCGATACGGACTTTGCCGTCCTGCAGAATGATGCCGGGGCAGCCCAGTGTCCGGATACACTTCTTGCACTGGATGCACTTGCTCTCCTCAATCTCTGCCGGCTTTCCGGACTTTATCAGCACCGCACAGGGCGACTTGAAAATGATTGCCTTTACGCCGGGCTGTGATGCCACACGCTTGACGCACGCCACTGCCTCTTTCAGATGCAGCGGATCCACGGTCTCCACCGTCTTTACGCCGATGCCGTGCAGGGTGTCTACAATGCTCACCTTGTCTACCACCTGTCCCATCATGGTCTTTCCCGTGCCGGGATGGGGCTGGTGTCCGGTCATTGCCGTGGTGGAATTGTCCAGAACCACCAGCGTCATGTTCGCCTGGTTGTACACAGCGTTCACCATGCCGGTGATCGCCGAGGCGAAGAACGTGGAATCTCCCACAAAGGCAAAGCAGGTGGTGTCCGGTTCGACCTTGCCGATGCCCTGGGTCATGTTGACACCAGCGCCCATGCAAAGACAGGTATCCACCATATCCAGCGGCATGGCATTGCCCAGTGTATAGCAGCCGATATCGCCGCAGAATACGCTCTTCTTCCCTTTCATTGCCTCTTTGACGGCAAAGAACGAGGCACGGTGAGGACATCCGGCGCACAAAACCGGCGGACGCACCGGCAGCTGCGGCGGCGTTTCCGGTGCTGCGGCAGCTGGCTGCTCCCAGCCCAGGAATGCCGCCAGATCTTTTGCCACGCTGTCGCAGGAGTTTTCTCCGGCAGGGGCAACATCGTGCGTCAGCTTGCCACGAATCTTTGTGGGCAGATGATACTTGCCGCAGAGATAAACCAGTTTCTGTTCGATCACCGGATCCAGTTCTTCCAGGCAAAGCACCTCATCCAGTCCCTGTAAGAATTCCACTGCCAGCTGTTCCGGGAACGGGAACGGCGTAGCCACTTTCAGCACTCCGGGCGCAGATTTGCCATGGAGTACTTCCATGGTATAGGCATAGCTGATACCATGCGTCGCAATACCCTTTTTGCAGCCGGGATCTGCCGCCGGACGAATGCAGTTGCGCTCGTAGCCGGAAAAGACCTCCTGCAATTGTTCGTTCCGCTCTTCCATGCGGATGTGATTCTGGTAGGACAGTCTGGGGAATATGACCCACTTGGAGGAATCTTTGACGAATCCCTCCGGCTGGTTGACCAGATAATCTGCCTTGTCCTTTACCTGAATCGAGGCATACCCATGACAGACTCTGGTGGTGGGGCGAAACAGTACCGGCGTGTGATACTTTTCTGAATAGGCGAAAGCCTCCTGGATCATATCATATGCCTCCTGCACCCCGGACGGGTCAAAACACGGCAGCTTGGAAAAAGCGGCAAACCGCCGGGTGTCCTGCTCTGTCTGAGAAGAGATCGGGCCGGGATCGTCCGCCACCAGTACTACCATGCCGCCTTTTACGCCGATGTAGGCAAGGCTCATCAGCGGGTCGGACGCAACGTTCAACCCCACCTGTTTCATGGTCACCATTGTCCGTGCGCCGCAGTATGCTGCACCGGCTGCCAGTTCCATGGCGGCTTTTTCGTTGGCAGACCATTCTACATAAATGCTGCCGTCATTGTGCCTGGCGGTCGTCTCCAGCACTTCGGTGGACGGCGTTCCGGGATAGCCCGAAACAACATTCAGACCTGCGGCGACTGCGCCCATGGCAATTGCCGCATTTCCCATTAAAAATTCTGTGTGCATTTTATCAATCCAATCTGAGTTTGCTGTCGGAGCTTGTTTCAGAAACCTCCGCTTGCTCCTCTTCTATTATAGTAGAATTTGTCGGTAAAGTCAAGGCAACATTGCAGAAAAAAGCCCCTCTGAAACTGTGCCGCATGGCAGGTCTCAGAAGGGCTGTTTCCCTACACAAACCGTATAGATATTCAAGAGAGGAAAATCGAAACTGCACCCTGTGCGCCGGATGCAGTTACCGAAAGGAGATTTCGGAGTGGGGCGATGCGGTCAGCGCCTGCAAAGAAGTGTGATGCAGGCATGATTCACACCGCCCGATATGAAATTTTTGAAAAGGGGATGTCTTAGAAAAATAGGAATCGGATTACACCTTTTCCGGCAGGCTGTTGATGATGTGTACCAGGAACCGGAGCAGAGCCAGTGCGTCGTTGCTGCTCATTGTGCCGTCCGCATCACAGTCTGCATTCATTTTTGCAGTAGCATTCAGTTCAACTACCCCAGCTGCCGCCTTATTCAGCAGCACTGCGTCCACAATATCCACCTTGCCGTCCAGGTTAACATCGCCGTACAGCACAGCGCCTGCCTCTTCAGAAGAAGTCGTTGTTTCCGATGCAGTGACAGACGTTGTCTCCGAAGAAGTTTCTGCGGAAGAAACCGTCTCTGTTGCAGATGCTGTGGTCTCCGAAGCGGTTGTCACAGTGGTCTCACTGCTGGTTTCCGATGCGGTGGTATCTGTGCTTTCTGCGGAGGATTCGCTTGTCTCCGATGCAGAAGTCGTTGTTGTCTCAGTGGTTTCGCTGGTGGTTACGGTAGTTTCTGTGGTCACTACCGGTGTTTTGTCGCTGTAAAGTCCGATATCATCGAAGTACCATACGCCGGTACCCGGATTGCCGTTCTGTCCGGTGTAGAGGGAGAATTCTTTCACACCGCTCAGCGTCGGTGTTTCTGCGGCAGTTCCCCACTGCTGTACATGGAAATCGGAGAACGGGATCTTGACTTCTGTCCAGCCCTCATTTGCTGTCACCTTCTGGATGCTCTCCCAGTAAGCGCCTGCGCCGTCTACGAACTGGAACGTAGTTTCACGGTTGCTGCCGTCCGACAGGATCCAAAAACGGATGCCGTCAAATCCGGTCCAGTCTGCACTGCCCAGGTTCTTGGTAGCACCGCAATATCCCGGACCGCCGTCTGCAACGCTGTACGCATATTTCAGCGCAGCCTTGCCGTTTTTCACGTTTTCCTTATCCAGTGTCAGTGTCAGCTTGTCGCCGTTGGAATTCTGCTTATACGCCATTGCAACGGCAGTGTCATCGTCATAGGATTCAAAGTCATCAATGATGCTCCGTGCAGCCTCTTCCGATTCCTTGCTGTAAACCGTCAGCTTGACTGTGGGCTGGTTGCCCTCGGTGGTCAGCAGCTTTACCGTATGGGTGCCGATCTCCAGCTTTGCCAGAGCGTCCTTTGCAATGGTGATGGTGTCTTCTGTCATGGTGTAGCTGTCAGCCGGCAGATCTGCGTCATCCAGCTGTAATCCGGACGCCTTGCCCTGCATCATCTGATAGGACAGTGTAACGTCTTCCGGCGCATTCAGGTTGACCCGGAGGTTCTTTCCGGAAAGGCTGTTCTTCGGTGTCTGGTTCTGCATTCTCTCAGCGTGTGCCTTGAAATAGGTCAGAATCGGGTCGCCGTCCATCACGGTGAATTCGCTGAGCTTGCGGTCGTTGAATTCCCAGAACAGACCGCCTGCGGCATCCTGCTCCTCGATGGTATCAAACACGGCTTTCCAGTATGCCTCATACTCATCCGCAGGCAGAGAGGAATGCACATTGAATTCGGTAACGACGAACGGCTTTCCGACTACTTCGTGAGAATCTGCGATCCACTGGAGCATGGTCGTCTTGGTGTCCTCCGGTGTCATATTCGCCCACTGTTCATCCGGATACGGATGCGCAGAGCAGAAGTCGATATAGGGTGACTGCTGGATGTAGACGAACGGGTTGCCCTCGTCGCCGCCGAATCCGTATTTCAGACCGTGGCCTTCCAGACCGGTATAGACCATGTGATTCGGGTCAACGCTCTTGATATACTCGCCCATTTCATCCACCCATGCACGGAGTGTCAGACCAGTGCTGTCCTCGCCGGCATCCTGGTAACGGGGTTCATTCATCAGATCCCATGCAAAAATGGTGGGATCGTCTTTATACTGCACACCAGTGAAATAGTTGGTACGCTCTGCAAAGTGCTTGGCGTAGTCCTTATACCACTGCTTGCAGGTCTCGTTGCTGAAATACTGCGCCCGGTTCGCATGGCTGCCGCCGGTCAGTCCTGCCCAGCTCAGCTTTTTGTCAATGCCGCCGTATGCCTCCCAGTAGTTTTCCAGCGTGATGATAACACGGATGTTATGCTCTTGTGCAGAGTACATGATATAGTCGAAAAGCATGAACTCTGCCTCGTTATACTCGCCCGGTGCAAGTTCAAATCCGTGCCAGGTCTCATTGGAAAAGCCCCAGGTACGCAGTACCGTTACGCCGTTGTCCTCCATCTGCTGCATCCGGCTGTCGATTTGATCCTTGTACATATACTTGTTTTCGATATCCTCGTTGGAATCTTTGCTGGAGCCGTCGCCCAAAGTGAACAGATCGTAGGAGTTGCATCCGGCAAAATAGAACGGTGCGCCGTCACACATGAAGTGTGTTCCGTCTGCATAGACAAAGCCTTCCGGCACGCTGGATGTTTTTGCAGCCGCTGCCGTTTCGCTGTCTGCTGCCCAGGCAGTGGAATAGCTGCCCACTACACCGCACACGCCCAGTACCGCACTGGCGCAGAGTGCTGTGATCTTCTTCAGATATTTCATAAGCTGCTCCTTTCTCACTTGCTCTCCGGCAAGCTGTTGATGATGTGTACCAGGAACCGGAGCAGTGCCAGTGCGTCATTTCCGCCTACTGTGCCGTCTGCATCGCAGTCCGCATTCGTTCTCGCAGATTCGTTCAGTTCCACCACGCCGGCAGTTGCCTTATTCAGCAGCACTGCGTCCGCAATATCTACCTTGCCGTCCAGATTGATGTCACCATACAGGACACTGCCCGGTGTTTCCTCGGATGTTGCAGTAGTCTGAGAAGATGTCTCTGTGGCAGATGCCGATGTTACTGTCTCCGAAGTAGTAGCAGATGCTGTGGTCTCCGTGGTATCCGAAGAAACGGTTTCAGAAGTCTTTCCGGTATCCTCAGTGGATGTAGAAGTTTCTGTCTCTGTGGTGGTAGTTTCCGAAGTTGTGGTTACCGTTGTCTCTGTAGTTTCTGTTGTGACTGAGCCGTCCTTCACGGTAATGGTCAGAACCACATCCGGGCAGTCTGCAAAGGAAACGTGTAGGGTGTGTTCGCCAGCTGCCAGCGTATCCAGATAGGAGCGGTTGAACCGGAACTGGCTGCCGTTTACTGCAAAGTCTGTTCCCTGCTGCAATGCGTTGCCGTCCTCGGTGATGCCTGTCAGTGCGTGGCCGTTTGTGATAATGGTGAAGATAATGTCTGTCGGATCCTGCTTATCATAGACTGCTGTGGTCTCTGTTGCCTCCGCATCCGGTACAGTCACAGTGCCGTCATGATACAGACCGATGTCATCGAAGTACCATACGCCGGTACCCGGATTGCCGTTCTGTCCGGTATAGATAGAGAATTCCTGCACACCGCTCAGCGTCGGTGTTTCTGCGGCAGTTCCCCACTGCTGTACATGGAAATCGGAGAACGGGATCTTGACTTCTGTCCAGCCCTCATTTGCAGTTACCTTCTGGATGCTCTCCCAGTAAGCGCCTGCGCCGTCTACGAACTGGAATGTAGTTTCACGGTTGCTGCCGTCCGACAGGATCCAGAAACGGATGCCGTCAAATCCGGTCCAGTCTGCGCCGCCCAGTTTCTTGGTTGCACCGCAGTATCCCGGGCCGCCGTCTGCAACGCTGTACGCATATTTCAGTGCAGCCTTGCCGTTTTTCACGTTTTCCTTATCCAGTGTCAGGGTAAGTGTATCACCATTGGAATTGGGGGTATATGCTGCGGAAACAGCCTTGCTGTCGGCATAGCTTTCAAAATCATCGATCACGCTGCGGGACTGTTCCTCTGCGGTAGAATCATAAACCCGGATCAGTGCCGTAGGCTGTGCGCCCTCTGTTGTCAGCACAGTTACCTTATGATTGCCCAGTTCCAGCTTTTTCAGCACATCCGCTGCAATGGTGACTGACGAGCTGCTGACGGTATAGTCGGTTCCGTTTTTCAGCACGGTGTCTCCCAGCTGTACGCCGGAGATCTCGCCCAGTTTCATCGTCGCCTGGAAGGTGACGTCCTTCGGATTTACAACGTCGAAGTCTGCCTTCTTCGGAGAAATGCTGTTCTGTGCATTCCGTGCGCTCATCCGCTCTGCGTGTGCCATGATGACATCACGTGCATCATTGGTTTTCGGATAATCCCGGTAGTATACGGTGTAGCCGTCATAGTCCTGGTACAGGCTGTCGCCGTCCATGGATGCCAGCATCCAGTAGTTTGTGCCGGCGAATTCGACGCCCTCATAGGTTTTGCCTTCGAAGATGTCGAACCAATCTTTATAAACATCGGCTCTCTCACTCTGATCCTTCCAGCCAAATTCTTCTGCAATCAGCGGCTTGTTCATGGCTGCGGTATCCTCGCCGTGTTTCTTGAACCAGAACTCGCCCTGTTCTTTGGTGAGTCCCCACTGGTCGCAGTATACGTGCAGTGTGCCGAAGTCGATATCCGGCAATGCTGTCAGTTGCAGGAAATCCATGCCGGAGCTGCCGTGGTATACGTACTTGTGGTCACCCTCCGGGAAGTCGTTGTAGCCGTAGTTGTAAAAGCCCTCATCTCCCACTGCCAGCATATGGTTGCTGTCGATGGACTTTACGTATTCGCTCATTTCCTTTGCCCAGTTGACAACCACATTCTTTTCGCAGCCGGCGTCAGACTCGCACCGGGGTTCGTTTGCCAGCTCCCAGGAGAAAACAGTGGGATCGTCTTTGTATTTCACGCCGGTGTACACGTTCTCGTGGTTGAGCAGCGTCTTGACGTAGTTCTTATACCATCCCTTGATGGTTTCGTTGGTGTAGAAGTCATCGTGTCCGGTGACATTCTCGCCTGCCAGCTGCGCCCACTTTACATACTGTCCCATGCCGCCGAACGCTTCCCAGTTGTTAGTAAATGTAATCAGCAGCTTTACGCCTTCCTGCTCCGCCTTGTACAGTGCATAGTCCAGCTTTTGCAGACCGTCCTCGCCCTCGTTGACGACCGGCTTGTTCAGGTCAGCGTCGTAATACTGGTAGTACACGCCTTCCTTTTCACCAGAACCGTCTACGCTGTCGGTAAACACGGTATAGCCCTTATCGGAAACCTTATCGGTCTTGACGCCGGCATCCAGGTTGCCCCAGGTACGGACTACTTTCATGCCCATTGCCGCAGCATCTTCCAGCGCTGCGTCTACGGTCGCCTTCGGTTTGAAGTTGATGTAGTAGTTGTTTGTGCCGGCATAGTAAAATGTCGAACCATCCAGCATGAACTGTGTTCCGTTGGTGGTGACAAATCCGCTGCGGCTGTCTGCCGCCTGCACGGTCACTGCGCCGGAAAACGGCATTGCAATTGCACTGCACCCAAGCACCAGACTGCTTGCGGCTGCGATCCATTTCCTCTTCATTTGTTCCTCCTCATAACATTGTGTCTGCCTCCGGTGTTTGTTCCGCAGGGACAGACGGGACAATTACAACCTTACCTCTTACTGCTGACGCATAAACGCCAGATTCTTGTCGATCAGCTCACAGCGCTGCTTGACACAGTCTGCACTGCGGAGCGGATCGCCGGGCGTATGAAACGCATAATCCAAAAGCCGCTTGATGTCAGTTGTGGCAACGTGCAGCCGGGTGTCGGAAGATGCGTAATAGATATAAACCGTACCATCCGGGCGGACGATCGCACCGTTGGTGAAAACCACATTGGAAACATCGCCCACACGTTCTTCTCCCAGCGGCGCCAGGAAGTAGCCGGAGGGTTCTGCGATCACCTTCCACGGCTCGTGCAGGTCGGTGACAAACACATACAGCACATAGCGAAGTCCTGCCGCTGTATTCCGCACGCCGTGCGCCAGGTGCAGCCAGCCCTTTTCCGTTTCGATCGGGACAGCGCCGGCACCGTTTTTGGATTCGGTGATGGTGTGATACTTCCGCAGGCTGGTCATGCGTTCTTCTTCGATCACTGCGTTTGTGATATCGTCTGCCAGCCCAAAGCCGATGCCGCCGCCGGAACCGGTCTCAATGAAGCCATCCATAGGTCTGGTGTAAAACGCATACTTGCCGTCCACGAACTTCGGCAGCAGGCACACATTTCGCTGCTGGGGACTCTGCTTGGTCACCAGATTCGGCAGGCGTTCCCAGGTGTTCAGATCCCTGGTACGGACAATTCCGGCAGCCGCAACTGCCGCAGACAGATCAGACGGATCTTTGGCGCTGGATTCTGAACAAAATACGCCGTAGATCCAGCCGTCCTCGTGCTGCGTCAGACGCATATCATAGACGTTTGTCTCATCCGGATACAGATCCGGCAGCACAATGGGCTTTTCCCGAAAGCGGAAGTTGTCGATGCCGTTTTCGCTTTCCGCCACGGCAAAAAAGCTTTTCCGGTCATTGCCCTCTACCCGAACCACCAGACAATACTTGCCGTCCAGATAGATCGCTCCGGCATTGAATACGGCATTGACACCCAGACGCTCCAGGAAAAACGGATTCGTCTCCGGGTTCAGATCATACCGCCAGTGCAGCGGCACATGGTCACGGGTCAGCACCGGATTTTTCCAGCGCAGGTAAATGCCATTGTAAAAGGACGATTTCTCATTTTTGCGGCTGAGCAGCTCTTCCTGCTTTTCTTTCTGCCGCAGATATTCCACATGATACATCCGGTTTCCTCCTCAGTGATTTCTCTTGATGATTTCCATGCACATTCTGCCGTTGTGATACGGGCATTTCCACGGGTCAACGATGGTCAGCTTTTTTACAGGTTTCCCGTGGATATCCACTTTCCAGAACCATTCGCTGTTTTCCCGTGGATCGACCAGCAGACGCAGGATGCACGCCCAGACCTTTTCTGCCGCCTCGCCGTACTGCGCCTGTTCCGGGTGCTTTTCCAGCATATGGGTGAACCCCAGTATCGCCTCGGACTGCACCCACCAGATACGGTCGGTGTCTGTCACGCCGTTTTCGATCTCATTGCAGACCGCCTCGCCGTCAAATCCACGTTCCAGCACGGATTCCGCCAGCACATCTGTCATACGGTGTATCTTTTCCGACAGTTCCCGGTCACCCAGCAGGTCACAGCCCCAGTCCAGCAGCCATGCGCTTTCGATGTCGTGTCCATAGCTTTGCAGGTCGATCAGACTGTGATACGACCGATCGAAGAATACCTCCTGCCGCCGTTTTTCCGGATCGAACATTTTTTCCGACCAGATATCCAGCAGCGCCCGCAGTTCCTTTTCCACCTCCGGCGACTTCGCCGCCTGGTACAAACCGCTGTAGCCCTCAAACACGTGGAGCAGCGTATTCATGGTACGCTCTGCCATGACGCCGTTTTCAGAAAGCTTTTCATTGGACTGCGGATTCCAGAACCGGTCGTAGGACTCGCCGTAGCCTTCTGCATCCCGGCAGTGCATCTCTACGATCTGAAACAGCTGCCTTGCGGTTTGCAGCGCCTCGGGATTTCCGGTCAGCCGATAGTAAGCGGAGAGCGCATAAATGGCAAACGCCTGGTTATAGGTGTGCTTGGTGGTGTCCAGCGGCTTTCCGTCATATGTCACCGACCAGAACACACCGCCTGCCTTGCGGTCCACGCAGTAGCGCATCAGAAAGCGGTACGCATGATCTGCCGCATGGCTCAGTTCCGGGTTGTGGAGCAGCATGGCAGCCTCTGAGAAAAACCAGAGGATGCGGCTATTGAGAATACAGCCCTTTTCTGCTTTGGCATACCGCCGCAGATCCAGGTCTACATAGCTGATAAATCCGCCGTATCGCTCATCTTTCAGCGAAAGCCAGAACGGGATGATCTTCTGTTCCAGCATGGTCTGCACTTCTGGTGTCAGTCGTTTCATATGCGCTCAGCTCCTAATTGAAGTCTTAAGGCAACACCGCACAAAGCTTGTGCGTAAGATGCGCAGCCGGATTTTTTGGCAGATTGCGCAGAAATTTCGCAGGCATACTTTGTGTCTGGCAAGGAATTTCTGGGCAATATGACGGAAAATCAGCAAGCAGATTGCGTGCAAAGCCGTCAGGCGGGCTTTGTGCGGTGTTGCCTTATTTTCTACCCTCGCTGCGGTCATCTTCATTCGCCGCATCGTGGGACTGAATGTATTCGATCACGGTCTCGGCATCGGTAAATGCCAATCCTACATAACTATCTGCACAGCCATAGTAAATGGCGATCCTGCCGGTGTCACCGTCCTGGAGTGTCGCACAGGGAAAGCATACATTCGGCACAAAGCCACGCTCTTCATACCACTGTTCCGGCGTCAGCAGGAAGTTTTCACAGCGGTATTTCACCTTGGACGGATTCTCCAGATCCAGAATTGCACCGCCGATGCTGTAAACAAATCCGTTGCAGGTATTCGTCACCCCATGGTAGAACAGCAGCCAGCCCTCACTGGTCTCAATGGGTGCTGCGCCGCCGCCGATCTTGGTGTTTTCCCACCAGCGGCTGCTCTTTCCCATCACATGGCGGTGGTGTCCCCAGTACTCCATGTCCTTGCTCTCGCTGAGGAAAATGTCGCCGAACGGCGTGTGTCCGCTGTCGCTGGGACGGGAAAGCATCATGTACTTGCCGTCGATCTTCCGTGGAAACAGCACTGCGTTCCGGTTAAACGGCAGGAACGGATTTTCCACCCGGACAAATGTCTGAAAGTCGGTAGTCTTTGCCATGCCGATGGCTGCGCCGTAGGCATCCTGGCACCAGATCACATAATAAGTGCCGTCCACTTCCACCAGCCGTGGGTCGTAGGCATAAACCGGCTGGAACGGTTCTCCGTTTTCATCCAGGAACTGAATCTTTTCCTGGTCGAATGTCCAGTGAATGCCGTCTGCACTTCTGCCGAAGTAAATAAACGGAATGCCGTTCACCTGCTCTCCCCGGAACACGCCGACAAAAGCATCTTCATACGGAATGACTGCGCTGTTGAAAATGCGTGCCACACCAGGGATGGGATTCCGGGAGATAATGGGATTTTCCTGGTAGCGCCATACCGGTGCAGTACAGTCTGCCGGGCGCTCCTGCCACGGCAGATTGGGCAGGCTGCCTGTCTTTGTCAAAATCGGTTTCATTGTGAATTGCCTCCTTATCATTCCTTGACAGCGCCCATTGCCATGCCGCTGTAGATTTGTTTCTGGCAGAACAGGAAAATAATCAGAATCGGGATCATGGTGATGATTACGCCGGCACAGATATACTGATACTGGCTCCCCATCGGTCCTGTAAAGGTATAGAGCGAAGTCGATACCACCTGGTACAGGCTCTTATCCTGTAAGTAAAGATTTGCCATGTAATATTCATTATAGGTGCTGACACCTTTCAGAATCGCACTGGTGACGATCGCCGGTTTCAGCAGAGGCAGCAGGATGCGGAAGAATACACCGAAATAGCTGCATCCGTCCAGAATCGCCGCCTCATCCAGAGTTTTCGGGAGATTCTCGAAAAATTGCAGAAAGATGTAAATTGCAATGACATCTGTGCCGAGCATCAGGAAAATATAGCCGTAAAGGGTGTTGACCAGATGCAGCACGGTCATGATCTGATAGACTGTGACCTGTGTTGCAATGCCGGGAATCAGCGCTGCGACCATGAACAGATTGCGGATCAGATGGTTGCCACGGAACTGAAAACGGTTCAGCACATATGCCAGCATTGCGGAGATCATGGTGCTGCCTACCAGCACGCATACCAGAATGAGAAAGCTGTTGAGAAATGCTCTGCCCATGTCTGCCTTTACCCAGGCAACCTTGAAGTTTTCAAAGTTCAGCCAGCTTTCCGGCAGTGTCATGACGCTGGTCGTGCGGTACTCTTCATCGGTCTTGAATGCGGTAGTCACGCAGCTGACAATGGGAACCAGCGCACAGAATGCGCCGAACAGAAGGATGGCATACTGAAGGATCTGCTTTGGCAGTCTTTTCAGAAAAACGCTTTTGCTTTTCATTTTCTCGCCCTCCTCTTTCCGACACGAACGCCGGAGTTCATCTTCTTTTCCGCCAGCTTTTGAATGCCGCTGACTACCAGGATCAGCACCAGCAGTACCACTGCCATTGCCGACGCCAGACCAACCTTCTGGTTGGCGTGTGCCAGCTTATCCATGAGAACAAAATATGTGGATGTGCCAAAGCCGCCGTCTGTGATAACATATGGAATTTCAAATACGGAGAGAGAACCGGAAATTGCAAGAATCATGTTTAGCACAACGATCGTGCGGATGGACGGCAGGATGATATACCGGAAACGATGCCATGCGTTTGCGCCGTCAATGGCAGCCGCCTCATACTGCGTCTTGTCTACACTGGCGATTGCGCCGATAAACAATACCATGTTCTGTCCCATGTACCGCCAGATGGAGGATGCCACCAGCACCCAGTTATTGATGCGGGTGTCCTTGAGCCAGAACGGCAGCATATCTTCCGGGATTCCCAGCAAGCCGAGGATGGAGTCCAGGACAAAACCGTGGGTGTAGAAATACTTGAAGATAAACCCGACGGCAATGCCGCAGACCAGGCTCGGGAAATACAGTGCGCCACGGAAGAAACTTCCGCCTTTGGGGTTAAAGCTGAGGATCGTTGCAAACAGCAGTGCCAGCGCAAGCTGTACCACAGAACCGACCATATAATACAAGCTGAGTTTCAGCGCATTGAAACAATCGTCCCGGGTGAAAACATCAATATAATTTTCCAGCCCCACAAATTTTCGCTCGCCGATATACTTCATATCATAAAAGCTGAACTGCACCATTTTGAAAAACGGCAGGTATGTAAACAATATCAGCAGGAACAACGGAACAAACAGGAATGTCAGCGTGACAACCACTTTCTGTACATTCACATTCGACCATTGCAGCCGCCGTTTCCGCTTGGACAATCCGACTTCTGTATGCCGCTCTGCCATGTCCATGCACTTCCTTTCTGCGTCGTCGATGGATTTACTCCGGTGTTACACCGCTCTTTTCCTGTGCGGAAGTCCATTCAGCATTCCATTCGTCTGCGATCTCTTCCATGGTCTTTCCGCCGCCGATGGCTGCCTCTACGATTGCTGCCACGTGTGTGGAATCGGAATCCAGGGAGATCTCAGAATCGTTGTTGATCTTATTGAACAGATCTTCTTCCCCTGCCGGTGCCGGATTATCGGTAATCAGTGTGATATCCTGGAAGCTCTCCAGAGAATCCGGATAAGTATCACCCTTGACGATGGGGATACCGCCCTGCGTTTTTGCAAATCCGGAGGATTCTGTGAGCCACTTGATGTACAGCATTGCAGCGGTTTTCTCTTCACTGGTGCTGTTTACATTGACGCCGTAGCAATAGTCAGCGCTTGCGGACGCATACTGCTTTCCGTCCACGCTGATGGGGAACGGCATATATGCAATGTCATCCGCATTCGGACCGCCTGCCTGCATCTGCGGCACTGCCCAGCTGCCCAGAACCATACAACCGATGTTGCCCTCGTTGATCTGTGCCTTGCAGCCTTCCCAGTCTGTGGTGGTCGGATCCTCTTCGGTCAAGCCCTGCTTTACTGCCTCATATAAGGTATCATAGACAGCATACGGTCCGGTCATATCATCGTGCTTTGCAAACGGATTCTTCGAATGCACCAGCTTGTTGTTCTTAAAGTCCGGATCGCCGGTAGCACCGCCGCTGATATAGCCGTCCCATGCAGTCAGTGTCCATCCGGCAGCGTAGTTGGTGTACAGCGGAATCGCATCAGTCTTATCCTGGATCAGTTTCAGATCCGCCAGGAAGGTTTCCGGATCGGACGGCAGTTCGGTGATGCCTGCCTTTTCGAAAACCGCCTTGTTGTAAACAATACCGCTGACATTGCCCATTGTCGGGATGCCGTAAACCTCATTGTTGAACATCTGCTTATCTACGAATTCGTAGGTATCCTTGAAGTCACCGTAATCGCCGATCTTTTCGAAATAGTTGCTGAGTTCGCTCTTGTCCACGGTAGACGGGATGCAGCAGATGTCGCCCCAGTCTCCGGAAGAAAGTCTCGTGGTGGCATCGGTGTCATAATCGGTGATGCCCTCATAAGTGATCTTGATGTTCGGATACATGGCGTTGAACTCGCTGATGTAGTCCTGGAAGTCGGAATCCACCAGATCGGTGCGGTTCGTCAGAATCTTCAGATCAGCTTTCAAATCGGTTTCAGTTTCGCCCACCTTCATATCTTTATAGGCTACTGTTGGCTTTGCGTCGTTGTTTTTGCCGGATGTACTTCCTGTGCTGCCGCAGGCGGTTGTTGCTGCTGCAAGGATTCCTGCCAGTACCAATGCCATTACTCGTTGTTTCATTCTGATTTCCTCCATTCAGATATCGCAATCTTATTCCTTTTTTCACGTACAGGTTTTCGGAATCTCTTTTGTATTCCGTTTTTCTATGATTCTATCTTACTCTATTTTTACCTAAAAGTCAAGCTAAATTTAAGCTTAAATTTGCTTTTCTGCGTTTTACACAAAAGAATTCTATTCAGATCAGCTATATTAAACAAACAATATCAGATTTTTGTTGTGTAATACTGCAATATCTCGTGGTACAGCTAAATTTTTAGCTAAAAAATAAGCTGCACAGACATTTCCGTCCATGCAGCCGCAAGAATGTTCTGTTTTTTGGAAAAATTCTAGCGCAGATCTTTCACGCTCTCCCGGATCACCAGTTTGCCGCTGACCACAATGCGGCGTACATCTGCATCCGGTTTCTGGATGCGGCGGATCAGCTGCTGTGCGCTGACTTTTGCCATGTGGTCTACGTCAACGGCATAAGTCGTCAGCGGCGGCACAGCCAGCCCTGCCAGGATATAGTCATCAAATCCCACCACGGAGACGTCTTCTGACACACGAACGCCTTGTTCTTTCAGTGCATTCAGCAATGTATATGCTGTGATATCGCAGTTGCAGGCAAACGCAGAGGGCATTTTTTTCAGATGCTCCAGAGAAATGGTGACCTTTCCTTCGGCGTCACGGTCTGGCAGGACGTAGTCTTCCGTCACGCTGACGCCTGCCTCACGCATGGCACGGCAATAGCCGTAATAGCGGTCTGTGATACTGCTGGTGGCGTTCACCGAACCTACGAACATAATATTCCGATGCCCCATTTGCAGGAGATAGTCCACCATGGTATACATCCCATAATAGCCGTCGGAGATCACGCTGTCCCGGTGATACCGTGCATCAAAGGCATCCAGCACCACCAGAGGAATCCCGGTCTCTGCCAGCATTTCCCGATACGACTTCGAGAAATTGCCCATGACAATAACGCCGTCCACCCGTTCTTCCTGCACCAGCCGTGGAATCTGCCGCTCCTGCTCGGCGCTGTCTGTCACGACCTCCAGGATGCCAATATGTCCGGTCTGCGCCAGATAAAACAGAATGCGCTCATACAAGTTCCAATAGAACGACTGTCCCTTTTCGATATATCGGTATGACGTCACAATGCCCAGGGTATACGTCTTTCCTGTTGCTGCCGGCTTGAACTTTTTGCTCTGATAGCCCATTTCTTCTGCTAGCTGCAAGATCTCCTGCCGCAGTTCTTCGCTCACGCCGTCCTTTCCGGCAAGCGCCTTGGAAACTGTTACAATGCTGACATGGAGCCGCTCGGCAATGTCTGACATCCGTACTGCTTTTGCCACGTTTCTTCGTCCTTTCTTTTGTAAGGTTACTTTTTAGCTAATTATACTGTAATTTAGCTAACTTGTCAAGTTTATTTTTCGAACAGCCGGCAAATATTTTTTTGCGGTATGATAAATGGCGCAAAAAAGCCGCTGTGCGTCATACACAACGGCTTTCGGGTTCTGTTTTCGAAAGTTCATCAATAAATGACATCCTGCCAGGACGGGTTTTTGCCTGCGCCCTGGAGCGCAACATAATAGAGCATATAGTAGATATCCGTGGAATCCACCTTTCCGTCGCCGTCGATATCAGCAGCAGCGACCTGCTCGTCCGTGAGTCCCCCGTCTAATCCAACGCCACGATAGGCAACATAGACCATGGCATCGAAAATGTCAGAGGTGTCGATTTTTCCGTTGCCGTCCAGGTCGGCTTTGAGAAGTGTCTTTGTGCCGTCTGAAAAATGAACAGACCCACCGAGTCCCATATTTTCAATTGCATCCCATTGTTCCTTTGTACCCAAATAATAAATATCGGTTAGTTTATCGCAGCCCATAAAAGTATCTTCTTCAATATATGTCATGCTGATTGGAATTGTTATTTTTTCCAAAGAACTGCAATCATAAAAATTTGATTCCAATAATTCAGTTACACCCTCCGGAATTTGAACCTCCTGCATTGTTCCACATCCACAAAAAGCCCAACTTGCAATTTTTGTCACTGTGTCTGGAATAATCACCTTACCTGTACAAGTTCTGCCGTCAACTAAGATTCCATTGATAATCACAAGCGGATTTTCCTTCTGCATTTTTGCAATCCAAGGTGTTTCCCAGAAAGCTGAGCCTTCGATTGTTGCAACATTCTCTGGAATCACAACCGTCTCTAGGTTTGTGCATCCTCGGAAAGAATTATAGCTGATTTCTTCTGTGCTTTCCGGAAAAATGATTTCTTTTAAGGCAGTGCAGTCTCGAAAAGCCTCCTCTCCAATGTACGACAATCCTTCTGATAAATTAACTTTTTCTAGGTTTGAACATTCCAAAAAGGCATCTGAGCCTATATTCTTTACACTGCCCGGAATTGTAATTTCCGTTAAGGCAGTGCAATTTTCAAATGCTTTGAATTCAATTTCCGTTACATCGTCCGGAATCATAACACTGCCGGAACAAGTTGTTCCATCAATTAAAATATGACTTGCAATCACTAATGGACTTTCCGCTAGTTTAGCTTTCATCCATACAGTTCCCTCAAAAGCGTGATAACCAATATTTTCGATGCTGTCCGGAATTGCTATTTCCGCTAATGCAGTGCAATTCTCAAACGCTGAATATCCAATTTCTGTAACGCCATCCGGAATCGAAATATCTGTCAAAGCAGTGCAATTTTCAAAGGCTGAATCTCCAATATATGTTACACTATCCGGAATCGAAATATCTGTCAAAGCAGTGCAATTTTCAAAGGCTGAACTTCCAATGCTTGTTACGCTGTCTGGAATTATGACTTCAGTTAAGGAAACACAATCAAAAAAAGCACTATAAATTCCAGTTACCGGCCTTCCTTCGATTTCCGACGGGATTTCCAATGTACCTGTAATAGACTCAGGGCAATCATTAATGGATATAGTACCATCATTCCAAACAACATAATTCAGTGCAACTGAGCCTGTTTCTGTTGAAACCGTATATTCTCCTTCCGAAACTCCATAACGAAAACTCATCTCTTTTGCCAACACCAAGCCATTTCCATTCGGCAGTTCTGCCCCTGCCAGCGGCAGTGCCGCCGCACATATCACCCCGGCAGCCAAGCCTGCCAAAAACTTCTTCATTTTTTTCATTCCAATAGACTCCCTTCATAAAATTGTCATTGCGCAAAAGCACAACTTTCCATGATACATCATGATAGTGTTTATTATACCGCAAAAAAAAAAAAAAAATAAACAACTTTTATTGAACATTCTATGAATTTCAAAAATTAAGCATATCATATTTTTTTCAATGCAGCTTTGCACTCTCAATTCCCACAAAAACAATTGACATTTCCCACAGATTGTGATACAATATAGGCAAAACGGAAATCAGATGCGGAAGGATTCCGCACGCACATGATACAGGGAGGACTTTATGCTGCATCACATTTTTCAAAAAGTGCTGCTGCCGGCTGCTCTGGCAGGAACTATGCTTGCCGGCACATCAGCCCCGGCGGTATCTCTGGCGGCACAGGCTGCCACACAGCCGGACAGCTATCACGACGACTGGCTGCACGTCAACGACAACGCCGAGATCGTAGACAAGGACGGCAATCCGGTCTGGATCACCGGCTGCAACTGGTTCGGCTACAATGTCGGCAGCCAGGTATTCGACGGGGTCTGGTCGCAGAATATGCACGATATGCTCCGGCAGATCGCCGACCACGGGTTCAACTTTCTCCGGATTCCCATGTCCACAGAGATTTTGCTCCAATGGAAAAACGGTGATCCCGACCCGGCAACGCCAAAGGTCAACCAGTACACCAACCCGGAACTGACCGAAGAGGGCATCGAGGGAGGTACGATCAAGTACAGCTTTGATATCTGGAACATGGCGGTCAAATGGTGCCGGGAGCTGGGCATCAAGATCATGATCGACATTCACAGCGCAGAGACCGCCTCAGCCGGTCACCAGGTCAGCCTCTGGTACACGGACAAATTCAGCACCGAGGACTGGTGCGATGCGCTGGCATGGTTTGCAGATTATTACAAGGATGATGACACCATCCTTGCCATCGACTTGAAAAACGAACCGCACGGTACAGCTGACGTAAAGGATCAGATGGCGAAATGGGATGACTCCACTGACCCGACCAACTGGAAATATGCCGCAGAGACCTGTGCGGCACGAGTACTGGAAAAGAATCCGGAACTGCTGATTATGGTCGAGGGTACAGAGGTTTACCCCAAAGAGGGCTACGACTGGACTGCACCGAGAATCGACTACACCACCATGACAGAGTACTACTACGGCACATGGTGGGGCGGAAACTTCCGGGGCGCAAAGAAATATCCCATTGATTTGGGCAAATATCAGAGTCAGCTGGTCTACTCCCCTCACGACTACGGTCCGCTGGTATGGGAACAGAAATGGTTCTACGACGGATTCACCCAGGAAACTCTGCTGAAAGACTGCTGGTATGACAACTGGTTCTTCCTCCAGGACGAGGGCGTCGCTCCCCTGCTCATGGGCGAATGGGGCGGATTCATGGACGGCGACAAGAACGAACAGTGGATGACATATCTCCGGGACTTCATGATCGAGAACCGCATCCACCACACATTCTGGTGCTTTAACGAAAACTCCGGCGACACCGGCGGTCTGGTCTACGACAACTTCGGCAAGTGGGACGAGGACAAATACGCCCTGGTCAAGCCGGCGCTGTGGCAGGATGACAACGGTAAGTTTATCAGCCTGGATCATACCATTGCACTGGGTTCCAACGGCATTTCCCTTTCCGACTATTACGGCGGCGGAAACAATAATACAACAGAACCGGACAGCAAAATAATTGCAGGTGATGTGAACAGTGACAAGCTGGTCAACGGTGTGGATCTGACACTGATGCGGCAGAACATCACCAAATGGCAGAGCACAGATGATGTGCTGACTGCCAGCCCACAGGACACCAACGGCAACGGCGTATTCAGCATAGCAGATATTGTCCTGCTGACGCAGTATCTGCTGGGAAAAGACGTGATACTGAAAAGCTATTCTTCCTAAGTCTATGACAACATAACAAAACGCCCCTGCCTTTCCGGTACAAACCGTGAAAAGCAGGGGCGTTTGTGTTATTGTAAAATGATCTCAGACAAATGCCTCTTTGATGCTGTCATAGTGCAGGAAAATGCCCTGTGCGGCAATGGCACGAATCTCCTCCGCAGTCGCCAGTGCGAACTCTGTCACTTCGTCCGGCTGCACCTTTACATCCGCCTCGGTGAAGTCCAGCACATACTTGTAAATGTCCACGAAGTAGTTGTTCTGTTCCTCGGGATTGACACGCTTATAGGAGAACGCATAGCCGCCTTTTGCGCCGGTGACGTCGATTCCGGTTTCCTCCAGGATCTCACGGCGCACTGCATCGGCTCCGTCCTCTCCGGCACGGACACCGCCGCCGGGAACTTCCCACCAGCCGGGCGCCCACTCTTTGTCCAGTTTCCGGCGTGTAATCAGATACTTGCCGTCCGGACGCTGCAATACACCCAGTACGGTCAGGTGAAACTCGTCTGGTTTCATATGCCAGTCGTTCCGGTTCATAGTGCGACCGGTTTTCTGCTTGTTTTCATCGTAAATATCCCACTGTTCCATGGATTCTGCTCCCTTTTTTCAATTTTTGCCTTTTTATTGTAGCATAGTTGCAGGGTGGTTGTCAAGGGTGAATGTGAATCCCGGATACCAAAGGAACAGCATCACTTATTTCCGTAGGTCAGCAGATTGCAGTTATAATAATCCCACTGGTCGTCCTCGTTGTCAACGGAGAAAAGTTCGCCGTCATACGCCATGAAGTTGTCCCAGACAGTGGCGGAACAATCCCAGGCATTCAAGAAATACATTTTCTTGCCCAGCGCATTGGTTGCTGTATCCATATAGACCTTGTTGCTGTATACCATAGCGTTTTGTCCCCAGCCGTCTGCCACGTTGTTCTGTTCGAATGCACGCTGGATGGCTGTACAGCCGTTCCGATAACCAATATTGTTTCGGATCACGCAGTCATTGCCCTTGATGTTGATAAAACTTTTTGCGTAATTTTCACCGCTCATTCCGGTTCCGTCAAATGTGCAGTTCTCTACTGTTGTTCCGGTGGTGTACTCTTTGATGTCAACGTGTTCGGCTGCGACATTCGGTCCCAGCTTACAGTTTCTGATGGTATTGTTGTCGCATTCATAGCCGTACCCTGTAGTGCTTTGAGCGCTGCCTACATAAATCGCCTCGCCGTATCCCGGAGACACAACGCCGGTATCATGAACGCTGCAATCTTCAATCAAGCAGCTGGAGCTGTTGTCCCGAAGGTGGATGCCTTCAGAACCGATGTTGTACACTTTGCAATTGCTGATTGTTGTGTGATTGGAATTGTCCAGCATAATACCTTTCTGGGCATTTGTCACCTTTAGGTCTCTGATCTCCCACCAGTCGCCGGAAACAGACAAAACGTAATTTTCAGCGGTGGAAGAACCGGAGAGAATCGCCGGTTTTTCCGGGTTTTCAGAGCGAATGACAATGGGGTTTTCTTTTGTTCCGTCCGCTGAACCGGTGAACATATATCCCTTTGGCGTTTCGCCGCTGTAAACATATTCACCTTCGGCAAGGATGATCTCATCCCCTGCCTTTGCATTTTCCAGAGCCGTTTTCAGTTCCTCTGTATTTTTTACGTGAATCTGATTGGCTGTATTCTCTGCCGGGAACAACTTCTGCCGCATCATGCAAAGGTCGAACACATCCACTTTCCCGTCTGTGTACAGGTCTGCGGCTTTCCAGTCCGCCAACTGCACACCGGGGACAGCGAGGAGCCATTTTTGCAGGGTGACAATATCTGCGATGTCGAATTTCCCGTCTGCGTTAACATCGCCCTGCACTGGGTCAGTCTCCGTTTGTGACATAACAGCGGCGGTCAGCAGAATAAACGCTGCATTGCCATAGATCGTGTTTTCGTTGGTCGTCCACTCGGCATCGCTGTCCATGTAGCACTTGCCGTTATACTTCGAAAGATGTCTGTTGTTTGTGGAATTTGCGCCTTCTGTCACGTATCCATCCGGGCATTTGTACGGCGTGAGTTTTGCATCCTTGGTGTAGATTGCACTATAGATATTCTTTACGCTGTTCTCGCCGTATCCCGAAACGTAACTGAAAGATACCGGATTTACGCCCAGAATATAATTGAAGGCACTCTGGTTGGAATGCAGCACCGCATCGGGAATACTGTCACTTCCCTCCGTAACCATACTACCGAGCAGCAGCGTCATGGAACTCTGTGCAAGAACCATGTTGGAACCCCACCAGTAGCCCCAGTCGGGATAATCTGTTCCAAAGCTGTCATAATTCAGGATGCGCTTTCTCCACGGCTCAAACTTACTGAAAACGGTTTTTATCTTGTCTGACGGCGCATCATTCTGATACAGATAGTGGAAAAATCCCAGGAATGCTCTTCCCTTATGGCTGTATCCGAGGGAACTTCCGGTAAAGCAGGTGTTCACGTTTTCGTTTTCACAATTGGCAATCAGATAGTTTTCATACACATCTGCATTGTTTCCGGCAGTTTTGGAGGCACGATACAAAGCACCGGCTGCCCAATACATACTTCTGTCCAGTTCCTCCTGTGTGAATGTATAGGTACGATTTGCCGCACCAATGGACATATGTTTTTCGTTGGAAGAATCTGTGACCCAGTTCCAGGCACGGACAGCAGTTTCCAGGCACTGTTCTGCAAAGTCGGCATACGCCAGAATATCTTTATAGACGAGATACGCATGGGCAAGCATTGCCGCCATATCCGCTGTTGCAAGGTGAGAGCGCAGGTCAGTTTCCTGGGCGCCGGAAGTGTAATCCGAAGTGCTGTACAAGGTATCTTCAATGTAGATCGTGCCGTCCTTGTAATTGGCAGCAACATAGAACGAGCCGTCTTTGTCCGGATGTTCCAGCTTGAGCAGCATATCCAGTTCCCATTTGATCTCGCTGAGAATCGCAGGAGAATCGGAATACCGATCACTTGTCTTATCCGTTTCGGGAATATTGGGATCGAGCTTTCGGAATTCCTGCGGGAAAAGTTCATAGGCAAGCAGGAGATTTTCGACCGAGGTTGCTGCAGGAGAAACATATTTCCCGTAATCTCCGGCATCGTACCATCCCTGTGAAACGTCAAATGTTTCGGCATTGGGGTTGTCCCTGTCTGACCATCTTCTGACAGAGACATCATTGGGGTGCAGATTCTTTCTTGCGAACTCCCCGGCATACTTTTCTTCCAGATCAATTCCCTGCCGCTGATAGTAGTAGTATTTGCTCATATCAGACAGCATTTCATCATACACATCATCCCCGATCTCAAAAGGAACTGAAACGATGGTATCCGTTTTCAGATCTTCTTCCTTATCTCTTGGGGTCAGCGCAGATGTGTTCAGATCTGCATTTGGTATCCGGATAAAATAAGTACCCTCATCTATTACGGCATCAAAATTGATCTCGTAGACGGACTCCCCCGAAATCGTTTCATCTGCGACAGCATCAGAAAGCATATTCGAATAGGCGACTTTTCCAGAATCCTTGTTTACGACCTCATACCTCTTGCCGCTCAGAGAACCGAATTTTGCAAAGCAGGAAACCTTGGCATTTTTCTCGCCCTCACAGGTATATCCCACCTGGTTTACCTTAATGAAGGGATACTGCCTTTCCTCATCATCCGAAGATATTTTCATATTGCGGAACGATGCCGATTCCCCGGACGGGACAGCGCCAACGCTGATTTTCCACACGTTGTGCTTGTCGAACCCTTTCTCCGAGATGATCTCTGCCAGATCATACAAAGGCAAGGTATAGCTTGTCCATTCCGGAGATGCGGTTACGGCGTTCTGATATTTTTCCAGGTCTGTCCAGTTGACGGTCACATCTTCATTGTGAGAATGAGACGTGATGCCGATACGAAACGGAAAACTTGTCTGTCCGCTGCTCTGCACCTCAAACGACAGACTGCCGTTGTAAAAATAGTCGTACAGATCAGATGTTGTCCAGATCGTATTCGGGATAATGTTTGCGCCGCCCCAGCTTTCTGTTACCCACAGATTTTTTCCATCGTTGTCCATCAGAATCGTTTGCAGCTGCGTTCCTGCTGTTTCTTCCACGTTTGCCGCAGATACGCTTACCGCTGACATGGACATAGATGAAAGCAAAACGGCAAAACTCAAGGTAAGGGATAGGATTCTTTTTCGCATTTTTTCTCCTTTTGCAGATTGTTTTTCGAGAATAATTTCTGTAATTCCACTTATTTTACGCATCATAAATCTCTAATTATCATAAGATTCTATATGATGTGTTGATCATTTTTATTATAAATCACTTTGATATAAATGTCAATATATGCGGATAAATATTACATAGGAACAAGAACGCCTTTTAGAACAGACAGAAAACGGCTATACAAAAAGCAGGTACTTTATATTAGTAAAGTGCCTGCTTTCTCTTTCCGCATCAGTAATTGCGATAGTTTCCCCCGTGATTGTCCCTGCTTTTATTTCAAAATCGGTACTCTATTTCCATGGCTGCCATCTAAAAACAACTCACTATAGTTTTTATGGCAAAAAATTTCAATCATTTTGTCCATGTGCCAGAATGGTTCTCTTGCTTGAAGTTCTTCTAATGACATCCAAAAGATATTGCCTTCGGATGATGATTGAATTGTCCCGGAATATGTATTCGTTCTATATAAAAACACGATATACCTGTTACCATCCTCTTTGACCCAATCCTTTACACCGCAAAGTTCAAGATTGGATACAGTCAATCCTGTTTCTTCATAAATTTCCCGAATAACAGAATCAACAATGGGTTCGCCGCTTTCGATATGCCCGCCAGGAAAGACGATGCCCTTATAGTCCTTACCAACTTTTTCTTCAACAAGCACATTGCCCTGATCGTCATAGATCATGCACATATTTGTCAGTTCAACCGGATTATTACGGTTCATTTGCTCCATCTCAATCCCTTCTCGTTTTATGATGCCTTCCAATTTTCAGCTCTACAGAGTTTCAGAAGAATAACAGTATTGTATCAAAAAAATATGAAAAAATCTACACCACTCAAATTGCAACGTTCGGAATGTACGCTAAAAAGCATCAAGTTTGAGAAACAGAGTCACATTATCTGTCATCTTCCCAGTAGTTAAAGACTTGTTAAGAATTCTTATGTTATAATCATAGTACAGAAAAAGCCAATGACAAGAATTGAGGGAAAGACTATGTTTCTGAGGATACTGAAAAAAGACCTAAAACGCAAGAAAACTATGAACGTGATACTTCTGATATTCGTGATACTCTGCTCGACGTTTGCAGCGGCAAGTGTAAATAACATTATCGCTGTAACCGGCGGTCTTGATTATTATTTTAAAAAGGCAGGCATGGCAGACTACTATCTGTTCGCTCACGACAGCAATGGTGAAGGAACGGTAGAAAATCTGCTTGAAACAAGCGCCAATGTTAAGGACTGGCGTTCTGAAAAAATGATAGATGCAACATCTGAGGCGCTTCGTGACGGAGGAAACAAGTTTATGGATTTCTCCAATGTCCTGCTGATATGCGATATTTCCGACACCAATCTGAATTTCTTTGACAGAGACAACAATATCGTCAGTGACGTGCCGAAGGGCAAGGTGTATATAACAGGGTATGTGCCGATCAGAGAGGGCGCTACAGCCGGGGATAAATTCAGATTGAAACTCGACAGTACCGAGATCGGACTTGAAGTTGAAGGTATCGCAAAAGATGCGCTTTTTGGTTCTGCAATGATGGCAAATCCACGATTGCTTATGAACCACGAGGACTTTGAAACACTCCTTAAAGACGAAACAATAAGCACATACAGAATCGGACATATTTACTACATTGATTCCGATAATACATCTGCACTGGAATCGGATATTTCAGGGCTTTCAGGCATTTACTTTTCCGGCAGCAATGCTATGATAAAAACGACCTATATCATGAATACGCTTGTGGCAATGGTGATTCTTGTCATCAGCATAGGTCTGATTATCGTGTCGTTCGTTGTGCTGAAATTTACGATAAGGTTTACCATTTCAGAAGAATTTCGTGAGATCGGCGTAATGAAAGCAGTTGGTCTGCCGAATACTTCAATACGTTCCCTGTATATCGTAAAATATTTCGGGATAGCGATTGTGGGCGCAGGCATCGGATATGTATGCAGCATACCGTTCGGAAAAATGCTCATCAACAGTATAAGTCAAAACATGATGCTTGGAAATGACAACAGCATTATTGTAAGTATTCTTTGCTGTATCGCCGTAGTACTGCTGATCCTCCTGTTCAGCTGGCAAAGCACAAGAAAAGTGAACAAACTCTCTCCGATCGATGCAGTCCGCAACGGTCAGACGGGCGAACGCTTTGGGAAAAAGAGCATTCTTCACCTTGGAAAATCAAAGCTGCCGACAAGCGGATTTTTCGCACTAAATGATGTTGTAAGCGAGCCGAAACAGTACGGTATCCTCACAGCGGTATTCGCAGTATGCACATCTATGGTAATGATACTTGCTGTCACGGCAAACACGCTTAACAGTGACAGTCTGTTATACCTGCTCTCTGTGACAAACAGCGATGTGTATATGTCTGATTCAGAAAGAGCGCATGACGTTATGACAGGCATCAAAACGCTGGAAGAAACAGAAACTGAGATAGAGGATATTCTCGCTGAACATGATATGCCCGGAACGGTGTATCTGGAGACATGGTATAAACTGCCGGTCACATCAAAGAATGAAAATTTCAATATTCCCTTTCTGAAATGCAAGGATACAAAGACGACCGATTATGAATACACGGACGGCATACCGCCGATGTGTACGGACGAGATCGCTGTTACAGAGCAGATCGCCGATAAGCTGAATGCACATATAGGCGACCATGTGACGGTAAATATTGGTAATGAGAAAAAGGAGTTTATCATAACGGCATACTTCCAGGGTTTCAATAATCTTGGCGAATGTGCGAGATTTCATCAAGACCTGGAAATCCCTGATACGCTGATGTCTTCTGCATTTTCCTATCAGATAAACTTTGACGATGCCCCGGATGATGCCCTTATTTCGGAACGAATCGAAAAAATGAAAAAGATATTTGACAATGAAAATATCATGGATACAACGGAATTTGTCATGGAAAGTACAAGTGCCGGCGAGACGATCCGTTCGGTAAAAAACCTTGTGCTTGCCATTTCAACTGTCATCATCATATTGCTGGCAGTGCTTATGGAACGCAGTTTTATCACAAAAGAAAAAGCAGAGATCGCTTTGATGAAAGCAGTCGGTTTCAGTGACGGGTCTGTTATTCTGCATCACACCTTACGCTTTACCGCAATTACACTTATCGCAATCATGATCTCATCGGCATTGCTCATGCCGCTTATGAATCTAATCATAGATCCGATATTTGGGCGCATGGGAGCAACGGGAAAAATAGCCTATCAGATAAATGCCGCAGAGATATTCGGCTTATACCCTGTCATAATTCTCACAGCTACCGTGACAGGCACACTTCTCACTGCACTCTGCACAAAAACAATAAAAGCAAGCGATACCGCAAGCATCGAATAATGGAGGAAAATCCGATGAATACAGTTTTACAGACAAAAGGACTTTGCAAAACGTACATTGTAAACAAGCGCCAGAACAACGTCCTGAAAAACATTGACCTGACCATCCACGAGGGCGAAATAGTAGCAATTATGGGACCGTCCGGTTCGGGCAAAAGCACACTTCTCTACTGCGTTTCGGGCATGGACAGAGTAACAGCAGGCAATGTCTTTTTTGACGGCAGAGAGATCACTAAACGCAGTGACAAGGAGCTTGCACGACTCCGCCTGGATGAAATGGGATTTATCTTTCAGCAGATGTACATGATGAAAAATCTTTCTGTACTGGATAATATCATTCTCCCGGCGGTGAAATCCAAGAAGAACACCGAAACACGAAAGCAGATCGAGGAGCGTGGACGGACACTCATGCACAGACTGGGCATTGACGATATCGGCAGCAACGATATCAATGAGGTATCCGGCGGACAACTGCAAAGAGCCTGCATCTGCCGCAGTATGATAAACGATCCGAAGATGATTTTTGCAGACGAGCCGACCGGCGCACTCAACCGCAAAAGTTCCGATGAAGTCATGAACGAACTGCTTTCCCTCAACCATGACGGCACAACGGTCATGTGTGTCACCCACGACCCGAAAGTTGCTGCAAAGTGCAGCCGGGTACTGTACATCGTGGACGGCGGTATCATGGGCGAAAAGGAAATGGGTCATTTTGACGGCAGCGATAAGGAACTGCGTGACCGTGAACGTGACTTGAATAACTGGCTGATGGAACAAGGCTGGTAAATCGCAAGGGGCAGAATTTCGGTTTTGCCCCTTGATTTCGCACTCAATTTATGGTAAAATATTTACAGGTGATGAAATTATGATAGACATACTGATCGTTGAAGATGATACAGAATTATCTGCGCTGCTGACCGATTTCCTGCGTAATGAGGGATATACTGTTTCAGCAGCGGCAGGCGGCGAATATGCCATTGCGCTTTTTGAAAAATACGGTGCAAGGCTTGTGATCCTGGACATCAATCTGCCGGATGTGAACGGCTTTGCGGTCTGTTCAAAACTGCGTGAAAATGCGGACACGCCGATACTGATCGTCAGTGCAAGAACGGATAAAGCGGACAAGCTGAACGGCTTTGACCTGGGTGCAGATGATTATATCGAAAAGCCTTATGATATAGACATTCTCCTTGCAAAGATAAAAGGCATTTTCAAGCGCAGATATCAGCGCAGCATTCTTTCTGTGAACGGCGTTACGCTCAATCTCGCCGACCGCACGGCAGAAATTGACGGCAAGCCTGTCGAACTGCCGGCAAAGGAATTCGACCTTCTGCAACTGCTGATGGAAAATCAAGGCAAGGCACTCAAAAAGGAATATCTGTTCAACACCGTATGGGGCAGTGACAGCAATTCGGAATTGCAGACACTTCATGTGCATATCAACCGACTGCGGCAGAAATTAGGCGATGATCCGAAAAATGCAAAGCGGCTGATTACCGTCTGGGGTGTGGGGTACAAATTCGTATGAAAGCATTTCGTAAACTTTGCATAACGATAACGGCAGTATTTGTCCTGCTTGCCGCAGTGCTGAATGTATGCCTTTTGCGCACGGATAACAGCAGCGGCATCTACCGTGTGGAAGTGAAACGGCTCACCGATGAAATAACACAGACTGGTTCTTATGACCTGTCGCAATATCCGCATTTAACAGGCGTTTTTACAGGCGACGACTTGTACACCTCCGATGAGCCGTATGTCATCATTGATGGGAACGATACGCTCTATCGTGTGGAATATACGACCGAAAATAATCATCACGATTTGATGATCGTCAACAGCGTGTTCGGGGCGATTTTTCTGATATTGATGTGTGTGCTTTTGTACATCAGGCAACATATCATTGTGCCGTTCGGCAGACTGAATGATGTGCCGCAGGAGCTGGCAAAAGGAAATCTTGCGGTAGAGATACCGGAGGAAAAAAGCCGCTTTTTCGGCAAATTTACATGGGGCATAAATCTTCTGCGTGAAAGCATCGAGGACAGCCGCAAAAGAGAGTTGTCCATGCAGAGGGATAAGAAATTACTGCTCCTTTCACTGTCCCATGACATCAAAACACCGCTTTCGGCGATAAAACTGAATGCAAAGGCGCTCGAAAAAGGGCTGTACAAGGAGAAAGACAAACAGCTTGCGGCGGCACAAAGCATCGGCAAACGTGCGGACGAAATAGAGCAGTTTGTCAGTGAGATAACCAACGCCGCAAGCGAGGACTTCATGACTTTCGAGGTCACCCAGAGTGAGGTGTTTCTAAGTTCCATCCTCGCAAAGATAAATGCAAGATACGCCTCACAGCTTGCATTATCGGGAACGGAGTTTGCCATAGAGAACTACGATGACTGTATTCTCTCCTGCGATGCTGACCGGTTGGCAGAATGTCTGCAAAATCTGATCGAAAATGCTATAAAATACGGCGACGGCAGACAAATCAAACTGAGCTTTGATAAAGTTGACGGCTGTGAGCTGATAACAGTCAGAAACACAGGCTGTACCCTTGAAGAAAAAGAACTGCCGCAGATATTTGAGAGTTTTCACCGTGGCAGCAATGCAGCTAAAGTGCAGGGAAACGGTCTGGGACTGTTCATCTGTAAACGGTTGATGTCACTCATGGGCGGCGAGGTCTATGCCGAAATTCGAGAGAAATGTTTTTGTGTGACGTTGGTAGTGAAACTGGCGTAAAAATTTTATATAGAGGAGGTCACAGCAGTGACAGACAAGAAAGCGCTGACGCTATTGAAAAAATACTATCTCCCGTACACGGCAGAGGGAACGCTGTCCGAATCTGACAGAGCGGATGCGTTCAAAAGCGGTATCCTTGTGCCGGATTCCGCTATGACACACGATGAAATCATTACAGCGATCAAATCTCTTTCTGAAGATATTTCCCTGGAAAGCACTGCAAAAGCATTCCTCTACAGCCTTTCAAGCGGAGATATGCGATATCGTACAGCTTTATCCAGTCTCGTGTGGGCAAGATCACTTCCGAAACACGAATTCATATCCAATAACGCAGAAAAGGCGGGATGGCGCACGCCGTCCTGTTCGGTATGCGGCTGTACACATGGGCTGGTAACAACAGAGCGCATTGACTGGAACAATTACGGCGTTTTCCGTTACTTTCCGCCAAAACAGTACGGCAGAGAGCCGGATTTCGCCTGCGCCGAGTATGTGCTGCACGATCTGCGTGAGTTTGAAAAGCTGCCTGCGGCAGAACCGTGTGAAGAAGATTATTGTATACTGAACGGAATCTTTGCCTGTGTGGGACAAATGAAACCGCACAACATGGACATTGCTTTGGTGAATGAGATACGGGGCAAGAAGTTTCTGGATGCTACGGGCAACGCTGTTCACTGTATTTTGGGAATTCTCTCTCTATGTGGCATACTGGAAAGTACCGCACATAGGGGCTTTTTGCATAACTTTACAAACAGCGGCGAGATCGGCGGTTATCGTGACGGGCTTTCGTTTTATCCCCTATTCTATTGGCGTGGAAAAAATGGAGTGAATTATGACGCTGTAAATGAAATATTCGGCAGTTTCAGCGGCGACAGGTTATCTCCCAGTCATGCTGTTATCCCTGTGAAGAACGAGGCAAAAGCACCTGCAAAGAAGGTTGTTTCAAAAGCGGAACCGTATTATTCTGACGGCGTTTACACGATCATGCTTACCGATGCGGAACGACGGTATCTTGCACTTGATCCAATTGATCCGAGCTGGGAAACAGAATCTATGTACAGCGTGACGCATTGGCTGAAAAAGCGAACCGTCTTATTTTATAAGGAAAATACAATCGTCAAGGTGATCCATGAAGTGCATTCTATAGATGATGACGGCGCATATTGCTGGAGAGACTACAGCGAGTTTGATACCCGACTTGAAACAGACAACCGGAAAATGCTGCTGCCGCTGACTGCAAGGGGCAGAGCGAAACCGATCACGCCGACCAATGTGATGGCAGTCAAACCGTTCGGCTGTACCTTCAATATTTATCTGAAAAAAGAGGAAAGTCAGATAGCGGTTCAGAATCTGAGAAATAATCAGATCATTCCCATCGGAGAAGAAGAGCGTGTGAAAAAAATCATGTCTGATGAAGATTTCCATGAATTTATGCGTTACTATATTTCAACTTGTCCCGATGATTATTTTGAGCATATCTCTGCGGTAAGGAATATGAAACACCAGACTGTGAAATTCAGAGCAGGCGATATTTTTCGCTGTCAGATCGACAGAACACACTGTGCCTACGGACTGATTCTCGGAAAAACCAGGGAAATTGAAACGTGGAAGGAACTGCCCAAAGAGCATTCTTTTCGTCATGTCATGACGCAGCCTATTCTTGTAAGAATGTATGATTTTGTCACTACAGATCAAGAGATGTCAGCAGCTCTGCTTTCAGACAAAACTTTGTGTCCGCCGAGACTCTGCTCGGACTGTGATATATTATGGGGTACACATAAAATCGTTGCTCATAAAAAGCTTGTCCCCGATGATATTCAATTTCAGTTACAGCTCGCAAGGCAGGTGAAAAAGGACGAGCATTTTACACCTTTTACGGCGGAAGGCTTTATGGAAATGTCCCCAAGCCGTCCGAATCCGGAAAGCTTATACGTAGAGTGGGGATTTGCTTCGTTTGAGATACCGTGGGCAGACGTTCCCGACAACATCCGGCGTCTGCTTGATAAAGGAAGATACTTTGACGGCGGTGTTGCAATGTTTATCAACGCCGATACGCCAAAGCATATACGCCAGGACAACTTGTTATTGCTTGAAAATCGGGACAAATTTGGTGCTGTTATGGAGTTCCTCGGTCTGTCTCCCAAATGTACGGTCGACGATTTTGCCGCTAAATATGGCGGAATCTCACGGCAGAAATATATTGAACTGATTGAGGAGCGAGGTAAGTGAATGTGACATGAACATGGTAAAGCATTGCTTTGCCGTGTTTTGTTTTTCTCATACAAAACAGAAAAGGCAGTCCTGCCCGGCTGTATGCCGGACAGAGCTGCCCTTTTTCGTAATTGAATTTTAAGGATGGTCAACCACACTGGCGTATTCATCTAAAATGTAATCTGCATAAGAAGCGGCTTGCCGTTCATATCCGATTTCTGTAAGTCGAATATCGTTAATCCACTGAAAATAGTGCGTCAATTCGTGTGCTATTGTTTCCAGTATCAGCGCTAAAGCATCATCTCTCCCTAGTGTTATCAAATTATCTGTATAACTTCCGGTTGCAACACGTATATATGGTTCATACATCTCGTGATATGGCTGAAAAAAAGTGCCATATACCATTTCGCCGTCCATCGACTTAATGTATTTTTTCCCTTTCACATACACCGGCACTCTTATTGGGAAAAAGTACTCTTTTCTCAACCACTTTCCAAATTTCAGGCACGCTTCTCTTACTTCCGTGTTAACGTCGGAGGTAAAACGGAATCTAAGACCACTTCTTCTTGATTGAATATTTGTAAAGTGATATTTCCAATTCTCAAGTGTCCAGATATGCACAATGTCACTTCCTGTTTTTCAGCTTAAATTTTCTGCTGGATTCCTGTAATATGGTTGTTTGTTGTTCTTTAGTATACCATAATTTTGAGAAGAAATCAAGAAGTACCAAAAGCAAAATAGCCGAACAATGCCACCGCCGATTATCTACGAAATAATTGTCAATTTTCCCTTATCCATCTCACAAACGGTATCGCACAGCACAGAAATGTCTTCCGCCGAATGAGATGCCAAAAGAATGGTTTTCCCCTGTTCCTTTAGATGGAGCAGGTATCTTCGCATATCCTGTACGCCGTCTTTGTCCAATCCATTCATTGGTTCGTCCAGAATCAGCAGGTCGGGATCTTCCATGATCGCCTGTGCCAATCCCAGTCGCTGCCGCATACCCAGTGAAAACTTTCCAACGTGTTTTTTACTGTCCGGATCTAGCCCAACCGATTGCATGGCATTTCGGATTTTTTCTTTTGAGGCTCTTCCGGTAATGTCCGCTAAAAACTTCAAATTCCGATAAGCACCATACTCCGGAAGAAATCCAGGTGTTTCGATGATAGCCCCTATATTATCCGGGATATCAACGTCTTTTCCGATCACTTTTCCAAATACAGTGACTTTCCCGGAGGTAACCGGAATAAATCCGCAGATACATTTCATCAGCATGGTTTTACCGCTGCCGTTTCGTCCGATGATACCATGTATTTTTCCGGGCGCAAAGTTCATGTTAATATGATGCAGCACGGTTTCTTTTCCAAATGATTTGACAAGATCTGTAACTTGAATCACGTAATCCATTTGCTTTCCTTTCTGTCCTTACTTTGAATCAATATCCATTTTCCATCTCTTTCTAAATACTAACAGCAAAACAATCAATAACAAAGAAAGACCGCAATAAACGCCGATGCAATAATAGAAGGAAGGATGATTTGTCTTTTCAGCAACATCGACCTGATTCAGCGTACTCCAGGAAACCGGAGAAAAATACAACTGCTTATCAGAACCGAATGCCTCCACATAGCAGCTGAATAAGATAATAATTCCACTGACGATGCTCCCCAAGTAGCGTTTACTGCTGATGGTGTTCAAAAAGTAAATCAATAATCCAATGAATATCGCCATGAGCCATGATAGTAAAAACGTATACCAAACCGCCTGTATGGGTGTAAAATATTCAATGACGTAACCGGCGACAGACAAAAACGAATAGCCCAATTGTGATGCCGCATTACTGTATGCAATTGTATAGAGGCATTTCCCCCAATCCATAGAAAGTTCCGATGAAGGAAGTGCGGTAATCACAGTACACAAAAAGATAAACAGATAGTAAACCGCACTGGATACGATAATGTATAGGATTTGCCCGGTAATCCATGCCTTTCGCTTACACCTTACAATAAGAAATAATGCGTTTTGATCGATAAAAGGTGCATTGCAAAACATCAAAAGCAGCGGCAGCGTAAAAATCAATTTCAGATGATATTGCGAATACAGAAACGGATACTGCCATATAGAAGACGAAACGCCTAAATCAGCACTCAAATCGGAAAATTTTCTCGTATTTTCCAGAATCAAGATAAACAGGATTGCGGCAATCGTCCAAATACGATAGTCCTTTTGCCATTTTCTGAAGTTCTGCAAACAAATGCAAACGGTTATTTTAATGAATGACATCCTGCACCCTCCTTTTTGCAATTTGCCAAAAAACAAATGCGAACACTATGCCAAGGCATGAAAATACAAGAATAATATAAGCAGATGCCAGCCACGGATTAGAGGAAACATCTGTGTAGCTCAAAGACAGATACCATAAATTCGGCAGGAACTTTGATTCAATTGTAATCATCTCCAACACATAACTGAAAACAAGCGGAGCGCAGACTGCCAGATACGCATTCAAAAAGCAGGCAGACATTGCCAGACCGGAAAGCGACCACACAGCAATACTGTAGGCATAATGAAACGTCCGGAAAAACAAATACAGCCCCACATCTTTTTCATTGAGAAGTACGCCAAATGTTCCGGTATAATCATTTCCATCATAACAATACAGTGTGCCTCGTATGCAAAAAAGCCCGATGCACAATAAGATTCCCAAAAACACAATGAGAAAAGAAGATACAAACTGCATTACCAGATAAACTGACAAATGCTTTGACAAAGAGGAACGATACAAAATAAAATTTGCCATTTTTGTGTTTCGTTCTCTGCAATAAACCGTTCCAAACGGAATCGTTGCAAACAGCATCATCAATTTTCGGTAAGAGCTGATGTCCAACATGAGATCGAACGCATAGATCACGCCGGGGCGTGCGTTCTCCTCCTGCATACCAAACCAGCAGATAACGCCGACCATGACAATTGCCAGATAAAAAAGAGGCGACAAAAGTAATCGTTTGATGTAAGAAATAAATATCTGCATACAGCACCTCACTAATACAACTCACCAGTCAGTGCATCCACACAAATCGTACTGTAATAATGTGTAGAAGTCCCATCATTATTGGGCAGCACAGAATCCAAAATAAATACCCAGACAGGCTGTAATTGCAGTACGTCCTCTTTTTGTTCCAGAACATTCCACTTCAAACTGCACCCGGACAGTGTTTCTGTACCTTTTGATTCATCTTCATTCACAGCCATAGATTCCATATGGGATTTCACTCGTTCGATTGCCTGTTCCGGAGAACAGATCTGACTGCTGTCCCCTTCCTCTGTTTGTTCCATTGCATAACTGCATTCCAGATATTCCAGCCCGTTTTTGCTGAACACGCTGACCAGCTTTGACGGGCGTCCTTCGGTCATATCGCTGACAGAGGAAGAAATTGTATAATTGGCAGCAGCAACGCTGTCTATTTCCGTTAGGTACACAAGCATATACGCATCCGCCTCGTCATCCCACGGAATATCCACACCAACATTTGTTTTTGCATTCTCGACGCAATTCTGATTGAGCGCATATATCTCTGGTGTGCTTGCCACAGGTAAATCTAACGTTTCTATCAGATTTTGCATATATGCAAGAGCATCCGTAGAGGAAAATGTATCCAATTCTTTTTCTGGCATCAGGACACGCATGTTTTCTTCTGAACAGGACAGGTCATAATAATATGCAAAATAGCCATAGTAGTCATCGGATTTTTCCGTGGCGTACAGAATGCTACCTGCATCATAACACAGCGTGGTATTATCCTGTGTCTGATATAAATGATAGTAGTCCTTCCCGGGAATATACATACTTTCTGATGTTTCTTCTTTTTGATATACCTGTTTTGTATTTCCGAAAAACAAGGATTCCATATCTTTTCCCTCAAACAATTTCAATTTGCATTGTACTTCGGGAATATTTTGGGTGTAATTCTCCGGAATGGAAAACTGGTATGTCAAATTGTCATACGGAGACTGATTCATTTCTTCAACATTCAAAGATGACATATTATTCTGAGGATGTGCCGATTTGCTGGCAGGAAAACAAGCTGTAAATAACACACAAGACAATATTGGCACGATTAAAACTTGCCTTTTCATTCTGGATACTCCTTTCAATCATTTTTAGCATCCTTGCACAAAATAGTGACTTTGCTGCCTTTTGAAAAACCTGCTGACGCATTTTTCAGTTTCATTATATCAATTTCAATAAAAAAGTCAATATAATTTGCGTAGTTGGTATGTTTTTCTGCGTAATTGGTATGTTTTCACCTTTTTGCATAAAAAATGCGATATGGACTTGCACGGAAATACAGTGCTTTTCAGCGTGTTTTCCAACAAATCAATCATATCGCATTTTATCGCAAAGTGCAATATTTTGTTCCCCAAATGCAGGTTTTAGTCCCCCAAATGCAGATTTTCCTCTATTGGAAGAAGAATATCTACATAAAACATCCCTTCTTTCTCATAAAAATCAATCAGACTATTTCGTTTTGACACAAGATCTGTAACAGAACGCAGTCCCCAGCCATGCAGCTTTTTATTTGCTTTTTCCGTTTTCAATTCCTGATTCTTTTTCAAAACAGATGCGGCAATTGTATTTCTGACCACAATCCGATAATAGCCTGCCTCTTCTGAAATTGTCAGAAGTATCTGTGCGTTTGATGGATTTTTCTCACAGGCTTCTATGGCATTGTCCAGCAGATTAGACAGCATGATGCTGAGATCAAACTCCAAATCATGAGGAATCTGAACAACTAGCCGCAATGAGGTATCGATTCCTTTGGACTGTGCATCATTGAATTTCGCATTTACAACCGCATTTAACATGGTACTTGAGCATTGTACTTGAGACAAAATTGTATTTACTTTTCGCTCCTTAAATTGTTTCGCATACGCCAATGCTCCGGAACAATCTCCCTGTTCTATCATGCCGCATAAACAATCGATCCCATTCCGAAAATCGTGACGAAGAATCGAGATTTCTTCATACTGCTGCTGTAAATGCTGCATTTCATCTTGCTGCCGCTGCAATTGGATTTCCATAATATCCCGTTCTTTTTCAATTTGACTCGTGCGGTTCATCTTTCTCAGAAATATAAAAATGATGACATCTAAACCGGATAAAAGTAATGTAATCGCAAGGTAGATATATGCCGTAAGATGATTATTTCCAATGGAAAGATTAATTGCAAATCCCATGAAAAGTGTAAAAAGGAATGCCGATAATATAATGATCCATTCATTGCGCTTAAAATGATATGTTTCTTTTTTCCGGAATGACAAGATACACTGTGTCGCTGCAAAGTAGAATAATTTCGTAAGGAACAGACAGACTACACGCTCTACATTCTGCGCATCTTTTAGCTGCAGCATTGAAACATCTGTAATTGCGCTAACTGCCGACATTACCGGAAGATTGATAAAGTACACTAAAACATAATTGATTACAGATATCAAGATCTTCTCAAAGATGTTTCCTTTTAGAAAAACTGCGGAAAACACAATTTCAATTAACAGACAACTGGAAATCAAAAATGTTTCGTTTGCTGCCCCGAAAGTTCCTGCCACATCTGTTGCAAACAACAGCGAAAACAGGAGAATCCATTTCAGAATGCGGCAATTTTCCGATCGGAACTTAAAGTATTGAATCAGCATCCGTGTAACGATCATACATTCTACTACGACTGCAAGAATTTCTGTGCATTGCCAAATCATAACACACCCTCCTCCCGCATCAGTCGCTGATACTGCAATTTTACCTCTTCACTCCTGCCTCGGCTCAATGGTATTTTATCGTGATTTGCTTTTAGATACACCCAATCACCTTTGATTTGCAAAATCCAGGTGTAATTCACCAAATAACTTTTATGTACTCGAATAAAGCCTTTCTCCGTAAACTGCTTTTCCAATTCATTCATCGTGTATGTGTGCATTGCAAGCCGAACCGATTCCTTTTGTGCATTTACAAAATAGATATCATGCCGAATGGAATAGAAGTATGCAATGTCTGAGACTTTTTGTTCGAGCGTCCTCTGCTGATCCGAATCAAGTCGAACTATAACAGATTTTGTTTTTAAGGCAGCACAGAAAGAAAAAATCATTTCCTGCGTATCACTGATAAGTTTATTCTTGCGAACAAAACGATACGCATTGTAACGAAATGTTTCAAACACGAAATCATCATGGCTGGACACAAATACAAGTGTCGTATCCAACCCCTTGTCACGAAATTTAGAGGCAAGCTGGATTCCGGACAGCCCCGGCATATCAATATCCAGAAAGATGAGATCATAGGACGTTTTTTCACAATCTTCCAAAAATCGTCTGGCATCTGTGTATGTATCAATTTTGCAGTCTACATTATGCTCCTGAAATAATTCTGAGACTTTTTTCTGGTATGTTTGAAGAAACATGGTTTCATCATCACACATTGCAATTCGAATCACGTAACGTGCCTCCTTTCTTGTCTTTTTTTCTCTATGTCCATGATACCATAAAAGAGAACAAAAAGCAAGAAGGTTGGAGGATTTATGTGGAAATGCTAAAAGGAAAAATGTTTTTGTCTTGTAAAATACCATGCCGGGAAAATGTGTCAATTTTAATTCCGTTCATGGTCTTATTTTGATTTATTTCCACATACAAAAAACGGCATATTGAGTGTCTCTCAAATATTCTCCAATAAAATTGGACCATAGTCAATAAAGTAGACAGAAGAAGAGAAAAGAATCAAAAAAGATCTTCAAATTGAATGGGAGATAAAAGGTCATTAGCAGAGTGAGGT